>SXGQ01448844.1_pt1 | contig 93183 bp, 63 predicted proteins | sample 3178371 | NCBI WGS metagenome assembly SXGQ01 (sample SAMN11356859, study PRJNA531348) | freshwater metagenome | isolation source: freshwater sample F1-20 | place: China: Fuxian Lake, Yuxi | collected 2017-12-25 | reverse complement strand
TCATTCCATCTTCCGCCAGATACAAACTGAATATAGTCTTCATTACCTGAGTTGTTAGGTTCTCCTGAGTTCCAGTTAGTGTAAGAAAAAGTTTCTCCTGTTACCCATTTCCAAGTTCCCTCTGTTACCTCATCTGTTAAACCTATCCAACCAGAAGGCCATAAATTAAACAAGAAACTATTTTCACCTGAACTAGTTACTGTTACTAAGTATCCTCCCATTGCCACACAGTTAGACCTAGCAGTAGTCCAGGTAGCACTACCAGTAGAACGATAGTAAGAATGCCCGTTATAGTTATTCTGAGAAGTAAATCCCGTAATAGTAGAGTTAGTTCTCCTGTATAGTTTTATAGGTACATTAGAGGCAGCATTACCACTTCCACTATACACATACCCAGAGTAAGTGAATTGTCCACTGAGTGGGTTGACAAAGAAGAGTAAAATAATAATCCACCTCATAACAATAACTTTGCTCCCATTAATACTTGAAAGTTTAGGATATCTTGTCCTGCTACATAAGTTCCTCCCCCTGTAATACCTAAGCCAAACGTCTTGGTCATCCTGTAGGTAAAGTTAAAGAAAGGAATTACAATAGGCTTAGCTTCAAATAAAGATTCTGTATAATACTTAGAGTACGGAGAATAAATACCAGCTGCAATAATTGTAGCATCTATACTCTTAGTAAGTTTACCCTTATACATAAATCCACCTATAGCAATTGTAGAAATCATCTCTTCTCCAAATAGTTTACCGTAGGTTCCTGCAGCTCCATAGAGTGCTGTAAAGTTTTTAACTGAGTTCACTCTTACAAACAAGAGTGTATTTGATATTGATTTAGGCATTAGACTTAGACCGTCTGATACAACACTAATGTGTTTATTACCTTTTTTATTTGCTCCTATCCACGAGCGTACACAGGAGATATTACCGATCCTAGCATTAAGCATGTAATCGGCTGAAAACCCAAGAGAAGAAGTACCATCTCCTTTTACTCTTGTAAAGGAAGCAGTACCTCTTGCATCTTGTGCTCCATCAGACTTAGTCTGAATACCAACTAAATCACCAGTTACTAATATTGCGGGCTTAGCAACTTCGGCTTTAGCTTTATTGGCTGCTTTCGCAGTACCATTAGACTGAGTCTTTTGTTGCTCAGTCTTAGTTTCTTCTACTTGTTGGTCTGTGGGTTTTTCTTCTTGTACTTGCGTTTTTTCTTCGGTTTTACCTCCACTACCACTTCCTCCACCTTGGGAGTTTCCACTACTGCTTCCACTACCACTGGAGTTTCCACTGGAGCCGGAGCCACTGCTTCCTCCATTACCTTCTCCGCTACTTCCGCTACTTCCGGGGTTGGAGTTGTTGGCATTCCCGCCTTGATTTTCTGGTGGATTTCCTCCATTGCTTGATTGTCCTTCTCCTCCTGACGTCTGGCTAGAAGAATTAGAATTACTAGAGCTACTACTAGTGCGATTCCGAGAATTTGTTCTACTGTCATTATTATTTGTTTTATTGGTTGTTCCTACGTTAGTTCCTGAAGAGGTGCTAGATCCCACATCTACATTTACACTACCAACATTTGAAATAGCCCCTAAGTTCATTACATTGCTTACAATGTTTAGAGTCGTATTTGTTGTGGTAGTTGTAGTAGTAGTTACTCCAACTCCTTGACAGGGTGATGTACTTTGATACTTCAAATATACACTATTTATCCAATTGTCAAATGTTCCATCTTGTAATTCTGTATAAGAGAATGTTTTAACCTGCCCATAGTAAGCGATTACTATAGGGCTGGACATATCAGCATTAATAAATTTAAGCTCTTGTGTGCAAGGATCTGTGTAGGAATAGATAAAGCTCTGCCCATTTACGGACAGAGCTATTATCATAAATAGAATTAGTATTTTAGTTTTTAAATACACCTGACTTAATGAGATTTTGGATCACATTAGTGCAAGCAGTTTCAAGAGACTTACGGGTAGCTTTACCTACAGTACTTTGAGAGAATTTCATATCATCCAGAGACTTCAAGAATGATTCACCAGTCTTTGTTGATTCACCTTCACCAGAACCAATATAGATCTGACCTGTTTTAGCATCCACAAAGCGGACCTGTAAACGTATGAAGGTAGTAACAACAACTTTTGACTTAAGGCCATCAACTTGCTCGTCTTCATCAACAGCAAAATCAGCCACAGTAACATAAACAAAGTAGTGAGCAGGCTTAATCTTACCTTTTCCATCAATTGGCTCATCAAATACACCTTTTTTAGAGGCTTTGAATTGAGTAACCATTCTTTCTTTGATCTCTGACTTTTCTTCTGTGAATATAAATCTGTTTGTTTCATCCAAATAATCTAGTACTGACTCAGCAAAACCAAGTCCTACATTCTTTTCCTGTAAAGCAGGATATAAAGAAAGAACTTTTGTCATATCTACACTAACTACTTGCACTGTTTTCTTAATAGAATCAGTATAAGAAGAAACTGTAGAGATATCTTTGCTCTCTATAGTTTCTCCATCAGTTGTTGTTTTCATTGAACCACAACCAGCAAGAGTTATGACTACTAAAGTCATAAACTTATTGAACCACTTTTTTACCATGGATCTTCTTCTTTAGGTTCAGGCTTAGCAGGAGCAGCGGTTGGTGCAGGAGCTTGTTTCTCAATAACACGTTCTTTAATAACTGTGTTAGTACCTCCACCATTAGATTGCTTCTGTTGGTTAGTGTTGTTGTTCTGTAAGTTAATCACAACAGGTGCACCGGGTGCAGCTTGTTCTGTTTTAGCTTCATCTTTAGGTTCTTCCCCACCTAAGTGAGTCATAAACCATGCACCCCCTGCAGTTACAGCAGTGGTGACTGCGCCTATGATTGCTTTTTTGGTAGCAGACATTACGCTTTCTTCTTGTTGTTCTTCAGACATAATTATTTTTTATTTATAAGTTCTTCTACATATTTATCTCTTTGCTCCATTAAATACTGATTACGTTCAATCAATCTAGCTCTCTCATCATCAGTAAGCTTAAGAATTAAAGTTTCTTTATCTTCTATCATTTTTTTATACTCTTCTAACTGGCTTTTAAAATTTACATTTTGGTAGTACAGAATACCCACTAATAATATAATAGTAAAAGATTGTTCTTTTAACTTTTCAAAAAATGTTTCACTGATAGATGTTTGTTTCATAACAATTATTATTTTTCTCCTAATGCTTGAATATAAGAGTCAATAATTCTAGAGACAGCTTCCGGTTTTTCATCAGCTTTAAATTTAACCTTAATCTTAGCCATTCCTGAAGAAGATGGGTTAATTCCTGAATCTACTTCAATTCCCTTTATATTGTGTTCATATCCTTTTTTTCTAAATAATCCCAAAAGAGATTTCTTAAGACTAGATACTTCTTTCTCTTCATCTCCAAAAATTAATCTAGCTTCAAACTCTATATCTAACTCATCTAGTCCAATAGAAGAGTGATCTGCTAGAATATAAAGAGGAACTAGTAACTCTTTATCTCCAATTATAAAATTTGTAACTTTAGGAGTACCATCTTCATTAAAGTAATTTCGTAAAGCATTAATGTGTTGTCTTTCACTAATACTCTGAGAAACCATGGCGGCCTCTAATAGACCACCAACTAGTTCCTCAATATTTAATCTTGCCATACTACAAAAATACTTAAATTATCTAATTAAGATTCTTTACTTAATGGAACCAAAGATGGCTCTAACATTGCTGTAAGAAAATCAGATAATTTAAGCATACCTTCTGTTGGAGGCAATTGTTCTGCATGTACTTTTACTTCATATTTAGCTGAGTTATCTGTCTGCCTAGTATTTTCTTTATGAGTACTTACACTACCTGTTACTTTAGCATTAAAACTCATACCCCACCATTTGCCACCAGCAGAAACTTCATAACCTGTCTGGTTATCACTAGTTTCTTTTGATCCTTCTGATGTTTTTACTTCCATTGTGAAGTTAATATCAGCTGAAGTAATTGCTAAAGAAGGAAGCGGAACCAAAGGAAGCATAGGAATCTTACTATAAACAGTTTTAAGTTCTTGAACTCCTGTATTACCATCTGTAAATACACGTTGCATTTCTACATCAAGTGAGCGTGCAACATTAGCATCACCTTTTTTCTCAAAAGCAACTTCAGAGATGTATCTCCAGGTTACTTCGTTTAATTTAGCTTGACCTTTTGCCATTCCGACAATAGGACTTACAATAAGTTCTTCCATAGGAAGTCCTCTGAACTGATCTGCAATTGAATCTGCCATAATTTATATATTTATTAAGTTAATTAAATTTTACTAAGCCACTATATGATTTTTTAATACTCTCTATTTCTTCAATTGTAGAATAAAATGAAGTCTTTATCTCTTCATTTATTGTAAAATTAAAAACAGTCCCACATTTTGGACATCCCGATTTAGGATTAGTTAAGATAAAGTTTAAATCTAAACCTAAAGATTCTTTACACATTGGACAAGGTATAGGCATATTATTAAGGGTTGTTTGGATTAGATAATGATTCTCCGTCTTCTTCATCTACCTTTTGGATAAGCATTTTGTCACGGTCTTCTGAGTTAAACCAGTAGTCTACTACTTTATTTAAGTTACCTACAAATGCACCAAAAAGAATTAGTAACATCTCTTTCCAGTTTTCTTGGATTTCTATTCCAAAAAATACTGCAGAGTTAATACCAAGGATAATAAAGAAGAACAAACCTAATACAATAGCTGTAATCTTCCAACGGTTTGCTTGCATTTGTTGCAACATATAATAGAACCTGTTCTTAGGATCTACTACTACAGGCTCTGCTTGGTTAAGACCAAGTGCTTTTTTAATGTTCATTTGTTTACAATAATTTTAGAATGTAATACTTCATGCTCTGTAACTACAGTAAGTACATAAACCCCATCAGAGAGACGATCTAGGTTAGCAGTATATTTGTACTTACCTGCAGGCATCTTCTCGTTTAGAATGGTCTGTATACGCCTTCCTACCTCATCAGAGATAGCTACGTCTACGTCAGCATCTTGTTTAATTTGGAATTGAATCTGTATTGCACCATCTGTAGGATTAGGGAATACAATAATAGAGTTAAGATCATTTAAAGAAACAACTCCTTTGTTAATCCTACGTACCTCTACAATACCCATAGCAGGAGTAATATTCATGTCTTTAGACTTTACATCTCCTACATACTTAGCACCAGTCCATAAAGCTGCAGTAGCCCAAGAGTCTTGTGGTTTCTTAGCAATAAACTGAAGAGTAAAGACTTGCTCTCCGTCATTTAAGAAGTTCTCGTTAGTTAAGTCAGCTGCTCCCCAAGATACTGTACCATTAGAAGGGTTTATATATGAAGTCCACTTCATCATCTTCTCGGTGTTCTCTACTTTCTTAAACTCTAAGTAAGCAGTATCATAACGTAAGTCTAACTGAAGTGCACCTAACTGCTTACCATCTGTAAGAACTTTAACAGGAACATTAACTAAGTTACCTTCATCTACAGACACTTTAGGCATATTGATTTCAATAGTCTCTGCAGGGAAATCATAAGTTACAGTCTCATCAATTATATAACGCTTAGCATTAGCTGGGTTTATAATCTTGATAGGAGTTAAACGGGCCATCTTAAAGCCAGTAGAGTTAGCATCTCCTTTAACAGCTACGTAGTAAGTAATAGAATCTTTACCATCAATAGAATAGTTGAAGTTATTGATAGTAGAGTAAGTAGAAGTTAAGTTAGTAGCTGATCCGTTAATAGAGTTGTATTCAGCAACTGTAAAGAACATTACATCTTTCTTAGAGTTAGGCCAAGCTGAGAATCTACCAGCCAAACGTCCGTAAACTGAGTATACATCAGCAATAGAAATAGAACCATCAGTGTTATTTACATCCATTGTGTAGTAATCAAAACCTGAAGGAGTGTATTGGGCTAAGATAGATTGATTGATCTTCTGTGCATCTGCAGTAGAGAATACGTTACCAGGAGTCATTGTATCTCCTTTAACTACCATTCTAACATCCCAGTAAGTAGTATCTAAGAATTTACGGAATACTACAACACCAGTAGAATTAGTTGCTTTAGCTTCTACTTGAGTCCAAGATCCGCTAGGAGCTTTCTTTTCTAAAGACACCCACAAGTTCTTAGCATCAGAACCTGTTACGTTCTTAAACTTAGCAGCAAAGCGTAATACTTTTTGGTTGAAGCGACCACCGTAAGAATAAACTACCAAAGTAGTATCGTTACCCCAGTTAGTAGCAGCTTTGTTTGCAAATGATTTAACCCCCGCAACTTTCAAAGTTTTAATAGAATCTAAAGTATTCCAAACTGAGCTTCCTGCATGTGTGAAGGTTAAGTCAAATGTAGCTCCATTAGAGTAGTTAAAAGTAGAACTAGATCCAGTGTAAGCTAAAGTTACAGTTAAGAATCCTTGTGCATTACTATCTACATACTGCATGTATTGATCTGTGCTAGAAATCTTCAAAGAAGGAACTACAGCAGTAAATGCAGTTTTATCGTAGAATACACGGAACTGCATACCTGTAATCTTTTCAGAGGTAGCAGTGTTATAGAAATGTAAAGGTGCTACAGTCTGTCCAGCAGTAGTAGTAGCAACTTGGTAGCCAGAATCAATCACAACCCAGTGGCCTGTACCTGGAGATGTGCTAGAACTTTGTGCAAACGTAAACGTAATAAACAAAGTAGTTACAAGTGATGATATAAATTTTTTCATTTTTTTATGTTGTTAATAGCGTGTTCTGTGAGCCAAGGCTCTGGATTTTCTAAGTTTTTTATAAAGCTCAATTCATACATGTAACAAAATGTCTCCTCCTTTTCAGGAATCATCTCTATACCTTTTTTTGCTATATAAAGATGTAGGCTTTCATGTACTAGAACTACAGCAATATTATTTATAGAGTTTAGTTTAATATCATCTACAGCTATGTAGATATGACCTTTACCATTCTCTAGTTGGCAAGAAGAATAGGGACTTATCATAAAAGATACCTGAGAACAATTTGTATCAAGCATCTTATACTTATCTACGTCTACCTTCTTTATTAGTTGAATTGCTGAATCAACTTTTAAATCCCAACCGTCCCCAGCTTTGTCAATTTTGATTTGAGCAAAACAAGGGACGGCTAAGAATAAAAAGAGGTTAATAATTAACCCCTTCATAGATTATTTAATGTCTTTAGACTCAATAAGAGTATAGGTAAAAGAGTTACCACCCAATGTAGCAGCTTTCTTACAGATTGCCATAAACGCATCAAAGTCCGCTGACTTCTTAAACACTTGACATCCCTCAGACCAGTTTTCCACGTAAGTAGAATCTGCACCAGCTTTGTGAATGTTAATACCGAAGATCCCTTCTTGTATCTTAGATTCATCATAAGTCATGTCTTTGTTAGCATCACGATAAACTTTTACATTTGCTTTCTGCTTAAGGGCCTCATATTTACCTTGGTGCAAACCTACATGGTGTGAACCAGAATATTGACCGGGCACTAAACGTGCAACACCAGCAGCATTGTGGAATTCTTTAACACCTTTAGTTCCGGGATCAGTAGTAGCAGGCCAAATCTTAAATTTCCACTCACCACCCTCTTTGTAAGAAATAGTTAAGTGATCATCAAATACATTGGTTACTTTGTTACCAGTAGAGGAATTACGGACACCAATAATGTTTACGTTAAAGTCTCCATTCTCGAAGTACTTATAACCTTTTGCTTTTACAGCAGCTTCAATTTGTTCTCTAGTATAGCTCATAATTGTTTATAGTTTATAGTTTATAGTAAACAGTAAATTACTCTTCAGTATTAGCTTCTGGCTTCTTCATGATTTTCTCAACAGAAGTCAAACCTAAACAACCAAAAGCCAACAAAGCAACAGCATCTACCAATGGTACAGATGGTGCAAAGTGAGCCTCAGTAAAAGAGTTAGCATACAAAGTAGCGCAAAGAGTAATAGTGCAGACTAAGCCACACAAGCGCTTCATAGAAACGGAGCCTTTTTCATCCTTGAAAAGACCTCCAATAAAGTTTAATAGTTTCATACGGTATTATTTTTTTACCGCAGTTAATTCAGGATGCAGCCCTAGAAGGTTTTTAGGGTACTACATATATAATATACAAAAAATTACTTAACTTTGAATACAATTAGAAGATGAAACAATTTAACATAGACCTCCTATCTCCATCAAGCATAATGTTTGGGATAGCTTACGAAAAAATGATTTTACCACACCCTGGTTTTAAAGATGATGTACATTTAAAATTTTGTACTGAATTTAGAATAGGTTTACTATTTCTACAACTTAGATTTAGAGTGTTTTAAAAAATGAAGGGGAGCTAATAACTCCTCTTTTTTATTATCTTACATAGAAATCCTCAACTGTATCATAACTCTTCCATCTATTTATTTCATATAGAATAGGAGTTACATCTCCCCATTGTTTATAATATTTAGGCTCACCTTTTCTATCTGTTCTCTGATAGTACTTCTCTTCTTCAGGAACAAAAGGACTAAAGTACTCTACTGTAAATCCTAAAGCTTCAGAAAACTCTCTTAAAGATCTACTTGATGCAATAGGATTAGTTACAACACGTACATATTCTTGAGGCATAACAAAAGTTGTTAATTCTCCTTTTTGTTTAGAAGCCTGGTATTGAAGTGCGCCTAATAATCTTTTTAATTCTTTTTCATCATCATCAGTACCATCTTTTAAAGCTTCAAATATTTGATACATTGCTATAGATGCTAAGACAAATCCAATCTCAGCTAATATTTTATAAAGATTAGCAATTTGTTCAGAACGTAACTCACCTTTGGCTTCTTTAAATTTATCAATTACATTACCATGTGCAGAGTACATATACTTTATAAAATTCCAAATGGTATTGTATCTACCCTCTATCCAGGTTTGTGTAGCTTCATCATACCTACCTTTACCAAATCTTATTTTAAGAGCTGGCCATACCCATTTGTGAAATTGTAAAGCTAACATACCCAACCAATGATTCTGTATTGCTATTCTATCTTCATAAGCATAGTTACCATGAATCATTTCATTCATTCTCCATATAGCATTTGTTGTATCTGCTCTATCCTTTTCTGATAACTCATATCCATCTTTTAATTTTAAATCACCGGTAGAGGGATCAAAATCAAAAGCATCATATATTGATGTTGTTTCACCAGTCTTTTTATTTAATAACTGCATAGTCATTAATCTAGCAACACCAGTTTTACTTTGCACCATATATTCACCACCTTCTTGCATCCAATAAGCAAAGCCTAAAATATTTGGCCTACCTTCTGTAGATTGCATACCCCTAATGATTTTAAAGTAATCTACCATAGCTTCATATTTGGATTCAGGTTTAGTTATAGTTCTTAAACCTTTTTTATTAAAAGCTGAAGATATTTTTTCGGGAGCTTCCTTTGCAAGCTGTCTCATAAAACCAGGTAAGGCATCAGTATTTAGTTCTTTTGTAGATCTCATAATAGCTTTCCTATTATAGAACTGACCACCAGCACTTTCAATACCATTATTTATCTTACCCATTATTAAGTTATTTAGAGAACTGAATACGTTAAAACCTACATAAGTAAGAGATGTATAGTTTAATATTGTATTTACATACTGCTGTAAAACACCTTCTTCAAAAGCAGATTCATTCCTAAATACCATTTCTAACCATTTATTTAGGCGCTTTTCAACATTACTACCACCTTTTATACTGTATGGTTTAGTTAAACCAACAGAAGTTTTTATCTTAGATCCTAAACTATCAGCTGGAGCATACTCTCTATCTTGAATTATCTTTTGAATAACCATAATAGTATCTTCAATCTGATGCATTTTTTGATAGTTATTTGCCATGTTTCTAAAAAGAATCATATTTTGTGCAACATCAGTATTAATATCATCTGCTGTTAATTTAGATTCCTCAGCTTTTAACATTCTATCTAGTTTTTCTTTTTCACTTAGATAATCTTTTAAAGCTATCTGTTTATCTTTTCTTTTAGTTACTAAATCTTCTATTTGCTTTTTAAGTCTATCTATTCTAAACTGACTTTTTAAATCTGCAGTATAAAATATAGGTGGTCCTTGTACTAAAGTACCATCTTCATTTTCTATAGCCGTTCTAGCGTATACCTTAGATTTTTTAAATATAAAATCTTTAATATTATTTAATAAAAACTTACCTCTTCCATCAGGCATGTCTTTTATTTTATTAAAATAATTCTTACTTATTCTAGGCATCTTACCCATCATCTGATAGTAGATGTCTTTTGGTAACATTGAAAGAGAACCACTTTGATGTTCCTTTATAAAGAACTCATAGAAATTTTTTCTAGCAATACCAAGAGCATCTGTAGGATTCATAATCTTTACATACTCTTGATCACGCATATCTTTACCGTCTGAACTAAAATCTTTTATTTCTGTATACTCTCTTTTAGGTGCATGATAAGTTACATCTTTCATTTGTCCTGTAAACATACCATCCGGTCCAACAACAGGTTTTTTAAATGTAATTTTATTATTATACTTTTCATTAAATAATGAATATGATAAAAGATCTACACCTGCCTTCTTTTTCCATCCCCATTGTGTATACATCTGATATTTAGATCTCTCTCTTTTATATTCATCTGTAAGTTTATGATATTTACCATCTGCAGGCATACCATCCACATCTTGTTCCGCACTTAAGAATTCTCTAAAAGCTTTCTTATCTTTATATAACTGAATATTATATTCTATATCAGCTCTTTGTTTTTCAGGATTAGTTATTAGTTTATAATTTAAAGGTTCTCCATTTACACCCTGAGTTTTTTCTTTAAGTTTATAATACTCCTCCCAATATTGATAACCAATTCTATTTATATATCTACCATTAAACTTACCATCAGGATTTTTAGCAAACATAAACAAATAGATATCTTCCGGTTTTATACCTTTAGCTAAACTAGCTTCAATTAAAGGATTAGCAAAATCATTTACAGTTATTGCAAAATTATCTGCATCATATTGAGCTTGTATAAATTTTTGTTTATATATCTTATTTATTAACTGAAGAAGTGTATCTGAAGCAGCACCTAAAGAAGACATTGAAGAATCAAAAAATTCTTCATCTACAGTACTCTTTAACAGTTCTTTAATATCATCTTCTGTAAGATCTGGATTACTAGAATTTTCTTTTACAAAACTCTCTGCATAATCTAAATAACCTTGTTGTAACCTTTGTTTAGCTTCCCTAATAAGTTCCTTTACCTTCATACCGGTAACTTGATTACCAGAATTAGCATAGTCAATAGCTATTTCTATACCTGTATATGTTTCTAAAAACTTATCATAGTTTAATAAAATAGTTGGAAAACTAGAGGATTTAAACGTAGCTGGATTATCTAAGTATTTTAAAAAATCTTGTATATCTTCTTGAGTATATCTTAATAATTTACCTAAAGCAGCATTATATTGAGTTTCATTAATATCTTCTTCCATACTAGTTATAAGAAGACTGAGTTTATTAATTAACTCTACTCTATTTTTAAAACCTTTAGCATCAGTATAAAGTCTATCTACCATCTGTTTACGGGTAAATAACTTTGATTTCATATCTATAAGGATAGGTAATAGTTTTATATTATCTACCTCTGCTTCTTGATCTAATGCAATTTTATCTTCTTCTGAAAGAAATTCTTTTTTTCTTATAAAGCTAGTATTAGCTCTATCACCAGGAGATTCATTAGAAGGTACAATCTTATCTACATAAAAATTATTATCGGTTAGTGAATGTTCTACAGAACCCTCATATTCATAACCAGTAACCCTACTGTTATCAAGCTTTAATAGAATATGAATAGTTTTAACATTACTAACTGTGTAATTCATATTCTCTAATATTCTTCTATAAGTACTAACCTGTATACCTTGTTGTGCTTTTGTAGAAAGTTCAGTAGTTACATCAAGTAAAGATCCTTCTTTTACTAGATATCTTTTATCAGAATAAGGATATATTACAGTACCATCAGGAGCTGTTTCTGTTTTATTAATACTATTGATACTTGTTTTTAAATCTATAATTTCAAGAGTACCATCACTATTTATAACTAATAAATCTAAAGAACCAGCAATACCGGAATTTGGATCACCAATAATTATTTGGGGTATAATAACTGCATCATCAGATATAAATTCAGGATTATTTACAAGCTCATTTAATGTATTGTATATTTCACCAAGTAAATCTTCTGAAATACCTAATAGCATAGGCTTACCTTGTTTAGTAAATCTTTCTATATTTAAAATACCTTTAGCTTTTTGTATATCTGCTAGTACTGTTTTATAATTACTACCTGCAGCTATTCCTTCTAATATAGCATCTACTTGGTTTCCTAATAGTAATGATAATGCATTTCTTTCCTCATCTTCTGCAGACATGGGCCCTTTTATAGCAGTTGTAGTTGAGGTATAGATTTGATCTGTAGACTCACTTAAATAGATATGTTTTCTTTTAACACCATTAACAACTATATCCTTCATAAGAATAAGTTTTTGAGGATCATTTAAAACTATATCATCTATAATTTTACGTTGTGTCTCATTAGCTCTAGCTTTTATCTTTTCAATAGCAGGTCTTAATCCCGGTTCAATAGATAATCTTAGATCTTCAGGAACAATATTAAAATTAAAACTAACGTTCTTAGTAAGAATCATATCAGCTATCTCAGATAAATTTGTAGCTGATTCTATTTCAGATGGAGATACAACTAACTTACCAGCACTTATCGCGGAAAGTAATTTATTTAGTATACTAGCAAACCATTTAAAGAACTGTTCTACTTTATCTGTAAAACTTTCAAGAGGAGAATCTTGCTCATATCTTTTATTAATATGTTCTGTAATAGCTTTAGTTAAAATCTCTAACTGTCTTGTTTTTATATCAAAATTTTTAGTATTGTTATATGCAGAATTAACACTATCAACTATTGATGGATAAGACAGTTCTGCCTCTTCATATAGACTTTGAAATAATTCATTGTTATCAAGATACAAAGCATCAATAAAAGGATGCATAATCTCTTCTATTGCTGTTTTATCAGAAAACCTACCATTAATTAAATAAGCTGTGCCATTAGTATAGAAACTTTTTACATTAGCAAAATTAACTTTTAAATCAGAAAGCTTAGCAGCTTTATTATATATAACTTCCGCTTCAGAAGCATTAATAGTTTTTATTTTAATCTGTGGAAATACACTAGCAAAATGATTTATAATACTAATAGTATGTCTATTATTCTCTACAGGATTTATATTTTCATATGTAATGCTATTAAAGTTAATATTAATCTCTGTTACTGGACCATTCTGATTAAATTTAATAATTCCTGGATCAAAACCTAGATAACCAAGATAAGAAATAATAGCGTTTTGATTTATTACGTCTAAAGAATTAGTACTTTCTAAATCTGATATTTGTTTCTTAACTATCCATTTACCTTTAAGTTTAATAGCATAACCTAAACGCTGTAGATTAAGCATAATCTTTTCAGCAAAAGATTTCTTTTCAGCATTAAAATTTTTCTTTTGCTTTAAAAGCATATCTGCTACTTGAAGAGTTGTAGGAATAACTGTGTCATTTGTAATGTTTGTATTACTTATAAACTGCTTAAAGCCCGCTATATCTTGTTTACCAGTTTCTTCAAGATATTGAGAGTATAGTTGTTGAGCTTGTTGTTTTTGTTGTGGGGTTATTTGAGTATTATTAAATAAAGGAACTTCTGTGTTAAGTATATCTATTAGTTCATCAAGTTTAGAAGTAAATCCTAATTCTTTAAGAGCGGTATTAAATATGTTTATAAGTTTACTCCAAAAACTTTCTCTGCTACTGATTTTTGCATCAGTTTTTATACTTGCTAAAAATTCAGAAAATTGAGAATCTGTAAAAGCATAAGTAACAATTTCTTGGTTACTCCTTTTTTTAATATAGTCTAATTTTAGAATCCTTAATTCAGGAGGTAAATTTAAATTGTTAATTCCTTTTTTTTCTATATAATCAAAAAGTTCAATTTTAAATTTTTCTAACTTTAAATTTAATTTACTGTTTGCATAATCGTTATTAGTTAAAGTATGTAATATACCATGCACTACCTCATGTGCAATTACATTACTTGTAGCTTTACCATACGTTTTATTTATTGTAACATTTTTACCATTCCAATTAGCTTGAAGAGGTGAATCAGATTCATACTCTTCTATACCAATTCCTAAATTTTCCGCTATTTGTATTAATTCTTGAAATATACTATCCTTTTTTACATTTAAAAAGTAACCTAAAAGTCCAGTTTTTTTAGCTTCAGTATTTTGCTTAAACCCTAAAGCTTCATATACAACATTAGCTAACTCAGGATTAGATTCTAGTAGTTCGGGGACTCCTTTTTTAATTATTCCAGTACTATTTATATTTTCATTATATAGATTAATGAGGACCTGGACAAGATCCTCATTATTATATACTTGCATTAAAGCTTTAAACTCAGGAGTATTGGGGTTATGACAAACGTTCATTATACAAATTTATTTTATTTACACAAATGTTTTAAAATATCTTGATCTTTTATACCTTGACTTCTTAATAGTTTAAAGGACTGAACAAATTTTTCAAGAGATCTTTTAGTTTTAAATTCATCAGATTGTTGATTATAAAAATTTACTAAATCTTCTGGAAAATCATCAGATACAGCTGGCTTAGTTGCAGGTGTTGAACTAACTCCCATTGAAGTCTGTACTTTAATACCTTTAATAGCATCTTCAAGTTGATTTCTCCAATTAGTATCAGCCATATTAATAGTAGGTATACCTTTTCTTCTAGCTATTTCTACAGCTTGTCCAGTTCCACCTTGAGGTCTTAAAGGATTAGATATATCTTCTTTAGCATAAAATAATACAAAATCTACAGGTGTGTCTAAATCATCACCAAATATTTGATTAGTATTTCTAGCCATAAGTTTTAATCCACCCTCACTTAATGCTCCTGGATTAGGATGTATCTCTTTAGCAATAGCTTGTTCTTTTTTTCTTGATCCTTGTTTTTCTGGAGAGAATAAATTCTTTTTAGTAGCTCCATCAGAAAAAGCTTTATCTGCTCCTTCTTTTTTACCTCTAAATGCAATACCTGTATTTAATGTATATCCTCTAGATTCAAGTTCTTTTGCTATTTCAGTCATTTGTTTAAGAACTTCTGAAGGAGTTTCTCTTGAACCTATACCAGCATAAGTCATAGTTGGATCAGCTGATTTATTTGGAAGAGTATTTAATAAAGGTTTATTACTATTATCAATAGCAGTATCTACAAAAGGATTCTCAGTTTCTTCATCAGTATTTCTACTTACTATATCTAAAACCTCTTGTGGTGTTTTGTTATCATACTGTGTAAGTGTCTCACCTGTAGTTTCATCTATATAAGTAAAACGTCCGGGAACCCTAGTAATACCAAGCTCTGCTAATTTATCTTTAATATTATTATTAGGTTGAGTATCTTCACTAGATTCTTTTTTAGACTGTAAGCTTTTTTGTAAAGACTGTAAATAATTAGAGGCTATAGAACCATCTGCATTATTACCTTTAGCTTTATCAGTACCTGATTCTTCTTTAGATTCAGGAAGCAGACCATCAAACATAAAACCTAATCTAGTTGCTTTAGCACTTCCAAAAGAATTTACCTTTTGATACTGAAATTTATTACCATAGGATCTAATAAAAGAAGCATTTAGATTCAACATACCTTTTGTTGATTCTTTTTTAGCACCAGAATAGTCAATTAATTTATAAATACCACCGTTAAAGTATATATAAGAAGGTGCACCAGTATAATAGATTTCATCAAATACAAAACCATTTTTCTTTAAGAAAGTTATATTTTCAGAAAGAATAGTTCTATGCGTATTGTTTTCAGAGTCATACATCATTTTTAGTTCTTTATCACTATTAGCTTCAAGAACTATTTCTGCACCTTTTCTTGTCTTAAAAATAAAAGGTTCACCCTTATTAATTTTTGTACTGATACCTGCAAAAACATCAATTACAATACTAGACTTATCTTCTGATAATTTTACAACTCTATTAATAGTTTTAGTTTCCTTTTCTTCTACATCATCTTCCTTATTAGAAACATAGGGATTAAAGTTATTAAAAGTATAACTAAGACCTTGACCTTTTATAGCAATATTACCACTTGAAAAGTAATTAAATGTAATATCATCTACAATTTGTTGCAGATCTGCACCAAAAGTATCATAGAATAAATTTGTATCATACTTTAATAATGCTTCCATTGAATTCTTAGTTGCTTGAAAGAAATCATCCATTACAAATAATGGCATTACATTCAAGAAAGAACCAGAACGATATCTACCACCATCTTTAACTAATAAGTAATGAAACAATTCTATTGCTAAATTAGGATCATCATTATATAACTCTGTAAATGATGCTTGTAATCTTTGTACAGTTGAAGGACTTAATTTAGACCAACTATTTGATTGTAAATATTCAAGATCTCCTTCTGCTTGCACATCATCGCTAGTTACAGTATAGATAAATTTATCAAGAAAATAATTTTGTTTACCTTTATCAAAATTATCTTTTCTTTTAGCATTTACTTTCTCAACTATAGTTTCGTTACCTTTTACTTTATAAATTAAACTATTATTTAAAGATTCTAAGTAATCAAGATTACCACTTTTTATAAGATACCTTTGATAAGCAAGAATATCTAGATAAGATAGTACATCTTCATCTACACTTTCTTTAAAGAATTTTCTAAAACTGCCTCTTAATTTAATATTAGCATTATCAATAAGTGCTTTACTAATAAGTTTAAAAGGTATTGTCTCTCTTTTAAATACTAATGGTAAATTATCTTTTATATCAAAATAAATATCTAATAATTTTTTATACATTGGAGATTTATTAAGTAAGGTATTAAAATAATTTATTTCATTATCTGCGTCATAAAAGATATTGTATTTACCAGAAGATATTAAAGTAGCATAAGCCTCTTCTATTTCATTAAAATCTTCCATAAATGGAGAAAATCCTTTAACCAAACTAGTAATCTTTGCAACATTATTAAAGTAAGGGGTTGTTCTACTAAGATTAAGAAAAGCATTTGTTACAGCTAACTTATCTAATTTATCTTCTGCAACAAAGTTATTTTTAAGATTTTGTAATTTAAGTTTTGGTTTGTTAGCTTCAATAAATGCTTCTTTAAAATCTTCTACATCATCGTAACCTGCAGCCTGCGCAATTAAATCTTCATTAGAAATATATTTAGAACTACGTTTAAATTCTAAACTGTTAAGATGTTTTAATGAAAAATACTTTTTAATAACTGGTTGATTAATAAATATAATAGCTGTCTCCAATGGAACACCTACAGAAACAAGATGTGTTGCATAATTAAGTGAGGTAATATTTAATCCTAATACAGCAGCAAGACGTTCCTTAGCATTATCAGTCATTGCAGATATCATAGCCGAAATTATATAAGCTTTACGTTGATCATCATCAGTTAATTCACCACCGTAATCATTATAATCTTTACCATCTATAGTAAAAATACTAAAGGGTGCTTTATAACGTTCTTTTTGTAAAAAGGCCCATGATAAATTACCTTTTACAGCTGCTCCAATATTAAATGATCCTTCTTTATTATTCTTCCAACCATAATACATACCTACTAAAGTTGTACTATCGTAACTAACTTCCTCAAAATTTGATAACGCATCTTTTAAAATTACTTCACGCTCTTCTTCTGTATTTTCAGAATACTTAACATTAACTAAATTAGTTATTATTCCTTTAATTTCATTAAGAACATCAGTTAATGGTTTAACGTGAGCAACTTGGAAAGCTCGTGGAGCATCTTTTATTGTTTTCTTATCTGCAAAACGGAATTCATCAGAAGGTTTAGAAGTATAATCATTAAAGCTTAATGCATATTTAGCATCAAGAATTATGTTATTAAGAGCCCCTACGTAAATATCTCTGTTACCATTTTTGACATATGCCTTTTCATACTCTTTTGGATTAAAAGGTAACTTTAAAACTTTAAGCGCATCTTCTATATAATTAGCTTTAATCTCCTCTGTTTCTTCCTCAGTTATACCCTCCTCAAATTTTTTCTTAATAGCAAGTATATCTTCAGTAGTTATTACTCTTTCCGGTTTATTATCACCTTCTTTAGCAGCAGCATATGCAACTCTAAAATCAATACTATTCTTAAATAAGTATCTAACAAATTGCTCAAATCTTTCTTTTGATGTTTTACCACTACCATATTCTATAAATCCTTTTTGTTTATCGTAGTAATAGTCCTTAATAGAAGTATAAAGTTTATCTACGTCAAAGTCAGCACCAGAAATCTCAACAAGTTCTTGTGATGCAATTACTATAGATCCATAGTAAACAGGTGCAAAATCTACAATTCTAATACCATAATTAGAGTGTCTATCTTGTGCAGGAATCCTTACACCAAATGCTTTTGCTATAATACTTGGTATCTTACCTGTTTTTAAATATTGGTATGCTTCTTTACTATGAGCAGGCATAACTACTTCACTATAACGCTCAACAACTTTACCATCCTTATTATACACAGGTACATTATGCCTTAGTCTATCTATATATAAATCACCTTTTTTAAGATTACCTATACCTTCTTCTTCATTAAAAGTAACTAAGTTTTGATATTTTTTAGGATTAGACTCAATCTCATAATCTCTAACTACTTCACCAATAGGTATTCCAAGTTCATCAACCTGGCCAGTATAAACTTTTACTCTATTATATCCAAAACTAGATACTAAAGTTAAAGAATGTCCAGGAACTTTTTCTTGCATTACACCTTTTGTAAAATAGGTAAAGTATAACTGTATAAATTTCTTTTCTACAATAGAATTATTTAAATCATATTTAAGATTATTATTCTCATCTAAACTAAATAAATCTATTTCCTGATTAGTAGCACCTGTATTAATAAGAATTGTTCTTGCATAGTTTGCAAAGTCTGCCAAATCCGCAGTAGTTACTCTCTCTTTTTTACTCTTATCAATTGCATTTATAACTTCTGTAAACGTAAATGTTTTATTTTTTCTTTCTAAATATTTTATATCTATTCTATTTGCAGTTGCAGTCTCATATAACGTTTTAAGTTTTCCAGCTTCAATGAATACACCTCTAAAATTAATTAGTTCTTTATCAGGAATCTCAGTCTCAATAATTTGTTTTGGTTGAGTTGGATCTGATATTTCATTTTTATTAGATGGATTGATTTGCTGTAAAGTAAGATAACGCAAATCAATCTTTGAGTAATTTGCATCATCTACTTGATCCAATGAAGAAGCAACATTCTTTCTTTCACCTTTAGATGCAGAAACAGGAACTGCAGCTGCTAATCCAGTAGTGCCCTCTTTTCTTTCTAACTCTAATCTTAATTTGTGTAACTGCTCTCTTCCTGGAAAAGGTTTAGTATAATTAGATTCTTTAGTAGATGTAAATTGTTTAGTAAGTGTAAATGCTGAAGTTTTAATATAGGCTGATTTATCATCACCATTATTATAATATACAATCTTTAAAGAATTAAGCTGACCTTTAAATTTAATACTACCATTCTTACCAAATACATCATCTACAGAAATATCCTCACCATTTTCAATTTTCTTTAAAAAGTTAGCTTGTCTTTCTGTAAGTTGACCAAAACCAAAAAGCATATGTTTTAAACTTTTTATAGTTATATACATCTGAGCATCTGCTAAATCACCAGAAGCACCCGAATAAACACCATTAAAAGTTGGATCAGCAAAAGTAAGAACATCCATTTCAGTAGTAGCATGATCAATACCAAGTGATGGAGCAATTATTTCGGTATAAGCACTTATACCATTAGCATTATTACCTTTTAATCTTTTAAATTCTTCAATTGCAATACCAGCAACAGTTAAAGATTTAGCTTGTACATATCTAGCTGGATCACCATTAAGCATGTAGTTAAAGAAAGTACTATTAATATTATGATTAATAAGTACTTGCATAACATTATGTCTAAAAACTAATTGTTTACTTGGTTTAGGACCTTCTCCTTTATCTGTATAAGCAATTATATTTTTCTTTTGGTTAAGGTCTTCATTAGGATCTGTACTATTTAATTTAAATCCTTCAGTTAAAAAAGCAGGAATACCGCCAGCAACATTTTTACCAGTAAAAATTATATCTTTATCTCTAAACTGAAGCATATCTTCATTCTTAAAGATTTCAATAAGCCTATTATAATACTCATTATAGTAATCAGTAACTAACTTTTTAAAAGGTAATTCTTTAAATACAGTATTAAAATCTTCACCATTTTTAGCAAGATCTTCTAGATTCTCTTTAAAAGAACCTAAGATACTACCAGTTCTAATAAATACTAAACCTCTTTCTTTATTGGCTTTAAACTTAGTATGATAACCATCTTTCTTTGCTATAGTATCATCATTTATTTCTTTTTGTACTTTAACAATTCTTTCATACTCTCCTCTAAACATCTGTTTAACAGCATCATAAACCTCATTAGTAATTTCTATAGTATTATTACTAGATATTTTAACAGCTTTTATTACAGGTAAATCAATTAAATCAATTGTATTAGATGCCTCAATTACACCAATATTAACTGTTGAAGTTGATGCTTTACCTTTAGTCCCGTTCTTTCTAATATATTCAAACTCTTTTCCTGAAGCATATAAAGCCACATTTGTAAACGCATATTGAGCAGGACTAAGTTTACCAGCAGTTGTTCCTTCTGCACCACGGTCAACAATTTTATTAGAACTGCGTACTTTACCTTCGTAATAATATAAACCTTCAATTCTAGTACCATCAACTCTGTCTAAAGAAATATCTGGTAACATGGATTGAAAAGCATCTAAACTTAGAAGATAATTATTTTTCATAAAGACATCTTCCATAGCTTCTCCAAGTTTTACAGGATCAGCTAAACCACGTAAACTTCTTGTTTTCTTATGGTTATATGTTGGAGATTGATAACCCCAAACACGTTCACCATCAGCATTAATCCAACTGGTGGCACCCATAGTTTCATCAAAAAGAACATTATATTTAGCTATATTTTTTATTCTTGTAAAAGCACCTTCAACTGTTTGATCTACCTTCTTATCAGATACTTCTTCCTTATTAGTTTCTTCTTCATTAACAATAGGTTTTTTATAAAAAGGATTTGTTCCAGATGATATAATTTTAGATATCTGTACTAAGTCTTCAATATCAATAGGCTCTACATCTTTAAAAGAGTTAAGGAGTGATGCTTCTTCATCGGTCTTTTCAGCTTTATTATGTATAACAGATAACTGAATATATAAAGGTTGAATATCAATACCTATTGTATTTTGTATATCAATACTTAGCTCATTTGCATCTACATCTTCTTCTCCTTTAATTACAGCTATTAATTTATTAAGTACAGAAGGACCTTGTTTCTTAACAAGAGTTGGATTAACATCATACCTTTTTTGATACTCAGATTCCCAATAGTTTAATTGTGCATCTGTATCATCTTTACTATTAGCATCAATAATTCTAACTATTCTGCTTTTTGGATCAAAGCCTATAAACTTATAATTAATCTTAAACTTCTCAAATGCTTTTCTTACAGCAAGAAATTGTTCAGGATTAGTTATGTTTTTAAACATTTGATCTTTTGGAGCTGTAGGATCAATGTTATGTTCTTTAAATAGTCTATCTATAAACTTAGCAGTATCTGTAGAACCATTCTGCCTAAAGAAGTCCATTCTTTGAATAGCTTCAAAGTCAGAAGTAATACCAGATAATGAAGACAATAATCCATTATATACTTTGGCAGAGTCTACAACATTATAAACTAAACTACCATCTTCAATAGGTCTTCCAAATTCAGAAGTATCTTGAAAACTTGTAGTAGCAATGTATGTTCTTACAAAAGTAGAGAGTGAGCCAAAGCCACCAACAGTATAAGACTCTTTTCTTTTTTCTGTAGTACTACCATCTCCCTCGTCATCTTCTTGTGTTTCAATCTCATCTTCCTCTTGTTTTTCAGCATATGAAAGAACTCTTAAATATTCTTTTGCACCATTCTTTAATTGTTTTTGATTCTCCTCTCCACTAAATGCTTCATAAAGACCAATAAGATCGTTTTCTATTTCAAAATAGTTTTCTTGTAATCTATAATAGTCATTGTCAAAATCATAAAAATTCATGTAAGCATCAAAAATTCTTTCATATAGCTTATCATCACTTACGTCTTTATTCTCTTGTTTTTCACGTAACTTATGAAATGAGGCAGCAATACTTGCTAGAATTCTTGTAGCTCTATCTCCGGCTAAATATTTATTTACCTCAACAACTCTACCGGTAGGTAATTCTTTAAGCTCTGTACCAATCTTAATTGTTTTAAGAGCTTCTACATTAGGATTACCACCTTCAAAAGATCTACTAAATCTATTCTCTTGAGCTACGGCATTAGCATATTTACCTAAACTAATATCTCTAAATAAATTATTATAGTTATTCTTTTGGAAAATCTTTTTAAATAAAGAAATAATAATATTAAGAAGTTTAGAAAAGTATGATTTATTCTCATCCGCTGTATTTATAGATTTATCTATAATCCATTTATTAAACATATCAGCTAAATACTCTTCATATAGAGTATCTTCTAATTGTTGTTTATTCATGGCTAAGTACAAAGGATGTGATAATCTTAACTTTTCTATAGCATCATCTAAATTATCTATATTATCTTCTTTAAGATATTCCCATGTTATTTTACCAGAACTAATCTGATCTTTTAATTCTTTCTTAGCAGTACTTAGATATCTTTGGATTTGCTTATCATTAAGTAATAATCTAAATACACCATGAAAAGCTTCATGATATTTAAATGGAGTACGAGCACCAACATTAATTCTTCCCTTAACTTGAGGAATAGAGCCAGCTATTCCATCTAAATACATTACAAATGCACCAACAGTCTTACTATTTGTTATAAGATTAGTTTGTAAATTTTCTAAATCTTCTACAGTAAATATATCTGGTAGATTCTTTTTAACCCAATCTATAAACTTATCCAGCTTTTCAATATCCTCAAGTTGATAATTACTATCTTTTAGTAATTTAAAAGATACCTTATTAGAAGCACCACCATTATTACTAAGAGCTGCAGCTTTTAAAGTTTCTAATTCCTCTAAATATGCAATATACTCTGGTAGTTTTTCAATTTCTCTAGAAGCTTCAGAAGGTCCTATATTTCTTTCATCCTGAAGTTTTTTAGATAACTCTTTTTTAAATTTTGGAAGACCTGCTTTTTTCTCCTCATATTGTCTAAATGCTGTAACATTATTATTAACTTCTTTTTGCTGAACTGGTTCTTTAGAAGTAATAGTTTCTGTTACATTCTCAGTAACAACTTTACCTTCCTTATTACTATTATTTTTTTCAGCTTCTTTTTGAGCAGCTACTTTAGCTTTTAGATCTTTTAAAAATTCAGAAGCACCCTCAGATGTTTGTAAATCAGAAAATTCAGCATTACCGGAAGGTGTATTTTCATAAATAGGATTAAACGAAAAAGCTATTCTATCTACAACACTTGTTCCTGTATTAGCCACAGAAGAATTAATTATGTCATTAACACTAGCTGATTCAGGTATACTTTTTCTAAAATTAATAGGTTTAAAAGTAATATTATTATATTTCTTAACTGTAAGAATAGCCCCATTTTTAATAGAATCATTTAAGATACTAAGTAAATCTTCTAATGAATTTATTGGATTAGAAGCTAAATCATATCTAATAAAAGTATCTGTGTTAGATGAATCATTAAAAGAATTATTATCAGAAAATTGTCCAACTAAATAACCTTCTGAATCAATAAACAATCTTGAATAGATTCCGGGTGCATTAGCTAAGAATAATTTATCATATATCTTTTCTTGATTTTCTATATCGGTATAGTTAGGATTATTTGTAGTATTATCTTCTCTAGCAGTCTTTGCTAAAGTATTCATGTCTTGAATAATAGATCCCATTTCTTCACTAGAAAATTGAGAGGGAGTTAAAGAAACAAATCTTATAGTACCATTTGGTAATTCAACAGCTAATAAATATCTATTTAAACCATCAGTACTACTTGTTTTAAGAGCCTCTTCAACTTTTTTCTCTGCTCTTTCTAAAGCAGCACCAGTAAGATTAGTTTTAATAATTTGACCAGTGACTAAAACACCATTTTTATATGTAATATTTCTATCAATAATATAGTAACCACCTTCAATAGTAGTATAATTTAATTCAGTAACTGGAATTCTATCTTCAATAGGCCTTATAAAATCATAAGATGCTCTACCTATATATGGAATACCAAAGTCTTTTAAAACTTCTTCATTAGATAACGTAATTTCATCCTGATCTCCTAATAGTTCAAATGCCTTTTGATTAAGCCTATAACTATCACGCATGCTATCTTTAAACTTAAGATAGGAGCTCATGTACTCAGAAAATTTCACATCAAAAATTCTAGAGAATATTTCTGGTGTAACTTGTGGATAGTTTATTACTTCTGAAGCATCATTTAAAAACTGTACTTGCTGTAAAGTTCTTAAAAAACCTATAGGTTGATCTTTATAAAATATCTGAATAGATATTCTTTCTTTTCTTTCTAATACATTAGTATTTTTCTTACCATTAATAGTAAGATAAGTACCTCGAAAATCTTTACGAGTAAGTTTATTATTTTTAATTTTAATCGTAAGATTATTTTTTATATCTTCAGGAGATGTATTTAATAAAAAGTCTTGAAGTCTTTTATCAGCTACTTCCTCAACAGTAATACCTAACTCCTCTGCTTTTTTATAATCTTCTGGAGATCTATATGCATATACACTTTTATATCTATATATATCTTTAATATATGCAACTTCAGAACGCTTGCTTTTATACTTTCCAGGAAATAAACCTTTAGCAGAAGATCTAGGAACTTCTCTACCATCAGCTGTTTTAAGTTTAATTGAAGCGTTTCTAGTTTCCGCATATGCTTGTTTTATTTCGGAAGGTGTTGATAAAACTGTAAACGTATTACCTTTATCATCACTTACCGTTTGACCAGTATAAAAATACTTACCATCAAATACAAAACCTTCACCTTTTTTCTGATAGTTTTTAGATAATTCTTCTCTACCTTTTACAGCATCTTCTAATGTGGTATAAACTTGGTTACTTACAAGATTAGATCTATTATCCGTAACAAAATATCTTACTCCTTCAGCACCTGGTAATTCACCACTTATAATAAATAAACCATTTAGATCTTTTGAACTTTCTAGTTTAAAACCTTCTTTAAGAGATTCATCAACAAATTTTGTAGGGGCACCGGTAATACTTATTATATCTCCAGTTCTTATACCATACTTAGAAAGAATGTCATATACTGCAGGATTTGTTTTAATAGAATTTTCTAACCATGTCTCAACTGTCTCATCATTCTTTTTGGTAGTTTCATATAGAGCTTGAAGTTCTGTAAAAGCTTTTAAAGAGTTTTGTGCAAAAGGATATAAAACAAATTCTGCATAATTTAACTCAGCAACTTTTCTATTCTTTCTATCAGCGTTTTCTAACTCAAATAAGTTATTAAGTACAGCATTAAAGTAAGGATCTATATTTTCAAATGTTTCTAAAGCATCTACAAAAGATTCAGACTCAGATTCAAATGCTTTTGTTTCTTTTTCAGCTGAAATATTTTCATCAGCTTTTGGTGCTATATTAAACTCAAAATTAGTAACAAAGTTTTTTACATCATTATATCTAGGATCCTCTACACCAAATAACTTATTACTATTTAGATCTCTAAACTTAATATCATTATCAGTTAAAATAAGTTCTTTAAGCTCATCAAATGTATTAGTATCTAAAGCTTTAAGATATTTAAGATCAATAACAAAACCAGTTTCCGCAAGAGCTTTTAAGAATACACCAATTTTAGATGTCTCAGTATATTTCTTAAATGCTTTTTTAAAAAATTCAGCTCTTCTTTTATCTACTGCAACGATTAAAGTACGTTCTCTTTCAGCAAGCTTAATAAAGTTATCAGGATCATATAAATCAGCTAAGACTTTATTAAAGTTTGTTTTATCATAATTAAGTGCATAGTAATCAGTAAAGATTCTATATGCCTCATTTAGATCTGCAGGACTAAGTGCGGTACCTTTCTCATCTAAAAGAACCTTCATATAGTCATTAAAGGCTTTCTTTAAATAAGAGGTCTTTCTTACTTGTACAGGATCATTAATATTCTCAATGCGGGCAAGATTAGTTTTTAAAGATTCTAAAGCTTTTAACTTCTTCTTTTTATTATTAATAATCTCAATAAGACCTGGATCAGTTACATCTTTACTTGTGTCAATCTCTGCAGTTAATAAGTTTATTTCATTATCAATACCAGGAATACTTAAAGTAGCTGTAACATCAGAGTAACCTAAATCAGCAACACCACCAATAGATGACATCTGTTTAGTTAAATCAGCCATGCGTGTCTTGGCTTGTTCTAAACCATGCAAACTAAATACTGCAGTTTTGCGTGCCTCTTCAAATCCTTTATAACTTTGTAACTCATTAATGAATCCAATAATGGATTCTGGAGTATTACCATATCTATAAGTATTAGGATTAAAAGGATTCTTAAATGCAGAGAACTGTTCATATTGATCTTTAATTTGAGCAGCTCTATCAATAGTAATATCTAATACTTTTTTGGCTTCATCATCTGTAACATCATCAGCTAAACTAAATGCCTCCTTTAATTCTGCACCAGTCATTTGCTGCATGTCTTGTAATTTCTTAATTAAGAAATCATATTTGTCAGTTTGAAGAGCTGTATAGATACTATTAAAACGAGTTATGTCTTTAATATCATGGAATGCTTTTTCATCAAATGATTTTCTAGCATTAACCATATCAGTACCTCCTCTGATTTGTAATAATAAATTATCTATATCAAGAGCAAGAACTTTATTACCATTATTAATAGCATCATTTAATTCAACAGCTATCTTATCAAATCTAGCACTTTCTTCTGCATAAGCTTTTCTATACTCTTCTGGATTCTTAGCTTGCGCTATCTTACCAATAATATTTTTAGTACTACCATAAGCTCTGTTAGCTACAGCAGTAGAAATACCAGTAAGACCCCCCATTAAAAATCCTGACGCAAATACTTCAATACCTTGTGCTGATGCTTGATCCTTAAGATTGTCATAAGCATCTACTAAATAAGCTACTACACCTCCAGCCTCTGGAGTATCATACAATCTTTCATAGTAATCTGTGGATGCTCCAGCAATAACCTCTTGAGAAACTTCCTGAAAACCTTCAGATAAATTTTTAGAGAAATAACCACCAGCAAACTGCATGTATGTTTTTGGAGTTTTAAGACCTCTTACACTTTCAGCAAAAGATTGTCTTATACCCATAGTCTCAAACTGTCCAGTCTTCTCTGAAAATCTTAATGTACGTCCAGTTAATTTACTTTCCTCTACAATACCTGAAGCTGTTTTACCTAAAGTTCTCTTACGACCTTTATATAAATTATCAAAAGTAATATTGTTTGTAAGAAGAATAAGTGGTGCATTTATCATACCAGTTGTAAAACCAGCATCTGATGCCTTCTCATAAATCTTATTTAATACATCTTGATCTGGATATACTCCATTCTCAGTAATGTATTGATTAATATGTTTATCAATAAAATCATTCTTAACGCCTCCGCCCTCCATAGAAGCTTCAGCAGTTGCATAACTAATCTGCTTCATATCTCTTACAAAGTCAGCAACGCCTCTTACTGAATTAGCTAATCCTAATACAGGACTTTCTGCAGTAATAAAACTCTTAACGTTCTTAAATGTATTAGGAACAATATTCTTAGCAGTTGCTTCAGCTACATTTAATGCACCTCTACCAATAGCAGCTATATCCATAGCCTTAATTGTATTGTAAGCTTGTCTGGCAGCATTAGCATCAAACAATGCAGAGATAGATCTAATAGTACCAGCTGTTTTAGAAGCACTAGCAGCAAGAGCTGCAGGAAGAGCCATACCTTCAGATAAACCTACAGCAGCAGCAAGTAATGCTTCAGTAGCTAAGTAGTCTACTGCAATACCTGCAATAAATCCTGTTTGTAAAACTAAATTAGAAGCAAAACCAGCAGCACCACCTCTAGTACTACCACGCTCTGCCATAATCTGGGAGAACTCTCTAGCAGCGGTTTCATCAGTCATAGAGAAATCACCAGTTGCCATATCAGCAAGACTTCTATTTCCTGCTTGAACAACAGATAATCCTAATGAAGGAATACCACCAGCTGCTCTAAATAAATCTTGATACCAACTTCTATTCTGATTATATAATGCTTCGTTATTAGCTAATGGATTAAATCCTAGCTTATAGAAGTTATCACTATCATTATAGTATCTATCAAAGTTTGTTTGCCGGTATCCGGGCTGAAAATATTTTTCTTTTGAAGTCTCAAATGCAACATCAGATTCAGTAATAGGTTTTGTCAATGCTTGTTTAGCAACATCAAAAGGATTACTAGGATCATAATCTACAGCAACACTACCAAATGCTGAAGGTACTGGAACTCCAGGAACAGCATAGGTATCAGTTACAGATATTAACGGCTCATTAGTTGGCGCAATACTTGCTTGAAAAGCATCTGATCCTTCAAAGTTAGAAGGCAAACCGGGTTCAACACCTAGTGGTGGAATTGCATTGTCAAATTCTTCCATTTAGAACAAATTTAATTTATTATCTAATTGCATCAAAACTATTAAGGAGATTGCTGAAGCTAATGTTATTCAGATTGTTCTGAGTAAATATATCAGTCATTCCTTTTCTACTATCATACATAGTACCTGTAGCAGTAATACTGCCATTTGGATTCTTTGTAAAGGTCATATCTATATTTCCGTTAGGATTAATATATCTATATGTACCAACGTTATCTAAAATCACTTGTCTCTCATCCTTCTGTAATCTAGAAGAAATAAGATTAGTTGCTTGAGCTGCTGGAATAATTGCAGTTACACCAGTACTAATAATTCTATTATAGTCAGCATCACTAATACTACCTGCTTCCTTAAGAGCTTTTAATGTAGGATCTGATGCACCAGGTCTAACTGTTAAAGATTGATAACCTTGATTACCTAAAGCACGTGATTGATAAGAATAACTAACACTCTGCTTATTAGCTCTAGCATCAGATACTAATGTATTTAGATAACCTCTAAGTATTTGATTATCTTCAATATCATTAAATACACGATCACTAGCAGAAGCTACATCAGCAGGTGTACCAATTGCAATTCTAGAATCAGAGTTTAAAACATCACTTAATGCAGATCTTAATCCTAAAGTTAATTTAGAAGAGGGTTTAGTAAAGTCAGCAATACCTTGAATATTATTACTGATATAACTACCAGGACCAGCCGTACCTACAACTTTATAACCAGCTTGATTTTTAGAAAGATCAATATATTTTTCTTGATAATCCTCTATAAAATTTTCATAGTCACGCATAAAGTCATCAGCATCAATATTAGGATTAGAAGCTAAGGCTGTTGTGTAAGCTTTTTTAGCATCTCTTAAAGAACCATCTTTAGCAAATACATAATCAACAAATGTTGGAATATAATCTCCAGAAGCTTTCATATTAGCAGCAATAACTCTGTTATTAGTATTTAATGCACTAATATTACTATAAGCCAATTGACGCTTATCATTAGCTGTAATTAAAGCAGGTGCTAAATTCTTGGCTAAAGAAGGATCAGCTTTAATCATATCTTGAATACCATTAAAGATTTTATTGAGAGAGGTTAATGATACATTACCTTGTCTTAAAGTAGCCATGTTGACACCAGCGCCTTTTAAAACATTACCTACTGCACTATTTAACTTAGCATCATTAATGCTAGAAATAGAATTAGTTAATTCATATACACTGCTACCAAATCCTTTCCAGCTATTATTAAACTCAGCTCTATCTGAAACAAACGCATCTTCTGTACTAGCTTCAGTTTTAACAGCACCAGTAGTAAAATCATCAAAGCCACCAGTCTCTAGCATCTTCATCTCACGCGCAAAATCCTGCTCAATCTTTTGTTTCTTAGTCCAATAAGAAAAATCTAAAGCTTTTTCATAATCAATCTTTGCAAATTCATTAGCTTTTTTCTCCACTTGATAGTTTCTATATGCTAATGGTTCTGCAGCTTTACCGATGTCATTAGAGATATAAGAACTAGCTTCAGAAGATCTAATAGCTCTAGATAATAAATCTATATCCTCATCATTAATAGCTGTAACAATTTGAGATATTCTATCAGAAAGATTAGTCTTGGCTTTTTCAAAACCATCTCTCTTTGCAACAACTGTTTGATACTCTTGTTGTTCTTTTGGAGTTAATCTACCACCACGATTTAATCTAGACTCATATACATCTGCTTTAGCTTGATACTGTAAATAACCTTCTTCAATATCCTCTAATCTATTTCTATCATTTTTAAGAAAAGCATCAGCATTTGTAACATAATATTCTGCAGCAGCTTGATCTATATCACCATTAAATTTTTGTTTAGCTAACTGTGTAATAGCACTCATAGAATTTACATATGCTAATTCATTGTAATATGCTTTTACAGAGGGATCCTCTCCTAATGCCATACTGAGATATTGAGCAATAACTGGTTTAGCAGCTTCACCACCAGTAGTAGTAACATCATAACCACCTATAGTTTGTTCTATCTTAATGTTTTTAAAATCATCACCAACAAGCTCTTTAGCTTTATCCATGATATTTACAGCTGGCACATACTTAGGCATTGCCATTCTATAAGCTTTGTCTTGTGAGGCGTTTTTAAATTCTATCTGTCTATATTCTAGACCTCTTACCCCAACATCTGAATATTTAGAACTAATTTCTGGATCAAGAGAGTTTTTAAATATTTCAGCTTGTTGTTGACCTTGTTTAACACCTTTAGTAAACATGATGTCATACTGCATCTTTTTATCATCTACAAAAGGTTGAAATACTTGCTGTGCTAATTGTACATTAGCAGGATCCGAAAGATCTAAAGATGTAATTTGCTGAATAGCTTTTTCGGAGTTCTTTAAGAAATTATCTCTAGCAATTCTATTATCATCTCTTGTAAGATCAGCATATACAATACTACCGTATGCGCCACTTAATTTATTAAGTGCGCTATCATACCTAGCTTGTCTTGTTGCTAAAACCGTATTAAGAAAATCAAAATTGGGTTTGTAAGGTTCAGCCTTTGGTATATAATCGGTAAGACCTTGAATGTAACTAGCCATTATCTATATTATAAATATAACAAATATAAAGTTAAACTATTAAACCTCTTAGATTTAGGAGCCCTTAGTTTTTCTTCTGTTAGACATTGCAGATTGTGCTGCTAAGATATTACCACGCTCATCTACATCTATATCTCCTAATATACTTTTAACCATAGCTGCCTGAACTGTAGGATTCTTAATATCAATTCCAATTTCAGTTAAGTATTTATTTAACTCTTTAGCTTTTTGTTCAGGTAGAATTTTTTGAGCTGGAGTATAATAGGTTTTAAGAGCTGCTGGATCAACAAAGAAATTAGGATATAGACTATTCATTTGATCTGTAATAAATCTATTATCTAATGCAGCATTTACATAATCTACAGCCTCTCTTCTACCAGCTCTTCTAGCATTATCATATTGCTGATTAGTAGTAACTGTCTTATCATAGAAGTCATTAGCGGCTAACTGATTTCTAAAGTTAGCTTCATTGATTAATTGCTTGTTAGCTTGTTCAAACTGATTAGCTACACCAACGTTTAAGTTGTTATATCTACCTAAGATATTAGCAGCATTGGCTAAACTTTTACCTTGTACATCGGAGAATCTTGTATTGAAAGCTTGTGGTCCAGTAAACTGCGATAAATTAGCTGCAGCAATATTAGCCATCTCAGCATTAGCTGCTAACTCTCTATTAGGATCATAGAATGTAGGCTCCATAGGCTCAGCAGTAAACTGTGCCATTCTAGGATAGTATCTATTAATACTAGCTAAGTCACCTACCGCAGCTGCAGTATTTAATACATCTTGAGGATAAAAACCAATAGGTGGTCTTTTTGGTGTTGGTGGAGGAGTAAATGTTTTTTTACAATAGGTTTGACATTGACCTTGATCTGCATAATCACCACTAGCTAATTCATAATCATCAGCTACAGAAATAGCCACGCAATCTGGGCAACGGTATATTACTTTTTGTTTTGATTCTGGCGTTTCATCATCAAAGTAGTTTGGAACAGAATAACTTACTCTACCAAATTTTAAATCTCTTTGATAAGGATCTTTACTACTAGGATCTTTTGGTTTAAAATAAGGTTTACCTGTTGCCTTTATAGATTTTTCATTTACTGCATCTTGATACCATCCAGCAGCTATATTACCAACAGTTGTTAAATTTTTTAATCTTTCTGGATTATCATCTACTGTTTGTATATCTTGTTTAAATTTATTAAATCCTCCTGGATATTCTTTTTCAATCCAATCACCATGCCTATCTTGAAAATCTTGCCATTCCTTAGAACTTAAAGTTCCTTCAGTTCTAGCTGAAGCTTCAGCACTTGGTAAATAAATACCTGTATTTTTTACACGAGGTTGATTAGCAAACTGACCTGCAGGAATTCTAGTATAAATAACTTTCTGACCTTTCTTAACCCTTTCATCAATTGCAGTTCCAATTTCTGGAGAACCGTATTGTGTAAACTTCATATCCTCTGCAGTTCTAACCTTTCTACTTCCTGGTATTTCGTTACCCTCTTCATCAACAAGATATTTCTGATCACCTTCATAATACAGATAAGCTTTCTTTCCTGTTGTTTTACTAGTTCTTTCTTCAATGAAAACTTTAGCATATGGGTTTGGCTTTGCTACTTCTTGAGGAGTTTCTCCTGCAGTTTGATACTGTGGAATATTACCACCATATTCATACACACCCCATTCTGAACTTACAGGATCTGTACTAGGTTTAGCTTTAGGCTTTGGAGTTTGAGTAGTAGGTTCAGATTGCGGAACTACTTTTGTTTGTGGAACTACTTTTGTTTGTGAATTATTACTTACAGGAGTATATCCTTTAAATGAGGGATTATCTAAAAGACTCCAATCAATTTCTCCTGGTTTAAGAGGTCTTTTATTAGGCATATTACCAATATTATATCTGGCATTCCAATCATAAACATCAGATCTTAATTTCATAGGTTTTCCATCAGGTCCAATAGCTATGCCAGCTGTAGGTCCAAAATTATTTTCTCTATAATAAGGACTTGGTATCATAGATTGACCAATAGAATATGATACCGGATAACTTTTAGAAGTTTCAACAACACTCTGTCCAATTTGAGCTTTAGGAATACCACCATATCTAGCCATCATCATACCTTGTTCAGGAGATGGTGGTAAGAACTGTGCAGGATCTAATCCTACTTTATTCATGTACGGCATAGCAATCTGTGGAACACCTTGAGGGAATCCTTTCTGTGATTCTTGTACAAGAGCTAACTTACCTAAATTAGAAATATAGTTATCAGCCATTATAACAGCTGTCTTTTTACGTAAAGGATCATTCTCAGAATATAAACCTTCACGCAATTCTTTATTATTAAGATCAAACTTCTTAGAGATTTGAGCAGGAGTATAACCACCTTTCTTAGCAGCAAAACCAAAAGATTCTAAGATAGCCGGATCTTTAATCTTCATAGCCTTTGTATCTGAGTAAATAAAACTATCAGGTGTAGCTTTATCTCCAGCTAATGGAGTACCACCTTGAGAGTGACGCTTACCACCAATCTTAAAGAATTCAGGAATTGCAGTATTAGTACCTTTACGTACTAAAGTTTCTCCTTTCTCAGCTTCTAATACAGCCATAGATCTTGGATCTGGTTGCAATGTCTGATTGTATTCTGGTTCTTGTTCTTCTTGTTCTGCACCAGAAAACTTATTAACCATATAAGCTGAGTTACCATATAACTGGTTAACTGCATTTTGATTCTGACTACCACCATATCCAGCTTGTGGTAAACTTGTAATTTTTACTTTTCTTTTCATTTCTCCACCCATTTGGGCAATTTTATTGTAATCACCTTTTATATAATCATCTGGCCTAAAACTAGGACCAAAACCAAATTCATTAAAGTTATAATCACCTCTATTACCAGAGTTACTCTCCTCTCTTGCGTATGTTAAATTATCTGATAAAAATTGATCTCTTAAATCACGCTTTGCAAATCTATTATCTATTTGATTTGCTAAACCACGGAATATATCCGTTCCTGCTAATAGCATAGGACCAACATAAGGATTACCTTTTTGTTGCTGAGATTCTTTTGTTTTAATATCACCATATGGTTCTAGCCCCATCAGTTTTCTAGTATCTTCAGGAATCTGATCAGTGTAAGATTTTTTGATAACATCTTGTGTACTAAGAATACCAGATTCTAATTTAGTATTTCTAGGATATAAACTTAATTTTGGAGGTTTATTAAAAGGATTTACACTTGGATTCTTAAAATCTTTTGGTTGACCTAATGTACTAGTTGATGAAATATCCCAATATCCATTTGCTAAAGATGAAGGTTGTGTACTTTCAAAGCTTGGCATACCTGTATTAAAAGATCCTGTAGTATTAGGATCTCCTTGATATGCATCAGAATAAAATAAAGGATCGGTATTTAAATCAAATGCAGGCATTCCTACATTAAAATTACCACTGGTATTAGCCATACCTGTATATACATCTGCAGGCATTGTTGGAGGATTACCAAACATACCTTGATTTTTTAACCATATGGTTTTCTGTTCTGGTGTTAAAACCATAGGTGGTTGCATACCAGTTTGAGCTTTAGGTAAACTCTTAACTCTTACTTTCTTTTTCATTGTATTAGTCTAAATACTCAATACCATAACCCTGATCAATCAATGCTTGAATCTCATCAGGATGTAATTCTAATTCAGCACCTTCAGTCATACCACCAACTTTTTTTCTAGATAACTTTGATGTTTTAGCAAAGTTAAATAAATTATTATACATACCACCGTTCTTCATTTGCCCAGTTTGTGCTTCTTGAATAGCCTGCATAATCTTTTGAATAACCTCTTGTTGTTCTAAAGGAGGTAAAGACTGTAATTGTGCCATAAGTTGCTCAGGATCCGTTTGAGTCATCTGAGCATACATCTGAATAGCTTGCATAACCTCATCTTGTTGTCCACCTTCTTGGTATACATTACCACCACACTCGTAGCAAGGTTGTCCACCTTTACCATACCATGCATTTCCACTAAATGTAGAACCACCCTTCATCATATTATACATAGCATCCATATCCATTTGACCACCATACATATCTATATCACCACCATACATTCTTCTACCCATTTTGCGGAGTTCTTTGTTTGATGGATACTGACCAGTACCAAGTCTTGGATCATTAGAGTTCATAAACTCTTCATAACCTCTCTGCTTACGAGCAGCTCTAATTTCAGAAGCAATAACACCAGCAGCAGTTCCAATACCTAAACCAATACCAGTCATAGTATCATTACGTTTCTTTTTCTTAGCAGCAGCTTCAGCAGCCGCAGCTTTTTGCTCTTCTGTTAAAGCAGGACCACCTTCTTGAAATCTACGAGCTTGTTGATCAAATGCAGCCTTCTCTAAATTAGAACCTTGATTTAATACTTTACCTGTTTTAGGATCTACAGCTTGTGTAAATGTAGTTGAACTAGAAATAGTTCCTGGTGCAGAACTAAAAAACATACGTCCTGTCTGATCTACAACTGATCGAGGATTAGCAGACTGATAGTAAGAATAAACATCATTTCGTGATGGTACTTGTTTTACACCAGCTTTATTAAGTTGTTGAAGCTGTTGATTATAATATTGTTCAAATCTAGGATCATTATCAATACCAGGAGACATAAATGTATTAATAGGAGCAGAACTATAAGTTCCTCCTTCTGCCATATTAGATAAGATCTTAGCTTGTACATAAGGAGGTAATGCTTGGAAGCCAGCATTTTGTGGTTCACCACCTTTTGCATAACCATAATCATCTAATTTATCTAAGTTACCGGCAGCAGCAAAACGAGCACGGGCAATCTCAGGAGGCATCATTTCACCACCTTTAGCCCAAGTACCAAAACGTTTGTGCCAGTATAAAGGAGAGAAAGGATCTGTGGCCTTAGCTGAGTTCTTACCACCCATTCTATTCCAGAAATTATCTTTACGTTTTTGAGAACCATGCTGGCTAAAATCTTTCATACCAGTGTAGCCACCATGTACAATTTTATACTTGTCACCTTTCTTAGCTAATACCATCCATTTCTTACCAGCTCTATCAGATTCTCTTTTAGCGCCTACTTTAGTAAATCCTCTATTTTTATAACGTTCAGGAATACCACCCATCTTCATCTGTTCCATCTCACCCATGTTCATATCAATGTCCTCCTCTTCTTCAGCACCTTCATTAAACTGAAGATAATCAGCAACGGAAGAAATATAATCATCAGCTAAAGTTAACTTACTAGCTACCCAAGGTTCAACTTCTGACTGAGCATTAATAAAGTTTTCTAATCTAGATAACTTATCATGCATTGCCATTACTTGACCAACAGCCATTTCACCACCTTCATCATAATAGTTATCACGCATCATCATACCTACACCACCCATTCCCATAGCTGGCATACCTAGAAAACTCATAGCTAATTTTGCCATACCAAGTTTATCCTGAATATCTCCTTCACCATTATTCATTCCTTGACCTATAGCCATTATACCATTTTTTAAAAAATTAGTAACTGGTTGCTTAATATTATTTTTATTATACTCATTTACTTTATCATAGTAGCTACCAAGAGATCCATAGTTAGGATACTGAAACATTTCTTGTCCCATGCTACCACCGGTTTGAGCTTTTCTATATCCACCACCACGGCTCTTGTAAGTCTTAACAAGCCATGCAGAACCATAAGCTGAAGGCCATCTATCAAATTTAGATTTAGCCTCAGATTTAACACGAGAATATAGTTCTGGATTAGTGGGTACATTACCACCCTTTTTCATCTCTCTGGCTTCAGGATAAGCTTGAAAGAATGCTTCTTCTGTAGGAAACATAGAATAGAATTCTTCCTCAGAATTAACACCAGCCATTTGTAAAAATTTATCTTTCATTTTAGTTATTTGTATTTGTTAAGCCAACTTATTTCACCACCGGTTTCATTAGTTGGTAAGAGTGTATAATGATTTCTATTAGGATTATTTTTCCAACTTGGTGATCTATGATCAAAAGCACTATTATTTAAATTACCTAATTTTTTAAATTTAGTAGAACCAGCTGGTTTGTATAATATAGTATTGTTATACAAGTAAGTTACATTTTTATCTTTTAAAGTACTACTTATATGTTTAAAATGTTCACTAGTTTCCTGTACATTCATAAGCAAATCTATACTATTAGCAGCTCTAAGATATACATCTTTAACATTCTCTAGATTTTTAGCTTTTAAAATATTTCTTATAGGAGTATTAAATGTTTCTGGTACTTGAGCATAATCAATAGGATACACGCTATTACCGCGTCTTTTTAATTCTTCAAATCCTTTTACTTCTGAAGGAATATCTGTTGCTATAACTTTAATATTCTTACTTTTTATTTTAGGATTAGAAGCCAATTCATATACAGAAACCCCTGCAAGTTTTGGATTATTATTACCTAAAGCAGATCCAATATCTATAACTACAGAATTTGGAGTTGCTAAATTCTGTAAGAAAACTTCAGAGTCATAATTTCTTTTTACATCAGTTCTATTTAATACATTATCACCACGTTTATCAAAATCACCATACCATTTATTATCTTTTAATTGTCTATTAAAAACCTCAGCCTGTACATCAGCACTATTCCAATAATTACTATCAAATGCAAAAGTGTTATTGACCACAGGTTGTTTATTTGGTAATGCTTTAGGTTTAGGAATAGTATTTATTGTTTCTAATTCAGGAATATTACTTAAAACATCTTTAAAAGATGGTGGAATAATAGGAAATTCTTCAGTAACCAATGCCATTAAGTAATCTTGATCAGCTGCATAATCTATCATTTTAGAATTATACTTAATTGGTTGTGGAGTAGTTATTTCTTTTTTATCAATTCTTCTTGCAATATTACCTAGATTAGTAAAATCAAATGTTTTTGATGAGATGTTTGGTTTCTCTGCAGACTTTGAATAATACTTATATGTACTGTTAATCAAATCATCTTCAGGATCCTGGTAGATACCATACTTCTCACTTAAAGGATTCTTATAAAAGTTAGCAATATCTATTTTAGAATTTAACTCTGGAAGATTCTCACCACCATCTTGATATGTATCTAACCAACCACCATTCTTTTGTTCTGGTAATTGGGATGCTGCAGCTGCTCCTACACCTAATGGTGCTACAGCAGGTAGTTCATTAAGAATATCAGAAAGTAATTTACTATTACTTTGGTTAGGAGCCATAAAATCAAGAATTCTAGTACTACTTAAAAATTTACCAGTATTCTTGTCATAAATACCCATAGGTTTTGTTTTAAAGTATTTATATGCGTCTTGTATTTGTTGTTGTGAAATAGGAGAATAGTAATCAGGAATAATTCCTGATTGTAACATACTCTCTCTTAATTCATTTGCAAATGCTGATGGCTCTTGACCATCACTCCCTTTCATAAAATACTTATATGCATGTTCCTGATCTCTAGTTAATTCTTTTTTAGGTACAATATTTCTTAATTGATCATCTACACTTAGTCTTCTTCCTCTTTGTAAAGAATGTGCTATCTCATGCATTTCAGTTGGTTTACTACCTACATAATTATAACCTATACCAATTTCACCAGGAACAGATTTACTATAATTTGGTGTAGGTTTAACTAAGTTAAAACCTTGTCTTTTAGATAGCATGTTTGATAAAACATCATCATAGCCTGCTGCACGAAAAGCATTATCATATAATTGACTAGTTTCTACAAATTTATTTGGTAGACCTGTATTTAAAAAGTTACTACTAGCAAACTCAGCAGCTTCTTTATTTATATTATTTGTATTTTTTAATTCATCAATTCTTGCTCTTGCATTAATTTTAGCTACTCTTTCTAAAGCATCTTCTTCTAAATCACTATTATAAAATAAATACTCTTTTTCTTGATTAACAAGTCTTCTAAATCCTTCTTCAGATTCTAAATCAGTAATTCTTTTCTGTAAAGAATTATCTAAACTACCAGCACCTTTTTCTAATTGTTTAAAGAAATCAATTTCTGATATAGTGTTAGGTCTAATTTTATTAAAATTAGGAACTCCGGATACATCTCCATAGCGTATTCCAGAAACTGTATTAACATTATCTAAACTAATAGGTCTACCTCTTTGTAGACTTAAAACTAATCTAGGATTTTTATTTATCTGAGATAATGCTGCTTTATTTATTTGTTCAGGTAAAGACTTTATAAAGTTTTGTCCTGTTTTTGTTAGACCAGCACCAACATATGATAAAGGATCAAGTGCAGCATCTGTTAAAAATGCACCAACAGGATTTTGAATATCCATTGCTTGTGATGGAGTTTGTACTTTTCCAGTTACCCCGTAAGTAGCAGCTAACTGTGGTATACTGAAAGGAGCCATTACTGTTTCCATCATAGCAGTAGGAAGACCACCAGCACCAGATGCATCATTAGGTTGCTTATACCAATCTTTGCCTCCGGTTGCAGTATTTATCCTTCTAGCTAATTGCTCAAAGAAATCATCTGATCTTTCATTGTATGGATCTAGACCAATTGCTTTTTCTCCTTTATGTACATATCCTCTTAACTTATCTAACCAAGAACGTTTCTTACGTATATCAACACCCTGCATTCTTTCTATATCAGAAGGAACTTCACCAGCGTTTTGATATTTATTCAACCATCCACCATATTTCTTATTTTCTGGATAGTCATAACTATAACCTCTACCTTCAGTTACTTTAGCTTTACTAATATCTAAGTTATTTGCAGCCTTCCAATCCTGGAATTCTTTTTCAGTTCTAAATGATTTCCGGTTACCATCTTGTAATGTAACACCAATGTTATATTCTCTAGCCATTCCTCCACCGGGAGTATACATGTCCCTATCTATATTAGATACAAATAAAGAAGGCTTAGGTGGTTCTACTACTGGAGCAGGAGCAACTGGAGTTTCTGTATAAATATAAGGTTGAAAAGGTTTAGCATATCTTCTTATAAATAAAGGATTATTATTTAGTGTTTTAGTTTCAAAATTTATATTATTATTTACACGGTTCCATCCAGAATCAGATACTATGTTTCCACTTGAATCAGTTGTACTATTTTTCCTGTACTCAATCAATGCTTTATAATTTTCTTGCATTACAGGATCTAAATAAACTTTATCAATACCTGTAGGTTTTATATATTTATGAGTAGCATCCATATGAGCAAATAAATTTGCTTGTGGTTCTTTAAGATTTCTTTTTATAACTTCATCTGTGTCAGGAGAGACTGGCATAGTAGAAATTTTATCCGGACCTTGAGTTAAATACCATTGCCTAACATACTGATTATACATGTTATCTTCTAAGATCTTACCCGGAATATTTTTTACATTACGACCTGGAAATGATTTTGTTTGATATTTTTGCTGAATTGGATCATAATTTAAATCCTCTAAACTTGATATTTTTGGTACTACAGGATTTTCCAAAGGACTTATTTTTCCTTCTGATGATTCATCCCACCTCCGAATCATCCTTTTTGTATCTGTCTTTCTTATCGTATTATCTTTTTGTACAGTATAATTTGATTTTATGGTAGCATCATTTGTTTGTATAGGTTGTCCAATTTTCTTAAGTCTTTCTAAATTTGCTAGATAAGAATTATAAAGAGTATTACTATCATTATAACTTCTTACTTTACTTAGATCTGAAGTATAAATAGGAGGTCTTACACCACCAGCTTGATACTGATCTAACCAAGTCTCACCACCATCTTCTCTACGCTTATGATTATAGTCTATACGCTTACCAGATGTTTTCTCTCTTTTAAATTTAGCTTTTTCTGCAGATGACATCTCTGATGTAGTTTTAGGAGTTGTTTCATTTATCCGCTTTTTAGGTCTGCATGCAGGATAAGGTCTAGAACCTTTCTCTTTACCTGATCTACCACATGCTTTACCTGTCTTAACATCTGTCCACTCTTCAGCAAACCATTGTGCTAAACCACCTTTACCCATCTGTGGGATCTCAGTTACATATTGTCCAGGAAAATTATAATCTTGACCTGGCATCATCATCTGGCTATTACCTAAATCATCTACACCTAATACTGGGTAATTGACCCCCTTCATTGTTATATTAGAAGAGGGTATGATTGTAACTTCACCGGGATAAGCCCACTGACCTAAAGGAGATACTATAGGTTTTTTCTTTGCCATTATCTAAATGATGCAAGTAGTTTATTGTTGGAGAGTTTTAATAAGAATTTAGATGAACCGGAAATAAGCTTCTTTAATACAACCTTATTAATATAATGCCTAAACTTCTTTCTTTGTGTAGCTCCCTTATTATAATTTACGTAAGTTGCATTAATATTCCTAATATAACCGTTAGGTTCAGTAGTCCACATGGGTACAAAAGTTCCAGTAAATTCACCACGGTCATTAGTAATATCCCAGAATTGATTAAATCTATATTTCTGTTCTTCTTTAGAGAATAAGATATCAATATCACTAGTATTTACTAAAGGATAGTTATTAATTAAATAAGGATTATTCTTAGGAGATAAGTTTAATATTAAATCCCCAGAAATTTGTTCTGTATTATATACAATAGCCCGATCAAAATTTTCATCTAATAGATGATGATAATCTAAACAGTTAGGAGAATACTTATAACATTCTAGAATATACTCTACTGATCTAGTTGTTGTAACGGTTTGACCTTGGTTCTGTACATACTCAATCTCAAATGGATAATCAACACCATAGTAATTACAGAAAGAGTTACATACTAAGTTATGTTTCCAAATAGTATTATTCTTAACTGTCATATAGTATGTCTTACTAGCCATTACTAAATCTGGATGCCAGTCATGAAAAGATATAAATGCTTTTGCTTTAGGATCATAACTAACAGTCCATGACACATCATCAAAATATGTAGGATCACCTAAATTAATTATTAATCCTGCATACTCTGTAGATATGAGTTTGTTCTGTACTCCGGCTTTAAATTTACCTTTAAACTCAGGTTTTAATTTATAGTCTTTCTTACAGAAATAAAGAATCTCATTTATGTTATCATAAGTAGTTTGTAATCCAACCCCAATAATTGTATTATCTAAAATTATAGGATCTAGATCAGGAAAATCTTCAAGAACAGCATAAGGACTGTATTGTGAAAACCACCACTTCATACCAGACTTAGAAATGTCTTGTATTCCTTGACCAAAAGAAAATACCTTTCCTTGGTTTTGGCTTGCATAGAATAAACCTGCTGGAGTATTGATTACAGATAATCTATTCTGACAACTACCATATTCAAACTCAGGATCTACATTTACTACATTTTGTAAAGGTTGACTATTAAATAACTGACCATCACCAATAGTTAATTTAGTTCCACCATTAAGATCTAAAGTTTCTGCACCTTGAAATAAAATAGGAGAGCTATCATTGAACATAATAACTGCACCAGTTTTACCAAAATTTCTCATAGTTACAACCTTAGAATTAAAGTCGTAATAGTTATTTGCTAAAAACTGTCTCCAGTTATCTTTTCTTAATTCATACTGTTGTTGTAAAGAATAAATAACTCTTGTCTCATAAGAGGTAAAGCAACTTACATTATTAGGATCATATATTCTTGGTTGAAGATTACCCCATGAAACAAAGTTTGATACATGCTTACTAATACTTAAAGAGTAATCATACTTATAGTAGTTTGTATCTTTAATGTATGGGGCACTAAACAACTGTTCATAATCATTGTATGTTTTAAAATCGTAATGTCTTTTACCAGGATTATCATCATGATCTCTGTATGCTAAGTTAATTTCTGACTCTACATAAAAATCTCTAATACCAGAATTAAACAAATACATATAAGCAAACCTAACCATCAAAAATCCAGAAGTCATTCTTCTATCAAAGTGATGATAATCATTAGGTAGAATGCTATCACTAGTTGGCTCAAAAACAATATCTAATAAATCACCAACATTATACTTTCCAGTATTCATCCAATATCTTGGATAAGGAAGCATGTTGTATAATCTATAATCCCACTCTGTGCTATCTGGTAAATTCTGCATCCACTGTGTAAAATAGAAGAATGTAGATTTTTCAGTGTAGCGGTTTACATACATGTCTCCACCAAATACTAAACCAGAAGTAGCTTTAAGAGCTTTATTAATAGTCCAAAGGTTTATACAGCCTACAGGTATTTGTCTAATACCATCTAGTTGACCATACAAGTTATCATTCTTAATTTTTAAAGCAGCATAATGAGCAGAGGTAACAGATGTTTGAGTATATGCCTCTGGTTCTTTCCAGATATCTTTAGCTCTAATACGTTCAGGTTTATCATCAACTCTAACTACACCGTAAACACTTAAATCGGGTCTGCCATTTTGTGAACGTGCAATATGACCAATAGTAAATAATGTATTGTCTTTAGTTATTGGATCATTAATTGTTCTTTCAGTAGTTAAAACAACAGTATTTGCTCTATAAAGATTATTAATTCTATATATGTTATCATATTCCTGAACAACAGGATCAAGATATAAAGAGTTTTTAATACCCCTTCTTCTGCTACCAACAGCAGCTTTTATAAGATTATTATAAAAACCATGTGATACATACTGATAAGCAAACTGTCTTTTTTTACCAATAGATTCTATAATTTCAACTATGTTTTGCGTTGATGCTAACCAATAATAAGATACTAAAAATACTTGACCTACTGCATAAGCAGCTGCACCAGCACCAAGACCAATCAATGAACTTATTCCAGCAGTTTGTGATGCAGCGGGTAATCCTATAATACCACCTAAAGTAGTTGTAATAATACCAGCCATAACCTGATCTCCTCCATTTCCATTAGCAACATTTTTTGCAGCAACCCCAATAGAAATACCAGCTATTGAAGCAAGTATCACAGCTGTATCTGTTATAAATTTATCTTTAGGATGATTCTCAACCGGAATAAATCTACCAATTACATTACCATATACTTCACCATAAACTTTTAATTCTGTGGCAGATAAGAATGGATTTCGGAATGTTGTCTCAGGTGAATGAAAAGAAAAGATATCTCTTTTAACACCATCAAATAATGTAACATCTACATTACTTAATCCAGTGCTATCATATTTATCTTTATCTCTAAATGCTCCACCCTTAGTTTGTACACTTCTATTACCGGGATTATCTAAAGTAAATTTATCTCTACCTAAGAATGGATCATGATCTAAGAAGTTATAAGGATAGTTTACATATAAACCAGTTGTAATCTTATTACCTGCAATTTTATCAGGTATATCGTATTCCCGCATATTATTGATAAGACCCTTAGCAATAATAGTACGGTTACCCTCTCTTGTACCCCTTAAAATCTCATAACCTATAATACTAGTAATGTATTCATTATTTTGATCTACGGGAAATTCTATATTAGAAAACTCAACACCTAAAATAATAATACTATTAGTAGTAGGATTATAATTAGGTATTACAATATCATCAGGCATCTTATGATGTCTAATGTTTTCAGCACAAAGATCTCCCCAGATCTCTGGTTTATTATCAGGATACTTCTCAGTAGATTCCCAATAAGCTAGCTCACCAGAATACTTAATAAGACCACCATCATCTGTTGTTCCAGAAGCAGGTACAATTGTAGCTGTATTATTTACTTGCCATTCTTGCTCTTGACCAAAATCTATAATGTGATCAGGGCTAGAATTATTATTAAGTTCTCCGGGCTTTGGAGCACGTCCTGGAATATGATAGCTAGATGATTTATCACCGGTATCATAAATCCATCGTATAAAGAAACTATATACTTCATCTCTTAAAAATGTTGGTTTATTTCCGCCTTTATAATAATAATCAGCTGGGTATTCTACACCCACCCACTTTGCTGTAATATTATTAGCTAGAGGTTGATAATTAAAGTCTTCATATGTAGTAGGACCAACTCTAATTAAATAATCATTTACGTTATACATACCCGCTGATTTCTCATATGCTGGGGTACGTAAAGGTATTTGTTCTAAAGGAACTGTTGCTAATGTTGGATCAACAGCATCTAAAGATATAGTAGTTGTTTGAGTAGAATAATAACCAATCTTTCTTGCTACAGCTTGTTGATTAACAAAACCTATTAAGACTAATTCAAACTCATCATAGTCTGTATCTATATCACTAATAATAATATCTAAAGAACCATTAACATTATCATGAGTCCATAATGCTTGAACGTTAGAGATAGCTAAGTAATCTGTAACCTTAATACCATTTACAGAATATGCAATTGTAGCTTGATATGATCCGTTAAGTAATGTACCTAGACCAACACCCCTCTTTACTTGAATACAAGGAGTTTTAGCATACGCTGCTAATCTAAGTTTATCACAATCCAATACACCACTAGATACTTCATCTTTACATGGTCCCGGATCTAAGTCATTCATAAGATACGGAACACCTTCCCAGTTTAAAGGACTATAAGGCCAAGCTTCCTCCTTACCAATATTCATTGTTCTTGATGGATTATTACCATGATCCCAATAAAGATTCCAAGTACAATCAGAGGTATATTTAGATACCCCAATAATTGGGTAAACCTTATTAAACTTAAAACACTGGTTTAAAGGATCATTATGAATTGTATTGTATGTACAGCCATTCTCATCAAATAAACCAATCTCTGAAGAAAAATCATTGGTTGAATAAATAGCCCACTTACCATTGGTTATATAAATAGTACCTATAATAGTATACGGTACTTCTACACAAGCTATATTACTAGGCTCATTACCTAATACTCCAACATCTCCAGAAGGAGAATTATTTACAGCATTTCTAGCATGTGTCCAATATCCCTCACTAATATAAGTATCACTTACATCTTTTAGTAAGCCTTTGTTATATAGCTCGGTGTGAATTAAACTGGTTTTACCATCCATTATCTAGAACTATTATAGTTATAACTTTTAAATTGATCGTAGTACTTGCCATACATAGCACGTCTATTCATATCATGCAATTTAGATAACTCTTTAAAGTTAGGAGTATTTACAATAGACAATGCATTGTTACGAGCTCCTCTGAATCTTTGTTCAATAAGATTTAACTTTTGCATTACGTCCTCTCCATTCATATAAAGATTCTCAAGTATTCTTTGCTTTAAACCATACTCATAATACTCATTAATCATTGGATGATCTAAGATTAATAAGTTACCATCCTCATCTTCTAAAGCTCCTTGATAGTTAACGTATAGTTTTCCAGTCTCTAAGTTCATGTATATAAAACCATCTTTAAGTTTACCAACATATGGTGATTTATAAGAGGTGTTAGGACAATCACAAGAAATACTTTTAGAGTTACCAGTTAATGTAATTGGTGTATTTATATCGTATATTCGTGTCTCATACTGTAATTTTTGTACAAGACGCATATGATCACCACAATCAGTAATACAAGTATCCCCACATGGAGTAGTAACAGTTGCCGGGTCAAGTATAACTTCCTCAACGTGAGTACCACTCATGGCAGGTTGTTCAACTTTGTATTGACCACAAAGTAAAGCATAGTTCATTACATAGAAATCATCTGGTAGTTTTACTAGATTATTTTCAATGTCTAGAACCTCTTCTTTAGTTTTAAATATTCTTAAACCTAAATCATAATTTATTCTCTGAACAACTTTAATAAGTTGTTGAGGCTCAATCATACCCTCTAAAGAATACATTGAGAAATCAACGCTTACATCTTCAAGTAATTCATCAAAGGTTTTATATTTTAATTCTGTAAGCATTGCCTTATCTGTTTAAGTTAATGTTGTCATCTGATAAATCTGAAGGAATCTGCAATCTTCCAATAAAATCCTGTATAGCCATCTTCTCTGCTTCAGCTAATAAAAATTCAGGAACATTAATCTTATGATCCATTCTTTTAACACAAGTATCTTCATCTGTATACTTAGATACATCTTGAATAAAAATACCTTCTATCTTTAAAGCTTCCCAGTCTATATTAGGCATATATAAATAACCATTTAAAAACCAGTAGTACTTAGCTTTATTATATTTAAAACCAGTGGTCTTAGTCATAGAAGTATAGACACCAGGTGTAGTAGGATTTAACTCCTGACTACCATCTATAGATGTTACAGATCTAATCAATGGACCCCAATAACCTTCCATGAAGGTAGGAAGTTTATCCTTTGTACGCATTATAGTACGTCCTGATTTTATACCAGCACAGCATGCTTCAATCTTATCTATCTCAATTAATTCTAAACATGGTAAAGTTTGCCAAATAGAATTAAATTTAGATAGTTTATTCTGAGAGTCTTGTCTCCTCATCAGAATTTGGGCATATTTAATTACAACGTTATAAACATACCTATTAGTAAGAAATGCATCTTGCCTTACACTCTTAACTTGATTTTTTACCCTTGAGACTACGGTTCCAATAGTTACCATTTTTATTAAAATTCAAATTCATCATATAAGCTAAGTATATCCTTATCCTCTTTCTTCACTCTTTGTTTTCTAAGAGCTTTTGAAAACATCTCTGATACTTTCTTATATGAATCTACAACAATATATTTTTGCCAAGACATAGGATACTCTTTAGCTACAGATCTCTTGAATTGTCTAACAGCTTGAAAACCCCATAACTCACGGTTTGCAAACTTGTATTTAGTCTGATAATTTGTATAGAAAATCTTAGCTAGCTTAGAATCTGATTCTAGATTTCTATTCTTTATCTCTTTACCATATTTAACTGATAGGCCATAATTTACATTAGTGTCCCGGTTAAATGTACAGGTACCTACGAATAAGTATCCCAGACTTTCAGGTAACTCTACTCCATCCCTATACGCAATTACCTCTTTCCAAATATTTTTATTAAATGTCATAACTATCTTCTTGATAGTTTTGTCATCTAACGTAGAGAACTCAGGATGCTTCTCTTTGAACTCTGCCAGAAAATCTTTTGATAAGATTCTTTTGGGTTTTATTCTCAGCCTTGAAGCATGTAAATCAGGTGCTTTATATCCTCTCATACCTTGACTACATTAATAAGATACAAAATTTAATCCAGATTAAATACAGTTATAAACAAACTCTCCAATCTTACCATTATCATAGTCATGAACCTCAATAAGGGCAGCTCTCTTACTACCAATAAACTTATTATGGTAGTGCCAGTAGTCTGTTTTAGATAGACTAGGAATAATCTTTATAGAGAAACCAGTGACCTCATCCTCTGTAATATACTCTACAGTTTTCTTCTTGTGATAGTGTCCAGTATATAAAGTTCTAAACTTAGTATTTCCCCATTCCTCTGAGAACTCAGTAGCATAAACTAGTAATGAGTTCTTAGTATTTACATCTCCGTGCTCAAATGCAAAGAAGTTATTATTAAAAGTAAGTACTTTTCTTTCTGCATAATCAGCATGCCATACTATACCATCCTCTTGTACAGCTTTAGAGAGAGCGTGTACCAGATGATAAGATGATAATCTATCATGATTACCGGGTATAAACATTATATGTAATGTCTCACACCTCTCCTTTAAAAAACGAATGCCCCGGTATAGGGCATCAAAAGCTTCAGCATATACTTTGTAGGCTTTATCAGAATTCTCTACTAGAGTACCTAATGTGGTAGTGCCACTAAACGTATCCATGTTTAATATATCACCACCTACAACGTACACTAGATCATCTATAAAGTAATTATTACCTACACTTTCTGTAAGTTGTTCTAGTGAAATAAAGTATTGTTCTATGATATCATCATTACCTTCTTTACCAATATGCATATCTTGCATAGATAGTACACAACTTACATACCGGTGCCTCTTTTGCTTCTTTACTACAACAGGTTGATAGTTAGGTTTAAAGTTCTCTATGATATCTTTTAGATAATCTTGTTTAGACTTTACTACTTTAGTTACTAAAGCTGATACTAACCATTTATCATTTTTTTCTTTATTCCAGTATTGAGATAACTTCCATTCTTTAGTGTCTATACCTAGGATCTCTATAATCTCTTCTGGTGTTTTAGGGTTAACAGATACTAACTTCTCTATTTTTCCGGTGCCTTTTTCTAAATCGTAAGACTCAGAATTGATTCTTTCTGTATTGTGATCAGAATTATATTTTAAATTTTTAGATTTAAATCCTAGGGACTTTTTAATCTTTAAATATTCATCCAAAGTAATACCTAATCTCCTTGCACACTCAACATTAGATAGCTTCCAGTCTCTACTTTTAGCTACTCTATCTTTTAATTCTTGTGAGTACATGTAGTAATTGTTTTATCAAATGTAATAAAAATACTTTATAATCAGGTTATTATAAAATAAACCCCGGCTTTTTACACCGGGGTCTAATCAGAGGGATAAACCAACAAACCCTCTTAGTACTTATACAATATTAATATAGTAAATGATTTTTAATTATCCAAATTAAAGTGGTGGTACACAAGCACTACCTGCAGTAACTACTAATCCTGAAGTAGCTGTGTACTGTCCAGTAACAATACATAATGTAATAGTAGTTCCAGCATTAATATTTAAATTAATTTCTTCACCACTTGTACCGCAAGGTTCATAGTTTAAAAGTTTAGTACTCCCTGTAGGATTGTTAATTGTATAACTAGTACAACTTTGCACAATAGTTACATCAGATGATACTAAACTAAGAGTAACATCTTCACCAGAACCACAACGTGCATATACTTCAACATCATAAACAGTTGATGTTAATCCGCTTAATTGAATTGGTCCGCTAGATTGAGGAAAAACCACACTCTGCCAAGCTCCTTGAGGAGAAGTAACTCTGTATTTTACTAAATAACCAAGAGCTGGTACAGGATTAGGGGGAGTGAAAGTTAAATATAAAGTTCCCATTAGATTGTTAAGGTTTTAAATGATAAGGTGATAGATGTACAACAATCAGCGTTACCAGATGTACTAGTGAGTAATCTTACATAGTATGTAGTATTTGCTGATAAGTTAATGATAGTCCACTTTGGTGTAGCACTAACAAGAATTGATTGAAATCCAGTAACTACTGCAAATGTAGGATCTGTAGACCATTGTAACTTAGTTGAAGTAATAGCAGCAGGAGCACCAGGAACAGTATAACTAATAGTTGCTTCTGTCTGTTTGATATTACTAATATTAAAGTTCTTAATTGATTGACAGCTAGCCAATGGATTAAAGCAGTTAGGATTAGTTAAATACAATACTAATTTTTTTACTACTAAATCAAGACGATCATTTTTCTTAATATCAATAGTATAAATATCATTACCGGTATACTTAACACATTCAAAATTTACTACCTCATCACATAGTTCAGAGATAGCACATTCAGTAGTAACCGGGGATACCAATTTGGTATCCTCACAGCCACAGGGTTTTGGTTGACAATTACAGCTCATGATTAGTTAATTATAAAGGAATTAAGGTTACTTATTGGAGGGCAACTGCCTGAACCAACAACGGTTGTTTGCTTAGGGCAAACTTTGCTAACTACATTTACTCCAGATGCTACATCAATGATTGAAATTTCTACCTTGTAGGTTCCAACTGTAAGACCTTGTAAGGTACCACTAATAGTTCCACCATAAGTATTTGCAATGTTAGTAGTGCTTTCTGAAAGTAACGCATCACCCGCAGTGTACAATTTAATTCTGTATTTCTTAGTAGAGCTAGATGAGTAAACGTTATTAAAGCTGTAACTAAGAGTATATGTTGTTCCAGATAAGGTAGATGATAATGATAATGTAGGACAGCTAACATTAGAGTTAACGGTATAAGTTAAAGTATTCTGACAAACCAAACCTTGGTTATCAGTAAAACAATAAGCAATAGATACCTGATAAGAATCAGATAGATCTAGTTGGGTGCTAGCTAAGTTTAAATCATAGTAGTTACTACCACCAATTAAGTTAGCAATATTTGGGAAACTGTAAGTTTCAGTAAAAGGAATGTTACTTACTGGAGATGCTACAGACAATGTAATAGTTGAACCTGGTGTAGGACACTGTACAAAACCTGTAGGAATAACACTATTACCAGTTAAACGGATACGTAAGTTTGTACTAGATGTCATATCTAATAAGAAACCTAAATCAATATCCGCACAAGTTTTAGTGCAACAAGCTTTTAATGACTCAATCTCATTACGTAAATCACAGATAGTAATCCAAAGATTATTTACACTATCAGCCACAGTAGATACCGTAGTCTTCCATCTATCTGCATAAGCGCTGGCCATAGTACCAGTAGTACTTAAAGCAGGCTCATTAGAGATATCACAGTAAGGAACAATACTAGCAGACAATAAAGCCGGAGTTCCTAAAACTGATTGTAAATCACAAAGCTTCTGTTCAATAGTAGAAACAATTGTAGTTAATGGTGCAGAACCACTACTTAAACAAACGTAAGTAGAATTCTTAGGTGCATAGTTTGTACTTAGAGCAGAGAGAGTATTATTAATAGTTGTAATAGCACTACTATTACTAGTTACGGTAGATTGTAAAGTAGTAACAGTTGTCTCTAATGTACAAAGTCTAGTTCCTAATAACTGAGCATATGATACAACATTTAAAGTTGCACCACCAGCAGCTGCTTGTAAACATGCTGCTACTGATGCTGTTAAGTTTACAGCAGGAGGAACACTAATAGCACTAATCTGAGTTTGTAGACTACAAATTTTATTAATTAAAGCCTGTACTAAAGCAGAATAACTAGCCGGTACAGAACCTAAATTAAGACATGCTAAGTTTAATGTAGTTACATCAATACAGCAATCATCTAATATATTGCATAACTGTTCACCTAGTTTTGCAACTACTTCGCTTACTGTGTCTCCTTTACAAAGATTTAAACAAGGAATGTTAGGACCTTGCCAGATAACGCAATTAGATGATACCTCTGAACATCCAGTGCTTTTATAATTTGAACCTACGGGAAGCATTTTTTATAAATATAAGAGTACACGACTATAGTGTACACTATAATATAAACAATTAATCACTAATAAAAAAGACCCCCGAAGGAGTCTTTTTATTAAAATTAAAAAATAGTTAGATATTACTCTACTACAGACATTGTTGCTTCAGGTGCAGCAGGTGCTTCAGCAGCAATGTGTTCAAAGGTATCCAAGTTGATCTGACCTTTACCGTAGTTAGCTTCAATAGATTGGAAGAACTCATTCTGTTCTTTTACTACTTCAGCCATTGCTTCTTTTACTTTCTCTTTTACAGAAAGCAAGTCATTCATCTGGAGTTCAATCTTACCCAAATCCATGATTACGTTTTGAGTCTTTTGTTGGAAGCCTTTGATTGCTTCAATTTCTTGTTCGGTTAACTTAGTTGCCATGATTTATATGTTTAGTTGGTTTATGCAAATATAATGCTTTTATATAAAATCTGCCAAATTAGCAGTCTTCTACTTTAGCAGCACTAAATAAGCTGACAAGTTTGGCTTTTAAGTGGGTGTAACCAAATGCAAAAATGTCTACTCCTTCAGCAGAAGACAAATCAGGAACAGTTAAAGTAACAGTGTACTCTTCAGTAACTTCTTCAGTTACGTACTCTTTTACTGTGTACTCTTCTGATACTTCCTCACCTGCTTCATTAGTGATAGTACGAGTCTTAACTACATCCTTTTCTACTGGTTGCATCATAGTACGAGTCTTAACCTCTTCAATTTGCTTAGTTAAAGGAATAGATAAGTACTCACCAACTTGTTGGTTACGTGCTTGACCACCGTCAATAGGAGCCATAGTGTTAGGGGTAGCTACTGCATCTGCAGCGCTCATGAATAATTGGATACGGAAGTTAGCGCTACCACTCTTAGAGATTTGATAGTCAGCAATACGGACGTAAGCTTCAGAAGTTATTCCTTTGTCCGTTCCGATGTTTTTTGTGATTTTAAGTGCCATTGTTGTAAAATTATAATTTTATGTTTGTATACATATCAAATATACTAAATATATTTAAGTTTGTCAAGATATAATAACAGGTGTCCATTCTTCTGTACAAAGAATTTCTAAGATTTCTTCATGTGTATACTCTGGATATTTAGAGTTGTATATACTTGGTCTACCATATATAGCAGCAGGAATAGTTACAATCATCTCTTCTCCTGTCTCATTATTAATTGTAGCTCTTGTAGACTCAGTAGTCTCTACAATATTATACTTAACAAAAGTCTTAGAACCGTCTAAAGAATATCTAAGAGTTTCTAAAGAGGTCTCTAAAACCTCATCAAAGTTAATATTAACTGCTTCACTAGCAGGAATAATTAACCACCTACGATTTATAAATTGTGTCATATCTATGAAATATTATATCTTGTTTTATAGTGTTTGTAATTCTGCAATACTTCAGTATCTGAAAGTATTTTATTATATTGTTTAAAAACTCCAATCTCTCCGTTAAACTGTGAGGGAGCTCCACTGTACCATTGTTGTGATATAGGATCATGTCCTAAATACCATTTCTGTCCAGAAGATGCTACAATATTAGATCCCTCAGTATTATTTGTAGCAGTCACTTCAAGCACTCCATCAGTATAAATCTTCATTTGCTTAGTATCATTATTATAGGTAAAAACTACATGATGCCAATTACCATCAGTAACTACTTTAGATCCTTGAGGATCTGAAGATCCCCATCCATGCCATTGAGCTCTATCATTTTGTATACCTAACCAAAATCTTTCATAGTAAGTAATAGAAGAAGCATTTGTCATTACAGCTATAGGCATCATAGATCCCCCGTATGTTTTAAAAACAAATTCAAAACTTCTTGTATTTGAAGCATACACTAATGGATTCTCTATTACTACATGAGAATTTGTTCCATCAAATTCTAATTGCATGTTAGCTCCAAATGGTGTATTAACAGCTATTATAGAAGTACTATTACCTGTAAGATCTTTAATAATTTCAGTATTTAATCTCACCTCACTAGGTAAGAACATTTGTTGAGGATTAGTTATCTCGGTACCTTTTACAAAATTAACAGCAGCTACCGAAACTTTATCTGCTACAGCATACTGGTAATACCACATTCCAGGATATAAGAAGTTAGTGTTTGCGTTAGTAGTTAATAAAGCCCACGCAAAATACCAACCATCTCCTAAATGAGTTCTTTGACTTTCTGTATGTAAACCATATTCTGTAACATAGCCTCCCGGACCATACTGATAATGATATAGATAGTTAGGATTTGTATACCCTGTCTCACACTTATAGATTAAAGTATAAACATATGTAGTAGAAGGTTCTACAGATATACCCCAGTTTCCATATCTAAAAAGAGAGGGACAGCAATAACAGTAGTCTGCACATCCACAACAATTGTAGTCATTTTTTATTCTAGCGTATTTTACAAGTTTTCTACCTATAGTAGGAATAGTTACATACTCTTCACCTATCTTACTAAAAAAACTTTGACCATTAGCGTAATTTTTATTATTGCTATCCCCTACCCAAGCTACAGGTTCACCAAACAAATTTGTACCTGATCTACCCCTATAGCAATTAATCATGTCCTTTGTATCAATAGATAAAACAAGATTACTTGTTACTATCTTACTAAATCCTTGTGCTGTTGCCATTATGTTCTATTCTTTATTCTATTATAGTTAGATAAAACTTGACTAGGCAATAAAGCAGTATTGTAAATTTTTACAAACTTAAGATCCATATTGCTATAATAAGACCTGTTAAATTCGTTACCTATTCTAAATTTATCTTTTTGAGGATAACTGTAAGCAAAATTTGTAGAAGCTACCTCTACACCATTTATATATAACTTAACTACTGATCCATTATATGTTCCAACTATATGTGTATACTGGTTTAAGTATTGTTGTGAAGAAGATGTACCTATACTAGCTGTACCAAAATCTGGGTTTGCATATATCATAAAACACAAACCAACTGAAAACTCGTATTGAAGAAGGAACCCTTCATCATTACTACCATTTCCTCCATACGATACAATAACATCATTAGGGGAAAAACTATTAAACTTTACTAAAGACTCTACAGTCACACCTGAACCATAAGGAATAAGTGAAGACAAACTATCTAATATAATCTCGTCATTAGTTCCATCAAATGATACTTTACCAGCGTTAGTAAAAGAAATATTACTTATATCTAGTGATTGACTACTTACAAGATTTTTAAGTCCTGTTGTCTTTTCTACTCTATAAAGTTTTAAATAATCTAACTCAACCATAGCATCTGCTGAAGTGCAACCAAATGTAAAATATTGATTTGCTTCTGCTGTCTGTCCTCCGTTAATTAAGAACCTTAAAGTCTTAAATTCTGTACCAAGTTCATTGTAGTTTATTCCAAATCTTTCATAGTAACCACGTCCTATTTGAAATCTAGGATTAGTAGAACCATTACCTGTTCGTGAAACATATACAAATCTTGCTTTTGTCTCTACTATATAATCCTCAGCAGCATTTAAATTTGCAGGCAAAACCACATAATGCATCCAATTTCCTCCTGTGTTGCCTAATCCTCCTGCATCCCATCCTCTATATTCAGGATTACTAACATAGTAATTAGATAAGTCTCCTCCTGTAAATCTTAATGTTCCTCCTTTTAATATACTATTTGTACCTGGACCTAAATAATATCCAGAAGTATAACAACCATGATCATAGGGTCCTACTCCACCTTCTATAAAATCAGAGTTAGGTATTAGTTGGGTTACACCCCATCCTGCTGGAAAATAGTCTATGTCAAAAGCAAAAACTAAATTCTGTGATGTATTTATATTTGGACCTCCGTATGTTGCCATTCTTTAAAAATTAAATCTAAACTTTTGAGCATTATAGTTTTGTAAAACTTCTGCAGGAGAGAGTACTCTTCTATATGCTCTAAAAATAGAAACAGAACCTTCTATTGAAAATCCTGTATTACCAGACCAACCTTCTCCATAAAAATATAAACTCATAATACCTAGAGGAAGCCCAGCATTTCCGTAGTCAGATGCTCCTCCAGTAAGATTATGATTTATTGCACCCTGACTTGCTCCTCCATCTAAGTAATATCCCATCTGGGTAGGAGATGCCCATATTACAAGTTGATGCCAGTTACCATCTGTAGATGCTGGAAATGCTATAGAATTACTTTGATCATTACCTTGGTATACACCTGTTCCAACAAGTAACGAAAATGAACCAGGATATACTAGGATATTGTATCTACCACTACCATTCCAAGGTTTTGATATAAGTAAACCTCCACCATCTGTAGTTTTAAACCAAAGTTCATAGCATATTGTATTACTTCCTACAGAATTATTGGCTGTCCAAGCATAATCATTAGCTGCACTATTCATAGTAATATAATCATTACTACCATCAAATAGAAAAATACCATTGTTAGAAGAACTATATTGTACTCCATTAGACAAAGTAGCTGTTCTAGAATTACCACTTAAATCATTCCACTGAGTACCTGTTCCAGAATAAGAACTTTTATCTGCAGCGTCTAAATAAAAATAAAGACCTTCTGTTACAATTCTTGGACTATACTGTAATCCCATATTATTTATTCTTTAGAAGTTCTATCTCAGCCTTAAGAGCATCAATCATTGCCTGCTGTTCTTTCATTGCTTCTACCAATAGAGGGATAACTTTAGTGTAAGCCAAGTTCTTGTATCCATCTTCTTGAGTAGTAACTGCTTCTGGAAGAACTCCTTCTACGTCTTGAGCAATCAGACCCACGTCATGAGTTCCTACATGCTCACCTGAGTTCCAATCAAACTCTACACCACGTATAGACTTAATCTTATCTATAGGAGTACTAATAGAAATGATATTATCTTTAAGTCTAGAATCTGAAGGTTGAACAATTGCGTATTCAAAGTTAACAGTATTTGCACCTCTAGGTACATACCACATTCTTGCATCTGCACCATTCTGTGCTATACGTCTGAACTCAATGTCTTGTCCACCTGCATCCCCAGTTAATCTTACTTTAAATGCTTTCCAACTGTTGTCTGCTTGACCCCTCATCAAAAAGTAAGTCAAAGGATCTTGGTTGTAACCTACATTAGAATGAATTTCAATACCTGTTTGATTAGAGCCTGCAATAGTACATACTTGACCTTCTTGATCTACTACAGATTTCCATGCACTCCAAGAACCATTCCACCCAGTTCTATAGTGAAGTTTTCTAAATGCTCCTCCTTGCTGAGCGCCATTTTCAGGAAAGTAAACTTGAAAAAATTCATTGCCTGTAACTCCATAAGATAACATACCTCCATAGTTATATGCACCCGTTGGAAAATTAGGTCCAGAACCTCCATAAACAGAGGATACAATCATCTTGCCGCTTATATAGTAAGTATTCCAATCTTGTCCATAGATATCACCAAATTTGTTAAGTTGTTGTGATACAGTAGCATAACTTACAGATTGGCTACCAATATTTCCTGTGTTAATTGCTCCAGCTGCAGTTTGATAAGTACCACTAGATTCATAAGCCATAGACCCTAATCCTAATTGAGACTTAACGTGAGCTAAACTAGACTTCCTTAACCAACCATCTCCGTTACTTGTATAGAAGGAGTTAATAGTTGGATTCTCAGACTCAGATACATTTGAGTTAATGTAGTGAGCATAGATATAGTTATTAGAATCTCTGATAACTACTGTGTTTGCACCTACGCTACCAGAAGGAGCATATCCACCTACAGTAGTAGAGTTACCTCCATTAGCTGGAGCAGATCCTGCTGAGTTAGCATAACTAACTGATTGGCTACCGATGTTACCTGAATCTATAATTGTTTTCCAAGATCCCCAAGCAGAATCACTTGTAGCAGTTCTACGTTTTAAATCGTCACCAGTAAAAGCAAGTTGTTCTTGTCTGTGAGAAGAATCATACCCTGCCCATTTAGCTACTGTAAGTAACCCATGCCAACCATCTCCTCCTGCACCCGTATCTGAGGTATTCTGAAAATCCCATTGAGCATATCTTTGATCGTAGTAAGAAGGTGCTCTAGAAGCTCCTCTAGAATCTGTTAAGAATACTCTATCATGATCATGTGCAGGTAAAGAAGTTAAGAAACCACCATAATTACCTAAGTCATTAGAGAATTGTGAAAGTGCTGTTGGTCTACTAGATACGTTAGTCCAAGCAACACTGCCTGCACTACCTGTAACATTTATACCCCAAGTACCACTTGCTCCAGAACCTGTAAGACTAGGTGAGTAAGAATTATAGTTACCAGCATGAAGTGCTAAGTTTCCACCTACGTATAAATTATTTGCTACTCTTACATGACTATCTCCAGTACCTACTGAAAAAATTACAGTACCAAGATCTTCTGTATCATAAATACTAATACCACCATAACCAGGTTGAGCACCCATAAGAATACCAGTATGCCAACGAAGTTCTAATTTAGAATAGTTTCCTCCATAGTCATTGTGGTTTGTTCCAATGTAATAGTTACCTTGAGCATCTCCATCAGAACCACTAAACATAAGCCTTGCTCCTGAGTTTCCATAAGCTGTAGAATTACCATAAGTACCATTACCAATAACAAGATTTCCAGAAATTGCAGCATCAGTATCTTTTCGTGCAAATCTTGTATCCGATTCAGACTCAGTATAATACCTGTCATCATGAGTATGACTTGATGCAGCATAACTACCAGCCGCTTGCTTACCATCTAATGCTGTTTGTAATCCACTTATATCTGATATAGCATGAGTATGTGCAGTAATAGAAGTAAGGAATCCACCATAGTTACCTAGATCATTTGTAAACTGAGACAAAGCAGTAGGACGAGAACTTACGTTAGTCCATGCTACTGAGCCAGCAGATCCAGTTACGTTAATACTCCAAGTACCACTTGCTCCAGAACCTGTAAGACTAGGCGCATAACTAGTGTAGTTACTACTATCTAGCACTGTTCTCCAAGCCTGCCAAGAACCAGAATTCTTACCACGAATAGCAATCTGACCCGTTCTAAAGTCACCGTAGATCTGGTGAATCCAAGCACTACTATAAGCAGAAGAATAAAGACCTCCGTCAGTTTGTCCAAATAAACTTACACTTGTATTGTAACCTATTTGGTTTTGTGTAACACTATCGGGGTTAATTCCGTTAGCAGAAGAAGTTAAAGTTAAACCAGTAACTGAACCTGCACTACCAGCAGATGAAGCGTAACTTACTGACTGAGACCCAATGTTACCTGCGTGAATTACTGCACTACCTTGAATGTTAAGAGCATAGAAATTAGAAGTGCTGTTTGTTTGTAAATAATAACCATTGTCGTTATTCATGTATAAAGCACCACTTATAGTCTTTCTAATATCCCAACCTGCCCAGTTTCCGTTTAAGAATCCATAATCACCTCCGTTACCATAAATTTGTAATTTAAATGATCCACTACTATTTTGTACAAGTATTCCTGCATCACCTCCAGCATCAGCAGTTTTTAGTAGTATATTGTTACCATTGTAACTAGTAAATAAATGCCCAGCAGCTCTTAATGAACCTGCTATCTGCATATCTCCTGAAGTAGAGTTAAGCGCAGCAATAGGAGCATATGATTCCCTTCCCCAAGTAAATCCTCTACCTGTATCTCCATCATTCATCTGCATTTTAATAGAGTAATCAGATACAGGACCATATTGATACAGTGATCCTACTCCCATACTAATCTTATAAGCAGAAGACCCATTCCAAAAACTTAAACCATTTCCTACTCCTGCACTTACATTATAAAACTGGTTTATATTACTTCCATTAGGAGCAGAACCAGCTGTAGTTGCATAGTTAACAGAACCTGAAGATGTTACATATCCTGGACCGTTAGAAAGTTGGTTAAGATTGGTTAAGTTTCCTGCATGCCATACTACATTTCCATTTGCCTTAATTGTTGATGTATTAAAATAGACAGAACTTGTTGTATCTGAATGAAATCCTAGTAAAGTTCCTCCAGATGAATTGCTTGTAGAATAAAATCCACCAGCTTCAAAAGCCAAGTATGATCCGTCAACAAGAGTATAGCCTTGACCTGATTTAGACAAAACTACAAACTCTGATCCTCCAGTCATTTGCATACCAGCTTCACGGGTATATCCATAACTAGCTAAGTCACCCAACCAACTTCCTGATTTTATAAAGTATCTAGAATCAGATTCACTCTCTGTATAATATCTGTCATCATGATTGTGAGACGGAAGAGATGTTAGGTAACCAGCTGATGCGTGATTTCCCCAAGAATATGCTGTATTCCAGTTTGATGAATTGTCTGTAAAGTTACCACTATGATAAATAGTCCACCAAGGCGTATTCCATGCTCCCGAATAACCAGATCTCCATACTAATGTAGTTTGACCAGCGTGTGCACCTGCTATTTGCCACATAGTATCAGAAGCTGCTACGTGTAAAATAGGCGCATAGTTAGGAGCACCTCCAGCACCATTTTCATTTCTAATTACTCTAGTGTAACCACTGCTGATATTACTAGTTGCATTTCCTAAGAAAGTAGTAAATATTCCTGTTGTTGTATCTCCAGATGTGATATATCCACTAGGATTACTAGAATTGTATGGAGTATAACCTAAAGCACCTGTTACTTGTCCTGATGTTATTCCTGTTAAATATCCTGAGTTATTTGTAAACTGAGAGATATTCATACTAGAAAGAACTGCAGCTTCATCAGCATATCCAGCAGCTCCTTTTGTCCAACTACCCCAACCACCATTTTCAAGAGTTCTATAATAGGTATACTTACGAGCATGATCTCTTGCTACAGCAGTCATTAAAGCATAATTACCACCCGTAGTTCCGTATCCATACTCACTACCAAGACCTTGTGTTTGAACGTAGTATTGAGAGCCCGACTGAGGAGTATCGCCTGCTGAACTGTTTTGCATAAACCATACACCAAAGTTTGGAATTGCTCCAAATGTTTGATATGTGCTATGCCCTTGTCCACTGTTATTCCAAAGTTGTATTTTACTTAATCCGTTAAGTTGCGCTGAATTAGTTACCGACTGAGACCCTATGTTACTTGTAGTAATAGCAGTAGACGCTGATTGATAGCCAGCACTTGCGTGGTTGCCCCAACCATAAGCCGTATTCCAATTAGCAGATGTTCCATACGAAGTTGTAGTAATAAGTCCATTAGTCCAGATACCTGTACCAATAGCTGTTTGAGTATTACCATTATCCATAAATAAAGCCTGATGCCCTAATCCAGACTTAGATTGTCCTCCTACGTTTGTGTGTGTCCAAGCAATACCATAAAGAGTTCCAGTTGATGTACCATCATCAGATAACTTATAGTCATCACTCATTGCAAATACACCCTGATATCTAGAAGCAGAATAAAGACCTACAAGACCAAATCCATAATTAGTATTTGTATATAAGTTACCGTTAATTTTAGTACCTCCAGATACAGTTTGAACTCTCCAGTCTCCTGCATAAAATAACTCTGTTCCAACATTTCCAGGGTTAAGGCGAATACCCCAAGAACCTGAAGAATTTAAAAGACCAAATCCAGCACCATCAAAATATCCACTATATCCTCTTGTACTAGAATTTCCATCTCTAACAATAATTCCTCCTACAGAAGTAGAGTCTGTTTGAAAGTGTAAGTAGTTACTACTGTAATTAAGAAAACGGGTACCTCCATTAAAATGCAGTTGACTAACGTAGTTAATCTCACGATTCTGCATATTAAAATTCCTAGACCAGTTTATATATGTAGTATCATTAGTTACATAATTAAACAAAGCAGTATCGCTACCAGCATTTCTTGTATACCAAGTAAATGTATATCCTGAATCCCAATAAAGATGTGCACCGTAATCAGAACCTGCTGATCCACCTTCACCAAAGAAAATGTGTGCATCACCTGAATCAGTTGCTCCTACTCTAAGGATGTCGTTGATATGAACTTCATCTCCATTACCATCGCCTAAATAAGTATTGCCATAAACACTTAATTGGTTCACATTCACAGTACCTAATCTAGAGGTACCATTCATATCTAAATAGTAACCAGTGTCATTACGATCATATAAAGTATATGTGTAGAGTGGATTATTGAAGTAAACATCTCCACTAAAAAGAAAGTGTCCACTCCACATAATTCTTCCAGCACTATCTTGTCCAGAAGAAGTTGTAAAATCTATATAGGCTCCACTTGTTCCAAATAATTGTAATTGAGCATAACTATCAGCTAAGTTAAAGCCCATACCTGGATTAGTAAGAGAGTATCTAGAACCTGCAGTACTTCTATCTCCTACATAAAATGGAAAGTTAGAATCTACTGAATCACTGTTAATAGCAATTCTACTATTAGAAATAGTAATAGAGTTAGATCCATATTTACCAATCTTAACTGTGTTGTCAGCAAAAGCCTCAATTACAGGAAGACCAGCAATAGTATTAACAGAGAAGAGAGAGTCACTTAAATCGTCTGTAACAGTAAATAAGCGACCATTTACACCATCTACTGCTAACACATCTGAACCTGAAGTAGAACTAATCACCTGAAGTTTAGCAACAGGTGCATTGTAATTGTCTGTAGTACCTCCCACCTTAATTCCACCATCTACTTGTAAGTAACTACCTACCTGTGTATTGTGAGAGAACCATCTTCCTAATCTATAAACTGATCCCCCACTTGTTGAGGCTGTAAAAGTGATACCTCTAATATTACCCCCACCAGCCTGCATAGTATTAATAAGCAAGTCATGGTGACCACTTGCAACACTAGTATACCATTTTGTATTACCTGCACCTATCCAGAAGTCTGGATGACCTTGAAAGTGTACGTTAGTAATAGTACTATTCTCTCCATTTAAATTTCCGTTATCCCAGTTATCACTATAGCCAAAATAATGGTACTTATCATTTGCATAAAGTCTCCAAATATTTGAAGTACCTGCTGGATCTACATAATATGCAGTATTAGCAGAATCATAAAAAATAGGAGCACGCATAGAATGATCACTGAACCAATTACCAGTGTTATCACAATAAGCCCCCCAGTTACTAGAAGAATTCAAAAATCCTATTCTTCCACTGTTTGTATGTATACGTCTAGTAGTCTCATCTGTATCAGTCATATAGATATCAGACGATCCACTACTACCTACTGTCAGCGTTCCAAAAATTTGAGTATCTCTACTACTATTAGTTCTTAAAGACCAACTCCCAGCATTGTTTAAGAAACCAATAGTGTTTTCTGTATCAGCATATACAAATCCACGAATAGTTCCCTCATAACCTCCACTCCTAAAAACAATCTGCGGATATGAACCATTTGCTGCTATAGTCCATTGATTGTTACTAGTTGCATAAAAATGGTTACCATGTGTTTGATTATATAAACCATAATTATTATAATTTCTAAACCAACCATTAGTATAAAGATCAGCAAATGTTGGGGAATTACCAGTAGAAAGTCTTTGATTTTCTAAGGGTTGGAATCTTCCATCAGATTCAGTCTCAGTAAAATACCTATCGTCATGGTTATGAGAGGGAAGACTAGTTAAAGCATAACTCCCGATGTTACCTGTGTGTATAGACTGGTAACCGCCTATTGTGGTATTGGATAATAAATTAGCCATTTATCTTTTTGTTTAATTCTTGGACTTGATTAGTTAATTCTTTTACTGCACCTATAAGAGCAGCAGTTAAGCGAGAGTAGTGAACCCCTACAGGCTCTCCGTTCTCATCGTATTGTACAAATTCTGGGTACACCTCAGCAACTTCTTCTGCAATAAGACCGAGTTCTGTAGTCTGAGACCCAATCTTATTGTAAGTAACTGGTCTCAAATTTACTACCTTTTCTAAATTTCCCTCACTTGTTTCTATGTTTTCTTTTAGTTTAATAGAAGAGTTTTCTGTAATTGTTCCATTAACAGTTAAGTTTCCATTTATAGTAACTGCTCCTCCTATCACTCCACCACTTAAAGGTAGATAGTTTGCTAAACTAGAGTTAAGTGCATATCCTGCGGAAGCGTGATTCCCCCACCCATAGGCTGTATTCCACTGTGATGAATTACCTCCTGAGGCATAAATAGTATCGGTTACTGTAAGACCTCCCCACTTAAGGTTCATTTTTTCAACACCTGCAATAACCCAACGATGATATTCATCACCATTATCAGATGTAGAATACTCTAACCTAGAATTTGTGTCCCCGTCTCCTGTATTAAAAAACTTAATGTAGGCTCCATCGGTATTCATATTCCAGGTTAAACCTGTATTTTGAGTATCCCAGTTGATGTTGCCAGTCATGGTATCCCCTGACTTAGAAACCTTACCTGCAATACTATTAGTTACAGTAGTTGCAAATGAGGCATCATTACCCAATGCAGAAGCCAATTCGCTTAGAGTATCTAAAGCACCTGGGGCTCCGTTAATTAGGTTATTGATTTGGGTTGTTACATAAGATGTAGTAGCATAACTCTGAGAAGCATGGTTACCCCATCCGTATGCAGTGTTCCAGTTGCTTATGTTTGTTGAAGTAAAGTCTCCGTCATGCCTGATCCTACGAGCAGTACCCCAAGTAGTATTATTACCAACTCTTAAGTACCAATTTTCAGGTCCTGCATCTGATGGACCAATAATTTGCCAAGCAGCATAAGCATTGTGCCATCCTTGTAAAGTCATTAAAGACCACCAAGAACTTCCACTTAGCCCAGGAATTTGGTTTGTAAACTCCCAACTTGCACGGTAATCATCATAATCATTAGGAGTTCTTTGTCCTGAACGTGTATCTTCAATAGCAACACGTGGTGTATAAGAAGCATATCCAGAACTGCCTGAACTAGTTGCATAACTTACACTCTGAGACCCAATATTAGAAGTAGTAATGGCAGTAGATGCATTTTGCTTAGCATTAAGAAGGGTTGAAATATTGGCGCCAGCCCAAGACATATATATGTCACCATTGGTGGGAATACTAAAAGCATTACTCCAAGAATTAGTATCTACTGATGTACCATAGTAAAACTGTAACTCAGACGCATGATGAATCAGCCATTTTGAATCGTGAGTTGTGCTTCTTAGTGCAATAGAAGGATATGTACCCCGAATAGTAAATGCTTCTGTTCCATATGCTCCTCCACCCCAGTTATAATTAATACGAGTGTAGGTATTTAGATAAGACTCTGTCTGATAAAAAGAAACTGAGTTGGTACCATTAGGATTAATTATTACAGGATAGTTTCCTGCAGCACTACCCAAGTATAGATTTTGACCATAAGTTTCTAGAACACCACTTTGTCTTAATGCTACATTCCAGTTAACATCTGTCTCACCAACTCTAAACTCACCACCACTAAGTGCTAATGTAGTTGTCCCTCCAGTATATACAGTAAAATCTGACTTATCTGAGTTAGTACTTGTAGTTCCAATAGAAACTTTACCTGCGCTATTAATACGCATTCTTTCTGTTAAGCCTGCACCACCACCACCATCTGGTGTAGTGCTGAAGGTCATTATTGAATTACCATTTCCGGGCATAATAACTCTAATGGCTGCCCAGGTTTCATTATCCGTCCCTGCACTTGTCCATGTCCATGATATACCAGTACCTAGAGAGGTATTTCCTTGTGAAGTTGTCAGTCTTCTTATTTGAATAGCATCATCATTTGCTTGAGTAAATGTTAACTGTTTATTTGGACTTGTCGTACCAATTCCTACATTTTCACTAAAATATCCATATCCTCCATATACACTACTCCAACGATAAGTATTTGTACCTATACTAGCATTGTTTGCTGTAGTACTACTATTTGGAATAATAGCCGTTCCATCAAAGTGAAAATGATTCTGGTCTCCAGATGGAGTAAGATAGGCATTTCCCATTCTTAATCCAGCGTTCAAGCTAACTAATGTATTGGTTGTCGCACCTCTAGAAGTTACAGATTGTAAAGTATCGGTCTCAGTATAACCTGTAATATAACCAGCAGGATTAGAATCTGAGTAAGCATTTCTCCATACCACAGTATCTCTATTGTTATAGCCAGAAATAGTCTCTGTACCAACAATAGACCATCCTTCACCGTAAGCTCCTCCGTCAGTTCCATTATAACCTAACCAAAGATCTCTAACTACAATTACTGGATAGTTCCAACTAAGACCATAAATAATAAATGCTGTATTACCTGTACTTGTATTTCTTGCTACCTCAATGGTAGGCTTGTACTGAGGATTAGAACCATGAGCCTCAAAGCCAATAAAACCTCCGTTACCTTCTGGATTCCAATAACCTCCTAAATCAATTTTGGTTTTGTGATTTGTAGAATTATAATTACCAAAGAGCTCAATAGTAAAGCCTCCCATTTGGTATTCGTCTTGCGGTACATTTGTTTCAATGACATAATAAGTACTTCCTCCGCCATTATCTGAACGAGAGGTTAAAACTCCCGAAGCTGTTTTTACAGGATTATTTGTACCACTATCAAAACGTTTTTTAACTACAGCGGACTGATTTAAAGTAATTGATTGCGTAAACCTTGCTGTACCGCTAACGTCTAACTTATAGCTAGGACTAGTAGTACCTATACCTACATTTCCTGCATTGCTAACAAAGACTCTAGCTACGTTATTTGTATAAATATATGCATCGGCTGAATTTAATAAAATCTTTTGAGTTCCATACCTTAATTGACTTCCTATATTTCCATCAATAGTTATATCGGCATTACCATTTGCTCCTATTATGTAACCATCTTGTGTCCTTATACTTCCTGCTACATCTAATTTATAAGAAGGACTAGTAGTACCAATACCTACGTTACCATTACCTAAAATATTTACAAGATAATCAGCAGCATACATTCCAATAGTAACCATGTTACTAGAAGATCCATCTGATACATGTCTATATCCAAAGTAAGCTTGGTTATATTGACTGTTAGCTTTTCCAATTAAGTGAAGTGCAGTTTCTCCTGCTGTTAGGTTAGCATACTGTGTAGAAGAAGCCCAGTTAAACGTATCAGAAGCAGCTGATATCAATCTTAGAGTTGGTTGTCCATCTCCTCCGGCTCCATTTACTTGTAAAAGAGCTGTTGGACTAGTAGTACCAATACCTACATTTCCTGATGATAAAATACTTAAAAATATATTAGATCCAGAATTCCAGCTCCCAGGTGATGTATTGTACTTAATATCAAATCTACCACCATAAAAATCTAACCAGGGAGTTCCACTGCCTACAGCTAATGCAAGACCATTGTTATTACTTCCTAAACTATTTAATATTCTAATAGCATTATCATTTCCTGTAGCTACGTCTAATTTGTATCCTGGACTAGTAGTACCAATACCTAGGCTACCTGAGTTTATATAGTTATTACCAGAACTTGAACGAAGAAACACAGTTGTTACTGTATCATTTTTTAATGCAATACTAGAGCCACCATTACTATTACCTCCGTCAAGAACAATGGAGTCCCAACTAGCTAATCCAGCATATCCAATAGTAAAAATACCAGCGTCTGCTGTGTATTCCAGCTTAGCAACTAAATTACCTCCACCGTTACCTCCATACCAGGAAGTTAGAGGAATTGGATTAGTAGAACTTCCACCATCTCTTCTAATATCTAGAACACTGTTTGGACTTGTTGTACCAATACCAAGACCTGTACTACTTAATGTCATCCAGTAAGCAGATCCATCGTGTGGTCTCCAGTAATGGATAGTTGAGTCTATATATACACCATAACCTGCGTTGCCATTACGAAAATGGATGTTATTCCACGGATCGTAAAGGTTTAACCAGTTATTGTTTTTATTTATTCTTACGTTGTCTGCATTATTTGCAAATGTAAGACTACCTGTCATGGTGTCTCCAGACTTAGCTACTTTGCCAGCTATACTGTTTGTAACAGTTGTAGAGAAACTAGCATCATCTCCAAGTGCTGCTGCAAGTTCATTAAGCGTATCTAGTGCTGCAGGAGCTGCATCTATTAAGGCAGATATTGCACTAGTCACGTAAGACTGTGTAGCATATCCGCTTAGACTAGCAGAAGTTAAATAAGCTTGAGATGTAACCCAAGATTGTGTAGCTGCAAGAGCACCATTAATAGTAATAGTCCCTGAGGTAACAACGTTACCCCCCACTATTAACCCGTTTTTTACGATAAATTCATTAGACATGCTCTTAGTATTTATATTTCCAAACAAATCCGTATGCTAATTTCTTAGTTCCACGAATACACTTTCCTATATGACTATCATCGTAATTTAAAACAGAAGCTATATTTTTTATAGTAGTCTTCCACTCCCTTACTACAGAATTGTCTACTGGATTAATCTGTAGTATACCACCATGATTCTTTAATAGATTCTCTTCTCTAGTCTTTAAACAGGTTATCTTAAAACTATCAGGTTTAATTCTATTTTTATTAGCTATTGATATTTTCTTTTTAGCTTCCTCAGAACAAGCATAGTTAGACTTTTTTGGAGCCCTCCCTTTCTTTGCTAAACTCATAAGTTTTTTTGTTTCCTCAGATCTTTTTTGACCCAAGTGATGACTACTTCTTTTTAATTTGGTTTCTTCTGTATCCACTCTACCAAAAGTACCATCTCCCCCTGCAGTCATGTTCATACCTAAAGGATTGTTTTTGTGGAAAGTATTTAACAAAGTAATATACTCAATCTCCTTAGCAGAAAGTAAGTTAGGATTACATGTTTCTAATACTTCTAAAGTATGATTTTCCCAACCATACTTTTTTATACTATTATAAATTAATGGTTGCTTCTTACAGTTACCGTTTCTGTAACAAGAAGTCCTAGTAGACAGGCACATAGTTTTACCTACGTAAACTTTTCCATTAGGGTTTGTGATTTTGTAAATTGTAGCTTGTCTCATTTTTTATTGTTTTCACTATCCAACAATGTTTATTAGAAATATTTGTAACTCATTACTATCGTGTAAGGATTAGCACTTGAGTTAACTGCGTTAATTCTTGCATCTGCGCCCACTAGAGAGCTTGTAAAGTTAATAGAGGTAGTTGACCCTATATCAGGTGTAGTTGTTTCCGTATGAGCGATTGTAGGCGTTCCTGATTGATTCCAGGTAACCATAATTGTACCAGCTCTTTGATCTGTAAGTGAAGTATCATTTAAAATGTAGTACTCAATAAAGGCACACATACCTACGCTTACGTTTTGAGCCCATACAATAGTAGTAGTATTAGGGTTGATAGTAGCACTTGAGGACATGTGTACTACTCCGTTACCAGAGTTTACAGTTCCTACTCTAAGTTTATCTTGTACTCTTACTTGTCCGTTTACATCAAAGTTATAACCAGGAGAAGTTGTGCCTATGCCGACATTAGTACCGTTATCATAGATTAAAGAGTTTGTAATAGTGTCTGCATCACTCCATTTAGTTACATAGTTAGCTGTACCTGATCCATCTACCCCTGTAATTTCGCTTAAGCTTACCCAGTCAGTACCTGAACCAGTAGACTTAAGAATCTGTCCTGCACTACCTGCTTGGTTATTAGAGTCATAGAAAGCTCCTGTAACTCTGATATTACCGGCTACATGAAGAATTTGAGAGGGTAATGTAGTGCCTATACCTACGTTACCTCCCTCAGCTTGTAGTGCAATATTATACACCGCATTAGTGCTTATAGTTGCGCCTTGTATATTTAATAAGTTACCAGTTGTGGTACCTATCTTAAGCTGAAGATTATCATTTGTATTTCTAAAACTCGCTACATATTCCGCACCCGTTCCGTGGTTCACTTGAAGCTTAAAGTTAGGACTAGTAGTACCAATACCTACACTACCATCGTTCTTTAAAAATAAACTTTGACTTAGACCAGCTCCCATCAAGAAGCTTATTGCACTACTTGCTTGGTTAGCTATAAAATAATTAGATCCGTTTCTAGTTAAGTAGATATCATTTCCGGTACTATCTACAATAAAATCTCCATTTGTACCATCTACTCTAAAACTACCACTTACATCTAGTTTATAAGAAGGTGAAGTAGTACCAATACCTACGTTACCGGAAGTATTGATATACATTCTATTTACATTATTAGTATAAAATCCTAAAGGTGTAGCGTTAGATGATCCTATATAACCTTCGTTAGAAATAAGACCTGCATACATTAAATATGTACCTGAGTTCTCAATCTTTATAAGTCGGTCACCAGCACCATATATGTGAAGATTGTGTGAAGGACTAGTTGTTCCTATACCTACATTGCCTGAAGAGTTTATATAAAGTCTAGCACTATTGTTAGTCTTGAAAGTAATATTATGCGAACTATCAGGGAACATTCCTGTATTTGTAGAACTTGCATTTGCATATCCATAACCATCAGTTACCCAAGCACTGCCATTGATGAGATAAAGAACGCCTTCTATGTTTGCCGCAAACCCATTGTATGTAGTTCCTACTGAAAGGTTTCCTGATATTCTAGCATTTCCTATTGTTTCTAATTTATATCCTGGATTGGTAGTGTTAATACCTACATTACCAGTTGAACGTTGAAATGTTACTGCATTTGCAAGGTAAGCTCCGTTATCAGCATATCTTGCTAAAAATAAATCACCACCAACATTACTTCCTGGCTCAGCACCATGTACATATAAATCCCATCTGTTAAAACCAGATGTATTCCATATAAATTCTCTATAGTGAGACGTAGCACCCCCATCTAAAATGATACCACTTGTAAATTTAGCATATCCATTTACATCTAATTTTTGTGAAGGACTAGTTGTACCAATACCAACATTACCACCTGCTGAAATTACCATTTTAGACGAACCATCTAATGTAAAGTTCATTCCAGCATTAGATACTCCAGGAATACCAGCACCAAGTGTAATATAATTTACTGTATCACTATTAGTTACACGGATAATACTTTTACCGCTATTTAATGATCCATAAACATCTAATGGGGCTCCAGGACCAGTAGTACCAATACCTACACTGCCCGCATTTGTAATAGTCATTACTTGTGTTAGTGATCCAGCAGCAGGTCTAGTATGAAATTGCAATTCAGTTCCAACATTATCTGTAACAGCAGTGGCACGAATTAAAGCAACAGTTGAACTAGATGAGTTATAAAAGGCCAGAGACCCTCTATTTCCACTTGTAACAGAACCTGTATTAGCTAATGCAATTACTACATCACTTACTTTTGATACTTGAAGTTCTGCTACTGGTGATGATGTACCTATACCAACATTACCAGATGAGTTAATAGTTAATGCGGTTACAGATTGATTTGATATAAATAGGTCTTGGTTAGTATTGAAATAGACACTACTAAATTCCCAATAGTTTGTAGTTGGAGCAGTATTATCTGAAATTCTGATTTGAGCGTTGTTACTTACAATATTTAATGCCCTTTGAGGATTTCTAGTTCCTATACCCATTCTTACAGAACCTACAGTTCCGTTTGCATCTGAGTCAATTGTTACTACAGAATCAGTTAATGCTGTAGCAGACGAACCTCCTGCATTATTTAATAAGAAATGTATTTTACCAGAAGCATTACTGCCTTGGTTGTTATTATCAGTTCTTTCAAATACCAGGGCTGATTTTTTGTAGCTATCGTTACCTAGATGAGATTCAGTATATCCAAAATGAATTCCCGCAAATTGACCTATGCTTAACCCAGCCCCAAATGAACCTAAAATCCCAGCACTTCCATACACATCTAATTTCTTCTGAGGAGTAGTTAAGCCTATACCTACATTGGTTCCATTGTCAAAGATCTGAGAATTACCTAAAGTAGTAGAGCCTGTAAACTTAGAAATGTAGTTTGTTGTACCACTTGCATTGGCAGGAGTGTATCCTAACCAACCAGCAATTGTCTTGTTTACCCAAAGAGTTCCGTTATATCCTAAAATGTGTCCATTTACGGGGACAGTTGTAATCAAATCTACATCATGAATCTCTTTTAACTCAAATCCATTCTGTACTTTAACGAAGATTTCTCCGTTATTAGCGTTCTTACGGGTTACTATACCTATAAAAACTAGGTGAGCAGGAGCATAAGGCTTATTTGCTAAGCCGTAAATTAAGTTTCCTCCTGTTCCCAACCATACAGGATCACCTTCTGTACCAGCAGTTGAGGTATCCAATCCTGCTAAAAGACCTTCTGTTACTACGTTAGCAAAACCATTTGTAGAAACTGTAGCATCCAAAAGACCCATAGTCTTAGAAGATGTAGCCTCAGAAGCGTTAGAAGCCAAACCAACAATCATATTGGTTCCGTCTGCACTAGTAACATAGACAGCCTGACCCTTATTAATTGCTACACCTGCTTTAACTTGGTGCTTAACACTACTTGCGGGTAGACTAGTTGGAAAAGTTTGAAAAGCACCTGTTCCGTCTATGTATTGAAGGGTAGTGCCACCTGCAGGAAGAGAATAAAAAGTAGGAGTCCAGTTTGCCCACTGAATACCATTGTATCTAAGTAATTGTCCTGTGGAAGGACTAGGAGCTACTACGTCACTTAACCCATCTAGTGAAAGAGTAATACCAGAACTAACATCAGACATTAACTGAGCATAAGTTCTAGTATAAAGTTGTCCTTGAGCACTAGTGCCTACAATAATATAGTCCCAAGTAGCAGTATTTGTTAAAGCTGTTAGATAAACTGTACCGCTAAGTGTAGTAAGTCCTTGAACTGTTACTCCACATTGAAAAGTTTTAGCACTTAGAGACTTCATTATTGTTTATGTATATAAAAGCTAGGGGTTTTTAGGCCCCTAGCAAAGATAAGGTTTAAAATAAATTAAGCAATTTTAATCACCAACACTCTAAGAGCGTTTGTAGTAACTGAAGAGCAGAATCCTAAAGTAACTACGTTAGTAGTTGTACGAACTACATCACACTCTACAGTCTCACCAGTAGCAACTTCATAAACCTGAACCATAACATCGTTAGTACCCAAAGAGTGAGTTACTACAAAGCTAGTTCCAGGAGCTGCTGGACCTGTAGTTGCATAACGCAAAGCAGCTAATCCAGAAGGAGTTACTGCTAAGGTTGAACTAGAGAGAGCATTTACTTCAGCACTTGTTGCTAATTCTACAACACCTGCTGCACTTGTAGTAGCGTTTACACCACTTACAGTAATAGAGGTTGTTCCTGAACCAGCAACTGTGATACCGTTTGAACCACTAATTGTAATTCCTGTGATAACGTCACCTGCTAAGTCAGCTGAACTTAAGTATTTGATTACACCTCCGTCAGAAACCAAGTATTTGTTTCCTGTATAAGCAGCAGTAGCGTCAGCAATAGAACCTACGTGTAAAGGTTCAGTTACAGTAGACCAGTAGTCGTTAGTCTCATTCCAGATAAAAGAAACGTTAGCACTTGTTCCTCTTTCAATTTCAATACCACCGTTCTGTGAAGGAGCACCAGTCTCATCTCTGTTTAATAAGATAATAGAGTCACCAATTTCTACAGTGTTAGAGTTAACGTAAGTAATGCTACCGTTTACAGTTAAGTTACCACCAATAGTTACTGTGGTTCCGTCATCTGTAATAGTTGAGTTAGATAATCCTGTACCGTTCCACTTAGTTAAGTAGTTGGTAGTCAATGATCCAGCACCTGTGATAGCAATGTCATCAGCGTTAACTGTGATACCAGTACCAGCACCTATGTTAAAAGTACGTGAAGCTGTAATATCTCCTCCTCCAGTCAAACCTGCACCTGCTGTCAATACAACTGCAGAGTGATCAGTGTTACGAGTAGAAGTAGTATCCAATGCTACATCGTCAGCATTTACGGTAATACCTGTACCTGCTCCAATGTTTAAGGTAGCTGATCCACCCAAAGAGATAGAACCACCACCTGTAAGACCTGCTCCAGCGGTAACACCCACAGAAGAGTTAACCAACATTGCGTTGGTAACACCACCTGCCTTAACAATGAGTTGGTTAGAACCGTTTAAACCAATAGAAGAATCGTCATATAAGACGTTTACGGTAATATCTCTGGTTCCGCTAACAGATATAGCATTACCAGCTACAATTGACCTTAAATCACCTCCTACGTCTACCCAGGCTGTACCATCGTAGAAGTAGATTGACTTGTCTCCAACAGTGGAGTTAAAGTAGACTTGACCTGCGGCAGGAGAACCAGGTGCTGTACCTAAGTTCTGAATGACCGCATTCTGCAGTTCGCATTTATTGAGGTCTATTGCAGTTAAGAATTTTTTTGCCATGATTATATTATTTTATTTTTTGTTTATTTAAATTAAATTAGTTAAAGTAAGCTTTACCACTGAATGCCCCACAAAAAGTAATTCTACAACTATTAAGAGAGAGATAATCAACAGCTCCTTCAACAATACTTCCAGCAGAATCTACAACAGTAACGGAAGGATATTTATTCATATTATGAATAATAGACCATTCTATATTAGGTGTGTTCTCATAGTGCACATAAGTATCTACATAAGACACTGTAAGTGCTGCAGCATTTCTTCTATTAAAAACTATAGTTTTTATTAAATCTCCAACTAAGGATATAGATGTAATACTCTCATCATAAGCCTGCTCTCCTTTTTGAGATAAAACAGCTGATAAGTTATCTAGTGTTATTTTCTTTGTAACGTTATTTACAACATCTACAATTGGAATAACATCATAGTAAATATTTACTTCCTGTGAGAAGTAAGGAGGTAATTGCGTTATAGTAGGATCGTAACTACGCATTATACAATAAATCTATTTCCTGCTTGAGTTAATAAGTATTGAGGACCATAATCTACTACTTCAGTTTCTGTATACTGAGTATCAATTAGTTTCATAAGGTCAAAAACTTCTTTGTTATAAATATCTACCTCTGATGTATCACTACAACTAGTTTCAATACCATATTTACTCTCTCTAAATTCGGCATACATTGCTTCACCAAATTTTAAAGAAATCTTGGCTTCATCACAGTTAGTACATTTACCCATTTTTTTGTTTTAAATTTTGTTCATACCCATCTATGCAATTAGCACAGACTTGTTTACCATTAGATGCAGTTTTCTTTTGACAACCACAACTTAATCTTGAGCCACAATTTTGACAATTCATATTGGTTTATATTTAATTAATTGCAATAAGTACAGTTTAATTTATCAAGTTGTTTTTTAGCATAGTTAAAAATTGCTTGACCTTGTTCAGGATTATGGCAAAATTCTACTTTAGCTTTAGCACCGTCTAACATCATCTTTAACAATCTTAATTTATTAAGCTTCTCTCTTTCTGCAGGTAGTGGTTCACATCCGGATAAATTAATACTACAAAGAATGTTGTAGTAAGTATTCATAGTTTGTGCTATACGTAAATGATTATACTCTATCCAAACTTTATCATTAGGTGCAACACTATAACGTAAAGTATAAATACCATCTGGTAATTCACTTAATTCTGTGTCACAGTTAGTATCCTGCAAATGTAAAGTACATGCATTAAATACGTTTTCACTATTAGGTAAAATTTCAAGAACTACTTCCTCTAAATACCCCGGAAGTAAAATTTGTAATCTATTACAAGTAATTCCTAACTCTGTACTATATGTACTAGTATCTACAACTCTAAAGATTTTTGCATTAAGAGTTTCTGGAATATCTAAACTGAGGATGTGTTTTTGTGCCATAGGATTGTTAAATAGACGGTATGCCTACTCATATATAATTTACTAAATAAATCTAAATAAAAAAAGGGGAAGATCACTCCTCCCCTTTTTATATGATAATAAAGTGTTATTACAAAGATTGCAAAGTTACACCGTTACCAGCAGCACTCAAGATTGAAGCCATATCAGACTCAAAAGTAGAAGCAGCTGAGCTAGTGATTATCTCACAAACATACTGATCATTATCAAATGTGCTAGTAGGATTACTGAAGCGAGGTACATTGTGAACAATCATGTAACGGAAGTAAGAGTTGTTACGGTTAACACCAAATACTGCATTACCATTCAAAATCTCACGGATACGTGGATCATCATTGAAATGATTCTGTGCATAACGCTGAGACAAGATCAAATCACGGATAACAGTTTCACCAAAACCTTCACCTTGCTTAGGAAGTTGTAAAGTATTAACACAAGTTCCACCAAAAGCACAGTTGTCACCAACTTGATCAATTTCAGAAGCTAAAACAATAATACCTTCTTTTTCAAAATGATCAGTAGGTTGGAAAGAACAATCACCAAACTTAGTGTCAACATAAGCACCAGTAATGATAATACCAGCTTTGTTGTCAGCAGTTGGAGTAGTATCTTCAACAAAAGAATCCCAAGAGATAGCTTTAACAGCGTAAGCAGCAGCTGCTGATCCACCACCACCAGAGAAAGTAACGGCAGCACCATCAGATAATACATAACCTGAACCTGATACGTTAATTGTGATACTTACAACAGCACCACCAGAAACGGTAGCAGTAGCAGTAGCTTGAACACCTGAAGCAGGAGCAGCAATAGCTACAGTAGGAGCAGTTGAATAACTGCTACCACCATTAGTAATTTTAATTTCAATTACTTTACCAACGTTAGCAGAAGTAGGATTAACATATGCAGTGTAGCTAGCGCCAGCATTAATACTAACATAAGCTACAGGAGAAATGAACTGATTAATGCGGGGATCTTCAGCCAAGCTCTTAGCCCAACCAACCATAACTGCAGCAGGATCAACACTAGTTTGACCAGTAGCGCAGCAACCGGTGTAGTAATCAGCTACATAGTAAGCATTACGACCCAAGAAACGCAAAGCAGGAGAACCTTTAACATCTACACGTAAGTAGTAGGTCTCATCACACTTGTAAGTTTTGCTACAAGCAGCGTAAGGAGTGTTGTTCAAACCAGCAGTAAGTCCTACAGCAACAATACTATTAGTTGCAGTTTTAGGAGATACTTTGTAGAAACCGCTAATGTACTTAGGGTTAATAGTTTTAGACTTTGAAGACTCAGCATAACCACCGTGGAAAGGACCAATCTTGTCATTAGCAGGAGTTAAGCTAGAAGATGCAAGAATAAAGTTTGTTCCGGTAGCAGCATTTAAGTTTACAAAAGTAGAGGCATTGTAAAGACCAAAGTTACCTACAGTGGTCAATTCAGATGCGGTAGTTCCATTAGCAGTTTTCTGGTAAGTACCAGTTCCAAGGAACACCTTTTTGAAAGCATGATTGAAATACATAATTTTATTTTTTTAATTGTTTATAAATAGATACACTAATATTATACTAAATTATTTTAAGAAAAACAACTTATAGACTGCAAATTGGTTAATTATTTTTTTCAGCATTTTGAGAGCCACGTGCAAACTGATTTACAGACTCTATGTCACCAGCAAGAATACTAACTGTTTCATCAATTAGTACTTCAGTTATATCATCTTTAAACTCACAAGTTACATCAGCTGTAGATACTAAACCAGTGTAAGGATTTACTGAACCAGTAATTTCTATATAAGCTGGTTTTCTATAGTATGTAAGAATAGGATTAACAATAGTAAATAAATCATCATGATAAATTTTTATTCTATTAGCCATAATAGTACAGAATGTTTCACCCCATTCAAAACTAGGCTTTCTAAATTCATCAGATAATAAATTTGCAGTGTTAGCTTCTTCAACTAAATATACAGTCATTGAATCAGCTGGACAACATTCTGATTTAGCATCAGTAGAAACTTTCTTATACTCTAAATAATCAGCAGGTAAAACATTAGATTCAAAATACTCAGGTTTATTTAAACCGGTTATTGGTAATTCTACCAACAGTATTTGTAAATCATCTATACGTCTTTTAGAACCTTCATCACCTTCACGAAAAACATTACTAGCATGAAGTTGTCTTCTAATCCATTCTAATTGCGCTTTGTTAAAAGCTTCAATAATCTGCCATACCTCTAGATTATCATAATCATTTGAGGCCAGCTTATTAAGCCGCTGCTTAATTTTTAACTGGAGTATATCGTTATTCATATGTGTTAACTGTAGGGAGTATTGTATTATACCCCCTCAGTATTAGTCTATATTAGATTACTCTTTCCAATGCTTTTCTACCTTCTCTATAATCTTGTCAGAAATATCCTGATTTAAAGGATTTTTCATATACTCAACTATATCAGCTGGTGTTCTACCAAGCATTGTGCTAGATTCAAGATGATAGATAAATCCATCACTCTTACTAACTATATATTTGTAAAAAGATGCATCTTTAACAACTGCTCTGAGTTTAAGATTAGTTAAATCCTCATTAGCAAGTGCTAAGAACTTCTCTGCTGTTTTAGTTTTATCAGTTTCAATTGTCTCACCATTAATATATTTGTCCATGTTATCATAAACAATATCATTAGGGGTAGACTTTTTATACTGTGCACTATCAATGTCAAGAACTTTGGCAATGTAAAATAATTTTCCTTGGTTCTTATCAAACATTTTTTGTAATTCAGACAATGCTTTGTTACGTAACTTTTTACTTTCTGTTTTAATTGTTACTGTCTCTTCAGCTCTATCTAAATAAAATTTTGGAGGAACAGCCCTGCGTCTAGCATCATCATAGTTTTTAGCTACAATACTAAACCCATTTGATTCAATTGCGTAAAGCTTGATAAGATCATAGGGATCTTTAGCAGGCTCTAAGAATAATGGTTCATTACCACACCTTATTGCAATCTTACTCCAGAACTCATCATTATCTGGTTTAAGAAGTTTAATCTTATTCCAGAAATCAGGATCATCAGGATTAACAACATTAGCTGCTAATTCTTTTTCTAATTGAGAAACTACTTTTCTAATCTCTCTAATTTTGGCTTCACGCTCATCATCTGGTAAGAATTTTACTTCAGGAGCAAATTCATTTAATCCAGTTACATAGCGCTTAATCCCGTTAATCTCAAGACAAGCAAGTTGTTCCTCATGAAATACCCCATCAAAAAGGGATAATCCGTACTTTTCAAGACCCATATTATTGATGGTTGCATCAAAATAGGGACGTACACTTACAGTACTTTTTTTGTTCTGTGGGTACCTTTCTACAATTGTTATACTCATGGTTTTTTGTTGGTTTAATTATATAGGGGAGCTATTAACTCCCCTATAATTTTTAGTTAATTACTGAAAAATGTACAGCTACAGCAGCATTTAAAGCAGCAGAGGAATGTACATTATAAAGTTTTACACTGAAACTACCACCAGCAACAGCTGAAATAGTTGCATATGCAATACCATTTCCTGCATATTGTACAGATACTAAAACTTTAGAGGTAGCTAATACTGTGCTATTTGTAACAACAAATACAGCAGAAGCATCAGCAGCTAAAGTACTAGATACTGTAGTGATAACACCTGCTTCAGCATTCACAGTAACACCTGAAGTAATGCTACTAGATTGAGTTACATTAGCAGTAGTAATAGCAGCAGCTTTTGTATTTAATTCATTTACAATAGCATTAATGTGTCCAAATTTAGCTAAGGACATATCAGATTCTTTTACCAAGAAAGCATCTGGAGAAGCGGGAGAAAATGTAGAGATTGCCATTTTATTTTATATTTTTTTAATTAGAACCCAGAGCCAGCAACGAAGTGACTCTGGGTTGATATGTTTATTATTAGAAGCTTCCGCCAGTAATAGGGTTACGCATAACAATTTTCAACACTTTAGTTGGGTCTTTTACCCAAACTGCAGGCATTGTTTGAGACATCATTACACGGTATCCATTAAAGTTACCAGAAGATTGGAATCCTTGGCTACGGCCCATATAATCCATAGTTCCGTTTTGGTAGAACCACTTCAATTGATTATCCCAAGACAACTTCAACAAGTAAAGGTTTTCATTTACGTTATCAGTAATGTCAAAGATAATGAAATTATATGAACTCAAAGGATGACCATCAATTAAGGGGTTTTCAATATCGTTAGTATGTAAGTTATCAAATGCAGGGTTCAATACAAACTTAACGTTAGCCAAGAAAGGAATTACGTAGCTGGTGTATGCAAATCCAAAGTTCAAGTCCATACCTTTACCGGTAATAGCTCCAACTTCAGAAGCATTGATAACCAAACCACTGTTAACAGCTTCTTTCTTAATAGCCTCATTAACCATCTTCATACCACCTAAACCGGTTTGTACAATTAACTGACGCTTAGGATCTGGACCTTGGAAGTCAACTTTACCTACGTAGAAGTTGTACAACTCAGCACGGAACATATCCAAAGTGAAGCTAGACTTGTTGTAGATACGCTTGAAAGAGTTATCTAACTGCTTCCAAAGACCCACTGACAAACGGATATCATCTGGACCATCTTGCTTAATCTTACCACCTTGTCCCCACATCAAGTAGGTCTCAATGTCATTAGCAATTTTGCTCAAGTGAGCAGCTTCCATAGTAGTCAAGAAAGTACGGCTTAATTGACCATTATCAAATGCACGCTTAACTGCATCTTTACCCATAGTCTGTACCATAGACTCCAAGCTATTGATTGAAGAATCCATACTTTTGTCAAAGTTGCGCCAGATTTCTACAACAGGAACAGTACCATCAGCCTTCATACCACCCTTCAACATCAAGTCAGCACGACTAGAGATTGAGTAAGATACGTGAGCTTCAGCACCACCTACGAAGTTGTAGAATTCACGGAAACCAGCACCATAGTGTCCAATATCAGAGAAACGCTCACCGTATTCACCACGAGCAGAACCTTTACGGAAAACTTTAGTACCAGATGCTAAGTATTTGTTATCCAAATATTTAGCATTGTCATTGTTTACTAACTGAACAGTGTAGATAAAACCATCACCTGTAGGAAGAATATCACCAGCAGTTACATACATTTCCAAACCATTGTATTTGTCATAAGTGATAATATCACCATGTCCAAAAGAACGCTTGTTTAATTTGATTTTGAAGGTAGTACCATCAACACCTTTAGCAGCGTTTGCAGATTCAATATCTTCTACAATGTAAGGAAGATCTTGAGCTACAGGAACTTGCCATTTGTACTCACCACGAGCATTGTCTACAGAGATGATGTTTTTTCCACCAAAACTAGAGAATTGATACAAGGGCATTTCAACTTTTTGAGCCATTGCCCATAAGTCTACTGGACCCATGTCCATAGGTTCACTGCTTTTCAGCATGTTTACGAGGTGGTATGAATCTACGTGAGAGCTAGCTTGGTAGCTGGTATCACGCAGAAATATACCATTGTTTAAAACTGGAGTTGCCATAATTATTTATTTATTTGTTTGTTTGTTGTGTTGTTAAAATCTTTTAAAAATATTTGCTTGTCTTGGAATCTTACGCTGTTTAGGTTCCTCTCTTTCTTCAGGTACAGTACTAGAAACTTTTCTTGACTGTTCTGTTTTGAGTTGCCTTACAGTGTTTTCAACCACTTTATTTTTACCTTGCTCCATAATTTTTGCCTTATATCCATCTGGATCTGCCAATAACCATAAAGCTTCAGCTACTAATGGGTAGTTAGGATCTACAAACTGATGCTTCTCTAACAAATGACCCAATAGGTTTGTATTTCTTCCTGAAATAGATGGGTAATTAGGTTGTACAAGACCAGCATATAACATAGACTGGGTTTTCTTATCCAACTTAACACCTGCTAATTCACCTGGTTTAAGAGCTTCATATACGTTATCCATATATACCGCTGCTGCTTGTTCTTGTTGTGCCCTCATTTGCTCTTGTTCAGCAATTTTCTGAGCTACAATAGACTCTTGCATCTTATCCAACTTTGGTTTAAACTTATTAGCTTGTTGTTCTAACTTACCTAAGTCTTTCCAGGTTGTAATTTCCTCATCAATATCTTCATCATTACCAAATCCAGTAGCACGTAAGTAAGAGCGTACAATTTGTTCTTGATCCATTTCATCTGTAGGATCTAAACCACGTACTTCTTCTACTTGTGCTAATGCTCCGAACAAACCTTTAAGGTCTGTACCACCATTAGCTACATACTGGGCGGCATACTGAAGTTCTTCAGGAAGCGCTTCAAAGAACTCTTTTGGAGTTTGCTCTTTAATTGCTCGCTCTTTTTCTTCAAAATTAGCTTGCAAGAGTTCCTTCCAATCTTTAAGAGAGTATTCATCCATTGACTTATCATCTTCAAAACCAATTAATACACCCTCTTCAATAAGTTTAGAGAAGGTTTCCACCATACCACTCTTATCTACTTTAGGTCTACCTCCTTTGGGTGACTCCTCTTCTTGCTCTAATAAATCATCAACCTCATTAGTTAATTCTTTAAGAACTTGTTCAGCAGATTGAGTTGGTTTCTTGATGTTACCATCTTCATCCTCTTCTTCTTTATCTAAGAACGTTAAATCTGTTTTAGGAGATGAAAAGATATTTGGTTTCTTTTCTTCTTCTGTTGGAAGCATGATGCTATCTGCTCCCGGAGCTCCACCAAAGATATCATCAATGTTGATATCTACTTGTTGTACGGTGGTTTGCTCAGTTGGTTTGGTTTCACTCATATAGTTGGTTGTTTTAGTTTGTACTGTACATTAAGAATATAATATATTACTTCTAATAAACTTTAAAAATTTGATTTTAAAGCTGTATTTTTTGTAATATAAAGCTATTACTTATTTTTCTTATCTTTAACATCATACTTGTTCTTGTTCACTCTAGCTATCTCTAATTGTTTATTAGCAATCTCTCTTTGTGAAGCAAGCTTTTCTCTCTCAATTGCCATCTTATCCATATTTACAGCTTTCTGAGTAGAAGCAGATTCTTTCTTTAAATCCATTTGCTGCTGAAACTCTTCACTTTTACGGATATCTCTGATAGCATCTTGGTAATCAGATTGCTGATTTTGGTTAATATCTACAGTTGATCCATAACCAGCAGCTCTAATCTCAGCAATAACAATATCATTCTGTCTATTCTTTTCATTCTCTTCAGCTTCAAACTGCATCTTCATCATAGCTTCTTGATTCTTAGCTTGTAAAGCTTGTTCTTGCATAGCTTGTTGTTGTTGCATTTCCTGCTGACGTTGAGCTTGTTGTTTTTCTTCAGAAGATTTAAGGATATGAGATACCTCTGCAATAGACTCAGCCTTCATGATATTACCTAAATCATAGATAGAGGCACCTGCGGTGTTGTTTGTGATAGCCAATTGCTTTAACTGCTCCAGAGTAGCTCTATGATTAGTTTTAGTCGTACAGAAGATATTAAAATCTCTAAGTAATAAATCAGTACCATTCATCTCAAAATTAACCTTCTCATCTGTAGAGGTAATATATTGTAATCTAATAGATGGTTTAGTTGACTGATAAAACTGAGCTAGGTCTGTACGCATCTGATGTACACGAGGCATTAAGTAATCACAGTGATTAATAAAGTATGTCTCTGTCTGCGCATAAGAGTTTGATACAGCAATCCTTACACCGGTAGCTGTAGCTTGCTCTACTTGTTCTCCAAGACGTTGTGGTGTAATACCTATTACCTCAAATGCCTGCTGCTTAAAGTAGTTAGCCAATTGAGTCCTAGACATCAAACGCTGTGTCTGTTCCAAGTTTAATACCTGATAGTGTTGGAAATTAAGAGCATTCTCAGTGTTAGTAATAGATGTATCCAATGGTAACATCTGGAAGTTCTTCATTGCAACATAGGCTTTTGCCAAGTTGTTCTTTCCCCAATCTTCTCCCAATGAGTGTCTAGGTAAAGCATTCTGATCTAACATGATCACAGTACCTAACTCATCTACAAGGATATCAGCAATCTGGTTATTTACAATATTATAACCAATCTGATAAGGCTTCATCAAATCTACTAACGATGTAGACTTGGTATTTCTATCTGAGAATACAGATCCTTCTACTGGTAATTTACAACCGTATAATGTAGAATCTCCTTTAAATTGGAATGGTACACGTCCTGGCTTAGATTGATTAATACCTAAATAAATAGGGTTAATACCACTAGCATTGTTATTCATTCCAAAATATGCAGGATAATTAGGCCCAATTTTTACTCCGCCCCATACCTCATTAATCCAAATCCAATCAATATGCTCACCAGCAAGTAAATTTTCTTTGGTCTTGTTCTTTAATACACTGGTATCATAGATAGGTTTTTGAGTAATTTTATATGACTCATCTACAACATCCTGTATAACTTGTCCAATCTCATCAATCTTAATTAAATGTCCAACCTTACGCTGTGACTTCCAATAGATATGAGCTACACGTAACATATCTGTATTCTTGTAATCAAAATAGTCCTCTGATTCAGACATGATATAACTAACTATGTCATTACCAGCGGTACTATTTTGCTCCCATACAGACATAAACTGACGGTATTGTAATGATGGCATATTGGTATTCCACTCATGAGATTTGGTAGCATCATAGTAAGAACCATCATTTTGCATTCCTTGTAATGGATATCCTGCTGCTTTTGTTGGATAAACAGCCTCTAATGATTCAAGCTGAACTTCATTCATTAAATATCCATACTTGTCAATAATATCAGAGACTGTATATAACTCCACTTTACCTACCCAATTACCTTGAGAGATATACCTAATGTCTGGAGACTTGTGATAGAAAGTAACCAATGGGTTCCATAATTCTATCTCATAATCATCTTCATTCATCTTAAAGTGCCAGAACTCTCTATCTGTAATTAACATATCACGGAAAGCTCTCTCTTCAAGTTCATCCATTTTAAATCTTTCCTCATCTACACGAGCCTGATGTTCTGCCCATTCCTCTAACATTGAACGGTAATCTTTTTTAAAGAACTGTTCAATCTCAGGTAATGATTTAAGATTTTCTGGAGCTAAGGCTTTCTGAATTTCAGGATCTTCTAAATCAACACCCTGTTCAATCATACTAAGAACCATCTTACGTTCAGCATCCGCTAATAGCCTTTGCTCAATCATAGCTCTTTTCTGATCTAATAATTCATTGTAAGAAATTTCATCTACAGCCCGGAATGTTACTCTTGTATTTCTTTTAGCAAATTCTGCTATTAATACATTAATTACATTAGGAATAATTGGGTAAAACTTTAACTCTAATGCAGATTGATCTTCTTTAGTAAGAACATCAATTAATTCTGCATACTCTACATCCTCTTCAACTATATAATCAGTACGATCAATAATACCTTTAGCAAGTTTGTAGTTCTTAGAGAGTCTACGTGCATTTCTACGCAACTGCTTCATACCCTGCCACTCTAACCAATCAAGGTTATGTGCGGCCCAATCATCATCTTTATCCTTTCTTGGAATAAATTGGATTGGTTGAGTAAGAGTACTCATCTTATTGTATTCTGCCTTAGCCCCATTTTTGAGCTGCATAGCATTATATAACTGCATAGTCTGTAATTGTTGTATTAGGTTGTTTTATTAATTCATTAACATTAATGTCAACAGTTTCTTCATCTTCATCAGAATAATAACTCATGTAAGTTACATGAACTGTAACATTTTCCATTGCTGTAGTACTCATGCACCAGTTTATCATTTTAAATTTCTAAATGCCTGTTTTGGTCTTTGCATACTGCTAGAAGACCCGCTTTTTCCAATATGCCTAAAAGCCCCTACTTTTAATTTATATAAATCTTTTGACTTATCCAAACTTTCAGAGTTTACTTCTTTACGTTTTAAATATCCACGGTTTGATTGTTGGATCTTTGCAAATGCTACTAAAGCCGTAAATGCCACTAATCTATCCACGTTTAATCCATCTCTATATGCTAACATCTCTTTAATCAGCATAGGATCTGGTATTCTAGATACACCATATGTAGTTTTTACAACCGTACCATCTGTTTTATAATCATGATCAATCTCCTCTCTAAGAAACTCAATAGCATAGGATAACAAGTGGGCTTTAAATAATGTACCCGTGTTCCTCCATCCATACTGCTGATATACACTAGCATTACTACCAATATCTTTTAAGAATAAGATCTGGTCTTTAGTAACTAGGTATCTCTGTTTTCTCTGAGAGATCATATACTGAATAAATAGGGATACGTTATTCTCCACTAATGTCCAAGCGTTATACCACTCAATAATTAGCTCTAATCTTTCATGTGTTTTTTTGATATCATCAAAACGTCCACACCATGCTGCTACAATTCTATCCTGTTCTATATGCGTTTTCTGCTCTCCACCCTCTTCTCTAGATACTTCAACAGGGGCTTTATAAACAAAAATAGAACATAAAGAATCAGAGGTAGTAGTCTTACCTTCAGAAACCGGGTCAATACTTGCATAATACATTCCAAATGTGGGATCTTTTTTAGGTCTCTCCCACACGACCAAGCATCCTGTTTTATCCTCTGTCTTTTTAGAGATAGGAAACTCATTAATAGGTAATTTATTAGAGTCCTTTACAGCTAAATTACTATGCTCATCTCTATATAACTCTAATAATTCATAAGCATACTCTTTATCTTCTATCCTTCTTAATTGTGCAGCAAGCAAATGCACAGAAAACACGGACTCTCTTCTAAATGCAAAAGCCTCTTCAATATTTGTAGGCTTCTGAGAGATACGTAACTGATACTTATCTGGTTCAATTTCCTTCTTCCATTTAATTCTCTCTTCCTTAATAGCTTCTAAAGCAGTCTCTACCAATGAATTACCATATTTATCTACATATGGTATCATTGACCATTGCTCAGGAATAAATAATCCTGCTGTACCAATAGTCCCTTTACCATCTAGTAGATTAGTTTCTATAGCAAATATGTCATTAGCTTCTGGATTAAGAATTAAGTTCTTTAAAGGTTCACACTGATCAAGATCACCGACAGATCCTGCTGCAATAAATACCCCGGTAGTTACCATGCCAGACTGTAATGCAGGACGTAAGTATTCATATGTCTCCCCCATTTTAGGAGCAATACCTGCTTCCTCATGGAAGAAGTACTGACAAGGACCACCCACACCAGCTGTTGCAGATTTCTCAAATGACATACCTTGTATAGTACCCTTTAATCCTACCTCAGTTTTCTTGTTCCCCTTTCTTACCTCAATCTTCTGTTGCCAAAGCATTACCTTATCTGGATTCATAGGTCTGTACCAAGCAGTATGCTCATTTAAGAAAGATGCATACTCATCTAAAAACTTCCATGTACCCTTATCATTTATATAATCTTTGAGCGAAGCTCCTATCTTAAGGGTAACACCCTCTTCAAACCATAATGAATTAATTAGTTTACCGGCATGAAAATATGAGGATGCAATCTGACGTTTCTTTAAAATAGCAACATGTTTGTAATATAATTCTGCTAAAATTTCGTACAAAGCCATGTGATACTGAGCATCCCGGACTTTAGCAAATCCAAACCTCTTCTCCTCTTTATCATAGATAGGTAAAAAGTTTAACCACATATAATAATCCCTGGTTAAGTACCAGACATTTGTTTTGTCCTTATACAATACACCGTTCCTACATTTCTTTTTCTGGTCATCCCAGTAGTAGATATAGTCTTTAGATTTAAATGGGGCTACTGTATAGAAGCCCAACTTATTAAAATTACTAGCTTCTTTATTAAAGAATAAACTAGTCTCATTAAAATTATATTGCCCAGGTTCTTTAAATAATGTAAGTAAATAGCTTCGCCATTCCTCCCTAGAAGAAAACTCTGTAGTTGTCCAAAGCCCATTATCCCAGGTAGGAATTTCAATAGTACTATTCATCCTCTACAATATCTACAATGCTCTCAAAGTTTTCGGGTTTACCATTTGTAGTAATAATCATGTAAAGCAAAGTATCAATTGTTTTAGATGCAATCTTTGACTTACATTCTTTACCATTACCAAAATACGCCTCTTTATCATCACGATGAAAAGCGTTCCATTGTTTTGTGTACGTGTTGTAATTAAACAACCAGTTGTACAAGCTGTGTTCTATCTCATTGATCATAAGCTAATCCTATATTTCCTCTTACTTGACTTTGCTGTTCTTCAGCTAAATCTTTATATGCTCCCTTAAATGATTGTCTGATCTGCTCAAACTTAGCAGCAGCATTCACTAAAGCTGTGATGTTACCATCTCTACCATGCTGTATCTCCGTAGTCTCCATATAATGGGCTAATCTATCCAGCATGGACTTAATTCCAACATACGTTCTGTATGTAGGAGTCTCGTATAACTTCTTACAAGTATTCATACCCCGGATAATTAATTCATCCTCAGTAGAAATATCCATATCAATCTCAGACATAATAATCTCTTCCTTCTCATGTTCAGGAACATTAAAGAAAGGGTTAAGATCTGGGTTAGGACAAGTCATATAAAACAGGTAGGTGTATACTTTTAGGTAGTCATCCGGATATTCTGTCATTATATCATTAAGTGAGGAGATTGTATAGCAGTGCTCTGTTGGCACCACCTTATTATTAACTATATCAAATAGTTTAATTAGCATCTTGTTTGTGTTTAATTAGGTTCATCACTTCTGCCTTAAGATAAGGTAAATAATATGGGACAATCTTTTTAACTATAGGTTCTCCTTGATCATCAAGCTTAGTAATAGGGTTTCCAAATCTATCTGTACCCTCTGTATAGAACAATACATGGTGAATTGTTAGTTTTCCTGGCTTTAGTTTAGGGTTGTGCTTCAATATAATATACATATATGTTGACAACTGTAGTGCATAATGCCAGAAATTACAATCATCTAAGTGACTAACGGGCGTTAGCATCTTCTGACTTATACCCTCCCAATTCACATAAGATTCCTTCTTTATCTCTTTGTTAGTTTTATAATCTGTGATATTTACATATCCCTTTGCTACCTCTACAAGATCTGATTGACCACATATACCAGCAGACTTCAAGTAAACAAAATGCTCCGGGTACATACCCTCTACAAGTTTCTGTGACGGGGCATACTTTACATCATCAGTGACAAGGGGTCTGATAATAGGGAGGATGCAACCATGTCTTTCAATAGTATTAAGTTGTAACAAGTCCGCCTCCCTCTGATTGTGATACCAGTTACCCTGATCAATAGCTCTATTAGATTCATTAGACCAAGCCTGTAAGATATCTTCCACAGACATACCATACCACTTAGACTTCTTAGACTTAGAGGATTTCTCCGCTACAGACTGAGCATCAAATGGTTTCTTATACTTAGATATAAACGAGGTAACAGAAGTCCAATCAATATTGTCACTATCTATAGACTCGTATTTATGATTTTGCGATTTAAATATTACACTCATAGTTTGCTTAATAAATCATTCTCTTGTTCTTCTGTAAGTAATGCTGGCCATTTCTTTAATGGACATTCAGAAGATAAACTACGTGTCTTAAATTTTAAAGAACATCCACACTCAGAACAACAAGGTTGTGTACCGGATGCTAGACAATCCCCACCAATTAAATCAAAACTACTACAAGCTAAACAAATAGTGTTACGCTCTAAAGCAATCTGCTCAATAGTATCCGTGGTAAATAAATAATTCTTAATACCCTCAAGAATAAGTTCTTTGTTATTCCACAGAGTTGTCAGTTTGTTGTTTTTTATTTTTTCTATGATCTTTCTTTTTCTCATACTCTTCTTTCATTTTAATTTCTAAGTTCTGCATCTTCTCTAGCTTATCTACTGTACTCTTGTACACATGATACCTAGAAAAAATCAAGTTCTCCCGGTTCTCTAAGTACTCAGAATATCTCCGGATATTAGTCTGGAGAATATCCCACTTAATATTAAACGTACCAAGACCATCTATAAGTACATGGGGATCCTCTAAAGAAGAGAGAGACTTTCTAGCTTTATCCCAGTAAAAGTCTGTCACTGCTTTAATCACCTTTTGTTCCATTTCTAACTCTATAGACGTCTCCTTTAAAATGTCTTTATACTTCTTCGGATTCAAGACTTACAAATTTATAATCTAATAAAACATTACCTTTAGCTTGTACATTAAGGAAGGGCGCTAGTTTAATCATCTTTCTACCCTTACCATTCTTCTCAATCATTCCCTTACGCTCAAACTTAATAACCGCATTACGCACAGACTGGGGAGTTTTAAATACCCCCTCATCTGATGCATAATTACAAAACTCTGTAAGTTCAATCTCTCCGTTAAATGCAAGCATAGTAAGACAATCAAGATCAGCGTTACTAACATTAATCTTCTCCAGGTAACAATGGGTGAGAAGCTGATACTTTACAATATCACTCTTCCCCATCTTAACCTTCTTACTAACTTGATTTACAATCATGACCTCTTAAGTGTTCTAGGTTGCTCAGCTTCCTCCTCTTCAGGCTCCTCAGCTAACATATTAGCCACCATCACCTGGAACTGCAAACGCTTAGCTCTCTGTTCCTCAATGTCAGTAACCAACGTTTCATACTTTAACTGTACAGTTAAAAACTCTACTTGTTCAGTATAGTACTGAACCAACTTCTCTTTGCGCTCTTTTACCTCTTCAGGTGTAAGCAATTCTTTATTTTCTTCCATAATTATTAAATTTCCCAATATATAAATACCAACTCATTACAATCACAAGGATCTTTGGGATCCATTGGTCTACCACACCTAATACAAGTAGTGCTGGTTGGTTTACTATCTTCTCTAACTTCTTCATCCTCCATGATATACAAGATTACACCTTATATATTTACCCCCATTAACATTTTATAAACAACTATCCCCCCGTACACAGGGTTCACTCTAATACCCCCCCCACCATGTATATGGGAATTATTTTATGGGTGAGAGGGGGTGTGGTTGCCCAACATCAACTCCCCTACTTAAATTTGGGACCTTCGGTCCCGCCCTAATATATAGAAACTATGGAAAAACCAGTATTCTTCGACACAATGACTTGGGCCGATTACAAAGAAGCAATTGGCGCACAAGCAAAAGACTTTTGGTCTTACACAACCAAAGAAGGTAAAACAGGATGGATGTCATCTACAAAAGTAGGTGACATTGACATTGTAATCAATGTTGCACGAGCAATCCATGACCGCTTTGAAGACAAAAGTGTAGTAACAAACCACACTGATTTACGCATCAGTAGTGTAGTTTGGCCTGGTGAAGACAAGCGCTCTGCACTTGTGCTTCACAAAGTTGGTGCTGACACCGTATCTTTCTGATACGGTTTTAACATATGGGGAATGGCTCACGTTCCCTGTTCCCCATGTGTTACACCAAACAACAAGTTCCCAATTGTCCAGGGATTAAATCACGGTGGCTCCGTGAGCTTGTTGTTATTTAACTGAAAACAGGTTTTGTTTAACTTTTGAAAGTCTCAACCCGGGAATTCTTGAGACAATTGTCATAATGTTTAACTTTTTTATGACAATTGTAAGGGTGTGAGAGTAAATGACTAAAACACTTCACCATAAAACTACATATGTAGCAAAGTGGTAAGAAGTGGGATTAGGTGGGAACAAGTGGGCCATTATATGGCTAACACATTGATTAACACTCCTCTGTGGGAGTATAAACAGCCATTTAGGCACAGAGCGTTATCCTTTATAGGATAGATATGGAAAACACATTTTACACCACTCTTGAGCAAGTAGTACTTGCACAGAACCCCGAATTGTTCATTTATGCCCACAAGCTTAGTAAGAATATGATTCCAGACATGGAACATATCTTTATTAGAGTATACAGAGATTCTTCTTTGTTTCCTCAAGCACCTGTGGGTTACAAGTTTAAGGACCCGGAAAATTATGCTACAGTTAAAGTACCTGTCATTAAGCATGATAAGGCTATGAATCAAGTCTTACTCTCTAATGGTACTTGGCATGAAGCTAAGGACTACAATGACCGGGAATCTTCTTGGATTCATGACCTTGAACTAATTGTTGAAGAAAATCTGCCAGCTGTTGCTGAAGATATCTTCTAATCTTAACACCTAGACATGTGTATAAACTGTCTTACTTTAATGCACCACAACTCACTTCCAAAGGGTGAGCAGTTGTAATCACGCAGGCCTACTAGATAGAATGAGTTCAAACCAATGAACAATAAATATCTTCCTTAAATGAAAAAGTAGAGGTTCAGAAGTTACAACTGAGTGCAGATGGAAGTAAAGCATAGCATAAGTGCTGATGAAACAATGCAGTATAGTCAGCTATTGGCTACTTAAAGGTGAAATGCCTTTTACTTTTAAACAAACAGATATGACTTTTGAAGAAGCAAGTGACATGTATGCTATGTATAGCATTAGTCCGGAATTAACTTGTCAGTGTGATAAATTTCACATGTGCCAACAATGCCATGAAGATGCTAAGAATGAAAGTAATCTTAATGCATTAGAGAATCAAACTTATGAAGGGGACTAATCATCCCCTTTTTTCTTTTAAACTAAATAACTAAAAAATAAAAAATATGAAAATCTTAAATTTTATGGGAAAGACACTATTAACAATAGTTCTTCCAGTCATTTTTGTAGTAGTTACTACTATTATTCTTAACTTCTTTATTGCTTTTATGGGTAAATTAACAGGTGAAAGAACTTTCTATGAGTGCTTTCACTCATTATTTATCACTAACATTACTACTTTCTTTGTTATTATAATAACTATAGTTAGTACTATTTATTACTTTAAAATGCGTGATGAAGAGAATTACCAATAATAAATATACAACTTGCTCTTTACCGGGTGAGTTGTATATTTGTACTACACTACTATGGCGGAATAGGTAGACGCGCAGGACT
>SXGQ01218430.1_pt1 | contig 93380 bp, 79 predicted proteins | sample 3178371 | NCBI WGS metagenome assembly SXGQ01 (sample SAMN11356859, study PRJNA531348) | freshwater metagenome | isolation source: freshwater sample F1-20 | place: China: Fuxian Lake, Yuxi | collected 2017-12-25 | reverse complement strand
GTGTTGTAGGCGACATCTTCCGGTCCACTGCCCCGTAGGACCCAGCAAAAACGATATTCCGTGAATCTTCACGGCTACCCGAAGTCTTGTCCCCGCCTTCAACTCTTCTGCAGAAAACGCATTATTCCACCCTTTGTCCTTAAAGAATGGAATAGAACGAACTGTAGCAGCCGCCATTACAGAAGCAGAAGTGGAGGCAGTGGAAGCAGTGGAGACAGTCCCGGCGGCGGAATCAGCAGGGCAATATAGCTGCAACTGGTTGTTCTGGATGATTGGCTGAAACCCGGCAGCGATATCTTCCTTGCTAAATTCTGTCTTAAACCATCCACTCTGATGATACACAATCGCATTGATAATTGTATCCTGTAGCGTATTGAGTTTGATAGAAGCCAGATTAGAATCCGACATATCTAAGACAAGCTTCCCTGTTGCTGCATTATACTCCGCTATGGCGAGTGGAGGGAAAAGCAAGGAAACAAATGGAAGTCTGAATTGCGTCCCGAAATACGATAGGGGCGCCATTGGCTTTGAAACATGATCGCGAGATTCTCCATATCCAAGGCGAGCCCAGGGACTTCCGATATTGATATTCCCAATCTCTACTTTCTGTATCGGCAACTGCCACTCCATTTCCTGTAAGTGTTTTCACGGGTCGTATTTAGCCCTGGGGCTTCTATAGACCCCTATGGGGGTAAAGACCCCTATGGGGGTAAAGACCCCTATGGGGGTAAAGACCCCTAAAGCTACACTACAAGATTCTTATAAACCGAACATGTCGCTTGGCCTTTCCATATGTTGGCGAGGTCCTCCCGGCTCTGGAAAGCGCCACGCCCTGCAAACACAGCTCCAGATGTCCGCGGCGGAAAATTCCAACTCCGCGCCGTCCCCAACGCCGAACCCGGCATGTCCCCGCTCGAGATTTGGTGCAACGAGTCGCAAGAGCGTTACGTCCTCGCGGTTCCCGCCGCCCGCCTCGCCGCCTTCCGCACCCTCTGCGAGCGCGAGCGCTGCCCCTTCGCCGTCGTCGGCGAGGCCACCGTTGAGCAACAACTCGTCCTCGAGGATTCCCATTTCAAGAACACTCCCATCGACCTCCCGCTCGACGTGCTGCTCGGCAAACCGCCGCGCATGACCCGCTCCGACACCACCCTCGCTCGCCCGCGCAAGCCCCTCGATCTCGGCGAGCTCACGCTGCTCGATATCGTCCACCGCGTGCTCTCGCACCCTGCCGTGGCCGACAAGACGTTCCTCATTTCCATCGGCGACCGCTCCCTCGGCGGCCTCATCGCCCGCGACCAGATGGTCGGTCCGTGGCAAGTTCCCGTCGCCGATTGCGCCGTCACCGCCGCCACCTTCGATGTCTGCACCGGCGAAGCGATGGCCATGGGCGAGCGCACACCCGTCGCCATCAACGACGCCGCCGCATCCGCCCGCCTCGCCGTCGGCGAAGCCCTTACCAATCTCGCCGCCGCCCAGATCGGCGAGCTCGGCAAGGTAAACTTGTCCGCCAACTGGATGGCCGCTCCCGCCATCGCTGGCGACGGCGCCGATCTCTACGCCGCCGTCTCCGCCATCGGCCTCGATCTCTGTCCCGCCCTCGGCATCACCATTCCCGTTGGCAAAGACTCGATGAGCATGAGCACCGCTTGGAAGGAGCCCGCCGTCGGCAACCGCGAGGGCCTCCACAAACGCATCACCGCGCCCACCTCCCTCATCATCTCCGCGTTCGCCCCCGTCACCGACATCCGCCTCACCCTCACGCCGCAACTCCGTTACGACGCTCCGGATGCCGCCTCTCAACCCTCCACTCTTCACGATCAACCCGCCGCCCTCATCGGCAACACCGTCCTCCTCCTGATCGATCTCGGCCGCGGCAAAAACCGCCTCGGCGGTTCCATCCTTGCTCAAGTCGTTTCGCAGATGGGCGAGGCCCCGCCCGACGTCGACAGCGCCCGCGACCTCAAGCAGTTTTGGGCCGCCATCCAACTGCTCGGCCGCGACGGCAAACTCCTCGCCTACCACGACCGTTCCGACGGCGGCTTGCTCGCTACCGTCGCCGAAATGGCCTTCGCCGGCCACACCGGCGTCGATCTCGAAATTCTCTCCGGCCACAACGTCGACAGCACCCTCTTCAACGAAGAACTCGGCGCCATCATCCAGATCCGCACCGCCGACCTCGACTCCGTTTCGCAGACCCTCCGCCAGCACGGCTTCAAAGCCTGCACCACGCGCATCGGCACGCTCAACCGCGAGCACCGCTTCCGCATCAAGCGCGGCGGCAAAATCCTCCTCGATGAAGACCTCTTCGCCCTCCGCGCCGTGTGGTCGGATGTGACGCACCGGATGGCCGCCCTCCGCGACCACCCCGCCTGTGCCGATTCCGAACACCAACTCCGCCAAGACCGCACCAACCCCGGCATCAAGCCCCTCCTTAGGTTCGAGGTGGAGCGCGTTGTCCCCAACGCGCTTTCTGATTCCACTTCCTCCCGCCCCTCCATCGCGATCTTGCGCGAACAGGGCGTAAACGGCGAAGTCGAGATGGCCGCCGCTTTCACCCGCGCCGGCTTCCGCGCCGTCGATGTCCACATGACCGACATCCTCAGCGGCCGTGTTACTCTCCGGGACTTCCGCGGCCTCGCTGCGTGCGGCGGCTTCAGTTACGGCGACGTCCTCGGCGCCGGCGAGGGCTGGGCCAAGAGCATCTTGTTCAACGACCACGCCCGCGCCGAGTTCGCCGCCATCTTCGCGCGCACCGACACCTTCGCCCGCGGCGTGTGCAACCGCTGCCAGATGTTGAGTAACCTCAAGTCGATCATCCCCGGCTCTGACCACTGGCCGCGCTTCGTGCAAAACCAAAGCGAGCGCTACGAAAGCCGCTACGTCTCGGTCAAGATCGAGCCGAGCCCGAGCATTCTTTTCGCCGGCATGACCGACAGCGTACTCCCCATCGCCGTCGCCCACGGCGAAGGCTTTACCGAGTTCGCCGACGCCGCCGCACTCAACCATTGCGCCAACTCCGGCCTCATCGCCGCGCGCTTCGTGGACAACCACCACCAACCGACCGAAGCCTACCCGCTCAACCCCAACGGCTCGCCCCAAGGCCTCACCGCGTTCACGACGACCTCGGGCCGCGTGACGATCATGATGCCCCACCCCGAGCGCGTCTTCCGCAGCGCCTGCATGAGCTGGTCCCCAAAAACCTGGGGCGAAGACAGCCCGTGGATGCAGCTCTTCTACAACGCGCGGGCTTGGGTGGGATAGGAGGCGACCACAAAACCAACCAAATGAATACCTCTCCCTTTTCGCTACGTATTTTTGTGGCTGATGGCGATCCTGATGGCCTCCGCATCGTCGATCGTTCGAATTGGATTGGGAAAGCGGTCGTGTTTCCGAGGGCGCTGTTGCCGCGAATCAAGAGTCGGGAAGAGTTCAATCAAACTGGTATTTACCTGTTGCTCGGTCCTCGCGAGGACGCGGATGGCGACATCCTCTACATCGGCGAGGGAGATCCTATTCGGCCACGTCTAGATAGCCACTACGCGAAGAAAGATTTCTGGACGCGCGCTGTGTTTTTCGTGGCGGGTCCAGGGCAATTAAACAAAGCCCACGTCCAATTCCTCGAAGCCCGGCTCGTTAAGCAAGCACTGGCAGCCAAGCGCGTGCCGCTTGAGAACAGCAATTACCCAGCTGAGCCCAGCTTGTCAGAAGCAGATCGCGCAGATATGGAGGTTTTCCTTGGAAACATGCTCAGCATGCTGCCGGTTCTAGGTATCCACGCTTTTGAGCTACCCGACTCGACGCCAAGTGGAGCAAGGAAAGATCCATCGCAGATTTTACTAAAGTGCAAAGGTAAGGGTGTAACCGCCAGTGGCTACGACACCACGCAAGGATTTGTCGTCCAGGCCAATTCTTGGGTCGTTCCACTCTCCGAAGAACCACCGTCATTGGCGATTCGCGTGCCTTCGGTGCACAAAATGCGCCGCGAGTTTCTTGCGCGGAGCATTCTAAAAGAGGAGCAAGGTCATCTCGTCTTTACCCAAGACTACACGTTCAGTTCGCCGTCGCTAGCCGCCGCGTTTGTATTGGGACGAAGCGCCAACGGCCGGACCGAGTGGCATGACGCCACAGGGAAGACGCTAAAGGAGCTGCAGGAGTCCGCGGCGAAATAGAGGCTGATCACCGCATCTCCACCGAGTGGTTGATCACCAACGTCGGCGGCCTTCGACGGCTCGGGCGCCAAGCTTGACCACCAAGCGCCCGCACTTACCGTTTCGCCGTGCAAGCCACGGTCAGCAGCAAATATCAGATTACGATCCCGGCCAAGTTGCGGAAAAAATTCCATCTGAAGCCGGGCATGAAACTGCTCTTCGATGAACAAGCGTCCGACCTCCGGGCGAAGCCCAAACATGACTTCGACCTAGAGGCCATGCGCGGCGCCCTCGGCGCGGCCAAGAACTTCGAGCCTGGCAAGACCTCGACTCAAATCCTCCGCGAACTGCGCGGCTACGACCGCAGCAGCCTGTGACCACCGCCGTAGACAGTTCCGTCCTGTGGGCCATCGCCAAGGGCGAAGAAGACGGCCCGGGATGGTTGGAGAAGCTAGCCGAGTGCCGCGCAGAAGGACGGTTGGTAGTCTGCGATATCGTTTGGGCCGAGACCCGCCCCGCCTTCCCGACCGCCACCGCGCACGCCGGTTTCTTCTCCCAACTCGGCGTCCATTTCGATCCATCCGATGAAGCGGTCGCAAACTTGGCCGGCGAAATCCAAGACCGCTACCGCAAAGCCGGCGGTAAACGCCTCCGTCTGATCGCCGACTTCCTGATCGGCGCACACGCCGCGATGCGCGCCACCCGGCTCGCCACAAAAGACGACGGCTTCTTTCGCGCCCAATTCCGAAAACTGTCGGTCGTGCGGCCAGCCTGAATTCTACGGCCAAAGCGATCCGGCCCGTCAAGGATTCGCCTTTGCCGCCCACCGCTCCATCCGCACGGCTTTCCACCATTCTCCCCGCTTAGTCCCACCCTCGGCCCCCTAAAAACATGGAACGCAAATCCGCCCAAGAATTCGATCAAGAGCTGCTCTACCTCTACGACTACTACGTTCACGGCCAGATCGACCGGCGCACGTTTCTCGAGCGCGCCGCCAAGTTCGCCGTCGGCGGCGTCACCGCCCTCGCGCTCTTGGAAATGCTCAATCCCCACTACGCCTTCGCCGCCCAAGTCCCGAAGGAAGACGCCCGCGTCGTCACGCGTTACGAGAAATTCTCCTCAGCCGCCGGTCACGGCGAATGCCGCGGTCTTCTCGCCAAACCCGCCGGCACCAAAGGCAAACTTCCCGGCGTTATCGTCATTCACGAAAACCGTGGCCTGAATCCCTACATAGAAGACGTCGCCCGCCGTGTCGCCCTCGCCGGCTTCGTCGCCTTCGCCCCCGACGCGCTCTTTCCGCAGGGCGGTTATCCCGGCACCGACGACGAGGGCCGCGCCATGCAGTCCAAATTGGACGGCAAGAAACTCACCGAAGACTTCGTCGCCGCCACCCAGTTCCTTTACGCTCACCCCGAGTGCAACGGCTCGATCGGCGTGACCGGCTTCTGCTACGGCGGCGGCATGGCCAACACCTTGGCTTGGCGTCTCCCTGATATCGTGAAAGCCGCCGTGCCCTACTACGGCGGTCAACCCGCCGCCGAAAACGCCGCCAAAATCAAGGGCGCGCTCCTGCTTCACTTCGGCGAACTCGACGCCCGCGTAAACGCCGGCTGGCCCGCATGGGAGGCCGCGCTGAAAGCCGCCAAGGTTGAATACGAAGCATTTATCTACCCCGGCACGAATCACGGCTTCCATAACGACACGACCCCCCGCTTCGACAAAGCCGCCGCCGAGCTCTCGTGGACCCGCACCATCGAGTTCTTCAAAAAGAAACTCGGCTAAGTCCGTCTGATGTGGGAGCGAGCTTCCTCGCGACGAGAGGACCGAGCCCGCGCCCACACTCCGCGCCCGATCTCGATCCGAATTCGCGCTCCTTCGCGGTGAAAAAATCTTTCCCCTCACCCCACCCGCGCAAACGCCACGATCTCATTTTGCTCGCGGTGATTCGTCCAAAAATTTGACCCGTCGAACGCGAGACCTCGCGCCGGAAAGCCCAGCTTGGCCAGCATCTCGCAGCCACCGGTGGCCGGATCCAGCCGCTCGATAAAGTAGTCGTTCGATTCTTCGTTCGTCGTGGTCGCCAAGTAAAAAGCCCCGTGCGCAAAGCACTGCCCGACCACTTGGCGTGGCACGGCCAGCACCCGACCCGGCGTGCCGTCAGCTCCCAGCGAAATCAATTTCTGGGGATACCACTGGCTCAGCACGAGCGACACGCCGTCGTGCGAAAGATGCGAACCCATCCCGTCCGGACACGGCAGACTAAACCCCGGTTCAAAACCCACGCCTGGCCGCACCCGGCGAATCCGCCGTGCATCGACGTCCACCGCATCAACCCCACACACCACATAGAGGTCGTCGCCGACTTTGGTCGTGCCCCAGACCGTAACGCCCGTCGGCACCTCACATTCCCACGTCACCTGCCACGAAGCGCAGTCGAGGGCGTAGAACTTCTTCGTCTGCCGCGAGCTCAGCCACAGCGCGCCACCTTCCGCATAAATGGCCTGCGGCTTGGGGAACGGCGAGGCCCGACGCTGTAACTCGGTGATCATTTTCATCACTTGAATCGAGAGGCGGATTCCGCCCGTTGCAATGCGTCAACGCGGCGCTCGGTGAAATCCCGCCCGCAACCAAACCCCTTCGCCCATGGGCCGAAAGCCACCGGCGAACCGCGCTCACGGCACCTCGTAAATTTCCACGATTCCTTCACCCACGCCGCCACCCACCCCCGAAACCTGCACGGTGTAACTGATCCCGGCCGACAGCGTGACGACCACCGCTGCATCTCGGCTTCCGGGCGTGAGCGGAAACGCCCCCACCTGCGAAAACACCGCCGCCAGCGCCGGACTCCAATCGTCGTTCTCCGCAATCCGCCCCGATCCATCCCGCACCTCAATCGTGGGATTGGCCAACACTCCCGGCAGATTGAACGGCGGCAGCCCCAACGCCGGCCCGATACCGCGAATCAAGACGCGGCGCGTCCCCGTGCCGCTCAGAAAGAATCCCGCGATCAGCACATCGTCACCGGTGCCCACGCGGTTGCGCGCCGACAAGCCGATCAATCGCGCCGCGCTCCCGCTGCCCGCATCATAGACCTCGGCGAGCACCGTCCCGCCCGTCGTGCCCGTGACTTCGACCGTGTGCAGCCCGCGCACCGGCCGAAGCAACGCCGCATCACGACTCGCCGCCGGAAACGGAAACGCGCCCAGCCCGGAAAACACCGGCGCAAACGCCGCCGGCCAATCGTTGTTGTCCGCTACTTTCACTCCCTCTCGAAATAACTCCATCCGCGGATCGGCCATAAAGGCCGACAACCCAAACGACGCCAACGCCGGGCCCGCCGCGCGCACGAGCAAGTCCTTCGAACCGCCATTCACGACAAATCCCACCGTCACCGTCTGCGCCGCCGCCAAGGTCGTGCGCAGTGACACACTCGAAAGCCACGCCGCCGGATCGACGGCGATCTCCGCCGCCACACTCGTCACGGAGCCCAGCGCATTCGTTACCACCACCGAATACCCACCGGCGTCCGTCGGCCGCGCCGATGACACCAGCAACGTCGCACCCGTCGCGCCCACGATGTCCACGCCGTTGAAACGCCATTGATAGGACAGCGGCGAGGCCCCGATCGCCGCCACGGCCAAGCTGAGTTCGCGGCCGACCACAACCCGCTTGCTCGGCGGCTGGAGCGCAATCGTCGGGACACCCGCCCCCGAAAATCCGGCCCGCACCACTTCGACCGAACGCGTGACCACCGGGCTGGCCGCGAAGCCCGCGAGTGTCGCCTGAAAGGTTATAGGATACGCCCCGTTGCTCAGCCCAGTCGGCACGGATGCGCGAAACATCACGATTCCCGTGGCGTCCGCCGTGACCGAAGTTTCTTCGATGAGCGAGTTTCGCAGCCCGTCATTCACGACCAATGTCGCGCCACTCACCGGCCGACCACCGGCATCGGTCACCGCCAACGTAAACTCGGCAACCTCGCCCCAGTTCCGAACCTGATTGGTCGTCGGCGTAACGCTGGCGAGGCGCAATGTCGGCGGCGCCGCCAAGGTCGTTGTGGTGACTTCATTGGTAAAGAGGACCGAGGGCCCGGCGGCATTGAACGACTGCACGCGGTAAATGTAGCTCGCTCCAGCCGTCACCGCCGTATCGCGGTAGGTTGTTACGTTCGCCGCCACCGTGCCCAACGTCGTCCAAGTCAGCGACGCACTTGCTTTGCGCTCGATACGGAAGCCGGTCTCGTTGGCCGTCGTGTCCGTCCACGCGAGCAAGATCGCCGCCGTCTCACCGCTCGCGATCAACGCCGCCGGTGCGGCCGGCGCCGTCGATCCGCCCAAATACTCCGCGATGCCGTCGCGAATCGCGGTCGCGACGATGCGTTTGAAACGCTCGTCCTGCAACGCGGCGTTGTCCGGCGTCGGCATGTCCATGAACGCGATTTCGAGAATCACCGCCGGCCGCGTCGCGAGCCGATTCTCGCCGTAACTGCCGTTGAATCCCTTCACGAGACGATCGCGCCACGTCGGATTATAGTCGCGCCGGATCGCGTTCATGACGCTGGCGTGCAGCACGTCGGCGAGACGCTTGTTCTGCGCCGCAAAGGCGTTGCCCGTATCGTAAAGCGTCTCCGTCCCGGTGCCGCCGCCGCCGTTGTTGTGGATGCTCACGAGCAACTCGGCCTCGATCGCGTTCGCGTAGCGCGGTCGGCAGCGGATGTCCTGCTCGAGATGGGTAAAACCCGACTCGTTCCAGACCGAAGGATCGGCCCCGAGCGCTTTCACGTGGTAGCGCGCCGCTTCCTGCCATTTCGGAAACCCTGACTCCCCGTTGCCGGCGTTGCGGTCGAGATTCCGCGTCGAGCGCACGTCGGCACCGTCGGCCACGAGCAAGTTGTTCAAAATCGTGACGAAATCGTGATTCACAAAATCTTCCACGATCCCCTGCAAAAACGGCCGCTGCAGCCCCCAGATGCTGCCCGTGAAATAATATCCGTGCCCCGGACTGATCGCGACGCGACGACCGCTCAAAGCCTGAGCCGAGCGCACCGGCGGAGCGGGCAAGAGCACCGCGTCCCGCGCCACCGGCGGCACGGAGACGTTTTCCTTCGATTCGAAAAGCCGCTCCAACGGCACGCCGTCGATCAGAAAATACAGGTCAAAGGTCCGCAGTTCCGTCTCCAGCACCGCGCTCGCCGCTTCGTCGATTTCATGGGCAAACGCTTCAAACGCGCCGCTCCCCAACCCGAGTTCCAACACCTCGCGGCTGAAGTTCAGCTTGAGCCGACTCTCTTCGAGGGACGCCGCCAACAGGCGAATTCTACCGGCGATTTCCGGGGGCGCGGATGTCGGCAATGCCGCGGCGACGGCCGCCGCCGCGCGCGCCCCCAACGAAACAGGGTTTGACGCCGCAAACATCGGGTTTTCCAACGGCCCAAAAAAGAGAACCGTCAAAAACAAAACCGTTGAATGGAACCGTGTCAGCATGGGGTGAGCGTCAGAGGGTGTGGTGCGATCAAAACCCAGCTTCGATTTACCCCAACACGCTTGTCAAACGCCGGACCCCGCCTTCCCTGCCCTGATGCCGCCGTCGATTTTTTCAGTCCTTCGTTCCGGCCTGATTTTGCTCTCATGCGCGACGTGGATGCCGCTCCGAGCCGACTTCGAACTCACCGGCACGCTGCCCGCCCGATTGGCCGCTGGTCCGATCATCGTGCGGCGCGAATCGCTCGAGACCCGGAATTCCCTCGAAGTCGCGCGGACCATGCCTTCGAAAGGCAACTTCACGCTGAGCGTCCCATCCGGCGCAGGTCTCTTTACCGTCGAGCTGGGCGACCTCCGGAGCTCGTTCGTCGCCGCCGATGGACAAACCTTAACCCTCTCGACCACGGACGATGGCAAAAACCTCATCATCGCAGGCGCGCCTGACCAAGCCCTCTTCGTTGCCTATGAAGCGCTCCGCGCAAAATCTTTTGCGAGACTCGTGACGCCCGAGCGTGATGGTGTCGCCGCCGCCCGCAGCCGGGGCGACGAACCAGAAGTCGAGCGCCTCACCGAGCGCGAAGTCGCCGGTTTCAACGAACATCGCCGCGAGCTCAACGACTTCACCCTCGACCGGCTCAAAGGCTCGGCCGCGCTCTACGCCGCCTCGCTCCGTTGGGACGGCGACTACCGCTTGGACGAGTTGGACGCCACCGTGGCCGCTTTTGCCAAACATTACCCGACCGGCGAGATCGCGCGCCTGCTCACGGAGCGCATTGCCCGCTTTCGCGCGATCGCCATCGGCGCCATGGCGCCCGATCTCGCCGGGCCCACGCCCGACGGCGCCACGTTGAAATTAAGCAGCCTGCGCGGCCGCACGGTCCTGGTTGATTTCTGGGCTTCGTGGTGCGGTCCCTGCCGCGTCGAAAATCGCCACTACGTGGAACTCTACCGCCGCTACCGCGACGCCGGCTTTGAAATTCTCGCCGTTTCCGTCGATCAAAGCGGGTCCGCCTGGAAAGCCGCCATCGCCAAGGATGCGGCGACGTGGCGCCACATCTCCGACCTCACCGGCTGGAAAACTCCGCTCGCTGCCGCCTACAACGTCGCAGCTTTGCCCGCCAGTTTCCTGATCGACCCAACCGGTAAAATAATCGCCAAGGACCTCCGCGGCACCCGGCTTACGAAGCAGCTTGAGCAGATTTTTTTCCCGGCCGCCACCAAGCCCTGATTCGCACCGTTGCTTTTCCGAGACGCGTGCCCCTCTCTCCACGCTCCTCCCATGCCCGCCACCCAAAAACAGCGTCGTCCCTTGGTCCTAGCCGTTGATGACGCCAAAGCCGTCCGCACCATCGTGGAGACCGTGCTTGCCCCGTTCGACTGCAACGTCGAAGGCGCAGCCAACGGCTACAACGCGCTCTTCAAAATGGAGACCGCCCTGCCCGATCTCATCATTCTTGATGTCAATATGCCCATCATGGGAGGCCTCGAGATGCTCACGATGCTCAAGTCCAAACCCGAGCTCCGAGCCATCCCCGTGATCATCCTCGCCTCACCCGCCGACCATGCGGTGCTGCCCCAGCTCAAGGCCCTCGGTCTCGCCGGACTCCTCATGAAGCCCTTTACCCCGGTCGCGTTGCTCGAGGTGGTCCGCAGCCTCATCTCGCTCCAGCCCGCCAAGGCTTGAGCCGTCCACCCGGCTCAGCGCGCGCCGAGCGCCGCGAACACCGACCTCGCCACCGAGCGGATGATCTCACGCTCGCTGGCGTGGTCCGTCGTAAACGTCACGAGCACGTAGCGGCCGCCATCGGGTAACTCCACCAACACGCCGTCGTGCCGGGTCTTGCTCGTCCAGCCGGCCTTCGACCAAAGCTTGGCCCCGGGCGGCACCGCCGGACCTGTAAACTTCGCCTGATCGTCGGGATCGGCGACCTTCGTCGCCGGGTCCCGCGCGAGCAACTCCAACATCTGCGCGCTTCGGGCCCCGGTCACACAGTTCCCGGTCGCAATCTCCACCAACAGCCGCGCCGTCGCTTCGGTCGAGAGCATGTTGCGCTTCGGTTGAAACAACCGGATGGCCTGCGATTCCCGTCCGTAAGGCCCGTCGCCCCACGGCTTCTTGTTCGCGATCACGTTCGTGTAACCCAATCCGGAAAAATACCGGGAGACCGCCTCGCGTTGATCGAACCACCCTGCGATTTCCGCGTCCGACAATTCCGGGCCGCTCGTCGTGCCCGTCAGCAAGTCGATCACGTAGTGGGTAGCATCATTGGAAGAATCCACGATCATGTCGCGCATCGCGCGGCGCAGCTCCGGCGTATCCGCCAGCCGACCGTCCTCCATCCAGCGATGGGCCGCCGCCAAGTAGAACAGCTTGATCACGCTCGCCGGATAAATCTGCAGGTCACCCCGCACGCTCGCCTGTACCGGCCGGACCGGGTCGCGCAGATCGACCAACGTGACGGCCAGATGCTCCGGCTGCAGCGAACGGGCGGTAAACTCGGCCAGTGTCGCCCGCACCGCGCCATCGACGATCGTCTGCAATCGCGGCGAGGTGCCGATCACCGGCGCCGCTCCCAGCGGAAGCAAAGCAAGAACCGCCAACAGCCCGCCCGAGCGCAAAAGTGAAATGGTCATGCTTTGAGCGAAACCAAACCGGGGTTCGGCGCCAGCCCGTTTCCAAACCGGAACGCCCGATCAATCCGCCGCACCCGGTCCTTCGACGACCAGCCGGATCGAATCGAGCCGTAGCCGGGCGGCTTCAACCGCCGTCCGCGTGTGGGCAAGTTGCTCACGCGCCAGCTCGAGTTCTTCCGGCCGCACATGGTCGTTAACTTTCGCGAGATCCTGTAGCCGCTGGAGTTCACCACCCAGCGCCGTTTCGGCTTTCGCCGCCGCCTCCGTCTTCAAGCTCACCGCCAGCGCCTCGGCCCGCTCGGTCGCAGTCGCGAGCAGGGTCTTCAGGAGAGCGGCATTGAATCCCGGACGGGCCAAGAATCGCTGGATGGTTCCATCGATGAAATCGGCCGCGAGCGCGGTGGCGTCGCGGGTCGCCGTGTGGTCGTTGCCGCGCAGATCGATGACCGTTCGCACCGGTGTCGGCGCAAGAAACTGGTCCACGTGCCACCGGCTGTCGGCGACCGTTTCGAGCACGAAGACCGCCTCGAGAATCAGATTCGGCGTGCGTGATTTGACGAAACCAAACGCGGCCGTGCCCGACTTGGAATCCACCAGCAGGTCGATCGCGTCTTGCACGAGCGCGTGGTCGGGCGAAATGAAGCGGATATCTTCGCGCACAATGGCCCGCTTGCGCTGAAACGTCGCCAACATCCCGTCGCGGGGAATCGAGGGAAAGCCTTCGATGTAGGCATGGCTCGGGTCGAGAAAGACGTCGCCGTCTTCGTGTTCCTTGATCCGCACGCCGAAGTGGTCGAGCAACTCGACGAGGAAATCGCGCAGAAAAGGATCGGCATCAGCCGCCCGCACCCGCGCCAGCACCGCCTCGGCCGCCGCCGGATTGAAGGAGTTGAGCTCGAGCAACCGGTCGCGCCCTTTCTCCATTTTCAGCGCGAGGGCTGATTTGAAGACCACCGTCTCCGCAACCAGCGCCTCCAGGGCCGCGCGCCCGGCCGCCGCGTCCTCACCGTAGTTTTGCGCGAGTTCAAGGAGACGCGGTTTAAACGCATCCTGGTAGTCGTTGCCGCCGTGCAGCGAAGTCTCAAACGCATCGAGCCCGCGATGATACCATTCTACGACGCACTCCTCTCCGCTGCCCGCGACATAGGGCACGTGGATGCGGATCGTCTGCGTTTGCCCGATACGGTCGAGCCGGCCGATCCGTTGCTCCAGCAAACCGGGATTGAGCGGCACATCGAAAAGCACGAGATGATGGGCGAATTGAAAATTGCGGCCTTCGCTCCCGATCTCGGAGCAGATCAGCAGTTGCGCTCCGTCGCTCTCGGCAAACCAAGCGGCGTTGCGATCGCGCTGCACGAGCGGCAAGCCCTCATGAAACAGACCGACCTTCAGGTTGATTTTCTCCAGCAGCGCGGTCTCGAGCGCGACGACCTTGCGCTGAGATTTGCAGATCAGCAGAACCTTGGCGCCTCGCTGGGCCGTGAGAAAGCCGACGAGCCAATCGAGCCGGGGGTCCTCCCGAAACGCATAGCGGAGCGTGGCGTCGGTGTTGCTTTCCTCGGCCAACAACTCGCGGGCGATGCGGGCGAGCTGGGTGAGGTTGTTCTCCACCGTCAGCGGCACCGGACAAAACTTCCGTTTGGGAAAGCCGGTCATGGCGGCGCGGGTATTGCGAAACATCACGCGCCCCGTGCCGTGCTGGTCGAGCAGGGTCTGCAACAGCGCCTCGCGCGCGCCCGACCGGCCTTTCGCCAGAGCGTCAAGGTGCTCGTTCAAACGCGCCGGATCCCGGTTGAAGATCCGCTTGAGCGCGGTGAGCTCCTTCGGCTTCAACGGTTTTTGGGCGATGATCTTCTCGGCGACACCGGCCACCGCCCCGAACCCTTCGGCCTCGGCCTGGAATTTTCCGAAGTCGGCATAGCGATGCGGATCCAGCAATCGCAGCCGCGCGAAATGCCCCGCCAACCCGAGTTGCGTCGGTGTCGCCGTCAGCAGCAAAAGCCCGGCGTTACGTCGCGCGAGTTGCTCGACGAGATCATACTCGGGGCTCGTTTGCTCCGGCGACCACACCAGATGATGGGCCTCGTCCACGACGACCATATCCCAACCCGCGGCCAGCGCCTGATCCCGGCGCACCGGGTTGCCGGCCAAAAAGGAAACGCCCGTCAGCACGAGTTGCGCGGCGAGAAACGGATTTTTTTCGGGGTCGCTGCCTTCGCACGCCGTGCAACGCGCCTCGTCGTAGATGCTGAACCAAAGATTAAATCGTCGCAGCAATTCGACGAACCACTGGTGGGTGAGCGACTCCGGCACCAGGATCAGGATTCGCCGCGCCCGTCCCACCGCCAGCAAGCGCTGCAGAATCAGACACGCCTCGATCGTCTTCCCTAGACCGACCTCGTCGGCGAGCAAGACCCGCGGCACCTGACGCAGGGCGACCTGTTGCAAAATATAGAATTGATGCGGCAACAACTCCAGCCGCCCGCCGAGAAAACCCCGCACGTCCGATTGCCGAATCTTCGCCTGTGCGCGCAGCGCCCGATAGCGCAGGTCAAACACCTCGCCGGGGTCGACTTGGCCCGCCAGCAACCGCTCCTGCGGCAAACTCACACTGGTCACACTGGAAACCTCCTGCTCCCTCACCCGCTGCCCTTCTGCGCCCACGTAAACCAGCAAGCCGGCCTCTTCCTCCACCGCGGTGATGACGAACGCCAATCCGGTCCGCACCGAGACGCTTTCGCCGGCTCGGAACTGCACCCGTTTCAGCACCGAGGTGCCGAGCGCATAGAGCCGCTGCTCCCCGACCCCCGGAAACTCCACGCCCACCCGGCGAGCCGCCCGATCAACACTCGAAACGATGCCGAGCCCCAGCTCCGGTTCTCGCTCACTCATGCACCGCTGTCCGACCACATTGATTTCCATACAAAGTAACCGCCGACCTTCGCCGACGAATAAAGCCTAGCCCGCTACCGGATGTTTCTCGCCGTAGAAAGGCACCAACTGCTTCAAGTGACCCTGCACGATGGCCGCAATCTTGTCGGCGGGCACCGAACCTTTGTGCAGTTCGAAAATTGCGACCAACAACGCCAGTTCGATATCCACTTTCTTTGGGGTCGCGGCCTTCATGGCTGCAAGCAATTCGAGCGCCTTCTTCTCTGCTCGCTTGTAATCGTTAAAATTTTCTTCGTTCGGCGTGGCCATCAGGTCTAGCGCACCGCAATCACCCGGCGCGTCAAGTTTGCAGTAAAAAGGAGTTCGAGATTCGCCGCCCGATGGCCGGTGAGGCTTACCGCGACGCACCAAGGCCAAGTTCATCGCCTTTCGGCACGGCCTCAATCTTGGCCAACGCCCGATAGAAATGGACGTCCTTTGTGTCCGCTTCTCGGCTCTCGCGTTTACGGGCATCGAGACGTTGATGGCCAATAGCCTTGTGCCCTTCGCCCCGCCGGCAAACGACTCCGACTCCCACAAGTTCTCCTCAAAAATCGCCGCTCACCTCGGGCAATCCTTCGGTTACGAGGCAGATCCTTTCCTCCGCTCTCACGCTGAAATCGCCGCCACGGTCGCCGGCTACCATTTCTCCCGTCGGCCGCCACCATCGCGCCCCTAAATCGATTGCAGAAGCTACGTAGTTGATCCGGTCCGGTGTTTGTTCCGCGGGTGAAACTCGGCGTGTTGATCCAGCAAACGCTGCGGCTCGACCGCCGTGTAGATCTGGGTCGTGGCGATACTCGCATGGCCCAGCATTTCTTGGATTGCCCGCAAGTCTGCACCACCGGTCAAAAGGTGGGTTGCGAACGAGTGCCGCAGCAAATGCGGCTTCACGTTCTGCGCAATGCCGGCGCGCCGTGCGTGTTTTTTCACGATAAACCACAGTGTGATCCGTGACAATGCGGCGCCCCGATTGCTCAAAAAAAGCTGACTGCCCGTGCGCGCCTTCACGAAATGCGGCCGGCCTGAAACGAGATAGTTCGCAATCGCCGAGCAGGCTCGTCCGCCGATGGGCACCACCCGCTCTTTCGACCCTTTGCCAAATACGCGGAGAAAGCCCTGATCGAGATCGATCTGCTGCAGCATCAGTCCGCCGAGCTCAGAAACCCGCAGACCGCTTGAATAGAAAAGTTCAAGCAACGCCCGATCCCGCAGCGATGCCGGATCCGCCCCACTGGGCGAAGCCAACAAGCGCGCAATGTCCTGCACCGAGAGTGTTTCGGGCAGTCGCCGCCCGAGTTTCGGTCCCGCGAGCAAAGCCGTGAAGTCGTCGGGTCTGAGTTTCTCGCGGACGAGATGCCGGGCGAAAACCCGGAGCGCGGTTAACTTTCGCGCCAAACTGGCGACCGCAAAGTCACCGCGGGACAACGATTGGAGCCAGCCGCCGGCTTGCGCGGCCGTGACCGTGCGCCAATCGGCCACCCCTTGTCTCTTGAGCCAATTCGCGCCCTGGTCGAGATCACGTTGATAGTTCTCCCGCGTGTGCCGCGAAAGCCCGCGCTCAAGGTCGAGAAAAGCGATAAACCCGTCGATATCGCCCGCAAAGGCACCCGAAGCGCGGCTCAACGAAAGCGGGCGGGATGGAGACGAACGGCGGGCCATGCGTCGATCAGTGCGCGAGGGTCGGGGCGTGACCGCAAGCCAAAGTCTCGGCCCACCCGATCGGCCGTGGGCACAAAAAAACCAAAGCCCGGGAGCTTTGGTTCAACATTAACCGAGGGCGAATCCCTCAATAGCGCCGACGCATCGGCGGACGCGGGAGCGGGTTGGCTTCCTTCATCCGGAAGGTGATGCGTGCCTTCTCCAAATCGTAAGGGCTCATCTCCATCTTCACATTGTCGCCGGCGGCGATCTTGATGAAATTCTTGCGCAATTTACCAGAAATGTGAGCGAGCACCACGTGGCCATTGGCCAGCTGCACCTTGAACATCGTGCCGGGAAGCACGACCATCACCTTGCCTTCAACTTCGATCGCGTCGTTGTCAGCCATGGTTAACGCGGGATTGAAAGGAGCGATGGAGCATCATGAGGTGTCGTCGTGTGGTCAGCGTAAAGCATACTTGTAAGCCGGATTGCCCCCGCGTAAGTCAAGGATTTCCTCCGCCGCGCACTCGATGAACAACTCTCAACCTAAGCCGCCGGACTGCCCGTTTGAAAAACGGTTCCCTTCGCAGCTCCTGCGCGACGACGCGTTCTACATGAGCCTCGCCTATAACCAGGCGATCGACGCTTGGCGGCAGGACGAGGTCCCGATCGGGGCCGTGATTGTGCTCGGCGGCGAAGTCATCGCGTCGGCCCATAACACGGTCGAATGCACCCATGACCCCACCGCGCACGCCGAGATGCTCGCGATCACCCAAGCCGCCGCCAAGCTCGGCAACTGGCGCCTCGAAGGCGTGACGGTGTTCGTCACCAAAGAACCCTGTCCCATGTGCTCCGGCGCGATGCTGATGTCGCGCGTGAAACGCGTCTGCTTCGCCGTGCCCGACCCAAAGATGGGTTGCCTCGGCGGCGCGACCAACCTCAACGACCTGCCGCGGGTCAATCACCACGTCGAGCTTACCTCCGGCGGAGTGCTCGAAACTGAGTGCAGAGAACTGCTGCAGGCTTTCTTCCGCGCGAAGCGTACGGCGGATTCCTCAGCTGAAAGTTGACGACCACCGGCACCGGTGCATCACTTCGCGGTCCTTCGATTTGCTTAACCGATCGGAAATTCAAAAACATATCATCATGGCCTACACGCTCCCCCCCCTGCCCTACGCGCTCGACGCTCTCGTCCCGCACATCGACGCGAAGACGATTGATATCCATCACGGCAAGCACCACCAAGCCTACATCACCAACGCCACCAATCTCCTCAAGGATCACGCCGATCTCGCCGCACTCGAAGTCAACGCGCTGATCGCGGATCTTTCAAAAGTGCCCGAGGCCATTCGCGGGGGCGTGCGCAACAACGCCGGCGGCCACAGCAACCACGCCTTCTTCTGGACCATTATGGGACCCGGAAAAGGCGGAGCCCCGACGGGCACTTTGGCGGCTGCCATCGAGGCCCAGCTCGGCGGTTTCGCCAAGTTCAAGGAAGACTTCGCCAAGGCCGGTGCGACCCGTTTTGGCTCCGGCTGGGCTTGGCTCTACGTCACGGCCGACAAGAAACTCGCCGTCGGTTCGACCGCGAACCAAGACAGCCCGCTCATGGGCAAGGCCGTCGCCGGGATCGAAGGCAAACCCGTCCTCGCACTCGACGTTTGGGAGCACGCGTATTACCTCAATTACCAGAACCGCCGTCCCGACTACATCACCGCTTTCTGGAACGTGGTGAACTGGGACGCGGCCGAGGCCAATTACGTGGCCGCTACGACCTGACCTCCAAATCTCCTCAAAAAAAAGCCGCACTTTTCAGTGCGGCTTTTTGTTGGGAAATTTTGGCCCTTTGTTACGGAGCCCACACGTTGGCTTGCAGTGTGGAGCCGAAGCTCGTCGGGCTGATCGGAGTGCTCTTGCCCGTCTCGGTATCGAGGATACACACCCGGCTCGTCGTTGACGTGCGCGCCGTATAAACAAGGTGACGTCCATCGGGCAGCCAATTGGGCTCAACTCCGTCGAACGGCGCCTTCGAGACCTGTTCGCTGGCGCGTTTCGAGAAATCGTAGACTGCGATCTGAAAGTTCCGACCGACCCGGATGGTGAAAGCGATTCGGTTCGGATTCGCCCGGCTCCAATCCGGCTCGGCACAGTAGCTACTGATTCCCGAGGTCAGCCGGGTCGGCGCGCCTCCGTTTACCGGCATCGTGTAAAGCTGGGGCCCGGGCTCGCCGGCGAAGACCAACCGCGTCCCATCCGGTGAAAAGCACGGGGACGATTTCACCGCGTCCGAGCGCGTCTTACGCGCCACACCGCGACCTTGGGCGTTGCTCACGTAAATCTCCGGGGTGCCCTCGCCGCTGAGAACCATCGCGACTTGGGAACCATTGGGGCTAAAACGGGCGCCGCTGTTCGTGCCTTTAAAACTTACAAAGGTCGTGCGCTGAAAACTGCGCAGATCGATCGTGAAGATGTCGGGAAACCCAGACTTATAGTAGCTCGTGTAGATCAATCGCGTTCCATCCGGCGACCAACGCGGGCTGAGCGTGATCGAATTGTCGCGAGTGATCTGCTTGACCTCACCGAACATCAGGTCGCCGGTGTAAATCTCCTTTTTCCCGGTCCGCTCATTGATGAAGGAGAGCTTCGAAGCGAAAAATCCACGCAGACCCAGACCATTGGTTTTTGCGACCGCCACGTCGGCCGCACGCAGGAGCGCATTGCGGGGGCTCGATCCCGTCACGACTTCCGAGGCGACCGCCGTGCCGCTCGGCGACCTGACGATGTCCACCCGCACCTGCGTCGGCGTGACCGCGGAGAACTTGATGTCGAAGGCAAATCCGCTCGCCACGAGCCGGTAGCGGCCATGCGTGCCAAAGGCCTGCAAAGCCAGCTGGTTCAATTCCGGCGTGTTTGCCGAAACCCTCACCGGCAACGTCTTGTTTTCAGCCAGCACCTCGACGGTGCCGATATCACGTTGGGCCCGCAACGATCCCGCCGCGGCAAGCGCCAACAATAGCAACGAAAGCCTCAGTAATTTTTTCATGATCAAAAGTGGGAAAAAGGACGACGCATTTGGAGACGAAGGGGATTTCTATTTGCTCACCCGGTCTGCATAACAACTCTTAAGTGACAACTTTCTTCCTGCCGTGACCTCCGACGAAATCAAAGCCCAGCTGCAAAAAGTAAAATATCCCGGCTTCAGCCGCGATATCGTCTCATTCGGACTCGTCCGCTCGGTCGGATTTGTTGACGGAACGGCGAAGGTCGCTCTGGCCCTTACCACCAGCGACCCGAAGATCCCTCTGCACTTAAAAGCGGAGGTCGAGAATTGCCTGAGAGCCCTCCCTGAGGTCCACGACGTAATCATCGACATTTCCGTGCAAGCCACCCGTCCCGCCGGCAACTCAGGCGGTGGCCCCGGCAATCTCCCGGGGTCGAGTGGTGCTACCAAGACGGCGCGATACTCGGTAGCTATCGCCTCGGGCAAAGGCGGCGTCGGCAAAAGCACATTCGCGGTCAATCTCGCCTGCGCGCTAGCCCGGCTGCTTACCGATCAAGGCCGACCCGGTCGCGTTGGGCTGATGGACTGCGATATTTACGGCCCGAGCGTGCCGTTGATGATGGGGCTGCAAGGGCGCCCTGAGGTCGAGGGTGACGGGGCCGCCTCGATGCTCGTGCCCATGGAACGCCACGGAGTGAAAGTCATGAGCATGGGCTTTCTGGTCGACGACAACACGCCCGTCGTCTGGCGGGGGCCGATGATCATGAAGACCATCCAGCAATTCGTCCAAAATGTAAAATGGGGCGAACTCGACGTGCTGCTGGTCGATCTCCCGCCCGGCACCGGGGACGCCCAGCTTTCCCTCGTGCAAACGCTCCCCCTCGATGGCGCCGTGATCGTCACCACCCCGCAGCCCGCGGCCACCAATGTCGCCCGCAAGGGCGGCCTGATGTTTCAAAAGGTCAACGTGCCCTTGCTCGGCGTCGCCGAGAACATGAGCTACTTCGTCGACCCCGCCGGGCACAAACACCTGCTCTTCGGCGAGGGCGGCGGCATCATCACGGCAGAGAAGCTCGGCACCAGCCTCCTCGGTCAAGTGCCGCTGATTCCCGAAATTCGCGCGGGTGGCGACGCGGGCGAACCGGTGGTGGTGAGCGATCCCGGCAGCTTGGCCGCGCGCACCTTTGCTGAAATTGCCGAGACGCTGCTTACCCGACTGGGCAAGCCCATCCCGGGACGGATGTAACAATTCGGCGACATCGCGGGCATTGACAGCACTCTACGGCTGGCTCTGATTTTCACCTCCCGCCGATTTGCTGCATGACTTCTCCCTCCAAAGAGTCCGATCCTTCTTCGTCCCGCGAGTTCGTGAAGCAGTCGAGCCTCTATCAGGAGTTCCTCGCGGAGCGGGAAGAAATTTTGAAGCACAAATGGCTCGAATCGGAGCGCCTCGGCTACGATATCGGCTTCGAAAGGGCTTTGCTCGATTGGATTCGGAAACACCGAGAAAGCTGGCGGGCCGCCCGGCGCCAACAGACTGGCCCTCGCACCGCCGGACCGAGCTCAACGGGCTCACCGTTTGCTTCGATTTAGCTTTCCAACACGCGAGTAAGTCCCGGGGCTAAAGAGTCATGGAAGCGCTCACGGGGGTAGAACACAAAAAAGCCGAACTCAAAAGTTCGGCTCGGCCAACGAAACCCCGCTTAGGCGGATTTCGGAGCATTACTTGATCTCTTTGTGCAGCGTGTGGCGCTTGAGGAAGGGATTATACTTCTTCTTCTCGATGCGCTCGGTGACGGTCTTCTTATTACGGAAGGTGAGATAGCGGGAAGCGGGTTTGCCCTCTTTCTTCGCTTCGGTGCATTCTAGTGTGACGACTTCTTGCATGGTGTTAAATAGGTGAAGGGTCAGAGCAAAGCCCGCAACCGCCTTCCTGCAACTCCAATCTTTTCACGGGGCAAAAACGGTCCGTCACCCATCACCGCCGCTTTTCGGTCAGAGGCAGCATCACACCCCGGCGGAAAAGAGTCACCTGACTCGTGCTCGAAGAAACGACGATCGCAATGCAGTTTGTCGCGATACTGATCGCCGCCGCCGCCGCATGACGGCTCCCCAAACCGCTCGGCAAAGCATGGTTGTTATCCATCGCTTGGATCAGACTACCCGCTGACTCCACGACGCCGTCGCCACGGATGGTAAAGGCTCCGTCGATGGACGAAAATTCCTTCACCGTCTCATCCATAAAGGGATTGAGGATATTTCTTTCCTCGGCCTTGTAGCCAAAAAATGGATTCAAAACGAGTGGCTTGCTCAGGCCCGCCACTTTTTCCGTGTCGCCGACCACAAACAGACAACCGACCGGCCGGCCCTCCCGCCCCTCAACCGCGAGCTCAGTCGCTACCGCCAACACCCGTTCGAGCACCTCAGGCTTAACATCTTCGGGTAGAAGATCCGCAGTCTGGCCAGTCAGGAGAGTCTGAAACTCGCGCTCGATATCGACCACGACCAACGTGTCGAACTGGTTGCTCCCGCTCATTCCATCCAGACAGCAGATCCGGTCCGTGAATTTCAGAACCCCACGGGTCAGGGCGACGAGGATGGCGCTGCGCAATTGCGCCATCCGCTGGTTAGAAAACGAGCGAACTTGGATCGTCTCGGAAAACTCATGCTCGTGTTCACCGGGCTCGATCGGGTTGCGGGTGACCAGGATCGTCTTCAACTTCTCGTCAAACGCGCCGCGGTCGATGCCTCCCACAAACGTATCCCCAAAAACCATCAGGGCATTGCAATCCGCCCCTCGCGTCACCCGCATCGCTTCGCGCAGCATCAGCCGGTTTACGCGATTCCTCTGGGCCAAAACCGGCCGCACCGCGCCAAAACCGCCGACCAACCGCTCGTAAAACACATCGAGGTCCGGCGCCCGCACGAGACCATCGACCATCGTTTGTTCTTTTACCTGCCGGGCAATGGAGGCCAGCACTTGCAGGTAATCGCGGGCCTTTTCTCCGGCGATCAACATCACGATCAAATGCACCCGCTCTTCGGCCAACGCGCCGTCGTGTTTGATCCCCGCACGACTGCGCCCGATCGCGAGAATATACCGGCGGGGCATTTTTACCCGCACATGCGGCAATGCCACGCCGAGCCCCAAATAGGTCGTCATCGTGCTTTCGCGCGCCAACAATCCCTTGAGCAAAGCATCCGGTTTCAGGTCGGGGAAGCTCGCCACGCTCACCGTCAACAATTCCTGCAATGCCCCTTCCAAATCAACGCTCCGCAAATCGATAATTCGATTTCGGGCGATGATTTTTTCCAGCCGCATAATAGCCCGATTTCAACCCATCCCGGTCACTTTTCCCAATCCAATGCGCCCTTTTTCACCTCGTAGAAAAGGCCCAGCACCAAGACCCCGATAAAAAACATGATCGGACCGATGATCGGAATGTTGTTCGCCAGAAACTCGCGGTAAATAAACGTCCACGGCACCAGAATCACGATCTCCAAATCAAACAGCATGAACAACAGCGCGGTGAGAAAGAATTTAACCGAGAAGCGGGTGTGGACTAAACCTTCAGACGGCACTCCACACTCGTAGGCCGTATCCTTGATTTTGTTGAGCTTGGCTCGCTGACCGAAAAAGTGGCTCGCCCCAATCACAAATGCCGTCACTCCGCCGGCCAAGAGTGCTTGGATGAGAAAAGGGAGATACGCTTCGGATGTCATGTCCGCGAAGAAATGGCCCGACCCGCCAATGCGAGACAAGAGGGAATTTCAGGTGTCGTTCGTTTCACCGCTTTGGTCAGCTCGGCATTTGACGCAACCCCGCCAAACCCACAGCGTCTCGTCTCCATGCAACGCGCACCTTCAATCGGATTCTTTGCCGTCCTGGCTTTGTTTACAGCCATCGGAGCCCGCGCCCAAATCGCCTTGCCAAAGGAATCTCCTTTCATGCCCGCACCCGGCGCGGTCGCAGTCGATCAACCGGCCAACGATACGTTCGAACTCAAAGGCTTTAGCTCCACGGGCAAAAAGATTCTGGTGTGCGTTTACGACTCACAGGCAAAACGTAGCCATTGGATCGCGGTCGACGCCACCGTCGAGGGCATCAAGATCGTCGCGTTCGACGCCGCGAAAGAAGAAGCCACGATCACCGTCGGCGGTCAGAAGAAAACGCTCCGCATGCGCAAGCCTTCGGTCGCCGCCGGCACCAACACCGCCGGCACCGCCGCCGCCGGATTCGCCTCGCCGGTCACAGCGCCCATGATCACCCAAGGCATCCCCCAACCTCCCCCCGCGCCCGGCTCCATTGCCCAGCAGGAGGTCGAAGCCCGGATGCTCGTCAGCGATCTGCTGGAAATCGGTATTCAACAGCGCAAAGCCTACGAAGAGGCCCAGAAAAAGGCCGATCAAGAGAGAGCTGCCGGGAAAAAGAACTGATCCGGGAGTTTCCCGCCAGAGCACCCCGGCTCGGCTGATTGATCGGTCGATAAGCTTGCATTCTTGACCTACCCTGAGAGCGAAAATCGGCCGTTTCCCCCGTTGACACTCCGGAGTGCCACAGATTCGGTTCCGTCGGCGGAATCGCCGTCCCATCCTTCGTCCCGACCATACTAATCATGGCCAACCTTCTCGGTTACTTCTCCAACGACATCGGCATCGACCTCGGCACGGCTAACACGCTCGTTTACGTCAGAGATAAGGGCATCGTCCTTCGCGAGCCTTCGGTAGTCGCCCTCGATACCGTGACCCGCAAGGTCCGCGCCGTTGGCGATGAGGCCAAAAAGATGCTCGGCCGCACCCCCGGCAATATCACCGCCATCCGTCCCATGAAGGACGGCGTGATCGCCGACTTCGACGTCACCGAGGCGATGCTCCGTTATTTCATTCGCAAAGTTTCGAGCGGCTCTTTTCGGGCTCCGCCCCGCGTCGTCATCGCGATTCCCTCCGGCATCACCGAGGTGGAAAAACGCGCCGTCAAGGACTCCGCCCTCCACGCCGGTGCCCGCGACGTCATCACGATCCCCGAGCCCATGGCCGCCGCCATCGGCGTCGGTCTCCCGATCGACGAACCTGCCGCCAATATGATCGTGGACATCGGCGGCGGCACCACCGAGATCGCCATCATTTCGCTCAACGGCATCGTGTTTTCGAAATCCATCCGCGTGGCCGGCGACGAACTCGACGCCGCCATGGTAAACTACATGAAGCGCGCCTACAATCTTCTCATCGGTGAGCGCACCGCTGAAGAAATCAAAATGCGCGTGGGCTCCGCTTATCCCCTCGACGAGGAACTCACCATGGAGGTCAAAGGCCGCGATTCCGTCGCCGGCTTGCCCAAGACGATTCACATCACTTCGCAAGAAATCCGCGAGGCCCTTGCCGACACCATCTCGTCGATCGTGGACGCGGTCCGCGTCACCTTGGAACGTTGCCCGCCGGAACTCTCCGCCGACCTCGTGGACCGCGGTTTCGTGATGGCCGGCGGCGGCGCCCTGATCCGCGGCATCGACAAACTCCTGAGTGAAAAAACCGGCCTCCCCGTGACGGTCGCCGACGACCCGCTCTCCGCCGTCGCCAACGGCACCGGCGCCGTCCTCAACGACCTCTCGTGGCTGATGCAGAACGCGTAAGGTATCGCCCATGACCAAGTCTGGCTCTGATAACAAAAGCATACTTCCAGACTGGTCTTCGATTCGAAAGCTCGGACCCGTCAAATTTTCGATTCTGTGGGGCTCATGGATGGTCAGCGTTAAGTTCGTCACTGCCCTTTGTGGCCTGACTGAATTCAAACCAGAACGCATTGTGCTTCAGTTTGTTTTCTGGAGCCTGCTAGCCGCATTGATTTGGATTCAAGCCGAACGCCTGCACAGACGCCGGACTGAATCCGGCGCGCAGCCTAGCTTTTCGAAGCCTTGATTCCTGAATTAACGGTTTTTTCCGTTTCTTCCGCATCCTCCACGGGCAATAACTCCCCGGAACATGTTTGTCTGACCGATTGACCTCCGCCCACGCCCCATGCCCAAACGCTTCGATCAAGCCCGCCCGTTTCTCACGCTGGGGCTTGTCGTTGCCGCTTGGCTCATCGTGCCGACCGTCATCAAGACGTTCACCCGAGCGTCTTTTTTCGAGCTCACCGCCCCGGTTAGCGTCGCCGCCTCCTACGCCCGCGATCTCCAAGAATACTGGTCCTTGCGTCTCCGTTCGAACAGCGAGCTGATCGAGGCCGGTCGCGATCTCGCCCGCCTCAATGCCTCTTACGATCTCGCCGTCCAGCAAAACGTCGAGATGCAGGGTGAGATCGCCCGCCTCGAAGCCATTCTTCGACTCCCGTCCTACACCGGCTATCGCTCCGAACATGCCCGCGTTGTGCGCCGCGATTTTTCCGGCTGGTGGCAACGTCTCACCATCCGCAAAGGCAAAAATTTTAACCTCATCGTCGGCTCCCCCGTGGTCTTTAGCGGGGGTGTCGTTGGTCGCGTAAGCGAAGTCTTTGCCTACACCGCCACCGTCGACCTGATCAGCAGTCAGACCGTGCGTCTCGCGGCCGTCGTCGAGGGCGATATCCGGCCCATCAGTTACCAAGGCGGCCTCAATCCCACCTTCGGCTCGGCCGGCGGCGTGATCGAGTTTGTCCCGCTCGACATCTTTGCCAGCGCCACCGCCACCAAGCGCCTCGTCACCTCGGGTCTTGGCGGCGTCTTCCCTCCCGGCCTCACCATCGGCTCCGTGATCAAGGTCGAGCCCAGCACCGACGGCCTCTTCAAGTCCGGCGAGGTCAAGCTCGACGACCGGCTCGCCGCCCTCACCGAGGTCACCGTGCTCGTCCCACTCGAGTCTTACTAAACGACCCGCTGCCCACCCGATCTCTTCGCCCGTCGTTTTACGCAACCGCTCGCCGCTCTCACGCCTTTCCCCTTTGCTCCGCTTCAGCCTCATTTTTCTTTCAACGCTCCTGCTTTGGGCGGTCACCGCGCAGCTCAACCATGCGCTCGCGCCTTGGCGCCTCTACGTCTTCGTCGGTGCGCTCGCCGTCACGCTTCCCGCCATCACGCTTCCCCTCAAAACCGGCCTGCTCGCCAGTTTTTGCGGAGGCCTGTTTTTCGACGCGGTCGCTCCGGTCAGTTTCGGCACCCACGCCCTGCTTTTCGCGCTCACTCACGCGGTCGTCTTTAACTTCCGCGACCGCGTCCCTCGTGACGACACGTTGAGCCGCGTGGTCATCGCGCTGTTCGCCAACCTCGGCCTGTTTCTGATTTTCTCATTCACCCAAGTCGCCCGCTCTCCCGCCCCGGCCAGTATGTGGCCGCGCCTTTTCGCCGACCTCGCCTGCTCCCAAGTCTGCCTGGCTCTCATCGCCCCGTGGTTTTTTGCGATCCAAGCCCGTGCGCTCGCGCTCATCGCGGACGACACCCACCGCTACGCCTAGCCGCCCGTGGCCTCCGACGATCACAATCTCGCCGACCGCTCCGGCAAACTCTTCGAGTCCCACAAGGGCTACGATCCCCGCGTCGTCTTTTTCTATTTCATCACCGCCGGACTGCTGCTCCTCCTCGGCGGAGGTCTCGCCTACCAGCAACTTTTCCGCGGCGATCTTTATCACGACCGCGAGCGCGCCCAGAACCAACGCCGCATCTTGGTCCCCGGACCCCGCGGCAACATCTACGACCGCCACGGCGAACTCCTCGTCGGCAACCGTCCCCGTTTCGCCGTCGTGCTCTACCTCGACGAACTTCGCTCGCGCTTCCGCACCGAGTTCATTCGCATCCGCAAAAATTACCGCGAGTCCGACGACAAGGAGCTGCCCACCGCCGAACAGCTTTGGACGTTGGCCCGGGTCAGCGTCGTCCAGTCTTACCTTGAACAGATCAACGCCATTCTCGGCCGCGACCTGAAAGTCGATGCCGGACGCCTCAACAAACACTTCGCCCGCGACCTCCTGCTGCCCTACCCGCTCATCGAGGATCTTCCGCCGGCCGACTACGCCCGCCTCATCGAACGCCTTCCCGTCGTCTCGCCCCTGCAACTCTATACGAGCAACACCCGCGACTATCCCCACGCCTCCACCGCCTCCCATACCCTCGGGTTTGTGGGTATCAACGAGGATGTCCAATCTGAGAATTTATCCGGCTCCGACCTCAAGACGTTCAAGATGCGCGGTTCGATCGGCCGCGACGGCCTTGAGTTTAAGTTTGATGATCTCCTGCAAGGCGAAGCCGGCGGCTCCGTCTTCCGCGTCGATCCTCTCGGCTACCGGCTCCGCGACACCAAGGCCGTCGAAACTCTCTTGCCCGTGCAGGGCAAGAATCTCGTTACCTCGATCGATCTCGACCTCCAACTCACCGCCGAACAGGCCATCGGCGACCAAGTCGGCGCCGCCGTCGCCATCGACGTCCGCACCGGCGAGGTCCTCGTCCTCGCCAGCAAGCCGGACTATGACCTCGCGAAATTCGCCCCGCGCCTGAGCCACGCCGAGGCCGCCGACATCACCGCCCGCGGCGCCTGGACCAATCTTGCCATCAGCGGTGCCTTTCCGCCCGGATCCACCTTCAAGATCCTCACGTCCATCGCCGGCATGCGCGCCGGCGTCATCGACCCGGCCGAGCCTCTCGACAACTGCCAAGGCACCGTCCGCATCGGCAACCGCCCGTTCGTCTGCAACAACGCCCGCGGTCGCCACGGTGAAATTCTTCTCCCCGGCGCCATCGCCCAAAGCTGCGATATCTACTACTTCGCGGCCGGCCGGTTGATGACCCACGAACGCCTCGCTGCCGAGGGCCGCCGCTTTCACCTCCACGAGCGCACCGGCATCGAGCTGCCCAACGAAACGCGGCGGATGATCATGCCCGATTCCGACTACAAAGAACGGGTGTTCGGAGAAAAGTGGTTTCCCGGCGACACCGCCAACGCGTCCATCGGCCAAGGCTACGTCCTCGTCAGCCCGCTCCAGATGGCGTGCTTTGCCGCTTCCGTCGCGCGCAACGAAGTCCACACCCCGCCCACGCTCGTTCACCGCCCCGACGCGCCCACCCTCAAAACGGAATCCATCGGGCTCACCCCCGCCCAACGCTCCGCCCTCGTCGAAGGCATGGTGCTGACGGTCACCGAGGGCACGGCCAAGGCGCTCAACATCGACCAATTCAAAATCCCCGGCGTCCGTCTCGCCGGCAAAACCGGCACCGCCCAAAAAGTCGTCACCAAGGACGGCAAGACCGGCATCATCAACTACGCTTGGTTCATCTGCTTCGCCCCCGCCGACAATCCCGAGATCGCCATGGCCGTCATGATCGAAGGCGACACCATCGGCGAGGAATTCGGCGGCGGCCGCAACGCCGGCCCGGTGGCCGCGACCGTGATCAAAAAGTATTTCGAAAACAAAAATCGTCCCGCCGATCAAAAGATCACGCCGTTCAAGGTCGAGTGATCCCCCACCCGCCCGCGGGCTATAACGATTCGCTCGCCCGCCGCGGACCAATTCTTACTTCGACAGCGGTCCCAGCAGCTTAATTAGCACCGAGAAATCCTCGTTGCCCAAACCCGCCTGCTCGGCTGCGGCCAACCGCTCGCGGACCGTCGCCAACACCGGGAAACCCGCCGTGCCGTCGATCCCTGAGGCGAGCCGCATATCCTTGAGCATATGCTTCACCGAAAACTGCGGAGAAAAATCACCCGCCCGCAGCTTCGGTTCTTTCAACTTCGCCAGTCCCGACTGACTCGCGTTCCTCGACAGTGCCCCGAAAAACACATCGTCGGAAATGCCCGCGCACCTCGCCAACGTGATCGCCTCGGACAGCGCCTCCATCTGCGCGGCGATGTTCAGGTTCATGGCGAGCTTCAGCGTCGTCGCCTGCTTGTGGTCGCCGATATGCAGCCGCACGAGCGACACCAGCCCGAGCAAACCATCAAGCGAGGCCACCGTCTGGGCGTCTCCACCCACATAATAGACGACCTGCTTCTGCTCCGCCGCCGGCTTGCTCCCGGTAAACGGCGCCTCGAGGTAACGCGCGCCTTTGGCCGTCACCGCCGCAAAGAACTCCTCGCTGCTCGTCGGATCAATCGTGCTCGATTGGACCACGGTTTTTCCCGGCCCCAGCGCCGGCAGGATTTGCGCCAGCAACGCCCGCACCGCCGGCGGATCAGCCACGACGATCTGCACCACATCCGAAGCTTCCGCGACCGCCAGCGGGGTTGCCTGCCACCGGGGAAACGTCGGCTGCGCCGTGCGGTTCCAAGCCCCCGCCAACACGCCCGCCGCCTCATAGTGACGCGCCCACACCCCGCCGATGATTCCCAGTCCGAGCACTCCGACCGATTGGTTGTTCATAAAAGTTGATTCAACAAATCCAACGTCGCGCCCAAAGCAATCCGCCTCCCGCCATCACCCCAAAATCTCCAGCATCCGCCCAAACAGTCGGTTCACCTTGGACTGGTTGTCTTTCACCAATTCGTGAAATGTGGCGTAGTCGATGGCCGTGCCTTCGATCCCGTTCGCGTAGTTGTCGACCATCGCGATCGAGTTGTAGCGCAACCCCAGCTCACAGGCCAGATCCGCCTCCTGCCCCGCCGTCATTCCCACCACGTCCCCCCAGTGCCGGATGATCGCGATCTCCGCCTTGGTCTCAAAGCGCGGGCCCCGCGTCTGCACGTAAATCTTCCCGGGTTGCACCGTAAATTCCGGCGCCAGCCGGGCGATGAGCAACGGCATCAAATTATTCGCGATTCCGGGCGCCCCGCCTTTCAGCTCGTCGTCAAAATAGGTCGAGGGTCCGGCCAAAAAACCCACATAATCGCTGCAGGAAACGAGGGTTCCCGGCCGAAGCTCCGGCTTCAGCGAGCCCACCGAGTTGAGCGACACCACATCCTGAAAGCCCAAATCCGCCAGCGCGCGCAGATTTGCCCGATAGTTGATCATGTGCGGCGGCACCGGCGCCCCATAGCCGTGCCGGTTGATCAGCGCAAAATCGCCCTGCGCCTTGTAGGTGACCGGTCCATATTTGGTCTCGACCGTTCGCACCTCCCACGCCGAGAACAGCGCAGACTTCACGATGCTCGTACCACTGATAAACGCGACCTTCATCCCGCGACTCCCGCGCCCCGCCGCGTCGATGACAACGCGAAAAACCTCTTGCCCGTTCCGCCTCCGTCCCCTCTGACAATCGAAAATCGCCCGCCCAAAATCGAAAATCTCCAAAATGCCCCTCATCGACCTGCCACTCGCCGAACTCCACACCTACGCCGGTCGGAATCCCCGCCCCGCCGACTACGACGTCTACTGGGCTGAAGCCCTTCGCGAACTCGATGCCACCGACCCGAGCCCCGAACTCCGCCCCTCCAACGTAATCGCGCCGCCCAACGTCGAGTGTTTCGACCTCTGGTTCACCGGCGTCGGCGGCGCCCGCATCTACGCCAAATACCTCCGGCCCAAAAACCGCACCGGGGCCTCTGGAAAAAAACCCGCCGTCCTCCAGTTCCACGGCTACTCCGGCCACTCCGGCGACTGGATCACCAAGCTCGCCTACGCCGGCGCCGGCTTCTGCGTCGCCGCCATGGATTGCCGCGGCCAAGGCGGTCGCTCCGAAGACCGCGGCGGCGTGCAGGGCAACACCCTTCGCGGCCACATCATCCGCGGCCTCGACGACCCCGATCCCAAAAAACTCCTCTTCCGCCAAATCTTCCTCGATACCGCCCAACTCGCCCGCGTCGTGATGGCTTTTCCCGACGTTGATCCGACCCGCGTCGGCGCCATGGGCGCCTCCCAAGGCGGCGCACTCTCCCTCGCCTGCGCCGCCCTCGAACCGCGCGTGAAGCGCATCGCCCCCGTCTTCCCCTTCCTCTGCGACTACCGCCGCGTTTGGGAAATGGACCAGGCGAAAGCCGCCTACGAAGAACTCAGCCTCTACTTCCGCGCCTTCGACCCCCGCCACGAACGCGCAGCCACCGTCTTCGACAAACTCGGTTACATCGACGTCCAATTCCTCTCGCCCCGCATCCGGGCCGAGGTCCTGCTCTACGTTGGTTTGATGGACGCCGTCTGCCCGCCCTCGACCCAGTTCGCCGCCTACAACAAAATCACCTCAAAGAAGGACTTGGTGATTTACCCCGACTTCGCCCACGAGTCCCTTCCCGGCGAAGCCGAGCGCACCTTCAACTTCATGCTCGGCCTCTGAGCGACCTGCGGTCCTTCCCTCCCAGCCCAGCCGGCGCGCAGCGTCTTCCAGCCGATTTGGCGCGGCGACGATCGTCCTCGGACAGCGTTGGGGCCGAGTCTGCACCGAATTCCGCTTGCCGCCGCCCGCCGGCACTGCCCGGCTTTCTTCTTACCCTCCCGCTCAACTACCGCCCCACCATGTCCCGCAATCCCTACGCCGACGATATCATCATCTCTTGGGTCGAGCTTCACCGCGACGCCCGCTATCTCTCCGAAATGCTCCACGGCATCGGCTCGTGGAAAGGCATCATCGCGATCACCCGCGGCGGCCTCGTTCCCGCCGCTCTCGTGGCCCGCGAACTCGAGATCCGCCTCATCGACACCATCTGTGTCACCAGCTACGAGGCCGGCGAGGGCAACACCGCCGCTCAGGTCCAAGGGAGCATCAACGTCCTCAAAGGCGTCCCCGGCGACGGCGAGGGCTACTTGCTCATCGACGACCTCGTCGATACCGGCAAGACCGCCAAAGTCGTCCGCCAACTTTTGCCCAAAGCCTACTTCGCCACCCTCTACGCTAAACCTTCCGGTCGACCCATCGTCGATACCTGCGTGAAGGAGTTTAAACAGAACAAGTGGATCCACTTCCCGTGGGACATCGAATACAAGTTCGCCACCCCCATCAAACACGGCGGTCGCGCCACGGGCGCCGACCACTGAGTTTTCGCCAATCCCGGCTGATAAAGCCCGATGACCTCATCGGGCTTTTTTGCGCCCGCTTCCGGCGCCAAAGTCACCCGCTCACGTAAGGCTCAACGGGCCTGAAACCCGGCAGCGCGCACGCCGCGTCGCGGTCCGCCTGAGCGTTGAACAAATAAACCGCATAGCCGCCAAAGCCGCCGCCGCAGTATTTCCAAGCGACCGGCCGACACGCCGCCAGCACCACATTCCCCGCCGCCGCCGGATCGCCCGCCAACGGGTCCATCGCCTCGGCGCGTTGCACCGCATACGACTGCCGCACCGCGTCGGCCAGCCCGCCAAAATCGCCGGCCCAGACCGCATCGCGCGCGGTCCGGCCCGCGCGCTCGATCGCGCCGTAGTCGCGGGTCTGATTCACCACGCCCGGCGTGCTGTGCTGCGTCCCCGTCCAGTAAAGCGCCAGCCGGCCCCGCAGGAGCGCGCCGTCGGTTTTCATTTCCAAATCCGGGCGCGGTCCACTCCGCCACACGCACAAACCCGTCTCGCTGATCACCGCCGGATCTTGCCAGCCCACCCCGAGATCAAGTTCGGAGCCCACGCCGTCTTTGCCGTTGATCAACGCCCAGGCGCCGCTCCCACCGAGCCCGGCGTTTTGAAAATACGGCCACTCGCGCAACGACACCGTGGGCGAAATCGCCGCGTTCACGATAAACCCGCCCACCCGCGAGAATCGCGGCACATCGAGCCATCCCCCGGCGAAATCCACCCGCAGCGGCGCCACCTGCGGCGCCCGGATCCAGCGCACGATCTCAGTCGTCGAAATGGGCGGAAACTCCGGCGGGGTTTTCGCCATCACCACATACTTCGCGCCCACTTCCGCGCATAACGCCCGCTTCAAGTCCGCCCATTTGTCATCCTCCGTGACCGCCAAAATGTCCGGCCGCAGCCGCAAAAAATGCTCCCTGAAATCAATGCCCTCCTCGAGCCCCTGCCCCACCACCACGTCGTCCACCATCTTCAAACCCGCGATCAGCGCCCGCTTGTGTTCGTCCGGCAACGAGCTCTTCCGTTGCTTGTGAAACCACAACACCTCGGTCGAAGCGAAGCACACGGTCAGGTGGTCGCCCAGCGCCCTCGCCTCGCGGAAAAACTGCACATGCCCAGCATGGACGATATCGTAGCAACCGGAGACAAAGACGCGCACCATAGAATCCGCGTTATGCTGGCCCCGACCCCGATCGCGCAATTTTATTTGCGACCCGCGCCGCGTCCGCCGTCTCTCCCTGTCATCCGTTCGACCTTTTCCGCGCACTTCCAAAAATGACCTTCGCCGACTGGCAAGCCCTCGATCCCACTCCCGCCGCCCGCGAGTTCCTTCGCCGCGCCACCACCGCACTATCGCCCGCGCAACAACGCGCCGTCTTTGCCCACCTGCCCACTGAGGCCGAACTCATCACGCACTTCGCCACGGCCCCCGCCGGGGCTCCGCTGGCCGGTGTGCCTTACCTCGCCAAAGATCTCTTCGACGTCGCCGGCTTCCCCACGTTTGCCGGCTCCACGTTTCTCCCCGAGGTTCGACCCGAGCCCACCGTCGACTCGACGCTCATCACCGCCCTCAACGCCGCCGGCGCCGTCCTCGCCGGGAAAACCCACCTCCACGAATTCGCCTACGGCATCACGGGTGAGAACCCGCACTACGGAGACTGCGAACACCCTCGCCATCCCGGGCGCACCACCGGCGGTTCCAGCAGCGGTTCCGCGGCTGCCGTAGCCGCCGGCATCGTGCCCTTCGCTCTCGCCACCGACACCGGCGGCTCCGTCCGCGTCCCCGCCGCCTTCTGTGGTCTTTTCGGCTACCGCGGCCGGCCCCGCGATGCGTGGATCGCCGACGGCGTACCTCTTTCCCCCACCTTCGACACCGCCGGCTGGTTCACCGGCACCGCCGCCGACATGCGTACCGCCCTCGCCGCGCTCGTTGGCCTCGGCCACAGCGAACGCACCCCGCGCGGTTGCTATCTTGAAATCCCCGGCCTCTCGCCCGAGGTCGCCGCCGCCTGCCGCGCGGCCGCGACTAAACTCGCCCCGCCCGCCGATCACGCGACCCGCACCGAACTGCTCCGCCGCTTCGCCGGCGCCCTCGACGCCTACAACATCATTGTCGCTCTTGAGTCATCCGCGATCCACGCCCCGTGGTCCGCGGAGTATAAGGACCGTTACGATCCCGTTGTCTGGGCCCGCCTCAATCGAGTCCACGAGTTCACCCCCGCCCAAGTCGCCTCCGCTGACGCCACGCTCGCCGCCGTCCGGCTCGTCTGGACGAGCTATTTCCTCACCTTCGACTTCTTGATTCTGCCCGCCGTGCACCGCCCCGCGCTCACGAAAGCCGACTGCACGCTTCCCCAACGCAGCCGTCTGCTCTCGCTCACTGCGCCGGCCTCCCTCGGCGGCCTCCCCGTGCTCACCGTGCCCGTAGCCCTCGCCGACGGCCTCACCGCCGGCCTCCAGATCGTGGTCAACAACCCCCAAAGCCCCGTCCTGCCCTGGGCCCTCGCACAGTTCTAAACCGCCCCGCCGCCGTCACCGCGTTCGCCGACCGAACCGCTCCGCTAGAAAATAATGTCACATAATGGTAACACTTTTTCCGCGCGTTTTCCCATCCGTTTGCGGCTCCGCTCCGATTCGTTTTTCACCTCGCGCTGGCTTTCCCGATTTCTTCGTGTCTCGTAAAGGCTGTGTCCTCCACCGCCAGCTCATCCGCCAAAAACGTCCCGCCTGCCGTTGAATTCCGCGCAGTCGAAAAACGCTATGGCGCCGGCCCGGTCATCCTCGACGCCTTCCGTCTTGCTGCCGCACCGGGCGATTTTATCGCCCTGATCGGCCCCAGCGGTTGCGGCAAATCGACCCTGCTCAAACTCATCGCCGGCCTCAGCCCCGTCACGGCCGGTGCCCTGCTGCTCGGCGGCCGCGCCGCCACACCCGAACGCGCCTCGACCGGCGACGAACTCGCTTACGTCTTTCAAGAACCCACTCTGCTGCCGTGGCTCACCGTCGCCGCCAACGTCGCCCTTCCGCTCGAGCTCCGCGCTACGCCGCCCGATCGCCGCGCCGAACTCGTGCGCACCGCTCTCGCCCTCGTCGGCCTCGAACCGCGCGCCGCCTATTATCCGCGCCAACTTTCCGGCGGTCAAAAGATGCGCGTCTCCATCGCCCGAGCCCTCGTGCTTTCTCCGCAGATTCTGCTGCTCGATGAACCGTTCGGCGCCCTCGACGAAATGACCCGGGACCGCCTCAACGAAGAACTGCTCGCCATCCGCGAGCGCCAGAGCTGGACCGCTTTTTTTGTGACCCACTCGGTCGCCGAGGCCGTGTTTCTGTCGAACCGCATCGTCGTGATGTCCGCCAACCCGGGCCGGCTTCACCGCGAGATCCGCGTCGATTTGCCCTATCCGCGCACGCCCGCCACGCGCCGCGATCCCGCCTACCACGCGCTGGTGGACGAGGCTTCGCAACTCCTCCGCTCGGTCGAAGACACCGTCGCCACCTGAGCTCCCGCCGCCGATGCCGCCCCGTCGTTTCCTCACCATTTTACTCCCGGCCTTCGCCGGTGCGCTCTTCGTCGCGATCTGGATCTTCGTCCGTGCGTCGCTCTCCGACGATTTCCGTTTCCTGCTTCCCGCGCCCACCGAGGTCCTCGCCGCCTTCCGCGACCATGGCGACGAGCTCTGGCGCGCCACCCTCAACACCGCCGCCGGCGCCACCCTCGGATTTCTCGCCGCCGTCGTGGTCAGCTTTTTGCTTTCACTGCTGCTCTCCCTTTCGCCGCTCGTGCGGGTGACTTTTTATCCCTACCTCATGCTCCTGCAGATGACGCCGATTATCGTTTTTGCGCCCATCCTCGTGCTTTGGGTCGGCGCCGGCCTGCAGAGCGTCACGATCATCACGTTCCTCATCTGCTTTTTCCCGCTCGCGGTGAACACGACCCAGGGGCTCGTCTCCACCGACCGCAATCTCGTCGAGCTCTTCCAACTTTACCGAGCCACCAAGTTCCAGGAAATCCGCCGGCTCCGCATCCCGGCCGCACTGCCGTATTTTTTTACCGGTCTGCGCATCGCCGCGACGCTTGCACCCATCGGTGCCCTCGTCGGCGACTACACCGCCGGCAGCTCCGCCGGCGACGGCGGCGGCCTCGGTTTCCAAACGATCATCTACAGCAGCCAGGCGAAATATCCCGCGCTCTTCGCCACCGCCGCGGTGTGTTGCGCGCTCGGCTTTATTTTTGTCGCCGGCGTGCTTTCGCTCAGTTGGCTCTCCCTCCGCAAATGGCATGACTCCTATGACCGCGCCGACACCTGAACCGCCCGTAATCTTCCCGCTCATGAAACCGCTCCTGCACACCCTCGTCGTCTTCACCACGGCCCTTGTGTCCGTCGCCACCGGCCAAGCCGCGACGCCGGCCTCCGCCGCGAAGAAACCGCTCACGAAAATCACCCTGCAACTGGACTGGGTCGCCGAACCCCAGCACGGCGGCATTTATCAGGCCCAAGTCCGCGGCTTCTTCGCGGCCGAGGGCCTCGACGTCACGATTGTCCCGGGCGGACCCAACGCCTTCGTCACCCAAAAAGTCGCCACCAACCAAGCGCAGCTCGGCCAAGGCGACAGCACCGACATCCTCCAAAAAATCGCCGTCGGCCTGCCCTTGCTCTCCGTCGCCGCCGTCTTCCAAGACGACCCTTCCGGCCTGCTCATCAACCCTTCCAGCTCCGTTCGCCGCTTCGAAGACCTCCAGGGCAAAACCGTCATCGCCCGCCCCGAGTGGACGTTTCTCGCCCTCCTGAAAAAGAAATACGGCGTCACCGTGAATGTGGTCCCGCAGAGTTTTTCGGTCGCCGCCTTCCTCGGCGATAAGGAGGCGATCCAACAGGGCTATTTTATCGCGGAGCCCTACTTCATCGAAAAAGCCGGCGGCGCCAAACCCCGCTTCCTTTCCTCGTGGGACGCCGGCTTCCGCGCTTACGCGGTTCTTTTCACCAATCGCAAATTTGCCCGCGAAAACCCCGAAGCGCTTCGCGCGTTCATGCGCGCCTATGTGAAAGGCTGGCGCGACTACCTCGAAGGCGATCCCACCGCCGCCCACGCGGCCATGAAACTCACCAACTCATCCATCGATGACACGTTCGCGCTGGCCTCCCGCCAACTGATTCTCGATGAGAAGCTCGTCACCGGCCGGGACGCCGACGGCGGCCTTACCAATATCGGTCAACTCTCCGCCAGCCGCTTCGCCACCCAGATTACCCAACTCGAAGAGATCGGTCTGCTCGCCAAGGGCAAAGTCACCCCCGCTCAAGCGATGACCACCGAATTCCTTCCGTCTTCAAAGTAGGGCCACAGCTCGGCCCCGCCCTTCCCTGTCCGTCCCGAATCGGGCGGGCATCGTTCGCTACCACACCCACGTTTCACGTCGGGCGTATTTCGTGGTTTCCATCTCGCGTTGGGCTCCTACCTAATCGGCGCCTTCCCCATGCCCGCCCGTCTTCGCGCTCTCTTTCGTTTTCAAGAAAGCGGCCTGCTCCTCGTCATCCTTGCCCTCGGCGCCCTCCTCACCGCCTTCGCCGGCACCGTGCGCACTCCTGTTTTTGAACGCGCTGCCGACGGTACCCGCGCCCGCGTTTACACCACCGATGCGGCCGGCGAACGGGTGCCGCTCACGATCGAGAAAAACAAATTTCTCAACGCCCAGAATCTCGCGCAACTCGCCAAAGACACCTCGTTCATCGCCATCATGGCCGTCGGCATGGCGCTCGTGATCATCTCCGGCGGCATCGATCTCACCGTCGGATCCATCTACGCTCTTGCCTCGGTCGCCGGTGCCCTCGTGCTCCGTCACTTCGGCGCGGAAGGACCCGCCGCGAGTTCGCCCATCCTCGGAATTTTGCTCGGGGCCGGCACTTGTCTCGGGCTCGCCGCGCTTTGCGGCCTCGCCTCCGGCAGTCTCATCGTCGCGCTCCGCGTGCACCCGTTTATCATCACGCTCGGCGGCATGGCGATCTACCGCGGCATCGCCTTCGTCATCACCGAAGGTCAATCCATCGGCAGTTTTCCGGCGGCATTTCGCGAATTCGTGCGCTTCGAAGTCGGCGACGGCCTCGGGGTGGTTCCCCTCGCCACGATGCTCGTCGTGCTTTTCGTCGGCTGGATCTTTCTCTCTCGCCTCGCAGCCGGCCGACGCGTCTACGCCATCGGCGGCAACGAGCTCGCCGCGCGTTTCTCCGGTATCCGCGTCGAGCGGGTCAAACTGGGCGTCTACGTCATCTCCGGCCTGTGCGCGGGCATCGCCGCCCTGCTCTCGATCGGTTACTACGGCGCGGCCACCTCCGGCGACGGCCAAGGCTACGAGCTCAACGTCATTGCCGCTGCCGTCGTCGGCGGCGCCAGTCTCAACGGCGGCCGAGGCTCCGCTCTCGGGGTTGTCCTCGGCGCACTGATCATCCAAATGATTTCCAGCGGCATCGTCATCCTTGGCATCAACCAAAACTACAGCCAGATCATCATCGGTTCCGTCGTCATCTTCGCCGTCGTCCTCGACAACCTTAACACCTGGCTCGCCAAACGCCGCCTCACCGCCGCCGCCTGATTTCCAAAAAACCTGGCCCCTGTCGCCCTCGTTCCCCCCTTTTTCCGCGTTCAAAACTTCCCCCTCCCATGCAGAAAATCCTCCTCGCCGCTCTCGCCCTCGCGTTCGCCTCGGTAGCCCAAGGCGCCGAAAAATCCCGCACCATCACCATCGGTCTCGTCGCCAAATCCCAAGGCAACCCCGTCTTCCAAGCCGCCCGTGTCGGTGCGGTTGACGCCGCCAAGGAACTCGGCGCCAAACACAAGCTAACCATCAAAATCGACTGGCGTACACCCAACGAGGAAGACGCCCAGAAACAGGCCGAGGCCATCGAGCAACTCGTCCTCACCGGCACCGAGGGCATTGCCGTCGCTTGCTCCGACGCCAACAAACTGACCGACGCCATTAACTCCGCCGTCAAAAACGGCGTGCCCGTCGCCACCTTCGACTCCGATGCCCCCGCTTCCAAGCGCTTCGTCACTTACGGTGTCGACGACCTGCTTTGCGGCGCCCAAGTCATGGACGAACTCGCCAAAATCATGAACGGCCGTGGCGTCGTCGCCATCCTCGCCGGCAACCAAAATGCCCCGAACCTACAGATCCGTGTCCGAGGGGTGCGCGAGGCCGCCAAAAAGTATCCGGGCATCACGATTCGCGACGCCTATTATCACAAAGAAACCGCTCAAGACGCCGCCGCCAAGGTCGAGCAGGTCATGCAGGCCAACCCCGACATCACCGGCTGGGCCATGATCGGGGGCTGGCCGCTGTTCACCGAGAACGCCCTCAAGTGGCAACCCGGCACCGTCAAGTGCGTCGCCGTCGACGCTCTGCCCGCGCAGCTCGCCTACATCCGCAGCGGCCACGTTCCCGTGCTCCTTGCGCAGCAATGCTACGAGTGGGGCTACAAATCCGTCGAGCACCTCATCAACAAAATCGTCCTCAAGAAAGACCCGGTCGCCGTCAAAGACATCAGCGCCCTCATCCCCGTGACCAAAGACAACGTGGATGCCTTCGCCAAAAACTGGGACAAGTGGCTGCCAAAGTAAAAACGTAGGGCCGGGCCTCCGACCCGCCCTCTTTGGGCGCACGGCCGGCCACCACCGGCCTGCCTCCGATTCACCCTTGGCCCCGTGCCCTTCCTAGAGTTCCGCCAGATCACCAAGCGCTTCCCTGGCGTCCTCGCGCTCGACGGCGTCTCCCTCACCGTCGAGCGCGGCACCTGCCACGCGCTCATCGGTGAAAACGGCGCCGGCAAAAGCACCCTCGGGAAAATCCTCGCCGGCGTTTACAACGCCGATTCCGGCCAAATCTTCATCGACGGCAGGCCGGTTGCACCCACCACCCCGCTCGCCGCCCGCGAACTCGGCATCGCGATGGTCCACCAAGAACTCGCGTTCTGCCCCAACCTCTCCGTCGCCGAAAATCTCTGCCTCGGAGACCTTCCTCGTCGCCGCGGCTTTATCGACCGCTCCGCCCTCCGCGCCCGCGCCCGCGCCTTGCTCGCCGCCGTCGGCGCCGACATCGATCCCGACATTCCGATCGGCAACCTTTCCACTGGTCGCGAACAACTCGTTCAGATCGCCGCCGCCGTCGGCACCGGCGCGCAGATCATCGTGATGGACGAGCCCACGAGCTCGCTCTCCGCCGCCGAGACCGCCGATCTTTTCCGCCTCGTCCGCGAGCTGAAGGCCCGCGGCCTCACCCTCATCTATGTGTCGCATCGCCTCGAGGAGCTCTTCGCCCTCTGCGATCATATCACCGTCCTCCGCGATGGCCGCCATATCGCCACCGAGGCCATCACCTCGACCACGCCGGCCCGCGTCGTCACCCAAATGATCGGCCGCGAACTCCGCGCCCACACTCCCGTCCATCTCGCCCGCGAACTCGGCCCGGTCCGATTGAGCGCAACCGCCCTCACGTCGCCGGGCCATTTCACCAACATTCCGCTCTCGGTCCGCGCCGGCGAAATCGTCGGTCTGGCCGGCATTGTTGGCGCCGGTCGCAGCGAAGTAGTGCAAGCCCTCTTCGGCCTTGATCCCGCCGCCACCGGCGAGGTCCGCATCAACGACCGCCCGCTTGCCCTCGGCTCCATCGAACAAGCCCTTGCCGCCGGCCTCGGACTCGTCCCGGAAGATCGGAAGCGCCAAGGTCTCGTCCTCGGACTGAACTGCCGCGAAAACACCGCCCTCGCCGCGCTGCCGTTGCTCACGCGCTTCGGTTTTGTCCGGCGCGCCGCCGAAGCGACCCTCACCGCGCGCTATGCCACGCGCCTCCGCGTAAAAACCCCCTCGATGGAAGCGATCACGGCCGGCCTCAGCGGCGGTAATCAACAAAAGATCGCCCTCGCCAAATGGCTCGCCCGGGACTGCGACGTGCTCCTCATCGACGAACCCACGCGCGGGGTCGACGTCGGCGCGAAGGCCGAGATTTACCAATTGCTCGACGAACTCGCCTGCGAGGGCAAAGCGCTCCTCGTCGTGTCCTCTGAGTTGCCCGAATTGATCGGCCTCTGCCGGCGGATTTTGGTCATGCGTCAAGGCGCACTCGTGGGCGAACTCCCCCGCGCCGATTTCAGCGAAGCCGCCCTCATGCAATTGATGGCCGGCCTCCCCGCCGCCGCCTGAGCTTATGGAACTTGGGCGGGGCGCTCAGGTCACGACGGAGCCGGACATCGGCGGAAGCCCGATGGCGACATCGGGCTCCACCTGATCGGGCTTTGCCCCGATCGGTTTTTGTCTGGCGGGAAGGGAGGGTCGGAGACCTCGCCCTGCGATACGCTCAGGCGAGTCACCCGTGCCACTTATCGATCCTCACCCGGCCCGCTGGCTTGACTCCGCCACCGGTCCTGACCGCGCTTATGCGTTCCAGCCAGCGCAACCGATCGTCGCGCGCCCCGCCCCCCCCACCCATGCGTTTCCCCTTTCCGCAACTCGTCCTCACCGCTTTCGCCTTCGTGTCCTTCGCCGCCGCCGTCGAGCCACCGCGTCTGCCGCGCGACCAGCTGCTGCTGGTTCGCGATGCTTCGGGTGCTTCTGCCCCCGTGCGCACCCCGGCCGATTGGCAACAGCGCCGCGCGGAGATTGTGCGCGGCATGGAAGCCGTGATGGGATCCTTTCCCGGCGCCACCTCGGCCAAACGCGTGGCGCTCGACGTGCGCGTCGAAGAGGAAATTGACCGCGGTACCTACGTCATCCGCCGCATCACCTACCAATCCGAACCCGGTAGCCGGACTCCCGCCTTTCTCTGTATCCCAAAAGCCGCGCTCGTCGCCGGCGCCGCCACCGCGCGCACGTTTCCCGCCGTTCTCTGCCTCCATCCCACCGACCAAACCGCCGGCGCCGGTGTCGTCGTCGGTCTCGGAGGAAAACCCAACCGTCAATACGCCAGCGAACTCGCCGCCCGCGGCTACGTCGCGATCGCGCCCGCCTACCCGCATCTCGCCAACTACGCGCCCGATCTCAAGGGCCTCGGCTACGCCAGTGGCACCATGAAAGCCATCTGGGACAACAGCCGCGCCCTCGACCTGTTGGAGTCGCTTCCGTTTGTGAAAACCTCCGCCGGCTTCGGCGCCATCGGGCACTCGCTCGGCGGCCACAACGCCCTTTACACCGCCGTCTTCGAACCACGCATCTCCGCCATCGTTTCCAGCTGCGGCTTCGATTCCTACCTCGATTACTACGGCGGGAAATCCGCCGTCTGGGCGCCCGAAAAGGGCTGGTGCCAAGAGCGCTACATGCCGCGCCTGCTCAACTACGCCGGCCGCCTCGCCGACATCCCCTTCGACTTCCACGAGATCCTCGGCGCCCTCGCCCCCCGCCCCGTCTTCGCGAGCGCTCCGCTCCGCGATTCCAATTTTCAGTGGGCCTCCGTTGAGCGCGTCGTCGCTTCCGCGCGCGACGTTTACGCGCTGTTCAACGCCGCCGCCCGGCTCACCGTTGCCCACCCCGACAGCGAGCACGACTTCCCCGACGCCCAACGCGAGACCGCCTACCGGCTCTTCGACTCAACGCTAAGATAGGCCGGCCCGGTTTTGTTTTTTAACCGTGCCCGGGTAAAGGTTTGCCCGGCGCCGTCGCTTCGTTCCCCTCGTTTACTCCCTTTTCCCCATGAAGATTTCATCCCTCAGCCTGGTCGCCGGCCTCTTCCTCGCTTGCAGTCTCCCGGCCCAAACGCCGCGGCCGTCGGTCGCCGACGATTTCAAACCGCTCGGCGCAAATTGGCAGGTCGCATCTGGCCTCGGGGGCGATCCGCGCATCGAAAAGAAACTCATCGGCCTCCCGGGCGACGGCATCCTCGTAAACAATACCACCAAGGAAAACCGCGCCCACCTCGTCACCGCCTGGGACCATGGCGATCTCGAGCTCGAACTCGATTTCCTGCTCACCCCCGGCTCCAACTCCGGCGTCTACCTCATGGGTCGCTACGAGATTCAGCTCTTCGACAGCTGGGGGAAAAAGGTTCCGCAAGACATCGACTGCGGTGCCATCTATCACCGCTGGGACGCCGCCCGCGGCAAGGGCAAGGAGAGCTACGATGGCTTCGCGCCCCGCGCCAACGCCTCCCGCGCGCCCGGCCTTTGGCAAAATCTTCGGGTAGAATTTCGCGCCCCGCGCTTCGACGCCGACGGCAAAAAAATCGCCAACGCCAAATTCGTCCGGGTCCTCCTCAACGATTTTCTGATCCACGAAAACGTCGAGGTCACCGGCCCGACCCGCAGCGCGCTCTTTGAAACCGGACCCGAGGCCGCCCGCGGCCCCATCATGATTCAGGGCGACCATGGCCCGATCGCGATCCGCCGCCTCTCCGCCCTCCGTTTCGACACTCCGCCCGTCACCACCTCCGGCCTCACCTATGAACTCCGCACCGGTGAAAAAAATGGCCTCGGCGATTACTCCACGCCGCCGACTGCGACCGGTACCTTGGACGCCCTCAGCCTTCTGCCCATGGAGAAATCCGGCAAGTCCGCCTTGGTGATCAAGGGCACGATCCGCCTCGCCCGCGCCGACACCTACACGTTCACCACCGAGACCCGTAACCCCGCCCGCCTCCTCATCGCCGGCGAGACCGCGATCTCCCCGCTCGAGCTGGGCGGCGACGGCCGCACCCTCACGTTGCCGGCCGGCGACCACCCGTTCCAACTCGACTACCGCCAAGCCCGCAGCGGCCGCCCGTCGCTCAAGATCGGCGTCCGCGGGGTCAGCCTCGCGCCGCAGTCGCTCACCTACGTTGACCCCGCCGCCAAAGCACCGGTTAAAAAAACTCTGCTCATAGAACCCACCGACTGCCCGCGCCTTCAACGCGGCTTCGTTCCCTTCGAGCCAAAAAAGCGCCTCTACGCCCTCAGCGTCGGCTCCCCCGGCGGCGCGCACTACGCCTACGACCTCGAGGCCGGCACCCTTCTCCGCGCTTGGCGCGGAGCCTTCCTCGACACCGTCGACATGTGGGAAGGCCGCGGCGAACCCCAACTCGCCGAACCCGCCGGCCCCGCCCTTACCCTCAACGCAAAACCCACCGTCGCCCTCCTCGAACGCTCCGCCTACGATTGGCCCGACACCCCCGATGCCCTTTGGTCTTCGCAGGGCTACACACTCGCGGCCGACGGCTCGCCGACGTTTCTCAGCAAACTCGGCGATCTCTCCATCCGCGATCGGATTACCCCCGCCGCCGACGGCCGCAGCCTCACCCGCACCCTCACCCTCGTCGGTCGCAACACCTCGTGGGAAACCCATATACTTCTCGCCGAGGCCGCGACCATCACCCCGCAACCCGACGGCCGCGGCTGGATCGTCGGCGACCGCGCCTACTACCTCGATCTGCCGAAGGATAGCGTCTTGAAACCCACCGTTCGCACGCGCCAAGGCCGCCAGCAACTCACCATTCCCATCTCCGGCGGCAAGGTCGACCGCACCCTCACGTATTCGCTCGTTTGGTAATTTTCCCCATGAAGCGCCCCCTCTCTTTTCCGCTCACGTTCTCGGTTCTCGCCGGCTTCGCCGTTCCGTTCTTCGCATTCGCGCAGACCAACAACCCCTCCGCCGCCGAACGCTTCATCAAGCCTTCCGAAGCGCTCACCGCCGCCGAGAGTCGCTATTGGCAACGCACCCCGCTCCCCGTGCCCGACGCCATCGTGCTCGAGGTCAGCGGTATCGTCGCCGTCGCCCCGGCGCGCCTGCTCGTCACCACCCGCCGCGGCGAAGTCTGGTGGATCGACGGTGCCTACGACGCCGAGCCCAAGCCGCGTTACACTCTTTTCGCCGAAGGCCTCCACGAGCCGCTCGGGATCGTCGCGGCCCCGAAGGGCGGCTTCTACGTCGCCCAGCGCCAAGAGCTCACCCGCCTCGCCGATACCGACGGCGACGGCCGCGCCGACGTGTTTGAAACCGTCGCGAAATTCCCCATCTCCGGCAGCTACCACGAATACGCCTTCGGCCCGGTGCTAGGGCCCAACGGTAATCTCCGCGTCACCCTCAATGTCGCTTTTGGCGGAGCCACTCAGGCCCCCGTGCCTTGGCGCGGCTGGATGGTCGAGATCACGCCCGACGGCCAGCTCACGCCCATCGCCGCCGGCCTGCGGTCGCCCGCCGGCTTGGCCGTCAGTTCCCAAGGCGCTTGGTTCACCACCGACAATCAGGGCGAGTGGGTCGGCTCCGGCAAAATTACTCACATCGAATCCGGCGACTTCATCGGCCATCCCGCCGGCCTCACGTGGTCCAAACTGCCCGGCTCGACCGTGTCGGTTCGCCCCGAGCAAATTTCCGACTTCGAGCAGCCCATGCACGTCGTCGCCAAAAAACTCCCCGGCTTGAAAGCCCCCGCCGTCTGGTTGCCGCACGCCGTGCACGGCATCTCGAATTCCGCCATGATCGAAGATCGCACCGGAGGGAAATTCGGCCCGTTTGCCGGCCAGTTCTTCGTCGGCGACCAGGGCCAGAGCAAACTCATGCGAGTCTCTTTTGAGCAGGTGCAGGGCGTCTGGCAGGGCGCCGCCTACGCCTTCCGCGAGGGTTTCGACAGCGGCATTCTGCGCATGGAATTCGGCGAGAACGCCACGATGTTTGTCGGCGAAACCGCCCGCGGTTGGGGCTCCGTCGGCCCGAAACAATACGGCATTGAGCGCGTGACGTGGACCGGCGCGACCCCGTTCGAGATCAAAGAAGTCAAAGCCCAGCCCGATGGTTTTCTGCTCACCTTCACCGCGCCCGTTGATCGCGCGACGGCCGGGAATCCCGCGAGCTACAGCATCGCCGGCTTCACCTACAACTATCACGCCGCCTATGGTGCCGCGCCGATCGATCGCCTCGCGTGCCCCGTGCGCAAAGTGGTCGTCGCACCCGACGGTCTCAGCGTGCGCCTCGCCGCCGTCTGCCTGCGCGAGGGCTACATCCACGAGATCAAGGCCTCCGGCGTGCGCGCCGCCACCGGGGGCGACGCCATCCTCCACCCGATCGCGTATTACACGCTCAACCGGTTCGCTCCCGGCGATCGTATCATTCCCGTCGAGCCCAACGCCGCCGAGATTTGCGCCGCCGTTTCCGCCGTCACCCTCGGCCATACCGCCAAACACCCGATCAAGCAGCCCACCGATTGGCCCAACAGCGAGGGCGACCGACAGTTTCTCCTCGGCACCCAACCCGGCCTGAAGTTCGACCAGACCTTGCTCACCGTCAAAGCCGGCACGCGCATCCGACTTATCTTCAAAAACACCGACGACATGCTGCATAACTTCGTCCTCTGCGCCCCCGGCAAAGGCCAGGACGTGGGCGCCGCCGCGCTCGCCCTCGGCATCGACGGCGCCGCCAAGAGTTACGTGCCCGATTCCGCCGACGTTCTTTTTCACACGAGCGTCGTCCAACCCGAGACCAGCGACACGATCTACTTCATCGCCCCGAGCACTCCGGGCGATTACGATTACATCTGCAGCTTCCCCGGCCACGCCGCCCTGATGAAGGGCATCCTCCGCGTCGAAGCCAAGTAGGGCGGCGTCTCTGCCGTCGTCCGTTTCTTCGAAGTCACCACCTCGATTCTGAGCCACGTTCTGTAGATGCGACGCCCTCGTCGTGCGTTTGCGGCCTTGTCGTCGCGGCCCGTAAGATTTTGAGCCTGCTCATTGCCGGCGTGTTGCCGTCGCGCCCCACTGAATACCTCGAACAACCTATTTGGTCGCACTCCACCCTTGCGCTGCTCCCTTCACGGCGTGCAGTTCCATCATGAAAGCCAAGATCCCAACTCAACGCCGGCCCCCGGATCCAAAAACCAAATCCGGTTTCTTTGGTAAATTCACCGAGGTGAAATCTGCCAACGCTCCATTTACGGACGGTGATTCCGCCCGCGACGCGCTGCGGGGTGCTCGTCTCCAACCAAAGTCCCCATGAGCTCCTCCACCCCGCTCCCCGCCGAGCCCCGCCCCGGCCGCTACCGCCACTACAAAGGCCAAGACTACCAAGTCATCTCTCTCGCCCGCCACTCGGAGACCGAAGAAGTCCTCGTGGTCTACAAACTGCTCTACGGCGACTTCAGCCTCTGGGTGCGCCCGCACGCGATGTTCACTTCCACGGTCACGTTACCCGACGGCACCGTGACGCCGCGCTTCGCCTACGTGGGGCCGGAGTAACAGCCCCCCGGCCACCGTCACGCTCTCGTTTTTAGCTCGTCAACGAACACGAGCCGGCGAGCGCTGCCGGCGTCTGCTCGGCCCAAATCGGGCGTCTCGCGCATCGAACCCGAACCGGCATTCACGAACCGGAAATCATCCGGGAAAAGCACAACGCCGCCCCCGGTCTCCGTCGCGAACTTGAGGCTGAGCACGAGCCGCTTCGCCAAGCCCTCGCCCCTCTGGGCGAGGGCGTCGAACCATCGAAAACTCGCGACCCGACCGACCGTAGAACCATTCTGGGCGCCTCAACCCGCCAAGCCGTGGCCGATGCTACCCGCACGGCGCCCATCGGAACCGGCCCCGCCGAGCGCGAGCCGCCTGCGCGCCTGTGCTTCGACAACTAGATGGTGAACGCCGGCTCAAACCAAGCCAGCGGACTGGCTCGTTACTTGGCCGAACGGCTCACTTCGGCCCAAACCTGCTCCAACACCGGCCGGATCACCCGGGCAAACTCGACGTAGGACGGCGGATGAAAATGCAGTTTGTCCTCTTTGTAGAGATCGAGCCGCGGATGGCCGGACGCATCGACCAGCGCCGGGTTGATATCGACAAAAAAACGATGCGGCGTCGCGGCGCAATACGCACGGGCCAGCGCGTTGTAATGATCGACCTGCTCCCAACGGCCCACCCGATCCGGCGACCGCGTGCTGGAGACAAAAATGATCCGCGTCTGCGGCAACGTCGCCTGCACCCGCTCCGAGAAGGCCCGAAACCGCGCAAAAATCGCCGCCGGGTCCTCGGCCACCGCACCGGCCTTGAGGTCGTTGCTGCCGCAATAATAGACGATGACCTTGGGCGCATACGGCGTGACGACTTGGTCGAACCGCGCGAGCTGGTCACCCGTGCGCGATCCGCCAAACGCCCGGTTTAACACCGGCAAGGGCGCCATCTGCTCCGGCACCGTGGTCCACTGCCGAAAGATGCTGCTGCCGACGAAAACGATGCCGCCGGGGGCAAACGGAGTCACGCGGTCCTGTTCGGCAAAAGCGTCGAAAGCAGGTTGATACTGCTTCCAGCGTTTGGCGGCTTCCTCGGCCGGCGAAAGGATTTCCGCCGCCCAACCCAAAGTCACGGCGCAGCAAAGCGAGAGCAGGAGCAGGATTTTTTTCATACAAAAAAGCGGATGAAGAACTGACAGAACAGCGCACCGACCACCGTCATGGCAAAGCCCCAAAGCAGCATTTTTCGGAACAGCGCACGTTCATTCTCGCCCTCGGGTCGGGCCGCGATGGCCAGCGCGCCGATCGTCGAGAGCGGCGAGACATCGACGATCATGGCGCCCACCCCGATGCTCAGCGCAACTTGCAGCGGATCGCCGCCGCCCAGCTTCTCGACGAAGCCTGCCACGGCGGGAATAAACGCCGGATACACGACGCCCGAAGTCGAGCTGTAGGTCGAAATCATGCCCGTGCAAAACGCCATCGTCCCGTTGGCCGTGACCGGCGTCGCCACGTTGGCGAGCAACGTCGTAAACAGATCCATGCCGCCCGTCTTTTCGAGCACGGCGATCAACACGCTGACGCCCGACACCGTCACGATCACCGCCCAAGGAATGCTCGCAAACGCCCGCGTGTCGTCGAGCGCGCCCGCCACGATCAGCACCGACGCCGCGGCAAACGCCGAGAGGCCGGGGTTGACCCGCAGAAACACGACCGCCGCAATCCAGACCGCCAGCACGCCCAACGAAAACCATTGGGAGCCGGTCAACGCCGGCGGCCGTTCCCCGACCGGACCGCGGCCCGCGCGGAACAGCTTGAGGCCGCCGAACAAAAAGTAAGCGGCCAGCGCCACGACGGCGTGGGCTACAAAGGCCGCCGCGAACACCTGCCAGTCGTGTCCCGGGAGACCGGCTTTTTGCATCTGCGTATGCATAATCAGGCCCACCGAACTGATCGGCGACAGGTTTCCCGCATTGGCGCCGTTGGCGACCATCAGGGCGGTCAGAAATGCCGACACGCCGGCCCGATGCCCAATGCCCATCGCGAGCGGCGCGATCAGCGCGGTCGCCGCGATCGCTCCCGGTCCGATGGATGAGAGCACCCCGGCCATCAAAAAAAATACCACCGGCAACAACGCCGCGCGCCCCCCGCAAAGCCGCACCGCCCGTCGGGCCAGCGCCTCCAATGTGCCGTTTCGTTGCACCACGCCAAACAGCAGCGTCACGCCCACGAGGGTGAGAAACAGGCTGGAAGGAAACGCCGCGAGCAAGGCCTCCGCTTTCCACCCGGCCGCGAAAACCGCGATCGGCCACGCCAGCGCAACCGCGAGCACCCCGATGTTGATCCGGGCGGTCAGGCTGAAGCCGATCACCACGGCCAGCGCGACCAACGACATGACGGCCGGGCTCATGGGGCGGGCAGGAGATGTTTCTGCACCTTGCCCAACGCCGTGCGCGGCAAGGCCGGCACCCGCACAAACTTCTTCGGCTGCTTGAACGAGGCAAATTGAGAGCGCAACACCGCGACCGTCGCCGCCTCGTCGAACCCCGCATTATCGACCACCACATAGGCCACGGGCACCTCGCCGCGCACCGCATCGGGCACGCCGACGACCGTCGCTTCCCGCACGCCGGGCTGTTCGAGGATCAGCTCCTCGATCTCCCGCGGGTAGATATTGAAACCGCCGGAGATGATCAGATCGCTGCGCCGGCCCTGCAGGGTAACATAGCCGTCGGCGGCGCGCACCCCGATGTCGCCCGTGCGAAACCAACCGGCACTCCACGCCGCCGCCGTCGCGTCGGGGCGCCGCCAATAGCCGGCGCACACGTTCGGACCTTTCACCCAGACCTCGCCCGTCGTGCCGTCGGGGACCACGGCGTTGGCCTCGTCGCAGATGCGCACCGCCACGTGCGCGAGCGGCAGACCGACCGTGCCAGGGCGACGCTCGCCGGCGTAGGGGTTGCCGATATTCATCAACGTCTCGGTCATCCCGTAGCGTTCCAGAATCACCGAGCCGTAGAGCAGTCTGAATTTCTCATGCACCTCAGCCGGCAACGGCGCCGACCCGGAAACCGCCAACCGCAGGCGCGAGCCGATCTGCCGCGCGACTTCGGGCGGGAGCTCCAGCAGCCGGATGAACATCGCGGGCACGCCAAAAAAGAGCGACGGCCGATACTCGTCGAACCATTGGGCGGCCTTCGCGTGTTCGAAACGCTCGGTCAGACGCAGGTGGCAACCGCTGAAGAGCCAGCAGTGCAGTCCGTTCGCCAAACCGTGCACGTGAAAAAGTGGCAGCGTCGCAAGGTAGCGATCGGCCGACGTGATCGCCCAGGCCGTGACGAGGGTGAGACCGTTGGTCGCAAAATTACCCTGCGTGAGCACCGCGCCCTTCGACGCCCCGGTCGTGCCCGACGTGTAGATGAGCGCCATCGGCGTATCCGCATCGGCCGGGACCGAAATTCGCGAGCCCAGCTGCGCCGCAGCCTCGGCCGTCAATCCGTCCACCTCCCAGATCGCCACATCGCTGGGAATAAGCCCGGCCAACTCGCGGGAGGTCACCACCGCGGTGGGCGCAGCGTCCCGCACGATGTGCGTCAGCTCGCGTTCCCGGTAGAGCACGTTGATCGGCACGATGATCAGGCCGAGCTTGGTTCCGGCGAGCCAGAGATCGATCACCTCAATCCGGTTCTGCAAAAAAAACGCGAGCCGATCTCCCGCCTGCAAACCCCGCGCGCGCAAAAGATGGGCGAGCCGATTGCTGCGCACTTCAAGATCGCCAAACGTATAGCAGGCCAAAGACCCGGGCGCGGTCTCGATTTCAAGCGCGGGCTGGGCCGCGCGTTGCAGGAGGGAATTGTCGAAGAGGGGCAGCAGGGACATAGAAGATGAAACGCGAGGCCTTATGACGGCGGTGCCATGGTCGGCACGGGTTCGAGGTCTTTCGGAAACGTCACGCCCTCCCAGCGCGCCACCACGGCGGGTGCGGTGCAATGGCCGACAACATTCACACTGGTCCGGATCGGATCGATCAACGCATCGATGCCGAGCAGCAGACCGAGGCCTTCAAGCGGGAGACCGAAGCTCTGAAACAAGGCCGTGAGCACGACGAAATTGGCCCGTGGAATGCCCGCGACGCCCTTGCTGGTCAGCTTAAGGGTGAGCAAAATCAAAAGCTGTTGGTCGAACGAGAGCGGAACGTTGGCCGCCTGCGCGACAAACAGCGTCGCAAGTCCGAGAAAGAGGGTGCTGCCACATAGGTTCAGGCTGAGACTCAGCGGAGCCACCACGCCGAGAATCCGATTGGGCACGCCGAAACGCTCCATGTTTTCCAGAGTCTGGGGCAGAGCCGCCGCGCTCGACGTCGTGCTGAACGCGATCAGGAACGGCTCCCTCACGAAATGCACGAACCGCCGCATCGGCACTCCGCTCGCCACGAGTGAGCCGCCGAAAACCACCGCGAGGAACAACAGTTCCGCTCCCCAAGCCGCCCCAAACAGCCGGGCCAACCCGAGCAGAACCCCCACCCCGCTGGTCGCCACCGTTCCCGCCATGGCGGCAAAAACCGCCGCCGGCGCGAGGTACATGATGATCTGCGTGAACCGAAACGCGACCGCCACCACGGCATCGGCCAGCACCAGCACGGGCTTCGCCCGCTCTCCCACCGCGAGGCAGGCCACGCCGAACAGGAAACAGAACACCACGATCTGCAGCACATCGCCCCGCGCCATCGCATCCACGATGCTGGTCGGAAAGGCATTCACGAGCACATCGGTAAACGTCATTTTTGAAACCACCGGCGCCGCCTGAGCGGCGAGCGCGACGTTGTCGCCCGGCCGAAAAATCGCCGCGGTAAACCACCCGAGCAGAAGCGCGAGCGTCGTCGCGACCTCAAAAAAGACCAGCGACTTCCAACCCAAGCGGCCCAAGTCCTTCATTCCCCCCACCCCGCCGACCGCCCGCACCAACACGCCGAAAAGCACCGGAGCGATAATTGCCCGGATCAGCCGGAGAAAAATATCGCTGATGAACTTCAGATGCACGGCGAGCTCCGGGGCCGCTAATCCAAAAACCACGCCACCGCCCGCCGCGAACAACATCCACTGGGCCAGAGAGAGCCGACGAAGAAAAAAGACCGAATTTGACGGAGGCATCGTGGGGAGCGTTGGCCGTTAGGCGTTGAGCACGGGCCCCGCGACCGACGGCACCCGTTTCAGCCACAGCCAAATCGAGGCGGCGAGCAACCCGACGGCGCGTCCAAGCGCGAACCACGGTTCGTTAAACCAGCCGGGCGTCAGCGGGCCAAAACACCCGCAGCGCACCTCCAGTCCACGCATCATGGCCTGAGCCAACACCACCACAAAAACCGCGCTCAAGCCCACGACTACGAAACGGATCGTCTCCGGCCAGAAGTCCACGCCGAGAGCGACGCCGGCGAGCACTTCGAGCCAAGGCAACATCATGGCGGTTCCTCGTAGCCACGCATCGGGTAAGCCGATCCCATAGGCCACCAAATCGGCGTGAAACTCCACGGGGTGTGCCGCTTTGAAACCGCCGGCTGCGACCAAAACCGCACCCAGCAACCAGCGTATATAAACCTCGCGGCTGCGACTGGAGCAGGCACCCGGGGTCATCGCGACGGTTCCACGATTCTGAAGACCGGAAGAGGCCGGGAAAACACGAGCCGTTGCTCCGAGCGCAGCCAGTCACCAACTAGGCCCACTCCTCCCGCGACCGCCAACACTGCCAACAATCGCGCGGGCCGCACCGCGTGGAAGGCTGGAAAAAGGGAGTCGGCGACTCGGCGCATTGTCAGGGGGTCTTCAGCAATTCATCCACTACGCGCTGGAAATAGTCCAGCGTCTGGGCACCCGCAATCGTGGTCTCCACCACCCGGCCATCGGCCCCGGTCTTTCGGATCAGGAAGGTCGGCGTCCCTTGAACCTTGAGCCGCGCATACTCGGCGAAATCGGCAGCCACCGCGTTACGCACGCCGCGTTCACCCAGACATTGGTCCAAAGCCCCCCCGTCAATCTGCGGGCTTTTTTTGACTAAATTGGCCACAAAACTGAACGGCCGACCGGCCGCTTCGAAGAGTCGCTCTTTCACCTCCCAATACTTTTCCTGCCGCAAGGCGCACCGCGCGACTTGGAAAATCGGCGCGAACTGTTCTGACGGGTCATCGGAAGCATTGAGCACGACCCACTGCACTTTTCCCGTGTCCACGTAACGGCTCCGCAGCACCGGAAAGATTCTCTCATGAAAGTCCCGGCAGTGGGCGCACCTGAAACTCGAAACTTCGATCACCACGATCGGGGCGGTCGCCGAACCCAGAACAGGACGTTCCCGGCGGGCAAACGCCGGCCCGAGCCTCGGGTCCGGCTCAGGGCTGGCCGCTTCGGCCGCGCTCGCCGCGCCGATACCGGGGCCGGCCAGAAGCCAAAGCAGCAAAAACCGCCGCACCATGGGAAACCTCAGAACTTCGTCCTCAGCCCGAGTCGGAACATCCGGCCGACTTGGTCAAACAGGCCGGGATCGGTGGGGAGCGGCGTGGCGCCGCCGGTGCGAGGTGCGTAGGTGGGATCCCGATCGAGGAGATTCGCGACGTTCAAATAGACTTCCGACTCCCAGCCTTGGCGAATCTTGGGCAACCGGTAGGTCAATTGGCCGTCGAAATACGCGGTCGAAGGCACGGCGTTGTAATCGGTGGTCAGACCCAGAACGCGCGTCTTGTCCCAAGTCATCCGGCCGATGTAGCGCATCTGGAGGAAGCTGGAGAAGGCGTTGCGCGAGTGATTCAACGAGAGGTTGCCCCGGATGCGCGGCAACGCCGATGTGCCCGATGCGGCATTCGCGATGCCGTTGCCGGCCAGATTGATCTGAGTCGGCGTAAGCGGTGAAACCCGCGAATACTCGTCGATGTAACCGGCGATCGCCCGCACGGTGAGATTGCCCGGCCGCACGGCGGCAAACCACGTGTTGAGCGGAATCCGGTAACTGGCCTCGAAATCCACGCCGCGGGAAAACTCGGAATTGAGATTAACCGATGAGGTCCGCGTCTGGATGATCGCCCGTGGGCTGGCCGAGGTCGGGCCGCGCGTCACGAAGGAGCAGAGCGGCGACGACGGGTTGATCGAGCACTCGCGCACGGCGTCCTGTCCGCCCGCCACGAAAATCGCGTCGGCAATTTCCGTGGTGTAAAAATCCACGGCGAAACTCGCGCCTTTCAGCCACATCGGTTGGTAGACAAAACCGACAACCGTCGAGTCGGCCACCTCGGGTTTCAGATTCGGATTACCGCTGTTGATGTTGGGCACGCCCTGAAAGGTCAGGCCCGTGCCGCCGGCGAAATTGTCGGAGATGTTACCGTTGGTCTGACGGCCGGCGGAGAAGAGCTCATTGATGTTGGGCGCCCGGATGTCACGGGAGCGTGAGGCACGGAGGCGCAGATCGGCGTTGCGCTGCCAGACCGCTCCGGCCTTCCAAGAATTGGCATCACCACTGGTCGAGTAATCCGCGTGCCGGAAAGCCAGACTGGCCGTCAGCTTCTTCACGAGCGGCAGATCCTTCAGCAGCGGAATCTGCGTTTCGGCGAACTCCTCCATGATCGTATAGTTGCCCGTAAACGGTTGGTTGTTCGCCAATCGGTAGGCGCCGGCGATCGAGAGCGCGTCGGTCGTGGTCGTGGATTCGAGTTTGCGCCAATGCAACCCGGCGGCGACCGCCACGGGACCGGCAGGCAAATCGAAAACCTCTCCAGCAACCTTCGATTCGATCACATCTTGGGAGGTAGTTTCTTCAAACCGAGTGGTGCCCATAACGTAGTCCAAGGCCGCGGCCGAGGGCGATCCGGCACCGAACGGATTGAAGGCCACGCTCCCCGGATTGGCGGCCGCTGCGCGGGGAACAATCTGTCCACCGACCAGAATCGCATCCGCGGCGACCGCCATCCGCGCGGTGATGAGATTGTTGACGATCGGAATACTGATGTCGTTCGTACCCGATTGGAGCGACGTCTCCCAGTCCCAGCCGCCGATTTTTGCATTGAACCCCACCAACACGCGCCGGTTCTGGTCATTGACCTTGGACACCGTCAGTCCGCGCTCCAGCGTCAAGCGGTTCATGGTAAACGAGGTGACACCGAGCGTAGCCATGCGCGCGACCAAGTCGGGCGCGGCCCGGTTGAGAAAAGCGTTGTCGCTGCGGATCGTGAGCAGATGCGTGGTCGGGCTGTTCTGCTGGTTCATTTGCGTTTCGCTGAAACCGCCCTCGACGAAGAAAGAGAAATTTTCGAGCAGCTTGAAATCGTTTCGCAGGAATAAATTTTTACGCGTGAGCGGACGCACGATCTCTTGGGCCGTGCCGATCCGGAAACCGTCGCCGCCGCTCTGAAATCCGTTCGCCGTACCGATGGTGGTCGAGAACCGGCCGTAATCGTACGGACTCTGCGTGCCGCCGGGGCCGAACTTGATCCCGCGGATGAGCGCGTTGTTGGCGGCGGTGCCGCCGGCGCCATTGATGATATTGCCGCCGGGCGTGAAGGGCGAGCGGATGTCCGCCACGCGGATCACCTTGGTCGTGTTGCCCGGCTCGGGGATTTGGTTGGTTTCTTCACGCCGGAAATCGCGCCCGTCGCCGTTCACGCCTTTGCTCTCCACGTACTCGCCGCTGAAAACGAGGTGACCGCGGCCATTGAGATACTTGGTCCCGAACGTGACCGAACCCTTGTATTCCTGATTATCGCCCTTCTGCGACTGACCGAGGAGGAAGTCGGTCTTGAAGCCGACAAATTCTTTGTTGAGCACGAAATTCACGACGCCGCCGACGGCATCGGAACCATACGCGGCCGAGGCGCCACCGTTTACGACGTCCACCCGATCGACCAGACCTTGCGGCATCAGGTTAACGTCAACCTGTCCGGTCGGGCCGCTGGGGGTGAAGCGGCGGCCGTCCAGAAGCGTCAGCGTGCGCGTGACGCCGAGTCCCCTCAGGTTCAGAAAATTGGCGCTGTTGTTACCCGTGCCACCGCCGACGGTCTGGCCGCCACCGGGAGCGAGGGAGGGCAGTTGTTTCAAACCGTCGGCGAGATTGATCGGCGCGGCGGCGAGCAGGGAGGTTTGATCGACCACGAGCACCGGAGTGGGCGAAGTAAACGTGCTGGCCCCGACAATCAGCGAGCCCGACACGTTGAAGGTTTCGAGTTGGAGGACCTCGCCGGCCAGGTTCGCGGCGCCCGGAACCGGAGTCGGGCTCTTCGTGGGAGAACTCGGGTTGACGCTCTGCGCCGAGGCCGAAGCGACCAGCAGCGAGCCGAGGATAATCAGTGTGGAAAAAGATCGGGCGAAGGACCGGTCGGAGGTTGGGCGGAGGTTGGGCATGGTGGCGGCGTTCATTGGTTAGAAAGAGAGTGCCAAAGCGGCGGGATAGTTAAGGCAACGACGATCCAGGATCGGCCGGTGGAGGAACTGGGGAGGGGCCGAGTCGAGAACGAGGGGCGCATTGCTCGCAGAAGCGGCCGGTCACGCAAACCGGTATTCATGCAAGCGTTGCAAAACGCGAAAAAAGTGATCGCCCCTCCAATCGCGTGCCAACGAACGGCGAGGCCGCTCAGGGATTCTTCCGCGCCGCTTCGAGCAAAGCCCGGGGACGGTTGGCCGGGCCGGGCTTCGGACTTGGGGCGTTTAAGAGATACGCCGCTCCGGCGTTGAGCGCGGCGACGAGCTTCGGGTCTCCTGCGCGATTACGATACTCCATGGGGTCGTCGGCGCGCCAGTAGAGTTCCCGACCGGCTGCACCGCCGGCCCACTCGGTGTAGCGCCACTCTGCCGCGATCACCGTGCGGCCGAGCACATCGCTCTTTTTCGCCTGATCGTAATGATAAACCATACTCGACGCCGGCCGGAAGCCGGTCGGCGGCCGACCCCGCATCGCGGCCACGAGCGAGCGGCCTTCCAAGCCCGGCAGCGGAGCAAAGCCGCCGAGTTCGACCAAGGTGGGGAAGACGTCGAGCAACTCCACCGGCTCGGCCACCACCTTGCCCGCCGGGACTCCCGCCCCGGCCACGACCATCGGCACGCGCGTCGCGGCGTCGAACGCGCTCAGTTTTGCCCAGAGTCCCCCGTGGTCGCCCAGATGAAACCCGTGGTCGCTGATGAGCACCACGACGGTCGTTTTCCAAAGATCAAGCCGGTCTAGCCCATCCAGCAACATGCCGACGTGGGCATCGGTGAACGACACACTCGCGTAGTAACCGCGCATCGCCGCCTCTCGCGAATCGGGCTGGGCGAAACCCGAGAGCTCCGTCTGCAACGCGATGGGCGGCACGTCCACCATCGCGGGCTCGGGTTTCGGGGCCAGGCTGCCCGGCGGATACAGGTCGAAAAATTTCTTCGGCGCGGTCCACGGCAAGTGAGGCAGGTGCAACCCCGCGGCCAAAAAGAACGGTCTCCCGGTCGCGTGTTGCTCCGCCATGAGCCGAAGGATCGTCCGGACGTTGCGCCCATCCCGCGTGCCCGCACCATCGCTGGACAAAACATGAAACGCCGGCCGACCGTCGCCGGGTTTTCCGGCAGAGCCGTATCGTGCCTCGATCGCCGCAATTTCCTCCGGATCGCTCGCCGGCCGATCGTCGTAGGAATCCCACGACGCTTCGTCGTTCACCTTTGCGTTGTGGAAGATTTTTCCCGCTCCGGCGCTGAGGTAGCCTTGCTGCCTAAAAAACTGCGGCAACATGACCGCATCGGGCAACGCGGCGCGCGCTGGTGTGCTCAGGATATACACGCCGCTCGTCTCCGGGCGCCGTCCGCTCAAAAACGAAACCCGGCTCGGATTACAAAGCGGATACTGCGCATACGCGCGGTCGAATCGCACCCCACGCGCGGCCAGCCGGTCGATCTGGGGCGTCTGCGCCACGGGGTCGCCGTAGCAGCCGAGCGCGAGGTTCAGATCGTCGACGACGATGAACAACACGTTGGGCGACTTCGGGCCCACGGCGGGCGCGGCCGCGAAGACTCCGGCGGCCCACCCGACAACACACGCGGCTAACGCGGCGGCCCGAAAAGCAGAGGTCTGAGTCATGGCGGTTCGGCGTCAGGACTTGGTGATCGCGCGTTGTGCGCCCTGCCAACCTCCGCGCCATTGAGCCATGAGTTGCTCGAGCAGTTCACGATGGGCGGGGCTCTTGGCGACATTGAGATTCTCCTGCGGATCGATCTGGTGGTCGTAGAGCTCGATGTCCGCGACTTTGCCGGGGTCGTCGCGATGCAGCCAGACGGTGAAGCGATAGCGCTCCGTGCGCATGGAATAACCCATGAGCGGAATACCGCCGGTAGCCGAGTTGCCCGGGCGGGGATATTGGCTGAAGGCCGCCGGCTTCCAGGGGCGGGTGGGATGATCGAGGACCGGCTTGAAACTGAGACCCTCGAGGTGGGCGGGGAGCGGCAGACCGGCGAGTTCGGCGAGCGTCGGATAGATGTCGACGAACTCGACAAGCCCGGTCGCTTTGGCGCCGGCGTGTTTCATGCCGGGAACAGAGAGAAGCAGCGCGCCGTTGGTGTCGTTTTCGGCATTGCTGTGTTTGCACCACGCGTCGTGCTCGCCGAGTTTCCAGCCGTGGTCGCCCCAAAGGACCACGATCGTATTTTTGGCAAGGTCGAGACGGTCGAGTTCGTCGAGCACGAGGCCGAGCTGGGCATCCATGTAGGAGATGGCGGCGTAGTAGCCGTGCTTCAGCTGGCGGGCGAGGTCGTCCGGGATCGAGCCTTCGGGAATGCCGTGATAGTTGCGGAGCTCACCGCCGGGCTGGATCGCGTAGTCGGGCGCTTCCTTCGGACGAAATTTATTCGGGGCGAGCTGGATTTTCGCGGGATCGTAAAGGTCCCAGTATTTTTTCGGAGCGACGAACGGCAGGTGGGGTTTGGAAAAACCGAGCGCGAGAAAAAAGGGCCGCTGCTGCTTCGCCATCACGCCGAGGGTGGCGACGGCGAGCTTGGCATTTTGGCCGTCGGTAAAGGTGTCGTCAGGCACATCGGCGCCCTCAAAAGCGGGGCCGCGGGAATTGCGGGGAGTCGGCTCCTGCTTTTTCTTTCCCGATTTCTTGCCGGAGCCGCCGGCGACCGCAGGGGCGGCGGATTGGCGGTTATTGAGTGCTAGGTTCTCAGGCAGACCGTAGGCTTGGCCGCGGGAGGACTGCCAAGGCACGGACCACGTGGGAGCGTCGTCGAGACTGCCATGATAGATCTTGCCCATACCTTGGACGAAATAGCCGTGGTTTTTGAAATGCTGGCCGAGCGTGACGACATTGGGCAGAGCGGCGCGAAAATGGGTTTCGAGGTCCCAGACCTTGGTCGTGTCGGGCCGGGTGCCCGTCATGAGGCTCGAGCGCGTGGGCGAGCAGACGGCTTGTTGGCAATAAGCGCGGTAAAACGTGATCCCGGCTTTCGCGATGCGATCCAGATTGGGCGACTTCACGTAGCTCGCCCCATAAGCACCGAACTCGGGCCGGAGGTCATCAACGGCGATGAAGAGAACGTTAGGGCGGGCCGGCGAGGAATCGGCGGCACGGGCGAGGCCCACCGCGGCAAGACAAAGCATCAGACGGAGGAACGATTTCATAAAAAATGGAGAGGCAGGACGACCGCGCCAGATCAGCGCTTGCGTTTGTTTTTGCGGGCTTCGGGTGGCTCGGCGCGTTCAGGTGAAACGGCATCTTCGACGGAAAATTGCCCGGCCCGACGGAGCGCGATCACCCACTCGGGGCCGACGTCTTCGGCCGTGAGCGGCTTGAACGCCGCGCGCTCTTTCGTCTCCGACCAGTCGGCCGGGATTGCGGTTGTCGCGAAGCCGGCTTGGGCCGCCGCTGCAACCGTGCCGCTCCCGACGAGGAGGTTTCCGCGGTAGGTGTTTGGCTTGAACGTGAACCGGTCCAGCGGTGCCGCCGTCTCCGCCACCGTGACGAGGACCGAGGCGCCGCCCTGCGACCGCACAAACCGGTTGTTTTCGATCACGCATCCCTCCGGCAACAGGATCTGCTGCGATTCAGGCCAGTGGTTTTTATACGACGAACCGACCTCCAGATCGGGCCCCGAGATTCCGACCAACACGTTGTCGGACAACGTGAGGTTCTTCACCTGCGGATAAGTAGGGATACGAACGTCGGCCGTCTTCCGGCCATTGGGCTTCACGTCGGGCACATAACTCGGCGTCAGAGCAGATGCGATGAACTCGCCGCACGCGACGCGGATGCCGTAACCGCAACCCGAGACAAAATTCCCGCGCACCACGTTGTTGCGGCCGGACATCCGCAGGCCCTGGGCCCCGGCGATGCCTTGGCCCAGCACGACGTTTTGCTCGACGGTGTTGAAGTTCCCGCGCCGGATATTGATGCCGCCGCGCGTGGCGATGACCGTGTTGTGGCGCACGACATTGTGGTTCGACTTGAGCGAAATGATCTCGGTCCCCTCCCCGTCCGCGCGGTCGAAAAGGTTATGCTCGATGGTGAAATACGCCCCGTCCTCGTCGCATTCTTCGAGCTTACCCGAACCCCAGACCCGGATAATCTCGCGGCCGTTGGCACCGGCGACGTAAGGGACGTTTTTGAAATAGGAACGACTCACCGCGTTGCGCCGGCTATCGACGATCGCGTTGCCGATGAGAGGCTGGAGATGGTTTTTCCCTTTGAAAAAGCATCGCTCGATGCGGTTGTCGTCGCCGTCAAAAAACACCCAGTAGTATTCGGTTTCAAACGAGGCCGGGTTGTAATCCGTGATAGCGGTGTTGCGAACCACGCCGTGGTGGGACTTGAACTGGATCACGGCGCCTTTGGTGATCGCGCCGCCGTGAAACCAGAAGCCGTCAACCGTGACGTGGGCGGCGTTGATTTCCAACGAAGACGCCCCGCCCAGCTTAATGCCACCGGGCGTCTCCGCCCGGATAACCACCGGGTTACCCGGCTCGCCGCCCCGATTGACGACGACCTTAACGTCGTTCCACGGGCCGTTCTTGAGCGTCACCGTATCGCCCGCGCGCGCCGCCTTGAGTGCAGCCGGAAGTTGGCCCGGACCTTCAACGAAGTGATCCCGGGCCGCAAGCGGCCCGGAACACGCCGCGATCAAGCCGCCAACCGCTAGCGCGATTCGAAGAAGGACCAGAGCGCGCGGCCCACTCATCAGAACTTAGTCCCTTTGCGGTTGATCGTGTAGGTAAAGAAGATGGCGCGGTCGTCGCCTTGCAGAATCCGCGTGGCTCCGCTCGTGCCGGCGCGGATGAACTGCTTGTTGAAGGCATTATTCAAGTTCACCGCAAAGGTATGGCTCAGGTTCCGGCTGCTTTGGAGGGTGTAACGGGCACCAAGGCTCCAGACTTGGTAGGAGGGAACGGTGAGCGCCCATTGGCGGGAGGAGAAAGTGACTACGCGCCGACCGGCAGGACCGGTCACGACATCGCCCGCGATCGGCGTTTCCGTCGGAGTCGCACCCACAAAGGTCACGCCGAGATTGGTGGAGAAATTTTTCAGCGAGCCCCGTGACGGGCTGTACTTGACGGTGAAGCTGCCGTTGTAGGGTGCCACATACTGCACCTTGCGGCCGATGGCCTGCGGATTTGCATCTCCAAAATCCGTGTAGATCGAGTGGACGTTGCCGTAGCTGCCGAGCAGGAACCATTCGTTGGTCAGGCTCCAGCTGGCATCCGCCTCGTAGCCGCGCACCAACTGGTCCCCGTCGCGCCGACTGATCGTGAGGCCGGTGACCGGATCGATGTCGTCCACACTCACGTTCTGCCGATTGATATAGAAACCGCTCAGCGTGTAGGTCAGGCGGTCGCCAAAGAAGGAACCCTTGAAACCATAGTCCCAGCCGTCGGCCGTTTCCGGCTTGTAGGTCGGATTGGCGATCTCGACGGGGTTGTCGCCCTGCGATTGGAAGAAGCTCCGGCTGTAGCTGGCATAGACGCGGAAGTTTTCCTTGAGCTTAAAGTTGGCGCCCAAATTCGGATTGAAGGAGGTGATCGTTTTCCTGATTTGGTCTCCGACCTGATAGCCGGGGATGAACCGCGTAAACGAGGATGCGGCGGTCAGGAAATCGCGATGGCGATAGCGGATGGAATCGAAGCGGGCGCCGGTGAAGCCCAACAAGCGGCCATTGAGGAACGAGGTCTGGTGGCGCAGCAGTCCGCCCATGACGGAGATGCGGCGTTTCATCTTTCGCGTGGAGACAAAACCGTTCACCGGATCGGGGCCCTTCGTAAAATATCCGATGGGGCCGACCGGATTGAAATTGGCATCGACCGTCACGCTGCGGGCCTGATTCCAAGCCACGATGTCGGGATGCGTGGCGGCAGCGTACCCGATGGTCGGATCCCACCGATAGTAATCGTTGAAGTCGAAGGTGAGCAGCGTGCGATGCTCGAGCTTGCGATTGTTGGTCCAATACTGGGCGAGTAAGTCGCCCTGAAAGGAACCGCCGTCTTCAAAAATCCGGCCCCAATTGGGCGTGGCCCCGCGCTGGGAAAAGGCCGGCACGGTGTTGGCCTTGTTGATGAGAATGTTGCCCCAGTTGGTGTTCTGGTTGTAGTCATCGCGACCGGCCGAGTAGAAGTTGCCAGAGGTGCGGATGCTGAAGATGTCGCTGAGCTTCTTTTCAAGGGTGCCCGTGAGCGAGGTGTTGTCGCGGTTCAGGCGGCTGTTCGGTCCGTAAGTGCTGTTTTTCGCGAGATTGTAGGCGTAACCGACGGCGACATCGTCCGCATCGACGGTGGCGTTGGTTCCGGTGCCTTTCTTGTCGATGATGACCGGAGCTCCGGACAGCGGAGAGTTGCGCTGCTGCTCGAAAACCTCGGCCATGAGCGTGAGCTTGGTGCCGTTGTTGAAGATGTGATCGAGCGCGAGAAAGTATTCCTTGTTGCGGGCCAACGTCCAATCCGCCTCGAAATCCCGCTGATAGTAGCTCGCCGTCAGGAGGTAATTGGTCTTACCGAACCGGCTCGTGACGAGAGGGCCGGTGCCCTCGAAGGTGACGCGTTGCGTGCCATAGTCACCGTAGTTGAAAGACAGTTTCTGATTGGCCACGGACTTGGGTGACTTGGAAATCATGTTCATCATACCGCCCGGCGAGGACCGGCCATAGATCGCCGCGTTGGAACCCTTGATGATCTCGATCCGGTCGATGTTGCTGGAGCCATAACGGCCGAGGCGGAAAAATCCGTCGCGCAGCTGGTTGTTCGACGTAAAGCCGCGCAGCACGAAATTGCCGCCCACATCGAGACCGGTGAAACCACCCACGTGGCTGACATTGTCGGAGAGTTCAAAGATCCCGAAGTCCTCGAGGAACTCGTTGGTCATGACGTTCACGGTGTAGGGCAAATCGATGATCTGCGTCTTGACCCGGCTGCCGCTCATCGTCTCGGAAGCGACGTAGCCGCGGACGGACTCGGAGCTGACCTCAAACGGAGAGAGTTCGACGGGCGCGGATTCCTTCGGCGGTGTCGGCGCGGTCTGGGAAAAGCCCGGCAGCGCGATCAGCAAGGCGGCGGTGAGTAAGGTAACGGGCTGTTTTAGTGTCATGGATCTGGGTTCGAGGGTTTGGGGAAAGGAAAACTACCGGGCGAAAATCAGGGCTGCTTTTTCTTTTTCGCTTTCTTGTCCACATTGCTCGCGTGGCGGCCGGACTCGTCGCCGGTGTCCGGGATGCCACCGGCGGGATTGAGCTGGTCGAGTGCGGCTTGGAGGCGTTTCCGGGCAGCGACGGCGGCGACATCTTTCGTGTCGGCGGCGACCGGCTTCTCGGCAAACGGCGCGTCGCTCATGTCGAACAGTTCGCCGGCCTGATTGAGTTTCCAGCCGGCTTCGCGGACATACCAGTTGCGCGCGAGCTGATGGAATACCCACGGGCGCGACTCGCCTTCTTCACCGCGCACTTGGGCGGCAAAACTACGGCCGTCGATCACCGTGTTCGCCGGAAGCTTGGCGCCGGCCAACGCGGCAAACGTCGGGAGGAAATCGCTCGAGTCCACGAGGTCGGCGGAGACCCGGCCGGCTGGGTTAACGCCCGGCCAGCTGACGATCATCGGCACACGTCCGCCGCCATCGAGCATCGAGCCCTTGGCCCCGGCGAGTCGGCGGCCGCCGATGGTGGCGCGGTCGGCCCGACCGCCGGTGGTGCCGTTGTCACCGAAGAAAATCACAAGGGTCTTTTCGCGTAGCTGCAACCGATCCAACTCCGCCATCAGCTTACCGACCAACTTATCCATATAGACCACATTGTCCGTGTAGTGGTCTTGGCTGTCCGGTGCGCTGTCGGGCGTCGGCAAAATCTCACCGTGCGTGTGTGACAGCGAGTAGTGGGCGTAAAACGGTCGGTCGCGGTGCTTCGTGATGAAGTCGATCAAATGCCGGTGCATCAGATCGGGCATGTACTCCTTGTCGCGCAAGGGCCGCGTCTCGCCGTTGACGACGTAGGTCTTCACCCGTTCCTGCGTGTTCCAGTACGCCCCACTACCCGCGTAGCGCAGATAATCGTCGAAGCCGAAATCTGACGGCTGCCGCGAGAACTGGCTCCACTTGCCGATCATCGTCGTGACGTAGCCGGCGGGCTTTAGTACGCTTGGGATCAATGTCTCCTTGGCCGGCGAGATTTCACCCACCGCATCCTGATTGCTGCCACCGGTGCGAAAGCCGTAACGGCCGGTGAGAATCTGGGCCCGCGAGGGCCCGCAAAGTGAAATCGTGTAGCCATGGGTGTAGCGCGTGCCGCTGCGGGCGAGCGCGTCGATGTTCGGCGTCTTGTAATTGTCGGAGCCGTAGCAGCCGACTTCGCCGATGCCGTAATCATCGGCGAGGATGAAGATGATATTGGGCTTGGCGGGCTTCGGAGCGGCGGCCGCAACCAACACCGAGGCCGTCGCGACCAGCAGGGAAAGGAAACGGGCAATACGTTTCATAAAAAGAATTCGGTCAGAATTTGACGGTGACCTCCGCGCTGTATTGCGGCGGCATCACATAGGAGAAGCGGTAGACGTTCGCGCCGCTCGCGAGCGTGGTGAAACTGGTCTTGCGGACATCGTTGTTTTCGAGGTCCACCAGATTTCTGACGCCGATCCGAATGCGCGTCTGCTGGCCCCAGATTTTCTGATCGCGCATGACGTAGGCGTGCACGAGGTGGGATGAACCACCGATCATCTTTTGGCGGTTGGGCACACCGAAGAGATAGTCATCGCGCCAGATGCCGTTCACGCCCATGCGCACGCCGCGCAGGACGTCGGGCGCGTCTTTGGCGAACGCGTAATCGACCACCCAGCTCGCCGACCAAGGCGCGGCGCGCGCTCCGGTGGCGCCGGCAGAATTGTCGAGGGTGTCGAGCAGGTTCTTGGCGTCCAGCAGAAGCGTGGGGCTCTCATCGGGCCGCTTCGACGCGGCCTCATAATAACCGCGGAACGACGTCAAATTCGGCTGGCTCGAGACTTTGGCGTGTCCGACCGTGAGCCGGAGCTGCATCCCTTTCACCGGGCGGGCCATGAGGGTGAGATCGAAGCCTTTGGATTGCTCCACCGCCGTAAAATTCCGGGAAGCGCTCGCCGTGCCGGGTTCGCGATATTTATAATTCGGATCGCCGGGCAGGACGTTGTTGGGGTTCATCAAGTCCTCCGTCTGGGTGTCGGAAAAGCTCACCAAGTTGTTCCAACTCAGCACCACGTTTTGGCGGTCAATCTCGAACGCGCCCAAAGTAAAGGAGACGCGCTCGTCGAGCAGCGTGCCCTTCAGCCCCACCTCTTTGGTCACGCCGTCAATCGGGCCGATCGTCTGCCGATCAAACGTCCGGTTATCCTGAAACCGGAACGACTCGGAATAGACGCCGTAAACATTGATGTCCTTCGAGAGCACGTAGGTGAGGCCACCGGTGAAACTCGTGTTTGAAAGCCGTAGGTTGCGGTTCTGCACATATTCTCCGGGCAAAGCGTCCTTGCGGCTCGGCGGCGCGATATCCTCGTTCCAACGGCCTTCTTTCCGCAACGCGAGGTAGTCCCAACTGCGACCGAAATCGCTGCGCACACCAAAAAGCGAGAGCAGCTTCCCGTCGAAGTAACGGCCGCTGGCCGAGAGCGAGCCCGCGTAGGCTTGGCGCCACTCCGTACCGTCCGTCGCCGACGTGCCGGAGGCAAAATACCGCAGCGCCACCATGTTGACGGCATTGGTGACGGGCAACACATCGGGCTTCATGCGGTCAAAAATCGCCCGCGAATAGAAGGCCGGATCATCGAGATAAATGCGGAGTCGGCCGCGATCGTTGGTGGTGTTGATCGAGGTGGCTGCCCCGGTCTCGACGGGCTTGGTGTTGAAATACTGCCAACGCAGATTGAGCACCTGGTCCTCTCGATACTCGGCGCTGGCGACAAGGATCTGTTGCATCCACTTGAACCGGTCGAAGCGGTACACCGCCGACCCGCGGAAGGCGTGAACATCGTTGCGGAAGTGTTTTCGGTCGAGCGACGAGTCGATGAAGGGGCGGCCGTTGACGTCGACACTGATCGTCTGGTCGAAGGCGTTGTCATTTCGCTCCTCCTGCTGCGTCTGATAGTTATAGGCGAGCTCGGTGCTGATCGGCCCGAGTTGTTGCTCCAACGTCAGCGAGTAGGTGTGAAACGGCCGGGAGTGATTATCGAACGAGCCGCGGATGTTGTATTCTTTCGGGAAAGCATTGATCCGCTTCGTGCCGACGATGAGCCCGGCGGCATTGCGCATCTGCACGTCAAAGAACTGGCCTTCAATCAACGACGGCTGGCCGCCGAATACGCCGTTGGCGGCACCGCGGTCGATGGCCGGCAAAGGCGCCGACGGAATCCAGACGCGGTCGGAGGTGTAGTAGGTTCCCGCGGTGTTGAAACTCAGTCCTCGGCCCGACTGCTCGCGCACAAAAATACCGGCAAAACCACGGGCGTTTTCATAGCTGCCTTGCTCGGCTTCAAGACGGATGGACGTGGTTTTGAACGGCTGCCAAAGCGCGGCGATCGTTTCGCCGGCAAATTTGTAGGTGGAGGCGTCCTGAAACGTCCGGTCCTGCCGGCGCACGGCGTTGAGGCGTAGCGCGAGATTCGACCCGATCTTCCGGTTGTAATCCAACTGCCCGCGATAGGCTCCGTCGCTGTTGTAGAACGCCATCACCTCACCGAAGTTCGCAAAGCGCGGACGCTTCGTGAAGACCGCGCCGTTACCGCCGGGTTCGACCTCGCCAAAGATCAGCGAGTTGGAGCCTTTGCCGAAATCGATTCGTTCGACGTTGTAGGTGTCCGACGGGATATACCAACGGAAGTAATTCCGGCTGACGTTATTCGTCTGGCTAAGACCGCGGAACGCGAAATTGCCCTTGGCGTTGTCGTTTTCCATCACGGGAGCCGCATAAACGTTGGCGACGTAGCCCGCGACATCGTCAGCCGAAAAGAGCCCGAGATCTTGGATAAAGTCCGCCGTGATCGCGTCGATGTTCACCGGCACGTCCTTCAACGCCTGCTTGGTGCGATTGGCCGACAACGTGTCGTTGGCCGACCAACCCGTATCGCGCTCGGTCGAAAGCACGAAGGGTGAGAGCTGAACCGCTTCCTCAGGCGCAGCCGCTCGGGGAGCAGCAGGCTCGGACACGGTCTGACCGGATAAGGCCGAGGCCGCGAGTGCTCCGGCCAAAAATCCGAACAGAGCTACGCGACGGGGTGATATGAAGGAGTTAATCATCATAGGAGTGGGGCTTATTAAAGCATAAGAAAGAGACTTTTCAAAAGGGTCGGGCGATTATTTTTCCTTCACTCAGAACCGCCCGGACGCTGCGTTAGAACCTGACCGTCAGCGTGAGATCATACTGCGCGGGCATGACATAACTGTAGCGGTAAACACTGGCGCCGCTCGCCAAGGTGGTGAAGGAGGTCTTCCGGATGTCTTCGTTCTCCAAATCGAAAAGGTTCCTCACCCCGGCGCGGACGCGAACCTGCTGGCCCCATATTTTTTGGTCGCGCATGACGTAGGCGCCGACGAGGTGCGTGGAGCCCCCGACCAGTTCTTGGCCGCTGGCGATGCCGAGGAGATAATCATCCCGCCAGCTGCCGTTGACCCCGAGCCGCACGCCGCGCAGGGGCGCCCATGCGCTCCGGTTAAACGAATAGTCCGCGATCCAGCTCGCCGACCATGGCGCCGCCCGCGCCCCGGCGGGTTTGGTCGCGATGTCCAGTGAATCAAGCAAGAGCTTCGCATCCGAGAGCATCGCCGGGCTTTCGTTCCCGCGGGCGACGGCGGCGTCGTAATAGCCGCGGAAAGCTTTGAGGTCAGGATTACCCAAAACCTTGGTGCGGCCGAAGGAGAAGCGGAGCTGCAAGCCTTGGACGGGCCGCACCATCAACGTGAGATCGGCACCGGTGGAACTCTCGGTCGAGCGGTAGTTGCGCGAGGCGCTGGCGGTGCCCGGTTCCACATAGCGGTAACCGGGATCACCGGGCAGCACGTTATTCGGATTCATCATGTCCTCGGTCTCGCTCGCGGAAAAATCGATGACGCCATTCCACGTCCGCACGACATTCTCGCGGTCGATTTCAAAGACGCCCAAGGTGAAGGAAGCGCGGTCGCCGAAAAGGTTGCCCTTCAGACCGACCTCTTTGGTCACGCCGGCAATCGGACCGAAACGCTCGCGATCAAACGTGCGGGCGTCTTGGAAACGAAACGACTCCGAATAGACCCCGTAAAGGTTGATGTCCTTCGTCAGCGCCAGCGTCAGCCCGCCGGTGTAGCTGGTGTTGGCCTGATGCATGAACATGTTTTCGACATATTCGCCCGGAAGCGCATCGGACCGCTTGGGCGGAGCGATATCTTCGTTGAACCGGCCAAAGGTGCGCGTGCCGACATATTCATAGACGCGGTTCCAATCACGGCGGGCCCCGAACAGCGATTGCAACTTGCCGCGGAAATAGCGGCCGCTCGCCGAGAAGGACGTGGCATACGACTGGCGCCATTCGGTGCCACTCGTCGCCGAAGTGCCGGCGGGAAAGAGGCGAAGAGCCACCATGTTAACTTTGTCCGTCACGGGCAGATTCTCCGGTTTGAGCCGGTCGAAAAGCTCCCGCGAGTAGAACTTCGGGTCGTCAAGGTAGAGTCGGAGACGGCCGCGATCGGCGTTGAGGTTGAGGGCGGCGGCTGTGCCGTTCTCGACGCCTTTGATGTTGAAATACTGCCAACGAAGATTGTCTGTGGCGTCCTCCTTGTATTCGGCGCTCAGGACGAAGATCTGCTGCATCCACTTGAACTTATCGAACTTGTAGACCGCGGTGCCGCGGAAAGAATCCGCCTCGTTGCCGAAACGTTTCTGATCGAGCGTGGTATCGATGTAGGGCCGGCCGTTGACATCGAGACTGATCGTCTGGCTGAAAAAGTTGTCCGTGCGCAGGGACATTTGATTCTGAAAATTGTAAGCCAGCTCCAAATCGACCGGGCCCGCCCGTTGCTCGATCGTGATCGAGTAGGTGTCGAATGGCCGTGCTTGGCGGTCAAACGAACCGCGGATGTTGTAGTGCTTCGGCAGACCGGCGACGCGCTTGGTGCCGACGACCACGCCGGCGGCATTGCGCAGGGCCACGTCGTAGAAACCGCCTTCGAGCAGCGAAGGCTGACCGCCCGCCGGACCGTTCGCCGACGCCCGGTCCGCCGCCGAAAGCGTCGATTGCTGCACCCAGACGCCGTCAGAAGTAAAATACGTGCCCTGCGTGCCGTAGCCGAGGGACCGCGCGGACTGCTCGCGGATAAAAACGCCGGCAAAACCGCGGGCGTTTTCAAAATCGCCGCGCTCGTTCTCGACGCGGATGACGGTGTTGCGGAAGGGCTGCCAGGTGAGGGCCAAGGTCGCGCCCAAGAGCCCGTATTTGGATGCGTCCTGATAGGTGCGCTCCTCGCGCTTGATCGCGTTGAACCGCAACGCGAGGCCGTCCCGCAATTTCCGGTTGTAGTCAAATTGGAGGCGGTAGGCACCTTCGCTGTTGTAGATCGCGGTGGCGGATCCGAAATTTTTCATCAACGCCCGTTTGGTGAAAACCGCACCCTGTCCACCCGGTTCAACTTCGCCGAAGATCAGGGAGTTGGAGCCTTTGCCGAAATCGATCCGCTCCACGTTGTAATTGTCGGACGGGATGTTCCACCGGAAATAATTCCGGCTGACGTTGTTGCCTTGGCTGAGGCCGCGAAACGCGAAGTTCCCTCCCTGATTGTCGTTCTCCATGGTCGGAGCCGCGTAAACGTTGGCCACAAACGCCGCCGTCTCATCGGCCGTAAACAGGCCCAGATCTTCCATGAAATCGGAGGTGATCGCGTCGATGTTCACCGGCACATCTTTCAACGCCTGCTTGGTGCGCGTGGCCGACAGGGTGTCATTGGCCGACCAGCCTGTTTCTTGCTCGGAGGAAATCACAAAGGGCGAAAGCCGGACCGCCCCGTCGGGCGCGGGCACCCGTGGAGCAGCCGGCTCGGGCGCCACCTGACCGGACAGGATCGAGACCGAAAGCGCCCCGGCCAGACATCCGGAAAAAGCGACGCGACGGGATAATGTGAGAAAACGAATCATGATAAGGTTTGGGGTTGGGAGATCTTACAAAAGGAACTTTAAAAACAGGATCGGGCGACGCTTTTTTCTGCCGCTCAGAACCGCACGGTCGCGGTGAGGTCCCACTGCGGCGGCAACACGTAGATTTGCCGGTAGAGCACGACGCCACTGGTCAACGTGGTCGTGCCGACGCGGCGGGTGCTGCCGTTTTCAAGATCGACGATGTTGCGGCAACCGAGGCGTAAGCGGACCTGTTGGCGCCAAATCTTTTGATCGCGCATGACGTAGGCGTTTAACAGGTGCGAAGTGCCGCCGTAAAATTCACGTCCGTTGACGATGGAGAGCAGATAGTTGTCGCGCCAACTGCCGTTGATGCCGACGCGCACACCGCGGAGCGGCTCCCAGACGTCGCGTTGAAACGAGTAGTCGGCGATCCAGCTCGCGGACCAGGGCGCCGCCCGGGCACCGGTGGGCTTGGTGGAGTAGTCACTCGAATCCAAAACCTCTTTGGCGTCGGCAATCAGGGCCGGAGCCTCGTCGCCACGTTTGACAGCGGCTTCGTAGTAGGCGCGGAAAGCCGAAAAATCGGGACGGGTCGTGACATCGGAGTGCGCGAAGGTGAAGCGGAGCTGCACGCCCTTGGCCGGACGGGCGAGGAGCGTCAGATCGAAGCCCTTCGAGGATTCGGTTGAGAGCACATTGCGATATTGGTTCACGTCATTCCACGTGCGAAAGTATCGCGGATCGCTGGCGGTGATGGAGTTGGGGTTCACGAGATCTTCGATATCGCCCGCGCTGAAATTGGAGGGATTCCAGCGGAACTCCACGTTGGCGCGGTCGATTTGGAAAACACCGAGCGTCAGGGTCAGACGATTGTCGAACAGGGCCCCTTTGATGCCGATTTCTTTGGTCACCCCCGATATCGGTCCAAAGATTTTTTGGTCGAACGTGCGGGCATCCTGCCAGCGGAAGGAGTCGGAGTAGACTCCGTAGATGTTGATATCGGGCGTGAGCACATAGGTGAGACCGGCGGTATAACTGGTGTTGAAAAGATGCAGGGCCGGATTCTCGACGTATTCACCGGGCATCGCATCCGCGCGACTGGGCGGGGGGATGTCTTCCCGGTAAGCGCCAAACGTTCGGGTGCCACGGTATTCGTGGGTCCGATTCCAATCCCAGCGCACGCCGAGCAACGACAACAGGCGGCCCTTGAAATAATTTCCGCTGGCCGAGATCGCGCCGGCGTAGGCTTGGCGCCATTCGGTCCCGTCGGCCGCATTACCGAAGGAAAGTTGTTTCGCTTGAAAATCATTGGTGGCGGGCAGGCGCTCGAGGGTGAAGCGGTCGAAAAGTTCGCGGGAGTAGAATTTGGGGTCGTCAAGGTAGAGGCGGAAGCGGACGCGATCGCTGGTCTGGTTGACGGAGGTAACAAGGCCGTTTTCAAAGCGCTTCACGTTGTAAAGCGCCTTGCGATAGTTGTTGGTGAAGTCTTCGCGGTATTCGACGCTGCCGATGAGCAGTTGCTTCATCCACGTGAACGGCTGCAGAGGCAGCACGGCCGTCCCGCGGAACGCATCGACGTCATTGCCGAAGCGTTTCGAGTCGATGCCGGTGGTGTCGATGTAGGGGCGGCCGTTGACGTCGACGCTGATCGTGCTGTTGAAAAAGTTGTCGTTGCGCAGGCCCTCCTGGTTCTGGTGGTTGTAGGCAAATTCGAGACCGAGTTTTCCGATGCGCTGCTCGATCGTGACGGAGTAAGTGCTGAACGGCCGGCCCTGGCGGTCGAACGAACCGCGGAGGTTGTAATGTTTTGGGTTTCCGAAAATCCGTTTCGTGCCCACGACCACGCCGGCGGCGTTGCGCATGCTGACGTCAAAAAAACCGCCCTCGAGCAGCGTCGGGCTGCCGCCGGCGGGGCCGTTGGTCGAGCTGCGATCGGCCGCGGCGAGGGTCGATTGGTTGAACCAGGCGCCGTCGGACGTGAACCACGGACCGGCGCTCGTGAAGCCGAGGGAACGCGCGGACTGTTCGCGCACGGTGGTGCCGGCGAAGCCGCGGGCGTTATCGAAATCGCCGCGTTCAGCTTCGAGGCGGACGAGCGTGTTTCGGAAAGGCTGCCAAGTGAGCGCGAGCGTCTCGCCGGCAAGTTTGTAGGCGGAAGCATCCTGAAAGGTGCGTTCCTCGCGCCGCACGGCGTTGAAGCGGAGGGCGAGACCACTGCGAAGCTTCCGGTTCACGTCGAGCTGCATGCGGTAGGCGTCGTTGCTGCCGTATTGCGCAAAGGCGGTGCCGAAGTTTTTCATGAGCGCGCGCTTTGTGAAGACCGATCCCTGGCCGCCGGGTTCGACATCGCCGAAGATCAGCGAGTTCGAGCCTTTGCCGAAATCGATTCGTTCGACGTTGTAGGTGTCGCTCGGGACATACCACCGGAAGTAATTGCGCGAGACGTTGAATCGCTGGGAGAGGCCGCGGAAGGAAAAGTTGTCGGTCTGATTGTCATTTTCCATCGTCGGCGCGGCGTAAACGTTGGCGACGAATTTGGTGACCTCATCGGCGGTGTTCAGGCCGAGATCTTCCATGAAATCGGAAGTGATCGCGTCGATGTTCACCGGCACATCTTTCAGCGCCTGTTTCGTGCGCGTGGCCGACAGGGTGTCGTTGGCCGACCAGCCCGTGTCGCGCTCGGAGGAAATCACAAAAGGCGAAAGCTGGACCGCATCATCGGCCGGGACTTGCGGGCTGGGCGGAGTTGCCACTTGTGCGAGCAGCGCGGGGGCAACCAGCACCCAGCTGAGGGAACGCCAAAGAGCGTTGGTTTTGAGTGTCTGACCGTAGGGTAGTTTCATAGGCTGGATGGGGAGGGTGGACCAAGACATCGGGGTGATGGCATAGCAAAAACGACTTTACTGGCATTGTTGAGTAACTCTTGGTTTTGTCCCGCTTCGTAACGCAGAAATTTTCCGATTCGGCTTCGTTCCCTACCCCACGCCGAATCACGCCCGTACCGCCCGTTCGTTCCGCAGGATGCCACCGCAAACTATGAAATCCGATCCCACCGTTTCCGCCCGAATCTCCTTCGCCGTCGGCCGCGTTTCGATGCGCGAGGTTGCCGCCCAGGCCGGCGTCTCCCGCTCCGCGGTATCGCTGGCCTTGCAACAACACCCCAGCATCCCCGCCGCCACCCGCGCACGCATCGAGTCGGCCGCCGCGCAGTTGGGTTACAGGAAAAACCCGCTGGTCGCCGCCCTCATGCGCTCGCGCCGCGCCCCCGCCACCATCGTGCCCGCCCAGGCTTCGCTCGCGTTCTTTACCGCCGATCGCCCCAACGACGCGTGGCGCGACATCGACACCGTCCGCCAGTTGCACTCCGCCGCTTCGGCCCGAGCCGCCCAACGCGGATTTCGGCTCGATGAATTCTCCCTCACCAAGACCGACATGCGCCCCAAACGTCTCGCCGACTTGCTCAAGGCTCGTGGCGTCCACGGAGTGCTCGTGGCCCCACTGCCCGGCGACCAGAGCTCGATTGATTTTGATTTCACCGACTTTGCCGTCGTCGGTCTCGGCCCCAGCGTGCAAAACCCCGCCATCGATCGCGTCGCCGACGATCACTACCGCAGCGCGCAAATCGCGTTCGAAAACGCGCTCGCCCTCGGCTATCGCCGCATCGGATTGGCGCTGCCGGCCTACGCCAGCCGGCGGATGGGCCACCGTTGGTGGTCCGGATTTCTGGTCGCCCAACAGTCACTGCCCCAAAGCCGACGCTTGCCCGCTCTTATGCCCGAAACCCGCGATGAACTCCCTTCTCTGCTCAACGCTTGGATCGCACGCCACCGCCTCGATGCGGTCATTTTCTCCATCCGCGACCCCGAGCTGTTGGGCCACGCGCCCCGCGAGATCGGTCTGATTTCTCTGGCTGTGGCGGACTCCGGCGGCGCCATCGCCGGCATCCGGCAGAACACCGACCTGATCGGAATCGACGCCGTGGATCTCTTGGTGGAAAAGGCGCAGCGCTGGGAAACCGGCGCACTCCGGTCACCCCGCTTTCAACTGGTCGCCGGCGCTTGGAACGGCGGCCTGAGCGCGCCCGGCGCCGGCCGCCGCCGCCAGGCGTTGCTTGCCACGGCCTAAAGCCAGACGCCCCGGGGCAACTCCGCCCAAGTCCCAAGAAAAAGCTTTCGCCCCGCCCGCCGCTCCTCGCAGCTTCAACCGCCATGCGCGCCTTGCTCGCTTTCGACAAATTCAAAGACGCCCTCTCCGCCCCCCAGGCCTGCGCCCTCGCCGCCGGCAGCCTTCGCGCCCGCCAACCCGGTTGGACCCTCGACTCGTGCCCGCTCACCGATGGCGGCGAGGGGTTTTGCGAGATTCTCACCCAAGCTCTCGGCGGCACGTTTGAGGCGCACACCGTCACCGGCCCGCGCGGCGAACCCGTCGTCGCCAGACTGGGTTTCGTCCCGCTCGCCCTCATCCCGGCCACCGCCCGGCGTCTGCTCGATCTTCCGGACTCTCAACTCTCAGCTCTCAACTCCCAACTCCCCCTCGACGCCCGCGTCGCCGTGGTCGAAATGGCCGCCGCGTCCGGCCTCGCGCTGCTCGCGCCCGAGGCCCGCAATCCGTGGCTCACTTCGACGACCGGCACCGGCGAGCTCATCCGCCTCGCCGCTCGCCCCGGCGTCGCCGCCATCCTTCTCGGGCTCGGCGGCAGCGCCACCAGCGACCTTGGGCTCGGCGCCCTCGCCGCCCTCGGGCTCAATTTCGTCTCCGCCACCGGTGAGCTGATCGATCCGCCCTCCCCCTCCCGTTGGCCCGAGATTGCCCGGCTCGACGGCCGGTTGCCCGCCGATCTGCCCCCGCTGCGGATCGCCTGTGATGTCGCCAATCCCCTCCTCGGCCCCAACGGTGCCGCCGCGATTTACGGCCCGCAAAAGGGCCTTCGCCCCGCCGACCTCCGCCGCCTCGACAACGAAGCCGCCCGACTCGCCCTCTTGCTTTGCACCCACGGCGCGAAGCCCGACGCTCTCATGGACGTCCCCGGCGCCGGTGCGGCCGGCGGCATCTCGTTCGGCCTCATGGCGGCCGCGTCCGCGCAACTCATCTCCGGCTTCGACCTCGTCTCCGCTTGGCTCGATCTCGATTCCCGCCTCGCCGCCGCCGATCTCGTGCTCACCGGCGAGGGCCGTTTCGACGCCAGCTCGCTCAGCGGCAAAGGCCCCGGCGCTCTCGCCGCCCGCGCCGTCGCCCTCGGCAAACCGGTCCACGTCTTCGCCGGTGCCATTACCACCGCACCCGTCCCCGGCCTCGCCCTGCACGCGATCACGCCTCCGGGCACTCCCCTGCCCGCCGCCCTCCGCGCCGCCGCCACCAACCTCACGGCTACCGTCGACCGCACGTTTGGTCCTGCTTCACCTTCCGGCTCGACGGCCTGAGCACCCCACGCAACGGTTACGCAACCCATGGCCGTCCCCGAGCGCGTTTTCGCCGTCCGATTTTTAGTCGCACTCGCGACGGCTACCTTCGGCCTCTTCGGTTGCGCCGCCACTCCCGCCGCTCCGCCTACCCGCCCCACCGCCGCGCCCGCCAACCCACCGGCCCGCGTCTACTTCACCCCGCCGCGCGCCGATCCCGCACCCCGCGTGATGCTCGGCATCGACGTACTCGAGGCCGACGGTTTTGCCGCCGTCCGCGGGAAACGTCTCGGCCTCCTCACCCACCCCGCCGGCGTCAATCGCAACGGCATCAGCACCATCGACGTCCTTCGCCGCGCCCCCGGCATCAAACTCGTCGCCCTCTACGCCGGCGAACACGGCGTCTACGGCGCCCTCCCGGCCGAGAAAAAATACCCCGACCAGATCGACCCGCGCACCGGCCTCATGGTCTATTCGCTCTACAGCGGCGTCGCCTACAAAGGCAAAAGCTTCAAAGCCTCCCCCGCCCAGCTCAAGGATATCGACGCCCTCATCGTCGACCTGCAGGACATCGGCACGCGCAGCTACACGTTTACCAGTGCGATGAAACTCGCCCTCGAGGCCTGCTTCGAAAACGGCAAGGAGCTCATCGTGCTCGACCGGCCCAATCCCCTCGGCGGCCTCAAAGTTGACGGTCCGCCGCTCGACGCGAAATGGATGAGCTACGTCGGCGCGTTTCGCGTGCCCTACGTCCACGGCCTCACCATGGGCGAACTCGCCCGACTCGCCCGCGACGCCCAAGCCCCCGGCGGCATCGACGTCACGCCCGCCCAACGCGCCGCCGGCAAACTCACCGTCATCCCCATGCGCGGCTGGACCCGCTCGATGCGCTGGCCCGAAACCGGACTTACCTGGGTCCCCACGTCCGGCGGCATCCAAGACTACGCGGCGGTGATCGGCTATCCGATGACCGGCCTCGGCACCTACCTCGGCGGCTTCCGCAGCGGCGTCGGCTCCGAACACATCTTCCGCGGCGTGTCCCACAAAACCACGCCCCGCGAAGCGCTCGAAAAAGAACTCCGCGCCTTGCCGGTCGCCGGAGTTCGCTTCCGCACCATCAGCGTGCCCAACACCAAGACCGGCAAACCCGCCGTCGGCATCTACACCGAGATCTCCGATTTCGACGCCTGGCAGCCCACCGAGCTTGGTTTTCAGCTCATGCGCCTCGCCTGCAAACTGGAGCCAAAGAACCCGTTCGCCGCCGCGAAGCCCGGCGAGGTCAACGGCTTCATCCGCCACCTCGGCAGCGAAGCCTTCGTCCGCGCCCTCCAACGCGACGGCGCCCGCATCGACCTCGATTTCTGGCTAAAACAATGGCGCGAACAGGCCCGCGTCTATCAAGAGCAGAGCAAACGTTACTGGCTCTACCGCTGACCGCGCCGTCGAAAGGGAGGGCGAGGTCGCCGAAGCCCGCAGGCCGCGCCCCGTCGCGTTCCCCATCGCAGCATAGGCATCCTCGCTTGATTCCCGCCCCGCCACCGTGCGCCCGATCGCCGCTGGCAACACCCTGCCGCCGGATCGCCTCACCGATTGACACGCATCCGTTGTGCTACATTTTGTCGCACATGAAGACAACCACGGTGCGCGAGCTGCGGAACAACTATTCCAAGGTGCTCAAGTGGGTGGCCAAAGGCGAAGAAGTCGACGTGACGCGCCGGGGCAAAATCGTGGCAAAGGTCGTACCGCCTTCCACCGCCAAGGCGACACAGGTTGATTGGTCGCAGAGCGCCGCGCTCAACCGCCGGGTGTGGTCCACCACCCTGACGGCCGCCGAAAGCGGCGCGATTCTGACCGAAAGCCAGGGCCACTGACATGGCCTCCGCAGTCGCCGACACGAGTTTTCTCTTTTCGCTGTTCGGTAACGACGCGCACACGCCCGCAGCAAAACGCTGGGTGCAACAAACCCAGCTGCCGCTCACGGTCACCACGCTAGGGCGGTATGAGTTGGGTAACGCGATTCGTTTCGCCACCTTTCGCCAAGCCATCTCCCGAGCCGACGCACTCGCCTCCCTCGCCGCATTCGAGGCCGATTTCAGCAGCGGCCACCTACAGCCGGCTTCCTGCGATGTGACCGCCATTGTGAACGAGGCTTCGCGGATATCCGGGCTTCATACCATGAACGGCGGGCACCGCTCATTCGATATTCTGCACGTCGCCACCGCCCGCCTGCTGAATGCGACCTGCTTTCTATCGTTCGATGCGAACCAACGGAAGCTTGCGACCTCGCTTCAGTTGAACGTCGGCCCGTAAAGCTACCGGACCGCGTCCCAAAAGTGGCCATCGGCCCCTACACCGAGATCTCCGATTTCGACGCGTGGCAGCCCACCGAGCTTGGTTTTCAGCTCATGCGCCTCGCCTGCAAACGGGAGCCGAGGAACCCGTTCGCCGCCGCGAAGCCCGGCGAGGTCAACGGCTTCATCCGCCACGTCGGCAGCGAAGCCTTCATGCGCGCCCTCCAGCGCGACGGCGCCCGCATCGACCAAGAGCCGAGCAAGCGCTGTTGGCTCTACAAATAAGCCCAGCCGCCACGGCCGGCGGCGGGAGCTGCACACCGTTGTTTTGCCCAATGAACAAACGCCTCTGCGGGATCGGGGGCCGAACGCCGACGCCACCACGCCCGCTCGACTGCCGTCGACCTCACGGTCGAGCCGCGCAGTCTGCTACTCGGGAAACACTTCTCCGGAAAAAGAAAAGCAGACGGTTAAACGGCGCGGACGCTTCTAGCGCCTCCGGTCAGCCGGATGGACGTCGAGAATTTTGATCTGCTGATCGGCGTGATCCACCCAGAACTTGATCGCAAACGCGCCGCATATGTTGATCGCCACCTCCCGCCCGACGGCATCGTGCTCGACGTAATCCGAGCGATGCGCGGGAAAATCGCGAATTTCAACCAGTCGGTCTCGGATCGCGCGCCGATCGGTCTTTGAGAGCCGTTCCACGTATACGACCACGTCGTAATCGATGAGCAGCCGAAACAGGGCCATATCTGCCGCTCAGTCTTGTTTAGCCGCCAGACGACGGTCGAGTTCGTCGATGGAAACCCAGCGCTTGGGATCCCGATCATCGATCTTCCCTGCGAGCACCCCGCGGTAGGCGGCATCCTGACCATCCTGGAGCGACAAAAGAAACGCCATGATCCGGGAACGGTCGGCCGGCGCCAGACCGGCGAGCTCTTGTTTCAGGACCTCAATACTCATGCGTGAAGCCTAAATCCCGGGTCACGTGACGCAAGAGCTGAAACCAAATCGGGCCCAAGTCTGCCGTTCGAAATCATCGCCGCCGCAAAGCCCGGCGAGGTCAACGGCTTCATCCGCCACCTCGGCAGCGAAGCCTTCGTCCGCGCGCTCCAACGCGACGGCGCCCGCATCGACCTCGAATTCTGGCTAAAACAATGGCGCGAACAGGCCCGCGTCTATCAAGAGCAGAGCAAACGTTACTGGCTCTACCGCTGACCGCGCCGTCGGCTTCGAAGCGTCCGACCTGTGAGTCTTCTCCGCAAGACTCGGTCACTCCCGCGCCACCACCGTGTCGTATAATCCGTAGTGCGTGAGGCCTTCGTGGCTCGCGATGCCGGTGTAGCTCAACGATGAATCTTCGTAACGCCGGAAGGCGAACACCGCCTGGTTCATCTGCTCGGTGTTAAACACCCGTAGCCGCACCAGCAGGTGAAAATCCTTCACCGTCAGCCCCGTCACCGTCTCAAAGAGCTCCGGCTCGATCTTCGTAATCACATCCTGCAGCGTGTTCTCCCGAAAGTCGGTCAGATACATGAAGGCCGGAATACGCGTCGCGAATTTGATCAGCTTTTCCTGCACCAGCTTCCGCTTGGATTTGAACTTTTCTCCTCCGCGCTGAGCTCCTTCTTTTCCTTCGGCGACAGCTCCTGGTCCTTCGCCTTGTTCTTCAGGTCTTTGACCGCCTCGCTCTTGTTGATGATGGTTTCGATGATGTTGTCGCCCAGCGCGCGCCAGCCCTCGATGCGCTCCACCGCCGCCATTGCCTCGGGGTTATCCAGAATCCGGCGCAGCGTGTCGTTGTCCACGTTCACCAGCAGTGCGCTCTCCCACTTGCGGGCGAGCAGCGTGGCCGAGGTGCCGGCGATAGCGATGTCGAGGATGCCGCCCGCGTCGATCTGCGTCATGTTCGCCCCGTCGTAGGCCAGCACGGGCAAAAACGACACCAGCTCCCGCACCGCGTTCTCCGGATTCGGCTCGTTGGGCGAGAGCCCGATCGCGTATTCCGACAACTGCCGCAGTGCCCGCGTCGGCGCGAAATCGAAAACGAAACACACCGGCTTTAAAATCTCCTCCTCATGCGGATTGTCGCCGTTGGGGTTCTTGATCGACCACGGCGATTGCACCCGAAACGCCGCCTGAAAATACGTCTCCGGCGCTGGGCTCCACTGGCTCTCACGAAACGCCGCGAGCACGGCAGACTTCACGGGCGCGGGGACGAGGGGGAAGGTGCTGAGGATGTGGGTGAACTCGGGCTCGGGCAGGGCTTGGCGGAGGCTCGCCACAGTCACCGATCCGCGCCCGTGTCGGGCTGGCGCGAGGTATGGACGATACTCAGGAATTCCACCAAACCTTCATCCCGACGGATGCGATAGCGGATGGTGTAGCGAAACGAGGAAAGTAGGAAGCGCCGGATGTCACCGGGCCACGGCCGCCACCTAGCGGGTGCCTCCATGATCGTTCCGATGGCGGCCTCGACTTCATTGAGAAACTGCCGGCCAAAATCGCCGCGTTGGTGTTCGAGATAGCGCGCGGCCTCGATCAGCTCGACCTCAAAGGCCGGGTGAAACCAACGGTTCACGAGAGCGCGGCGCGCGCGTTGCGAAAGACATCCGCCTGAGTTTTTGGCGGCACCGATCCTCGGCCCAGTTCCTCGGCGCGGGCCAGCGCCACGGCATCGGCGTTCTCTTCGTCCAGTTCGGCCAGCCGTCGTCTCACGTCGTCCCGCTCCCCTGCGGAAAGGTTCGGCAGCTCGGCGAGAATTTCGGCTTTGCTCATGAGTTGAAAATCATCGCGGAGGCTACCTAGCGCAAGCCCCGGTTTACTGTCGCGATCTCATACCGGGCTGCGCCGAAACGCCGCGAGCGCCGCAGACTTCACGGGCGCGGAGACGAGGCGGAAGGTGCCGACGATGTGGGTGAACTCGGAATCGGCCGGGGCGTGGCATTCGGCGAGGTTCGGTGGGCTTGCGTTCCGGCCAGGCGGAGCAAGCATATCGGCATGAAAAATTTCACCGCAGTCGTGGAACGCGACCCCGTGACGGGCCTGTTGATCGGCTACGTGCCGGGCTTCCCCGGTGCGCACTCGCAGGCGGAATCCTTGGACGAACTGAACGCCAACCTGCGCGAAGTCGTTGCCATGCTACTGGAAGACGGCGAGCCAAAGCTGGAGGCGGAATTCGTCGGCACGCAAAGCGTCGCGGTCGCCTGACGATGGGAAACGTCCCTGTCCTCAAACCCGGCGAAGTTTGCCGGTTGCTGGAGATGCTGGGTTTCGCCGCCGTGCGCCAACGCGGTTCGCACGTTCAATACCGCCACGCAGACGGACGCGGCACGACGGTGCCTTTGCACAAAGGGCGAGACATCGCGCCGCCACTCCTGCGGCAAATTGCCAAGGACATCGGCCTCACGGTCGAAGAATTGCTGGGCCGGCGTTGAGCGTCGTAAGCGCGGCGGCTTTCACGGGCGCGGGGACGAGGGGGAAGAGGCTCAGAATGTGAGTGAACTCGGGCGCGGTCAGGGCCGAGAGGTGGGCGGCCAACTGGCGATGGTTTTAGCCAGTTGCTCCGTTTGGCCGCCGGGAGCGATGTGAGCGAACCAGACTTCGTCGGCGAGAGCGGCGACGAATTGATTGCGGCGCGTGGCGAGTTCGGCCGTGACGCGATGGTGGGGCGAAGAAATGCAGGATAGAATCAGGAGGCGGCCTTCGTTCAGTGGCGTTTTCCACCCGGGCGGAATGCTCAGCTTCTCCAGGCTGCGAGCGGGGCAAATGATGACGGGAGGCTTTCCGCGCAAGAGGATGCTCAGGCATTCCCTTTCGATGGGAGAATGGAAACCGCTGATGACGCAGCGGTCCGTGTCGCGCCAGCGGGCGGCTTGGTCGTAGGTGCGAAGGATGGCGTCACCGGGACAGCGGGCGGAGCAGAACAGCGCGGTCTTGCGTTCGTGAAGAAGCGACAGATTGCCGAATGCCCACAGCTCCCGCGGAGCGTGTTCTTGCAACCGACCAGACATATCTTGAGGCCAATCCGCTTCCGCCGGCGACAGGTGCGTTGGCTTGAGCGGCCTCACAACCCGGTCGTGTTATTGCTCACAGCTGCCGGTGCCGCGCCGTAGAGCAGCTCGAATTCCGCCGCGTCTTTCAGTTTCTCGACGAGGAAATCCACCCACGCCTGAGTGTAGCCATAGTCGCCGTGCATCTTGTCGTAGATGCAGAATTTGTAGTTCGTCTCGTGCGGGTTTGAGCTGCCGCTTAGAGGACGGGCTTTGTATCGGTGCCAACAACGCGTGTGCGTATCGAGAGTGAATTTTTCCATCTCTTTGGCGTTCCGCATTACTTTCGGATGTCCGAGGCCGTGCTGAACTTTTTTCACTACCTCACCCGGTTTCATCACGTCCAAGTTGGACACAGGCACTTCCTTGAACTTCACCATCGCGACCATGTGCGCCACCTGTTTCCGCTCATCCTCCGAGAGTTTGTCGTACTGGACGAACTGAATGGGCAGCGCGTTTTCGCTCTTGTGGTTGGCGACCTGAATCAGGAACGCCTTGAACGAGTATTTGCCGCTGGCCGTGGTGTCCGGCGTAACCGTCGAGCGGAATTGTTGGATGAAGTCCACGACCGGCTTGCTCTCCGGATTGTGTTTAACGGCATCGACGAGGCTTTCCGACGACGGAAACAACTGCAACGCGAACGAGAGGCACTCGCGCAGACAATACTTCGCGCCGAACTCCTTCTCCAACATCTCGTCGAAGTTCAGCAGCATGGCCTGACACTCGCCGAAGATGCTCGCGTCCAGTTCCGGCATCGACCGGTGCTCGATCCGATTTCGAAGCGGAATGAAGAATTCCAGATTCTTTCGGACTGGATTGCCGGTGTCGGTCTTGAAATGCTGGTGCAGACATTCGTCGAGTTCCCAATACTTGTAATCGCCCTCAACTTTGACGAATCGCCCGCTCTCCTTCCGGTAAAACGGCTTTGATTTTTGCTTGAAAAAGACGGCGTGGAACAGCGCTGTCCACGCAATCACCATCAAGGTGATGTAACCGCCGGATTTGAATTTCACGGCTGGCTTGTTGTAAACCTCCACAGCCAGCAAGGCGGAATCCCTTGCTTTTTGGAGTGCTGACTTAACCTGCCGTGGTAATCCTCTCATTCGCCGTCCTCCGTCGTATCGCGACCGAGGCGGTATTTGATGTCGTAGTTCAGGATGAAATCCAACTCCTCCGCCGTGAACCCGTAGTGCTCCGCGAGCACCGTGTCGATTTCGTCTAGGATGGGTTTGGATTCACCAACGTGAAAATTCACTTCCTCCCTTTGCGTGCCATCTGCACGGTGCCGAACGCGTTTTTCGGAGTGCATCCACAGGTCGTCGAGAAGTTTAACGGAAAGCTTCTTCACCGAAACGTCAGTTAGCAGGGACTCGGGAACGGGTGCTGCGTCAATGTCGCGCTTGGTGACGTGGTAACAATCAGAAATGCCAATCCAGAACCAGTAGTAGAGAGATGATGACAATAAACAGATGATCGCATCACTCGCGCCTTTTCGGAGGCAAAGCGCTTTGTATTCATTCGATAGCTGGTCGCGAATGCACTTCCGGAAATAGCGTCCTCCGCTGTGATAGAAGACACGATCGGAACTCGTCGATCCGCCTCGAAGCCTTGTCAGAGATGGCTGCTTCGCGATGCGTTCAAGAATCGACCGCTCGATAACTGTCCCGAGTTTCGTGAACGCGCTACTATCCTCCATCAGACTACTGTCGGCGTATTCCAAGATTTGGAACAGGGATGGCCGCAGGTGTTCACTCCAGCGATTGTAGCCAGTCGCAAACGCAGACGGAACCGACTTTCCGGCCGTTTTCTCGCCAACAATTATTGTCAGATTCATGTCAACACCGACGAAGAGCTTTCCCGGTCGAACGGCAAAATTACTGAGACAAAGTGGGCCGAATGATCTGTTCAGTAGTTTCATCAATGGGAGCATTCGCGGTGTGGAAACCGAGCTGATCGGGACGATAACCCCCACTCGGCCCCTTGAATGCAGCAGGGCGGTGAACCTTTCCATGCAGACCGCGAACAGATTTCCTGTTTCAATCAGCGAAAGATTCTTGATCGCGTATTGATCTGCGAGATCTGACATCTCCACATACGGCGGATTACCGATGATGACATCAAATCCACCGCCGTTGAGGATGCCGTAGAACTGGATGAACCAGTGAAAGGGCTGGTGCGACTTGACCCACTTCGCGTAGGCAACCTTGTCGCTCACCTTCACGCCGTATTCGCCGGCGAGGTGGCGGTTGAGTTCGTCTTCCAGCGCCTTGAGCCGCTTTTTCAGTTCCAGCTTGTGGGCACCGGGCACGGAGCCGTCGCCTTCGGTCTGGAGTTGACGGAATTTGTCGAACGTTTGCTGGAGGTCGGCGGCTTTGACGGCGATTTTTCCCATCGCGTCGTCAAAATCGAGCGCACTGGTGACAGCGCGTTTCACCTCCTCGTAGGTGGCGTAGCCGACCAGGGTGTTGCCGGCGCGGATGTTGAAATCGACGTCCGGGAGCGGCTCGATGCCGAGATTGTCCTTGGTCGCGTCCGGCTCGACCTGCGCGGCGAGTTTGAGGAACAAGCGCAGCTTACAGATTTCCACCGCCTCCTCCATGATGTCCACGGCGTAGAGGTTATTCAGGATAATCGATTTTAAGACGAAGTAGCGCCGGTTGGGGTGCGCATTCACGCGGGCGAGGACTTCGCTGAACTTCTTGTGGTAGTTCGGATGGGCCTTGCGGCCAGGCTCGCCCCACTCGGCGAGAAAGGCCTCCATGCGGTCGAGACAGGCCTCGTAGAGCGGGTCGAGGATGTTGAGCGCGGCAAACACGAACGCGCCCGAGCCGCCCGTAGGATCGAGGACCGTAATCGTGGTGATGGCGTGCCACAGGGCCATGAGTAGGTCGGGGCCTTCGCAGCTCTGAATGACGTCCTGCGCAAACTGGCGGAGGTCGAGATTGAGGGTGATGAAGTCGTTGACCGCGCGGACTTCGCCGGCGGCGAGTTTGCGCCGGACTTCCTCGCAGCGCTGGCGGCGGGCGACGACTTCGCGCCAGATTTCGGTGGGCAGGGCGTAGTCGGCGGGCGCGGGTTTGTTCCAGGTTTGGCGGCGCTCGATGAGATTGGGCTTGGTGGTGTCGAGGCCGGCGGCGATGTCGGCCGGTAGTTTCTTGTCCGTGCCATGGCGGACGGCGGGGTAGATGTAGCGGTCGGGGTTTTCGCGGAGCAAATCCCAGACGGTTGGGCCGTCCGGATTTTCGAAGGCGACTTTGCACCGGGCGCGAGCGGCATCGAAGAGGAACGGCAAAATGGTATTTTTCCCGATGTAATCGGTGATGTCCTCCTTCGTGTAATACGCCCCCATTTGCTTCTGGTTGATGTATTTTTCGAAGATGTAGCCGAGGACATCAGGGTTGATCTCTTTGTCATTGCGAAGCGGGCGTTCGTCGAGGTGCCACTGGTAGGCGTCGAAGTAATCGAACACGCGCTCGAAGGCCTTGTCGGAAATCTGGATGGCCTCGCCGTACCGCTCGGGTTTTTCGAGTTCATGCACGTCGAAGAGACCACCGTTGAGATAGGGGATGTTGCCGAGTAGTTTTTCGAGGTCGGGCGCGCGGTCTTGGCGGCGCCTGCCGAAGCCCTCGTGGAAGAGCCGGAGCAGGAAGTAGCGGTAAAAGGTGTAGAACTTGTCCTTCCCTTTTTCCTGCTGGCTGCGCTCGAGGCGATGACGGAGGTAGTCGCGGTCGCCATCGAGAAACCCCTTCTTCTGGATGAAATAGACGAACATCAGGCGGTTGAGCATGACGGACGCATACCATTCGCGGTCGGCCACTGCGCCGATGCCGTCGATGAACGTGAGGAAGGCCCTCCGGTGCGTGTCGAAATCACGGTAAAACGCCTTGGTGACACGCTCGAGGTCGAAGGCGGCGCGCGCTTTCCCGCCCATTTGGACGATGGCGATTCCAGCCTCTTCCTCCGCGAACGAGACATAGAGCGAGTCGAGTTTCTGGAGCAGCGAATCGCCGGGCTGAGCGCGGAAAAATTCGTGGGTGCGGACCGCGAGCGGTTTTCCGGGCTCGCGCCGAACCCACATCCACGACTGGCGGTCGCGGTCGGGCGTGGTGAAAACAATGAGATGCTCGAAATTCGTCTCCGTGAGCTTTCGCTCAATTTTCAGCCGGATAGCGTGGGCTGGCAGCCCGCCATCCGGAGCGACGCAGAGCCAAGCGGTGAACCCGCGTTTCTCGGCGAAGGCGGTCAGCGCGTGGTCTTGCTCGGCGGCGCGCAGCGTGAGCTTCTGGCGGCTCGGTTCCCAGCCGAGTTCCTCGCGGAAGAGCCGGGCGAGGTCGCCGGATTGGAGGAGCGGGCGGGCGCGGGCGAAGTCGAGCGTCATGGGGATCGGAGCGGGCTGATACCGAGGGAACAGATGATCTGCGGCTCGCGCGTGTGGCCGTCGTCCTTGGGTAGGCACAGGCGGTCTTCCTCGTGGAGCGAGAGAATGAGGTCGGCGAGTTTCTCGTCGGTGAGGCCGGCGCGGAGCTCGCGATTGAGGAGATCGCGCGCCGCATCGGTCAGCGGTTGCGCGTAGAGGGCGTCGAGCGCTTGATGCAGCGGCTTGATATCGAAGAGCGTGCCCTTCACCTGGGCCGCGTAATCCTTCAGCTGTTCATAGGTGCGACGTCGCGCGCTGGTCGGCTTGCCGAGCTGCCCACCGCTGCTGGCGTGCTCCGTCTGAATCGCGGCGACGGCACCTTGCACGAGCGCGTGGTGGCGATCCAAACGCGGCTCCGCCGGAGTCGTCGGCTCACACGCGGCGGCGCGCAGAATCTCGTGCTGCGATTCGGTGACGGTGCGACCGGCTTCGTCCACCCACGCCAAGGCATCGGTGCCGTCGCCGGTGCGCACATACACCATCGCACCGGAGACGGGCACTACCCCGGGAGCACCGACGGGACGCGGCGCGACGGCGGCGAGCGACTTGGTCGAAAACACGACGCCGGGCAAATTGGGAATAGTTTTTCGTAGGGACGGGTCGGCGTCGCTCGCGTTTTTCCAGATCTGATAGGCGAGCGAGGAGAGATCGACCTCACTGTCCTCGGGGTCGTCAAGGACGCCGGATCGTTCGGTGAAGAGATCGCGAATGAGGCCGTCGTGTTTCTCGTCCTCGAAGAACGTTTCGTCGGTGCCGACGACCTCGGCGTTTTCCTGCAAGCGCTGGCGTACGCGCGAGCGAAGTTTTATCAGGCGCTCCACGCCCTCGGCCGGCAGGAAGGAGTAACAGAGAATCTCCCCTGCTTTCTGGCCGATACGATCCACGCGGCCGGCTCGTTGGATGAGGCGGATGATGGCCCACGGCAGATCGAAATTTACGACGATGGCGGCGTCCTGAAGATTCTGCCCCTCGCTCAACACATCGGTGGCGATGAGCACGCGGAGCTCTTGGGCGACGGAAATTTGGTCGCGTACCTGATTGCTTTCGGGGCTGAAACGCTGCGCGAAGGCAGCGGGATCGTCGGTGCTTCCCGTGACGGCGGCGAGGCGATCGACCCCGCGGCGATGCAGTTCGCCGCTGAGGTAGCTCACAGTATCGGCAAACTGGGAGAAAATCAGAATCTTCTCCCTCCCGTGTTGTTTGCGGATCAATTTTTCCAATTCGGCGAGCTTGCGATCCGTCGCCGGATTCCACGCCTCGGCCAGTTGGAGCACGGCGAGGAGGCGCTCGGCATCGAGCCGCAGGTGAGTGGCGAGCTCCGGGATGAAGAGATCGGCCCGCAGCCAGTCGAAGTTCTGTTCGTGGTGGTCGTGGAGCAGAGCGTAGCCGTTGGCGGCCTCGGCGGAAAAGCCGGCGAGGTCTTTCGGCACACTCGCAACCTGATTTGCTTGATCGCTCGTGGGGCCGCCGGCGAAAAGACCGCTGTCGTCCCCATCATCGGAACGTGTCTCGAATAGCACCGCGTCCTGCGTGCCGATCGGGAGCGGTTGTCCTTTTTCGAGGGCGTGCAGCCAGATGACATTCCGCACAACATGGCGGCGCACCGAAACGAGAAACGCATGGCCGCTGCTTTCGAGCCGTTTGAAAAGATTGGTGCGGCAGAAGCCGATCAATCGCTGGCCGGCGCGGGAGAGATTTTTCATCATCTCCGCTTCGTCCTGCGTCGGGGCTTTATCGGGGGCCGGTCTGAGATAGTTTGCGAGTCCGTAGCGCGGCAACCGGAGCAGCCGGACCGTGTCCACGACGCGCTCCGAATAGAGTCGCGCGTATTGGTCGTCAGGGTCTTTTTCGGCGATGCGAAACGTGAGCGCTTTGGGGCGTCGCTTCGGGAAATGGAAACGGCGGTTGCCCTCCAGCACGAGAAACCGGCGATCCTCCTTGGCCTTGGCACGGCCGCACTTGGCGCAGTGGGTGTGCGTCGGCGCGAGGACGGTCGTGCAGACGGGACACTCCGTCAGCGCGTAGTTGCGCTCCACGAAGCTGCGGGTGCGCCGCACCATAAAAAGCCGTATAAGTTCGCGCCAGTCGTCCGCGTGCGGGCTCTTTTCGAAGGCCGCGAGACAGTTTACAGCGCACTGGTGGCGACGGGTGAATTCATCGACCCGGCCGTCGCAATCGGTGCGGAGATATTCCTCGGGGCGGATGCCGACACCGTCTTCGGGCGTGAGAAAAAGCCGGAGTTGGTTGGCGAGATCGAGGTAGGCCTTGTTGTAGGGTGTGGCCGAAAGCAAAATGCACTTGCTGGCGTTGCGCGAGAGGTAGTCGCGGATCACCGCCCAGCGGCGGCCCTCGCGATTGCGGAGATTGTGGCTCTCGTCGATGATCACGACGCGGTAGCGGCGCAGATCAGGGAGAATGGACTGGGCCTGCGTTACGGAAACGACTTCAGCGATCAGGCGATGGCGGTGCGCGTAACCCTTCCACATACCGACGAGATTTTTCGGACAAAGAATGAGCGTCTCCAACGAGTGCGGTGGGTCTTGGAAAACCCGGGCGAGCGCGGTGGCCATGACGGTTTTCCCGAGACCGACGACATCGCCGAGAATCACTCCGCCGCGCTTCTGGAGATGGCGGGCGGCAATGCGCACGGCGGCAGCCTGAAACTCCAGCAAAGTCCCGCGCATGTCGGCGGGAATGGAGAATTCGGAGAGACCCGCACGCGCTTCCTCGGCGAGGTGGTAGGCCATCTTCACGTAAATCCAATAGGGCGGAAGCACGTCGGGCCGCGCCCAGCTCTCATCGATGACTTGGATCAGTTCACTCGTGATATCGATGCACCAGCGGTCGTCCCAACGCTCGTTGAACCAGCGCGCGAGCTTTTCGGTCGCGTCGTGATCGAGCACATCGACGTTCAGCTCGCCCTGTCCGCTGAGGCCGGAGAACGTGAGATTACTGCTGCCAAGGAACCCGGTGATGGGGTTGATGGGGTCGCTGCGGAAACAGAGGTAGAGTTTCGCGTGGAGGGTGTGTCGCAGGAAAAGCTTTACGACCACCTTGCCGGACTTGAGCTGGGCCGAGAGTCGGCGCAGGCCGGCTTCATCGGCGTCGGTGGGTGCGCCGAACGTAAGCTGATCCCGGAAATTCTGAGCCAGGCGGCGTTTCAGTTGAACGGCGGCCTGCATGCTCATCTCGCTCTCCTGTGGCGCCAGACTGTAGGCGTCGCGCAACTCGTCCTGCGGGAGTCGCTGCATGCCGACGAGTAGTCGGCATTGCTGGCCGGCCCCGCCCGGCCACGCATCGATCAGCGTGTCGATGGCCTTCCAGCCGCGGAGATTGAAGTAGCCGACGCAAAAGTCGGAACGGTGGGCGACCGCGAGGGTGTCGCTCAGCGCAGGCAACAACGCCTGAGCGATGTTATCGAAGATTCTAGGCACAGGGTATGAACCTTCGCGCGGTGTTCAGTCCCGCAGGACAGATTCCACACCTCGGCCGGAGATGCCGGTAGTGGAGATGGGTGCGTCGCACATAAACACGCCCACTTCGCACTACCGTTACTAGGGTGTCCAGCCCGCACTGCCGTTGCCAAGGTGTATGAGAAAGGGGGCCGCCGCTAATGTTAGAAGTGGCAAACGATACGGCTGAGCGCCTGCTGGCGCGCGTAAAACAACTCCGAAAGGGCCTTGGCCTTACCCAGGAGGCGTTCGCCGAAAAGTCGGGTCTCGACTACAAATACTACCAGTCGGTCGAAGCAGGCCGGAAGCGCGACATCCGCCTCTCTACAATCGAAAAACTCGCCAAGGCCTGCGGGCTTAAACCGTGCGAGTTGATCGATTTTGATGTCGAACCCTCGATTCTCGCCGGGGCTCCTCCGGAAAACGTGTCTCGATCCGCTTCAAACCGCCGTCCGCGCAAGATACCCAAGCCCGGAAAAAAGCACGACTGAGAACATCGGCCCTCTTCGGCTGCGGTTGTTTCTTTTGCGATAGCGTGAAGGTCGCCCCCTCGCTTTCCGTCTTGCCCGATTCCGCACGATCTCGCGGTGTGGGTTGTCCGGCGCGGCTCGGCCGCGTCCCTCCTATGAATCCCCAACGAAAAATCGTCACGGCGTCCCCGGAGAACAGCGAAACTCCCCTCGACAACTCCGCCGGCTGGGTCACCCCGAACCGACTCTTTTTCGTGCGCAACCACTTTGAGCCACCCGTCGCCACTGACGCCGCCGCGTGGACCTGCACGTTGGACGGCTTGATCGCCCGGCCCGCCGCCTGGACGTTCGCCGAGTTGGCCGCGTTGCCCCAACATACCGTGTTCGCGACCGTCGAATGCGCCGGCAACGGGCGTTCGTTTCTCCGCGAACGCGCCGAGGGCGTGCAGTGGGGCGCCGGCGCGATCGGCAACGCCGAGTGGAGCGGCGTGCCGCTCCGCACCTTGCTCGAACCGGCCGGCCTCGCCGCCGGCGCGACCGAAGTGGTCTTCGAGGGCGCCGATCACGGCGAGGAGCATGGCCACGCCATGAATTTTTCCCGCAGCCTGCCCCTCGCGAAGGCGCTGCATCCCGACACGATCATCGCCCTGCGCATGAACGGCGAGTGGCTGGAGCCGAACCACGGCGCGCCCATGCGGCTCTTCGTGCCGGGTCATTATGGCGTCGCATCCGTAAAGTGGCTGCGCGCCATGCGCGTGATCGACCACGCCTACCCGGGCTTTTTCCAAACCACCAAATACTCCGTGAATCGCCCGGGCCCCGGCGGAAAAGTCCGCCAGCCGATCGGCGCGAGTGCCGTCAAGAGCGCCATCCTCCAGCCGCCCGAAGGCGCGCAGCTGGGTCTGGGCCGCCACCTCGTGGCCGGTCTGGCCTGGGCCGGCGAGGAAAAGATCGCAGGGGTCGACGTCTCCTCCGATGGCGGCCGCACCTGGCAAGCCGCCCAACTCAAAGGCATCCGGCAGCCGTATTGCTGGTGCCAATGGGAGACGCGCTGGACCGTCGGAGCCGCCGGCGATTACACCTTGCTCGCACGGGCCCACACGGAGACCGGCCAGACCCAACCGCTCGACTACAACCCCGACAATCTCGGCTACATCATCAACCTCCCGATCGCCCGCCACGTCAGTGTGGCCGCGAGCCGCACCGCTCAGGTCTACTTCGCCGATGCTCCGCCTTGGAACGATTTCATGGAGGCCTACGCCACCGAAAACTCCCGCCGCCCGCTCGACGTGGAACTGGCGCTCACCGCCGGCGACGGCATCTGACGCTCCACCTCGCCGGCGGCGCAACCTATCGGTTCACGAACCGGGGACCCGACAAATCTCGTCGGGCAAGTGCACGCGTGGTGCCATCGATGTCCGGTCAGGCTTTCGCATCGAGCGGGCGTCGTGGCCCAACCCGATCACGATCCGGCTACCGCGTCCGCGATGGCTCGGCCCACAATCGCAGTCGTCGCCGTTCCGCCGAGGTCCCGCGTGCGCGGGCCTTGCTGAACCACCGTCTCAATTGCGCGAACCACCGTCGCCGCTGCTTCGGATTGCCCCAAATGCTCGAGCATCATGGCGCCGGACCAAATCTGCCCGATGGGGTTGGCGACGCCTTTTCCGGCGATGTCCGGCGCCGAGCCATGCACGGGCTCAAACATCGAAGGGAATTCCCGCTCAGGATTAAGGTTGGCCGAGGGCGCGATCGCGATCGTGCCAGTGCACGCGGGGCCGAGATCGGAGAGGATGTCACCAAAAAGATTCGAACCGACGACAACATCGAACCAATCCGGGTGCTGCACGAAGTGCGCGG
>SXGQ01375154.1_pt1 | contig 93744 bp, 93 predicted proteins | sample 3178371 | NCBI WGS metagenome assembly SXGQ01 (sample SAMN11356859, study PRJNA531348) | freshwater metagenome | isolation source: freshwater sample F1-20 | place: China: Fuxian Lake, Yuxi | collected 2017-12-25 | reverse complement strand
TTTTTGAACTCTCGCCAACGATTCGGTGTAACTAAATTATTGGCGATTTATCTTCTGTTTCGCTGCTAATCCAGAAGATAATTGTGTGTTGGTCGCGATGGAGAGAAAAAATTTTTGAACTCTCGCCAACGATTCGGTGCAACTCAATCATTGGCGATTTATCTTTTGTTTTCGCTGCTAATCCAGAAGATAATTGTATCTTGGTTGTGTGATTTATCTTCTATTTTGTTTGTCAATACAGAAAATAAATTGTTATTATTTGGGGTTATCCTGGGGTTTTTGTTGATTATTAGAGGGTTATATGTCATCCACATTAATCTCCTCTTCTTCCTCTTTTTTGTGTTGTTTGGTGTGTTGTTCTGTTGTTTGTTTGTGGTTAGAGGGGGTAATGATTTGTGTGGTTTGTGTGATTTGTGTTTCATAATCATATTCTGTTATTTGTTCATTTTGGTCCTCCTCTCCCCACCATTTTCTTGTCAATTCTTGTTGTTTTAATCTTTGCTTCTCTTCTCTACTGTAAACTTCCAGCACCATATATCCTGTATATGATTGTCGACTTATCCTCACCCAACTCCCCTTCTCTATCCTATTCTGTCTCCTCTTCTTTCCTTTCATTCCTCCTCGGATGTATCCCTTTACTTCCCCGTTTTCTGTATTTATTTTTAAATATCCACCACCATAAAACCCAATTACTTCACCATAGTCTTCATATTCATCTTTCTCTTCTGGTTTTGCTACTGACACGGACGCAGCGGTTGCTGTTGGTTGTTTGGCATACTTTTTAGACATATTCGCTGATTTACTGAGTTGTTCTACATTTATGGGGATTATTTGATCTCAGTTTTTTTCCCGAACAGGGAAAACGACTGTTTGCCCGAGCGGTTTACAAAGTATATGTTTGTTGTGCGTTATCTCGTTCTTGCTTTGCCCGTTCCTCTTCTTCCAGAAATTTCTTGTAATTAGCTTCCATGGTTTTCGGATTATTATTACATCCACGAGTGGCTATTTTCAATTGCACCAAAGATGCCACTATAAATCCCGTATAAACATACCACATAATTTCACCAACCAAGTCCCGTTGAACAGTAATATCGAACAATTCTTGTTTCAATGGCTGAACTTGGGTGTTCAAATGTTCCTGATACTGGGGTTTCATCAGAGGACGCAACAAATTCCAATACATTTCGAAATTACTCGGCGTTAATTGGTTAATTAATACGGACGCGTTTCCACATATTTTCATTATAACATCCGCTGTTTTTTGCACAGCATTTTGTTGTTCTGCGGGTAAAGTCTCTGACGCCGTAGAAACATCTTTGTTCACCAATAATTCTGTTAACACCGTGTTCGCCCTGGATGATACGACAAAATATCCCACAACATCTGAAAATGCCGTTTTAAAGGATGGATAAATGATTAATATAGCAATAATTGCACCGAACAACAACGACCAAGGAATAAATGTTAACACTCCTGCTGCGCCCATATTTTCAGTAATATTTCCACCACACGCCGACGCAATCACAGAAGAATTCACAAAAAATTGGACCAATATTACAAGTAATAAATAAATGCCAGAATACAAATACATTTGTTGGGTATATTTGGCATATTCTTCCGGATTGGTCAGCATATTCAACGTCAAACTCGGGCGTAATATCAAATAATAAAACACAGTTGTCAATAAAAACGTGATGATGTTTAAAGTAGAGGACACCATATAGTTTTTACATAGTAAAAACGACGCTTGTTTTCGCGGTTACGCGAAAACCATAGTTTTGTGGCAAAAACAATTTGTTTGCATAGCAAACACAATCCCTGTTTCACATTATTGCGCAGATGCGGCGGTCGTGGTACCCAATAATTCCGTAACGGGAGACACAACAGCGGATGTTGCCGACGAAATCGCAGAACCAATAGCGCTAACTTTGACAAATGTATAAATTGCCAAAACAGCGATTCCTAGGAAAAATAGATACACGTAATAATTCCGATAGGTTTTGAGTTCGCTGTTATTTTGGGCTTCATTCAGGGTTGAATACAATTCTTGTGCGCCATGTATTTTTTCTTTTTCTGTAATTAAATTGGAATAATTATTGACCATTTCTGTCAGCAGTTGAGATTTTTCGCCTTGAACAGCAGAGTAATTAAAAGAATACTGTTGTAATTCTTGACTCATGTCTTGGCTAATTGCGGCAAGTTGGTCATTGATTGCGTTTATGTTTTGCAACAAATACTTTCCTCGGTTCACGATGGCTTGTTGTTGCGAGTCTGTGGCTGTGGCTGAAGCAATGGCAATTCCATCACCAGATTGCATGATGCATTTTTTATTGTCATAAGTTGCTCCAGAACATCCAGGAGTTGTAGCACACAAGGATTCGCACAAAGCAGGGGTATCGGCATCTTTTGTTTCCAATGCAGCGGCGCCAACATACATTTGTCCAGGAAGTGTCAGATAGCCGGTTGAAGGGTTGTTGCCGTCGGTGCCGGATTCACGAATGTATGTCACATAATCTGCGACAGCTTGTTCATGTTGCAACAACAAAGCGGAATATTTTTGTTGTAATCGTTCTACTTGGGCGGTATCTGTGGGTGGTGTGGACATATAGTTTTTACAGAGTAAAAACGAGCTTTGCCTGTCGGTTTCGGTCATTTATAGTAACACAACCATGCCGGTTCTTGCAAATAAATTATCAGGAACATCGCATTGGTTTTCAATATTTCTTCCCCAACAAACAACCCGTCCATCCGCGGTTATAGCTGAGGAATGATATAGTCCAACGCCAACAGCAATAACATTTTCCAAATCCGCAGGAGGATTGCATTGACCGGCATCATTATTTCCCCAACAAACAACCCGTCCTTCAGCGGTCAATGCGGCGTTGTGATAATTATGACTATGTATGGACACAACATTTTCCAAATCCGGAGGAACATCACATTGATGATATGTGTTATCTCCCCAACAAATAACTTTTCCTTCAGCAGTTAATGCGATTGTGTGATATTCTCCGCAACAAACAGAAATAACGTTTGTTAAATCCGCGGGATTGCATTGATAACGTTGGGAATGACCCCAACAAATCACCCGACCATCAAAAGTTAATGCAGCAATATGATACCGTCCACGCCAAATAGACGCTACATTTATCAAATCCGCGGGAAAATCACTTTGTTTTTTTTCAGAAATGCCCCAACAAACAACCCGTCCATCAGCAGTCAATGCCATTGTATCCCAACGACCACACCTTATCTGAATAACCTGTGTCAAGTCCAGTGGAACATCGCATTGTCCGTGAAAATTACTGCCCCAACAAATGACCTTTCCGTCGGCGGTTAGTGCAGCGGTGTGATTAAACCCGCAACTTATTGCAATGATATTTGTGGCTTCTGGTGGAACATCACATTGACAGGTGCTGTTCAATCCCCAACAAACAACTTGTCCTTCAGCAGTCAATGCGGCACTATGAAAATATTTGCAATTTATGGAAATAACGTTTTCCAAGTTTGCAGGGACATCGCATTGATTGTAACGATTATCACCCCAACAAACAACCTTTCCGTCTTCCGTTATAACAACTGTTTGATAGGAGTTAGTATACAGGGCGTCCATATTGATGTGCGGTGTGTGGTCAATGATAAAGACCATTGTTCACATCATTTTTTTAATCTGCTGCGGCAAATGAAAACCAATAACAATAGCTTATAAAATATCGTCACGTTATCATCGGCGACGGCGACGATATTTCATAAATAAAAAGAACTTTAAGCAAAAGCATCAATGGAGTTGCCGATATATTTGCCATTGTAGAAAATAAAAGGAAATATGGGCGGAGAAATGGCGATTCTGCTTGTGGATCGCACCAAGTCAACGATGAAATCAATAAAAGAATCTCGGTCTTCGATTAAAAAATCGTCGCAATCGATTTCAATATAATCTTCATTTAATTGTTTTAGGGCGCGTTTTGCGGCAGTGCATCCAGAACATCCGCTTTTAGAATATATCGTGTATCCAGAAGAGGTTGGTTGAACAATGTCCATGTTGTGCTGTGTGTTGTGCCGCTGCGGGTACAGGGGGTGTGAAAATTAGGTTTATATTGTTTTATCTGCCGCCGCAGCAGCCGCCTGTCCAGCGGAAAATAATTCTTTTCTGACAATCGCGCTTGATATGGCGTCCTGCATTTGTCGCAAACTCATGTGTTGTGTGCGGTTTATTATTTCATGGGGTATTGTTGGTTGCAAATGTTCTGTGCTGATTCGGAAAATGCTTTTGAACAGAAATGACAATAAAAAATCCACAATGGTTGATTGAGAATGAATGATGTTTTCATGTGTCTGTTCTGGCGCAGACGCCGGTGCCGACGCAAGGTATGAATTTTTGAATACTAACACGTTCTCTTCCGTTTCGTCCTTTGACTCTCGCAAACCAACCTTTGACTCTCGCAAATGAGCTTTGCCTGTCGGCAAATCAACCTTTGACTCTCGCAACTGAGATTTGCCTGTCGGCAAATCAACCTTTGACTCTCGCAAATGAGCTTTGCCTGTCGGCAAATCAACCTTTGACTCTCGCAACTGAGATTTGCCTGTCGGCAAATCAACCTTTGACTCTCGCAACTGAGATTTGCCTGTCGGCAAATCAACCGCGGACAACTGAGATAAACACCAAGTAAGCGGGCAATTGCAGGACAATCCTCCATCGATGAAACACCTAGTGTCGACAAAAACAGGAGAAATTAAAATAGGTATTCCGCAAGTCATTTGCAATGCCTGTAAAACGGGTATGTCGGGGTAAGATGTGCGCGAAATATCCACCAATTCGTAGGCATTTGTGTCAAACGCAAACATGTGCAAATCGACAGGGGCTATGTTGTCGTAAAAGTCCTGGAGAGAAATGTCAATCGGGATTGAATGAGCTTGAAAAATCGGCGCGAAACATGTTTGGAAAGTGTTGGAATCGTATATTCCTTTTTTCGAATAGGCGTCAAATATTGCGTGAATGGATACACGAAAGACCGTTTGCCAAGGACGATCGATGACATAATTGCAAATAGTTTCCCAGGCGGCGAGATTCCAGGTCACGGTTGCGGCTGTGGTTGCCTGCAAGGTCGCGGCGGGTACAGAAGAATGAATTAAAATGCACAACAAAATGGCTGCTATGGCGCCAGAAGAGGTTGCCCACATAGATTGAATTGTTTGCGGATGGATCCGATTTGTGCGGATAAGTGTATCCAGTGAACCGAGAATTTGCAACAATACTGGACCTCCACCTGAAAACACAAGATGTCGCAGTTCGGTCATTGCGTGCGCGCTTACTATATTACTGAGTTTTATGTGTAATATATACACATTGTCCTTTGATCTTGATTATGTCTATTGGTGGCAGCGCTAGCAATACAGGATATTATCAATACTCTGAAAAAATAGACATTGATGAGTTGTACGAAACCAAACGACAATACGACCTGCAAGTGGTTGACACATACAACAAAATGTTGGCGAGAGTACACAAACAAATTAAATATTGGTCAAAACATAAAGATGTCCGGCATTGTTGGTTCACCGTTCCAGAAATAGCCCTGGGAATGACGAAATATAATCACGCAGATTGTATTGCCTATATCATTGATCGATTGCAGAAAAACGGGTTTGTTGTGCAGTATTATCATCCAAATATATTGTACATTTCGTGGGCTCATTACATACCCTCGTATGTGCGCAGCGAAATAAAGAAAAAAACAGGAATTGCCATAAACGAATATGGGCAAAAAATAGCCACAGAGGAAGACAGCAGCGGCATCAACACAGGGGGTGACAGTGTCGCTATGGGTGCAGGTGGCGGCGCTGGGGGAGCAGATAAAAAGAAACGGGAATATGTGTCTACAAAATCATACAAACCCACCGGAAATTTGGTGTATGCGGATGACATATTGCAACGAATGGAAAAACGTGGCGGATTAAGTTAGAGGCGCGGTGCACCGATTTGGTCGCATTAACGTTATGTCAGCAACATCAAATAGCTACCAATCATGCTCAAATACTGGGAATATTCTTCAGAGGTTATTTCACAATTACCATTAATAACAATGACATTGCGTGACAACATGGCAGCGTTTATCATAGCTTCGTGATATTCCCCGCAAGACTGAAGATAAGATAATTGAATGGTTGATTCTCCAGATCGATTGCGTGCAGCAACCCGCGAATGGCATATTTCAGGCGAGGTTTTCACATAAATTGTGTGGGATTGTTTTTGCAAAGCCTCGGATATGTTCAATTTATCAAACCATTTTAGATAAATTTGATAATTTACGTCTTCAATGTCTCCTGCATCATACAACATTTTGGCAAATACGTATCGATCTGTTTGCAGACTTCTCTCCATAATAATAATGTGTCGAGAATGAGCCATATATGTTTCGGTTTGTTGCATGTTAGAAATGGTTGTTTTCATTAAGTGTAATCTAGAAATATACGCCATCATTTGAAACGGAAAAGCATATGCCGCCTGATCCGCATAAAATTTTTGTAACATAGTTTTGCTGTCTTTGTCACGAACGGTGTTCCATTCGTCCACGGGCTCTTGCAGAAAGACAATGTTTGTGCTGCTTGTTACAGGCACGACGTCAGCAATGTCGGTTAAAAGAGCGTGTAATCGTTGCACGATGGTTGATTTTCCAGAGCCTATATTTCCTTCCACATAATAAATGGAAATTCTGTTGGTTCTTTCTGGGTCTGTCCACAACAAATATACAGGAGTAATCCACATTGGCACAAATTTGTGAGCCATATAAACAACCATTTTTAGAAATTCAACGCAGGTGGATATAACATGCGCAATAGTGTACAAATATTCTGGAAACAGATAATCATACAGCATATTTGTCATGAGGTCAAGTGTGATGAATTGCATGTACGGGAGTTTTATGGTCTCAGTTTTTTCCACATGAAAAAACGCTTGTTTGTTTACAAACCCAGTTTTTTCTTCAGTGCCGAGTGCCGAGTGCCGAATGAAAAACGTTTTTAACCCAAGTGTTGGTGGCAGAACAGGGGGCAATTGTCGGATTTTTTTCTCTCTATCGCGACTATTTATTTTGTATTCTGTTGTGTCGAATAAAACAGGATATGTTTTTACTCTGTAAAAAGTATATGACAACTAGTGCTAGAGAAAGTCAGATATATAAAGTAAAATACATAACGTCACAGGGGGTATCTGCGATTTATGTATTTAATGGCGGAAGAGGTGGGGAACCGGAAAAAAAGAAAAAAGGCTCCACCACCACTGTTGGGTTTACTGCGGAAGAATTGCAAGAAATAAAGCAACAAAATGTGAAAATTATTTCGTGTAAAAGCAAACTGTATTCGGATGATTCGTTGGCAACCATAAAAATAAAAATATTGCAAGAGTTGTGGCGCGGCGGCGATGGCGGCAGTGGCAACGAAAAAATAACATTTGATGAATTGTACATATTTGGGCAACAAAAGGTCACAATCAACCCGAGTTTGGTATATCAAGCATTGACACAATACAAAAAATTACCACTGACCAGAGAGAGAGTTCAGAAATTTGTTGCAAATATTGTGGGAAATAAACTTGTCACTGACAGGGGACCAGAAACTTACACATACAATGACTTGTATGCATTACTGCAAGGCGCTAGCGCGGACTCGGCGATTATCGACAAAACACTGGGATTCAGACAAATACTTGTTCGCGGAGAATATCCATTCATTTGCAATCCATTCAATGTCAAGGTGTACGACGAAATATTGGAACGATTCATTCAAAGCAAACAACCTCTGGGATCCATTGTTTGGAAAGATGGCGGTAAATTATTGCAAGATACTGGACCAATAGAAAACAACACGATCCTATTATGCAAAGCTGAAGATGTTATGGGGCATATGACGAACATATTTGGTGGAAACGATGCCGTGGTGGCTCACAATATAAAATATTATTTCCCTGGGTTGTATTCAAAAAACATACATTCATCTGCGGAACTTCAGGCGAAACGCGGAGAATTAATGAAATTACACGCCAAAATTATGACGCCCAAACTGGACACATATTATCAAAACGTGGACATGTTTTATGGAGTATTTGAAGAGAGAAAGTCTGAATTGAAATATGTTTCCAGAGGAATTAAATTCATTAAAGCTGTCATGTCTCCTGGATTTGCTTTGAAAATACCCCTGGAAGTGTTGTTTAAAGTTATTCGAGCTGGACCCCAAGTGCCGTTAATTAAGTATAATCCGGCATCTAGACAGGAGAACATGTATCGATTGTATACCCAAAGTGTCGCGACAGATGGCAGAAAAATACCGGCATTAAAGAAATCCATTATCATGCGACTTAGCAAACACATCGGTAAAACCAAATCTGTTGCTGTGTACATGGAAGGTCGACTGTCGGACGGCGACGCCGACCCGTCCGCCGACACGCCCGCCGACACGCCCACAACTCCATTAATATGCGAATTTGATGAAGCTGGATACATGACGTTTACGGCGGAATTTGACGAAGTTGTCGCAGACATTGCCGTGATTGATGCCCTATTTCGTCAAAATGTGAACCCGGTAATAGAAGAAATCCGCAAAGTATTGGAACAAAGTGGATATAATTTTCCTTTGTTTCGAAGTATGTCTGCGGTTGAGGTTGAAATTAAGCAAATAACCTATGAAACCAAAATAAGCATCACGAAATCTCTGGACATTGCAGGACTTCATGGGTGTGTTTCGAGTGTGTTTGTGAATGAAACGAATACTGCGGGAAGGAAAGCTGCTATGCCTGGGAAAAATATTAAATTGCGATTTAAACGGGTGTCGAATTACAGCGCATTTAATAGCCAAGAAGCCTTTATTATTGAAAAAGCTGGGCAAGGCTACCGAGGATCGGACATCATTCTTGCTTTAATGGAGAATTTTACGGAACTGTCGCGGGATCAAGCCATAGAAATGGTCAGTAAAATTGCGGCGGAATTGGAGGTGGAAAAAGGGGAACGTCAGGCGGAATTGAAAATAAAAGAAAATCCGGGATTTAAAACAACTATTTCCCTGGATTTGCAAACTGCGGAAATTACCGTGGTCACGGAAAATATAAACAGTGTGGCGTATTTAAACACGTTGCCGATTTACATCGATACAATGATAAGACTGACACAAGATAAAAAATCAACTGGGTATCCTGTGGGCAAAATTACGGAATTGTGTTCTGGTGCTGCGGCTGTCGCGTCGTTGGCGACTCAGGAATCTCAACCAGAACAAAATTACGCAAATCCTCAATTTTACGTGGCGGCGCCGCCAAAATTCAATAATGCCGAGGATGCTGCCGATAATGGCGAAGTTGTTGTTGAGTTTGGCAGCGATGACGACGATCTGGGGGAAGACAGCATTGGGTCTTTATCTTCCCTGGAAGATGACATGCCTATGAAAAAACCTGCGGGAAAAGGTGCAATGAATTTGTTTTTTGGCAATTTGTCGGACTCGGATATGTCAGATCAAAGTGGTGGAGCTGCCACGGATTCATCTGTGAGTTCCATGAGCGACCGCGACGCAAACACTCGCGGGGACGACGATGACGAGGACGACGACAGTGATGCTGAAGATGCAGGCGATATTCGAAACATTGATGGATTGAAGTTAAATAAACCGTATTATTTCCAGCAAATGATTGAAAACAAAGACCCAGCATTGATTGTCAAAGAAGACACAAAAGAATTTAATTCTTATTCAAGGACATGTTCTTCAGATAAGCGCAGACAACCCGTAATATTAACAGATGCTCAACTAGACACAATTCATCAAGAACATCCGGGATTTCTGAGAGAACAAGATGTGATTAAATATGGGTCAGATCGGAAACATCAATATAATTACATTTGTCCAAGATATTGGTGTTTAAAAACAAATACGGTCGTAAATCCAGCAGATTTAAAGGAAGTAAAAGGTCCAGATGGTAAAATAGAATTGCAACATCCTACCTGTGGGAAAGTGTTGCCGAAAAAAGAAAATCGAGTCAAACCTGGGTATTACATATACGAATTTTATGACGAAACAGAGGAAGAGGGGTATCCTGGATTAATTCCCGGAAAACACCCAAAAGGGCATTGTTTGCCGTGTTGTTTCAAAAAATACAATACATTGGGGAGAATACAGGCGAAGAAAACCTGTACGGCAAATATGTTGGGTGCGGCAGAAGATGCGGACGCAGGGGTGGGCGTGGGCGTGGGTATGGCGCAGGGCGTCGGAACAAAAGGCAAAAAACCGGCGGCGGCGGGAATATTGGCGGCAAAACGCGAGGGTGAATACATTTTAAATCCAGACAAATTTCCGCTGGATCACGGGCGTTGGGGACATATACCTCTGGAATTACAAGTTATGTTTCGTGAAATCGGGGCATCTGCGGCGGTGGATTGTGGTTCGACGACGACAACTGCGACTACGGAACGTCCCTGTTTGTTGCGTCATGGAGTGGAAATAAACCAACGTCAATCCTTTGTTGCCTGTATATCGGATTTGTTGCATTATGGTCGGGATGAAATCTTGACAATATCTGCTATGCGACAAAAAATACTAAAAGCCATAACAATTGACTCTTTTCTGAAGTATCAAAACGGAAATTTAGTGGAAATGTTTTATAGTTTCTCTCCGGATCGTCCAGAAGTATCAATACATAAATACCAGCATTCTCGGTTGTATGCATCTGTGTATGGATCTGGTGCAAGCACGTCTGCGCGGTATACAGGGGAATATTTCAAAAAAGTTGTGTCGGCATTCGAAAATTTTTCGGCATACATGTCTGACAACGAATCCTTCATCGATCACACATATTTGTGGGATATTGTCAGCACTCCAAACAAACAATTATTTCCCTATGGATTGAATTTGATCATATTTAAACTGCCACACGACGACATAACCAATAATGTTCAGTTATTGTGTCCGACAAATCATTATTCTACGGAATTATTTAGTGTCGGGAAACCCTCTGTGTTTTTGATACTCGATGATGGATATTATGAACCCCTGTATTCGTATGATCACAAACCAACAGGGGAATTATCGATAATCAAAGAATTCGGAAAAGCCAACACTCCGGAATCTATTGAAACAATATTTAAACGATTGGTTCGCCCGTTTTATGAACAAGTTTGTCGACCCATGGACAGCATGCCAGGAGTGTATCGAGCAAAACGTGGGTTGTTGGTGGACGAGTTGATTCGAGAACTGGAGGCAATTGGTGGCGAGGTTGGCAAACACGTGATGAATTTCAACAGCAAAATCATAGGTGTGATGGCGAGCTTGCCAGGGATGGGCGCCAGAGCACAATGTTTTGTGCCATGTTATCCTTCTGTTTCGTCGTCGTCGCCGGATCGCGAGGATTATGTGTTTATGACGGATGAGAATTTATGGCAAACATATGAAAATACTGTCCATTTTTTGCAGAAGTTATCCAAGCTTAGCAAACAAAAAATCCCGTGTGCGCCAACACATAAAATTATTGAAGATGAACTGATTGTTGGCATATTGACAGAAACTGGACAATTTGTTCAGATATCTCATCCTATTTCTGCGGCAGCCGCGGCAACATCTTCTGCGTCGGATCTCCGAGAGATTAGAGACACAAGTTATATTACACATGATTCCGCCGCGACATCAACGGGACACAGTAGTAGTAGTCGCAGTCGTGGTCCAGGGGTGCAAGTGGATGCAATTATTGCGACAGAACAGGGGATTGATAATGATCGATATGAATACATAAAAAAAATAAAAATGGAGACCCAATTTTACAACGTTTTCAGAAACACTGTGCGAATCTTGCTGAATGATTACAAAAACATTAAACTGAGAGAACAATTGAAGAACGAAACGGGGTCCGCGTGGGCGTTATATTCAGAATCATTGAAACGAATCACGGCGTTGTTGCGGGAATTAGTTGGCGATACAATTCAATTTACTGGAGATGACAATTATTATAAATTGATCGATGACATTTCCACGTGTGTGTCGCACAATGGGTCTGTGGCTGGCGCCGATGCTGGCACAAAAGCTGGAGAAACAAACACTGTATGTACAATTACATCTGGAGGAAAACAAACATTGCTGTTGCCTAGGAATAATTTAATTACAGGAAAACCGAATGAAGTTGCGTATTTCGGCAAAATGGCGGATGAATTGTTGCGATATACCCAGATAAAACAGTTTATGTTTCAACCGCAGGTTTTCTTATCTTTTGGAAACATCGGATATAATTTGAAAAATACGGAAATGATGTTGTCTCAATCGTCGTTGACACAGGAGTTTTTCGAGACGTTAGTGCCAGCGGCTGTGAATAAATACAGTCATTTTAATGCCGCTGATTCTGTGGTACCGATTCTCGGGCAATATTATGACAATGCTGTAGATATTCATGGTCGCGATCACGGTCACGGTCGCGGCGAACACGCAGGAGTGGCGGTGCCAGAACTGGAATGTCCTGTAAAAACTTACACGACCATTCGCGGATTGCCTGCGGATTGGAACAAGTGTTTTCCAGCGGGATTTAAAGAAATCGAGTTTGGCGCGCCAAACGAGCTTTTGCCCGCAGGCAAACCTGGGTTTGGCACATTGCCAGCTTGCACTTTTGATGTAATGATAAATTTGTTGGATACATATGTCCGCGGAAAGGAAAAGTTTACTATTGGAATATTGAAAAATGTCTTGTACACAGAGTATACGCGATTGGGTGGAGATAGTGCAGCGGACACATCTCGGCGATCCGCGATTTATTTGATGTTGGAAGCTGAAGGGAAACGCGAATTACTGTCTGTAGCTGCAGGAGTTGGGAGAGAACCTGTGTCATTTGAATTTGTATATGGCGAAATGTATTACTTGACTCTTCTGGATATGGTGATTATTGCTGCAAAATATCAAGTTCCAGTGGTGTTTGTTTGCGCGGGTGCAGGTGCAGGTGCAGGTGCTGGCGAACAAATCATCAAAGTCGGAGGTGCTGGGGCACAAGGAGTTCAAAGCGCCATTGTGTTTGTATCGTCCTCTGTCACCGGAGCAACCAAAACCGTTGTGACAGCAAATGGTGAATTGTTTTTTCCCATTTATTCATCCATTTCCTCTGAATATCGCGACCGAATTGCCACAGGAATAGAAATAACAGGGGTTGATCATGTGTTGGAATTATTACGACCTGCTGCATCAGCGGTGGCGGCGGTGGCGAAAAAACCCAGGGCGAAACGAGTTATTAAAGCTGCTGCTGTGGTTGCTGCACCTGCAGAAAATGTGTTGCAAGATGACGAAGTTATGCCAGCATTGATAACACCTCCTGGTGCCGCCGCCACCGCAAAGAAAACCGTCAGAAGAACAAAAAAGGCAGCGGTGGCTATGGCAGACATAAAAGATGTGGCGGCAGCAGCCGTGCCACTTGTTGCAAAAACTGTGCGAAAACGAGTTGCAAAAGCAAAAGTTGTGTAGATACAACCCGATTAATTTATTTCTCTCTGGGAGTTTACAGGAAAAATAAATTAATCAATAGCATTGATCACATTATCCGCGGTTATGTCTGCAATTGCATCCACGACATCTGCAGTGACATCCCTCGCATCCGCATCATTATTCACTGTGTTTTCAACAATATCTGCAGTTATATCCGCCTCTGCCGCGGCAACAGAAGAAAACAATGCCACAACAGGACGTTCTCGGAACAAACCTGCGTGAGTTCGAAACCAAGACACGAAATTTTGTACGACAAACTTGCGTTGAAAACTTTCCGCCAATAACTTCATATTTCCGCGGGTGTTGTAGGTTTGGATGAATGTGAATATGACTTGGGGAATATTTGCGGATTCGTATTTGCGCATGAAGGCGTAATTAAACAATCGTTTGCGTTTTTTTGCATTCACTCGATTGTGGAACAAATATAGCATATTTTTGAACGCCGTTTTGTTGGCATATTCTGCAGGTTTTACGGCGGACATGATGCGGCTGGCATCCGTAGAACATTCCGGACATGGCAAATATTTGCAAATGCTCACAATCGTCGCAAAGAGAGATTGTTTGACTTTGGGGAATACAAAAGCTTCTTCGTGTATTTTTTCTGCTAATGTGTGGAACAGGGTCCAAACAGCTGGTCCCCATATTTCAGGCGTGGGCATATAATCTAGCGGGGATTTTCTCTCTCTGCTAAAACAGGAGAGAATGAAAAATTGAAAACAAAATCCTGGCGACAAATCATGTCACATTCAATTCTTCTCTGGTTTATTGCAATACAATGTTAGGAAACGCATTTCACACAAAAATTTCGTTTGGATACTCGCACATGGCTGTTATAACTCCAGAAGGTGACGTCAAGTGTCATCACCCCTATGGACCTGATTCAACTTATACGGTACCCATGGGAAACGCCGTTGCCGTTAGTTGTGGAGTTTGTTACACGGCAGCATTATCAGCTGATGGCGAGCTTCATTATTGGGGTGAAAATGTATGGGAATGGGACATTAAACCTCAGGAAAAATACATAAAAAACCTGGGTTTGCGATCCGGCAAACGAATTGTTTTGCAACCGCAAAACATTGTTTCCATCAGTTGTGGAAATAGTCACATAGCTGCGCTAACTGCAGACGGTCGGGTATTTTGTTGGGGAAAAAATGATCACAAACAATGCAACGTTCCACCAGATTTGGGTCCAGTGCATTCCATTTGGTGCAAAGATTATGTGACAATGGCATTGACCGCGGAAGGTAAACTTGTTCACTGGGGTGGAAGGTTCAAAACGTGTACAATTCCGGAAGATTTGGTGGTACAAACAGAAGCCGCTGAATTAATGTAAGTAATGTGCAGGCTCTTTAGTGCATATATAACTCTCGTTTTGTTCGTTTTTTCATCTCCAGTTGCCCGTCCGCTGCGCTAAAAAGTTGAGACAAATAAAACCGCTATAATTCATTGCACCCCAAAAAATTCGCCGAAGCATGGAATGGATAACTGTGTCACACGCGGAAAATGTAACTGAATCGGCTGCCGCTACCGCCACATCGAGCACCGTTGAAACAGGAAATATGGAATTGTTAATCCGAGAAAAACCCCGGGGTTTGTCGAAATCTTGTGGATCGATTTCGCCGCTTAGCGGCGAAAGCTTGTTTGCCAAACCGAACTCGATTTCGCCACCAAGCGGCGAAAGCTTGTTTGCCAAACCGAACTCCATTAGCGACATTATGCCAGAAACATTGTCAGGCAGGTCATCGTCGCCATCGCGAAGGACCGTATTAGAATTCTCCAAAAACGCGACGCGAAACGAGGTTGACGCGGCGGCGCCGGCATCTCCGCCGAAATTTCGCGGACCAGGCGGCAAATTAACTATGCAAGTTATCACAGATTTAGCTGAAAAATACGGATTGACGTATACCCAAGGCGGCGTCCCAGCGGCGCCCGTGGCTGTTGCTCCTGCGGCTGCTCCGGCGACGCCCGCGGTCTCACAAGTTCGCGCGATTGCTGTAAATTTGGGTGAAACTTTGTGGAAACAATACATGACTCGACGTTTGTTTGCAGCGGACGCAGAAGTTGTGCAAGCCGCTGCGATACTTCAAGGCAATCGCGATGACTACTGTTGGGCTGAGGAAAGCCGAATACAAATGCAGCGCCTTCAATCATTGTTACTTGAACGGAAACAGAAAAGACAAATGATAATAAAAAAGTTTCTTATTGACCCTGTGTCAAAATCCCGAGAACTCGCGGCATTACTCAAAGATCGACCAGCGGAAACAAAAACAATTCATATACAACCGCGCAAGTTGAAGACCCATTACGGACCCATGAGCGAGCACATGTTGGCAAAAAAAGCTGTAGGTCGATGTGATTTGTAATGTTTTAGCGCGCCAATACAGCCGTCAATACAGAAGAAATAGTAAATTGGTCGCGATCGAGAGAAAAATTTTCCACGAACGCCAACGAATTAGTGCCGAGCTCACAGCCGCCGTTTTTTCCTCCGGGTCCAGGTCGTTTTGTTTCTTACAAAACTATAAGAGAGAACGCCATGAACACATCTGGACCCGCAGCAGCAACAATAGAACCAACGTATAATTCGTTTTCGACAGCCAATGTCAGCACATCTTTCATGAATTCCAATTCTGCCGTGGCAAAATTAGCTTTTCTTTTGTTGGCTTGTTTTGGATTTGTTATTTTTTTGAGGGTAGGCACAGCCGTATTGGCGCATTTTTTGAAATCCGATGATTCACCCCATTTGATTGATGGCATGGTCGACGCATCCCAAATGTTGATTTATCCGCAAGATCCTGCGGCGAATGACGCTGTGACGATTTATCGGTCTTCTAATGCCGTGGATGGGATCGAATTTACCTGGTCTGTGTGGATTTACATCAATAATTTGGACATTATTTCCGGGAAAGGTCCCGCAGCCGGCACATATAAACACATATTCAGCAAAGGCAACAGCGATATGAACGACAAAGGACTGGTTCAACCAAACAATGCGCCTGGTTTGTACATTGCTCCCAACACAAATGCTTTGGTTGTCATCATGAATACCTTTGACGTGATCAATGATGAAGTCATTATTCCAGATATTCCTCTGAATAAATGGGTAAATGTCATCATATCTTGCCAGAATACAACTCTGGATGTGTACATAAATGGAGTTGTCACTCGAAGTGTTCAGTTGTTGGGTGTGCCAAAGCAAAATTATGGGGACGTATATGTCGGAATGAACGGAGGATTTGATGGATATATATCGAATTTGTGGTATTATAATTACGCATTGGGTACAACAGCTATACAAAATTTGTCAGCGGCTGGACCCAATACCAAGTTTGTCGGCGGAAACCAATTGGTCGATAAAATGTTTAATTATTTGTCTATGCGGTGGTATTTCTAGGCGGTGTATAAAACATTTACGCATCCTCTGTCATATTTTAGCAAATTGTAACCACTTGCTTCAGTAAACACATCAATTGTTTCAAGCGTCGAGTCTTCTGGTTCGAATGACAATTTGCAATTGTCAATACAGTTAAAACTAAACATATCTGGTATGCACAATTCCCATTCATCGCATTCATTCATCGCATTCTTTCCGAACAAATAAAATAGACACATTTAATAATTCTAACCACACAAGTTTCATTCGAACGTTTTCATGCATGAATGACTAGTTGCTCTAAATGTTATTTTGTCTATGGTGCCATGTAAAGATATTTTTGTCGAGGAATTATTTCAGATGTGCTCATAAAAATATAAAGTTATGTGGTTGTATATTCATTTTATTTTGCGGCAGAGCAAAATGACGACGACAATAATGGCACGTGTGCGTCCTTAAATTTACGCACATGCCACAGCGAGGTTCGTGACATTGTTCACATACATATTTCCCGAATCGGTCGCATGTGTAACGGTTATGTGCGCACACATAACATGATTGACACGCACAAGGTCTTGCATATTCGCCTCCGGTAATTTTTGGGTCCCAAGTCACGGATTTTTTGCGGGATTCCATTGTTTTCTCTCTGGTATGTTGTTTTTCCAGATTTGTTATGTGTTGTTTTTCTTCAATTTTGCCGACCGAACCTGAAGAAAAAACCCAAGCGTGTATGCGGGCGGGTGCAGCACGTGTTACAGTAATACAACTTCACCCGTTTGGGTGTCTACAATTAAATCTGCCGGAACATCGCGTTGATTATGACCATTATCACCCCAACAAACAACCCGACCTTCTGTAGTTAAAGCCGCAGTGTGATACACTCCACAACAAACCAAAACAACTCTATCTAAATCGATTGGAACATTGCATTGATGGTACATATTATCACCCCAGCAAATTACTTTGTTTTCAGAAGTTATTGCGGCAGTATGTCCACCACCGCAACAAATATAAATGACGTTTTTCAGATTAATAGGAACATCACATTGATTGTCACAATTATAACCCCAACAAACAACTCTTCCTTCAGCAGTTAATGCCGCAAAATGAAAATTTCCACAACTAATGGCGATTACATTTTCTAAATCTACAGGAACATTGCATTGTTTGCAATCATTTGAGCCCCAACAAACAACTTTACCATTAGATGTTAAAGCTATGACGTTGCTACTATTACATTTTATTTGGATAACATTGTGTAAATTCCTTGGGACTCGGCATATGTTTTTGTAATTATCTCCCCAACAAACTACTCGACCTTCCGCGGTTAATGCTACCGTAAAACAATTTCCGCAACTTACAGCGATAACATTTTCCAGATCAATAGGAACGTCACATTGTTTATGAAAATTATCACCCCAACAAACAACTTTACCATCTGCAGTCAAAGCAGCGCAATGGGTGTTACGAATAGAAACAGCGATTACATTTTCTAAATCTTTGGGAACATTGCAAACTTTACTACTATTCTCTCCGCAACAAATAACTTTGCCTTCTGAAGTTATAGCCGCGCCATTGTAGTCATGTACGCAAAAGTACGTTACAATTTGCGTCTCTAACGCAGCATTGTGTCGGTTAATCACATCGTTGCCCCAACAAACAACTTTACCTTCCGGGGTTATAGCAGCTGTAAATCTCCCATTTGGTGTGCATACAAATTTATTTATGCTCATTTATTCAGGTATGAATGTCGTTGTTACGTTTATGTTTCATTCAATTTTTTCAAACGATCTTTCCCGATGGGAAATCGATTGAAAAACATTTGTTTGCCCGTTATTCCACCGTAACAACTTTTGCTAAATTGCGCGGTCTGTCCGGGTTAATTCCGCGCAAAATCGCCAAATGATATGCCAATAATTGAAGAGGAATCGCAGCCATCATGGAATTATACATTTCGGATTCTGGTATTTCAAGAATTTCTAGAATTTTTCCGATTGCGCCCCCAGATGTAGCAGCCGTGGATCCGTCAATTGAAAAAATCGCGCGCAATTCAGCGGCAATGGCAGGGGTTGTAATATAAAACACAGAAGCGTTTCTCGCCAACAATTCCTGAAGACAATTAAACATCAAATGATTATGTGCGCTTGAGTTACATTCGACTTCTGTGGAAGTTGTATGAACCATGATGACTGGAAACCCTGCAGAGAGAAGTGCGAATGGTCCATGTTTCAGAGAACTCACACAATATCCTTCTGCGTGCATTAGAGCCAATTCTTTTATTTTAAGGGCGCCTTCTTTGGCAATATATTCGTCCAAACCTCTTCCCAGAAGAAACATGGAATTGGCACTTCCGGAAACAGATGTAATATAACCGCGGTGTATTATGGATGCCCATTTTTTCATAGTCGTATTCCAAGCATCAAACACTCCTGGGAGAGAAATCACAGGCAAATTACATATTTCTCTCTGAGATTTAATTGAAATAAACACATTCAGCAAGTCATGTAAACACAATATTTGGGCGGTAAAAGATTTCGTGGATGCAACTCCCACTTCGGTGCCAGCGGAACAATGTATGGAAAAATCCGTGGAACGATCCAGGGTTGAATTTTCGACATTTACAATGCAAAAAGTTGCTGCGTGGAATTTCTTGTACAATTGTTTGTCTGGAATGCACGCCAATACGTCGCGAGTTTCCCCGGATTGAGACAAAAAAATAACGAGTGTGTCGGCGGCGGATGTGCGAATTTTGTGAGTGTCGGAGATTTTCGGAATGTCGTGTTTGGGCGAGAATTTGGCAGCATCGCAGGCTTTGACAACGTTTAACCGCAACCCATGACTATATTTAAACAACTGTTCTGCATATTCCGCGGCATAATAGGACGTTCCACACCCAATAAATAGTACATTTTCAACATTTTTCACACAATTTAAAAATGCTTCGGTTGGTTCCGCGTCGTCCGCCGAGGAATTATCAAACACGCAAATATCTGATGCCGCCATTTCTGGAGGAATTTCACAATAGGACTGGCAAAATTTGTTGTTGATGATTTGTTCTTGTTCATAAATTTCACGCAATGTGTGATGTTCCGCTGCATCGGCGGCTGTGGTTGCGGTTGTGGTTGTTGTGGCGGTTGCAGCACAAGATAACTGACAGGATGTTGTGTTGTTATAGATGTGTCCTCGAGTTGAATAAAAACCCATCAGGGTTTCAGCTGTTGTTGCAGACTGCATAGTCGCACCAATAACAATCAAATCATCATTGGCAATGCGATAATATTCGTCGTTTTTGACTGGAAATCCGCGCAACCCCGATTCTTCTGAGGTGACATATAATGTGTCATCATCGTGCCCAACCGCCAGCAATAATGGCATGTTTTTCACTGCACAATACAACATATTGTCTTTGCGTGGCTGAATAATCATCGCATAAGTTCCGGAAAGTTTGCGTATCGCAGACTCAATGGCTTCCACAGCGGTCAAAGTTACAGGGGAATTTGTGTATTCATATTCTATCAAATTCACAATGACTTCTGTGTCTGTATCGGACAGGAATGTATACCCTTTGTTCAGAAGAAATTGTTTTAATTCGGCATAATTATCAATAATTCCATTATGAACAATTGTAAACATTCCTGTATTGGAAGTGTGCGGGTGAGCATTTGCATTTGTATTTGCTCCGTGAGTTGCCCAACGATTGTGGGCAATAACGTTCTGAATATGCCCTCGAGAACTCAAATTTGCGACTCGTTTTAATTTATCAATCGGACTATCTTCTTCTGGAAAAACAGCGGTTAAAAACTCGGTGTTGTCGTTATCGACGACTGCAGCGGCAAATTTATATGTTACCATGGACCCAGAAATGCTATCTGTGTCGGAATATTTGATTGACATGCCTGCGGAATCATATCCTCGGTTTTGCAAATTTTCTAGACCGCGAATGACATCGTTTAATTGTATCGCCGACGATGATGTCGAAGTCGACGAATATTGGGTTGTTATAATTCCGAAAATTCCGCACATAAATGTAGTATATTAAATAAAGTTTATACTTTTTTCAGAGGTTTGTCGTTCATAAAACAAACAAACGTTTTTCTATCGACATTGGTTCCATACAAAACTGAGAAGATAAACCCGCGAAAAATTAAGAACAAACAAAATAAAGTACAGCAAAATAATGGCAAGATGCAGAGGAAAATCCCAAGTAGGCAGAAGTATTAAATGCAATAATGTAAAACGACATGTGAATGGGCTATCCGCCAAATATGCCGCGCATCGTGTCGCAGAGTTCGCCACAAAAGGTGTTCACAAAATCCCAGAATGTCCACGATTGAAAAATTATTATGTGCAAAAAATCGCAGTGGACGCAGATGCTGTGTGGAAAGTAAACGCCTTCTGGGAGTTTGCGAAAATAATAAGCATTTTATTTATTTATGTGGCATTTATTATTGGATGTATGTTTATAATGCGAATGCGAAAGTGAAACTGACCCCGAACCCGAACATAATTTTCGGATAGTCGCGACAATATGTTTTATAAACAATGGATCGTTTATATCCGCAGATGAATGGACGAATTCTTTGACAAATGTCAAAAATTCAGACAAATGCGGCAATTGTTTATTTTTTATTATGTGATTGCACAGACATTTCAGAAGATCAAACATGTTCATATTGTATTTGTCACACATATCACATAAATCTTCTGTGGCACTGCATAAAAATTTGTCAGATAGGGGCTGGGGTTTGCGTTTCTCTCCCAGTCGATATCCGAGAATGCGATTGTATATGACTTCCAGTTCTGCGAAAGAGAGAATATGTGTCGCGGTCGTGGGTGTGGTCGCCGATGCCGCCGCAGAGGATGCCGAGGTTTGAATAAAATTCAACATACTTCGGACATCCGATTTATAAAACACTCGTATATTTTCCAGTTGTTCCGGTGACATTGTGATATTTTCTTCTGTGCAAACGCCCGATAATAATGTCAACATGTCTGTTTTTGGCAAATTATTAAACCGAATATTCACAAAATTATTCTGCAATTCCGGGATGATTTTGCTTATGTAATTGCAGATAATGCAAAAACGAACTTGTGTGTGGGCGGGTGAGTGGGCGCATGTGCACAGATTTATCAAATTATGCAGGGATTGTTGAGCTTGAATGGTCATGTAATCTGCTTCATCGAGTATAACAAATTTTACTGCATTTTTGCTGCAAAACATTGGCTTAGACATGACATAGGTGTGAATTAAATTACGAATAACATCGATACCGCGTTCATCCGAGGCATTTAAGTGCATAATAAGGCTTTTGTTTGCGACTTCTCCACCAGATGGAGACAATTGATATGCTTGTATTAAATTCATAATGCTGGTGGTTTTTCCAACGCCAGGGGGTCCATAAAACAGCAGATGGGGGAAATATCCAGAGGAAATAATATTAGACAACAAGCGTTTATTCAGGGGACTTAGAACAATATCGGCGAAATTTTTTGGTCGATATTTTTCAACAAATGGTATGCACGAATCGTGTGCGGTGGCAACAGACATGCAAAGATAGCTTTTATTGAGTGTAAATGGGTTTGTCGCGACAAACAGCTTGTTTGCTTTGCAAACTCGGGTTTTGCGCGGCTTGCGAGGCTTGGCGTGAAACTGAGAATTTTATTATGTAAAACACAATATAATGAATTTCCCAATTTCGACGCAAAAATTGCAATGGTCTGATGGAAATCCTTATCAACGCAGTCCCAGAAGAACTCGAATGTCTGCGACTGGAGCCGCGGCATTAGGACCACATGATTTCGCTGGAATACATGCACATCAAGCTGCGTTGAATTTCGATTCCTACACCTGGGAATTAATGAACGGAATTGCTATGGGCAATACCAGGGTTTTGCAGCAGCAAAACCGACAGTTTGCATAAGGCAAACCCCGGGGCAACGCGCACAATTTTGGGAGAAAAATAAGTGTTCGCGGTGGCAGCAAGACGCATTACATTAACACAACCATTCCGGTTCGTACATGCAATCCATCTGGAATTTGAATGCAACGAACATGTGCAGAATTTCCCCAGCAAACAACCCGACCTTCTGCAGTTAATGCCGCTGTAAAAGAATTTCCACAACTAATCGCCACAACGTTTTCCAAGTCTGCTGGAACATCACATTGATTAACTGTGTTATTTCCCCAACAAATAACACGTTCTTCTGCGGTAAGAGCTGCCATAAAAGAGTTTCCGCAACTAACTGCAATAATGGTTGGCAAATCTGCCGGAACAGTGCATTGATTGTGAAAATCATCTCCCCAACAAACAACTTGACCGTCCGAAGTAAGAGCGGCTACATGCGTAAATCCGCAACTAATTGCGACAATGTGTGGCAAATCTGCTGGGACTTGACATTTGTTTTTGTAGTTATTTCCCCAACAAACGACCCGACCTTCTGAAGTTAACGCTGCGGTAAAACAATATCCACAACTTATTGTGACAACGCACGGCAAATCCGCTGGAATATCGCATTGTTTTGAATCGTTACTTCCCGCACAAATAACCGTTCCGTCTGAAGTTAAAGCTGCAATATGATCATATCCGCACACAACTTGAACAACATTTGCCAAATGCAACGGAATGTCGCGGCAAATGTGATGCCGACCCCAACAAATTACTCGCCCTTCTGAGGTTAATGCAGCCGTGAAAAGCCCTCCACAACTTACGGCAATTGGGTTTTCTATGTTCGCTGGAATATCGCATTGTTTGTGTGAATTACTTCCCCAACAAACAATGCAACCTTCTTCTGTTATGGCTGCGACATGATTTGAACAATCGATCGTTTTGTTTGTAATCATCTCTGCTATTTTTGCCAAACATTTGCTCGAGAGTGGCGGTCTCAGTTTTGTTACAGCAATGACCCAGTTTTAGCCACGCCCGCGCACAACACACATGCTATACAGAAGCCGATTCGCGAAATACCCGAAGAATAAGCTCAGCAAAACCGCCAAAGCATTCGCGACGTTTTTATACCCAATTTGGTCGCGTTTTTGGACATAAAAAACTATTTGTGAGGCAAATATCGCACAGAAGGTAAAAAAATAAAATACAGAAAGCCAATAAAAATAAGTGCAATATCCTACGTCCAGAGGTCCAAATACGTTCATTGTTATATAGTTTTGTGAGAAACAATATTGGCAGTTTATCTCCCACCCTTGGGGTTATTATCTTCTGTGTTGGTGGGCAAAACGGAAGATAATGTAAATGTTGTCGATTTATTTCCTGTTCTCTCCGCTAATGCAGAACAAAACAGAAGATAAAGATACATCCGGTCGCAATCGAGAGACCTAAAAGATACGCTTAGCCTCGCGCCCGATAATAATCACAACCAGGCGCGGGTTCAGATCCAATGTAAATTCCGAACCATTTCGCCATCGGGTAGGTGGAAATCCACACATCATTACCGGATTCAAGTTCATTCATAATTGCGTTGCCAACAGTGGACCAAAACGCACGAATTAGGGTCGGTCCAGCTTCGCTTAAAAACCCGTTGATTTGTGCAAAATTCTTTTTGGTGTTTATGTTCGGGGAAATGATGCCGCCATGAGGGGTTGCAATAAACAGAATTTCTTTGGTTGATCCCTGACGGTCAGATTGAAGCTTGCGCATGTGTGGAGTCGGTTCTGCGCCATCCAGGGTAACATTGTAACACAACGCAGATAAAAATCTGTGTTGAAGAGAGATGTTGTCCATGTTCAACTTGGGCAATTCCCAATTATTACCGCCGTTTTTGCTGAGTTTCACCGCAGACGTCAATAATCTGTGCCATAACGGGGGATTATGTATCATCATTTGGATAACGTCTTGAAAAGTTACGTCGGAAACTCCGCCAGTGCCGATACCAAATTCAAAGTCTCTTCCGCCGTGACCCCGAGGTGTTGACTTGATCGTAATAATATCCAGCCGCAAAGAAGCTGGTATGTTTTCAGGTGACAATTGCAACACTTTGGACATGGGTGGCATAGTTTTTCTGAATTTATGGACTTTTTCCAACGGTGAATTGTTGCTATTTTCGTCCGCAAATTTGACGTGTTTCTTCGGACGTTTTGCGGTTTTTCGGCGCGAAGACGATGACCGTACAGGAGACAATGTCGCAGACGATTTGGACGACGTAGATGACGACGGTGATCGTTTTAACGCAGATTTTAAGGGTATGTCCTGAAGAGATGGCAAGGATTCAGGTGTTATTTTACGCACACGTGCAGTTTTTTTAACCATTACTTTTTTCGTTTTATTATCTTGTATGATTTCTTTTAATTGTTTTGCGATAGGATCATGAATTGGGACATTCATGATGGGAGGTTCTTGGGATGCAACGGCGGTGGCAACGGAAACACAAACGCCTTTTATTTTTTTCTGTCCTTTTGGGCAACGTTTTGCTGTGGTGGCGGCGGGCGCGGCAGGCTGCGAAAAAACATTTGGTACATCTTGTGTCGGAGTTACGGGTCTTCCATCTGGATATTCACAATATTTAGTCACTTTATTTCTTCTGGTTCCTGGTTTACACCGCGGTAGTTTAGACATATAGTTTTGTGAGAAACAAAACGTTCCTCTGTTTTGCTTTCTCAATATATGTTTAACTATATATACTATAAGTAAGTGAATCGCCATGGTGTTGTCTAAAATCAACAAAAGCGTGAGTTATCCAGAAATAAAAACCGTGGACAAAGCCGATGAAAACAAAGAAAGTTGGATTTATCAGCTATTTCTAAAAAACGTGGAAGTCTTGGTTGGAGTCGGGGCAGCAAAAAACACCTATGAAAACAAAAATATCATTTATTACCCAATTTATCTGATAAAAAAAGATGAAAAAGTCGTGCAAGTGGGGATTTTTGAAGTAAAAGCCAGCGATGTGACAGATTACGAACTCACAGTGGAACACATGGAGTCTCCTTTGGTATATTCTTTTGCCACAAGAGAATATTTGCACAGAGAAGGATTGGCTCCAGAAGAAAGTTTGGTAGAATATGCCAAACGAACCCAAACATCATTGCAACATCGAATCGCTGATGCAGTGGACGGGGACGCGGCAGACGCCGCCGTAAATATCAAAGATGTCATTGGATTGGCGGCTAAAACTGCAGCGGATGTTGAACGTGGAAAAGAAAAACGCCGCACGGATGCCGTGTTACGCGCGGCTGAACGGGCAGGAGATATACCTGAAGAACGGAAAGATATATTCACAAAAATACCCAACGCCATTGTTCCGCCCATGTTAGCGGAAGAAATCAAAACCCATAAACAGGCGGAATATACAACAAAACGAGTGGACGCTCCTTGGATTCAAAATTATATGCACAACGAACATTTCGATATAACAGACAATGAAGGCGGAGGGGATTGTTTATTTGCAACTATTCGAGACGCATTTGCGAGCATTGGGCAAACAACTTCTGTGGCGAAATTGCGGGCAAAACTTGCGGATGAATGTAATCAACATCAGTTTGATACGTATAAAAATTATTACGATATGTGCGCTGCGGATCTGGAGAATGTTTCCGCCAAAGAAAAAGAATTAAAATTGGAACATTCGGCGCTGAAAACTCGGTTTGCAAATTCCACCAATCGAACAGATCAGCAATTAATAAGCGCCAATGCCACAGAAATAAAGAAACAATATGACCGAGTAAAAGACGAAAAAGGAGTCATGCAAGCCCTGGTAAACGAAGTTAAAATCATGAAAAACGTCAACACATTGGATGATTTGCGGCGAAAAATCAAAACCTGTGAATTTTGGGCAGATATATGGGCGATATCTACTCTGGAACGGGCGTTAAATATAAAATTCATCATTTTATCCAGCGAATATTACCAGGAGGGTGACGAAAAAAATGTGTTGCAATGCGGCGGATTAAGTGACAGTGTATTGGAACAACGCGGGGTATTTACGCCAGAATATTACATAATAGTGGATTATACAGGAGATCATTACAAACTCATCAGTTATCACGATCATACAATATTTAAATTCACAGAATTGCCCTATGATTTGAAAACGTTGATACTGGAAAAATGTTTGGAGAGAAACGCTGGACCGTTTGCGATTATTCCAGATTTTCAACAATTTAAATTAGAACATCGGGATGCGGTGGCAGCGACGACGACCGGAACAACCGCAGCAGCGCGGGATGTCCCGGTTGCCTATGATGACTTGACGGAATCTAAACTGCGAGGATATTACGATGACAGTATTGTGTTCCAATTTTACATTAAATCCGCAGACAAACCCTTGCCTGGAAAAGGTTCGGGAGAGAAAATCCCAGCGGATCGAGTCAAAGAATTTGTGACTTTGTCAAAAATCCCAGAATGGCGCGCCAAATTGTCCAATTTTTGGGTGCAACCATTTTCGTTGGATAATCATAAGTGGTCGAGTGTTGAAAATTATTATCAGGGATCCAAATTTAAGAAAACCGCGCCTGAATTTTATTTGAGTTTTTCTCTGGACTCTGGAACAGAATTGTCGCGAGATCCAACTCTAGCAAAAGAAGCTGGTGGCAAAACAGGAAAATCCAAAACAAAATTGCTGCGACCTCGGGAAGTTACGATCGATTCGGATTTTTATTCTGGCAGAAACGCGGAAGAATTGTCGGCGGCATTGCACGCGAAATTTAGTCAAAATGAAGATTTGCGCAGAATGTTGTTGGCAACCGAGGAAGCCAAGCTGATGCATTATATCCGCGGATCTGAACCAGAAGTCGCAGATGAACTCATGATTCTTCGGGCAAAATTGCGGAAATTATAGTTTTGTTTCTCAGTTTTCGCGGTTATGCGAAGACTATAGATGTGCGATTTCTCCATTTGGGAAAAGATCGTTTCTGGAGGCGTTGCGAGAACGTGACCGAGATCGTAGAGTGTGAGACGAATTGCTGCCGTTGCTTCTGACACTTCTGCTGCTTTTACCGCTGCTACGTGATGATCTTCTGCTTCTGCTGTGGGAACGAGAATTTCTATATTTATAGACGTAAATTCCTGGAACACGCGTTTGAACAAACCCGACTTTTTCGTAAAATTTTGCAGCTCGTTTGTTTGTTGCATAATTCGACACGTACAAATACACATATTTTAACTTCGATTTCAATGCTGGAATGTATGCGTTAATTAATGTTGATAAAAAAGTAAACGCCAAATTCACAACTCTATTCTTTAAATCTGAACACAACAAGGATATTTCAACAGAATGTGGAACCGAGATTTCAGTCGTTTTTCCTAGCAAGTTTTCACATTCGGTATTTACTACGCATGACAATAACACTTTTTTGTCCGTTTTGTCTGTCAAAAAATATCCAATGTACTCTGGCAATTCCAATGCATCGTATGAAAATGATTCATAATCATTCGATATTGCCAGAGGATCACATAATTTTATGGTAGACAACATCATTTTGTAATCATCATAATTGTCTTCTTTTACAACATGTATGTTATAATCCTCCATATTCCATACATTTTGCAAACACTTTTTCGCTCTCTCGCAGCTAACGCAGTGATAATGGCGACAACATTTTTTTGAACACGTCGTCCAAATGTTCTTCGCAATACTCCTGTTTTCCCGGATGATGTTTTATTTTTTGATCTTCTTCTGGAAATAAATGAAATAATTTGTTATCTGCTACATACAAATACACAAAATTCTGACAATCATTATGGCAACATTTATAACGCAAATTTAAACCGCATTTTATTTTATTTTTTCTCCATAAAGCGCTGGATTCGTCGAAATTTATGTTAAACGGTTGTTGATCAAATGTTGTCATGTAGTTAAAATGTATTATTTATGCAAAATATTTCTCAGTTTTTATATTATTGTGACAATCAGCGCGTTTTGTTCTCCGCGAAATGTATGCCAATTCGCACCAGCGCAATCACTTATCGCAGAGGAGTACCGGATGGATATAATAATTTCTACTTTGTTGCTCAAACAAACAACGCCGTTGTGTGTCCAATGAGCAAATATTTGCAGGGATATCAATTCGCCAATCGCAACATTGTGACATCTAGTCCTTATCGCTGGCCTTGGCGACCTTAAGACGTCACTCCCACGCCCCCATTGTGGGCGCCTACAAACAACACATGATTGTGTCGTTGTAAAAACAACATGACTAGCAAAATTAAAATGATAAATATCATTAAAAATATAAGCGTAAAAAACCCGACAATTACGTAAATATATATGTGCAATTCTCGCAATATGTATTCCGTGATGGGCGACAATATGGCTTTTATTTCTAATTTCACATCTTTTCTCTGCAATAATTCCAAACACTGCTGAACAAGGGTCATTGTTGTGCGCAAGCGATGTTAACATATCACGCGAGTATTTCTCTCCTGAACCCCATGAGAGAAAGTGAAGAACATCACATCAACACAACCATACCGCTTTCAACAACCAATCTTTCTGGAACCGCGCATGCACCTTTTCCCCAACAAATAACATTACCTTCTGTGGTGAGCGCCGACATGTGATGAATTCCGCAACTAATCGCAATAACCGCGCCTAAATCTGGCGGCACATTGCATAGATTGTCGTAATTTTTACCATAACAAACAATGTTACCTTCTGCAGTAAGTGCTGAAATGTGATAATACCCACAACTTATCGCGATGACGTTTTCCCATTCCATCGGAATATAGTGCGAGCCTCTACAATCATACCCCCAACAAACAACTTTACCTTCCGCAGTAAGCGCAGCAGTGTGCCAATTTCCGCAACTTATCGCAATAATATTTAAGTCAACCGTAACTGTGCATTTGCCTTGATAATCAAGTCCCCAACAAATAACTTTGCCTTTTGCAGTTAATGCTGCCATGTGATAATCTCCACAACTTATTGCGATAACGTCTTCCAAATCTGGCGGAACATTGCATTGTTTTTCGCTATTTCTTCCCCAACAAATAACTTTTCCTTTTGCAGTTAATGCTGCCGTGTAATAATATCCACAACTTATTGCTACAACGTCTTCCAAATCCGGTGGAACAACAGTGCTACGACAAATATTATCCTGTCCCCAACAAATAACTTTGCCTGTTGCAGTTAATGCTGCAGTGTGAAAATGCCCACAACTCACGGAAATAACATTTTCCAAATCTGGCGGAACATCACATTGTCTTTCTTTATTTCTACCCCAACAAATAACTTTACCTTCCGGAGTTATCGCTGCATTATGATTTGAACAAGCCAACGTTTTGTTTGAAAACATTGCAGGAATGTGTGTGGAGCGTATGTGTGATAATTCAAATGACAATAATTGACTCAGTTTTTCTTCAGAGTTCGCCGTAAACCCTGAAGAAAAAGATATTATAATTAGCCAGCACTGGTGCCAGTTGTCGCGACAGACCTATGTCATAATTCGTGGAGCAATGTTCATAGCATTCAATTCTTGAAACAACAATTTGCAGGCATAGGGGATTTCCACATACGAAAAGTCCGCTCGATTGTCGCATGTTTTGCACAAATATATGTGTTTTGCAGCATTATAGGCAGCTATTAACCCGCAACGTTTGCACACATGAACACTGTATTTATCCGATACATCGTACAATCTTGACCTAGTAAACCGGGCGGTTCCATGAGATATCATGCAATCTCGTTCCATTTCTCCAAACCGATGTCCACCATTTCTGGATCGACCTTCTGCGGGTTGGCGGGTAAGTTTCACCATGGGACCGAATGATCGGCTATGAGTTTTGTCACTGACCATGTGTTTTAATCGCTGATAATACACATATCCAACAAAGATAACACAGTCGATTTGTTCCCCGGTTGTGCCGCTATACATGAGTTCATTTCCATGAGCTTCAAACCCGTTTTTCAGGAGTAATTCACATATTTCTGGAATGCTCAATGAACTGAACGATGTCCCATCTCCAAATAATCCGAGCTGAAGCAACAAATTACCCATCAAAGATTCTTTGGTGTGTCCAATGGTCATACGAGAGGGAATTGCATGCGGATTAATAATCAAATCTGGGCGTTGTCCGCTGGATGTGTATGGCATATCCGCTTCCGGGACAACATTGCCAACAGTGCCTTTTTGACCACTTCTACTGCTGAATTTATCTCCAATAATGGGTTTTCTGATTTCTCGGGTTTTCACTTTTGCAAACAAATATCCATCTCCGTTGCGGTCGATGTAATTTTTATCCACATAATGTTCTCCACCAACAGATGTGTACACCTTGCTTAAATCCGTATTTTTGATTTTTTTCGACGGATCGTTGCGATGTTCTTTGATTGGCGCAACTTTGGCAATAATAATGTCCCTGTTTTCAATCAGAGTGTTTTCCGGTATAACTCCTTTCGAATTGACTTTAGAATAATTGCCCATTTTCAGTTCCTTAGTTGTCTCAGGATTTGGTCGACAGCGGATTTCTTCGTCTCCGTTAATTCGTTGCCGGTCTTCGTCCTTTTCTGTGTGATACACAGTCACTTCTGCGAATCCTCGGTCAACCGCTCCTTTGCTAATTAACAGAGAATCCTCCTGATTATATCCCGTATGAGTCATGATGGCGACAATTGCTTGGGTTCCTGTGGGAACATCATTCATTTGAGCAACATCTGTAATACGGGTGTCGATCAGAGGTCTCATGGGATAATTTAACATATAAGCGGTTTTATCCATTCTGGATTCCGGGTTAGTAACATACACACCCATAGCTTGTTTTCCCTGGGCACATTGATACGTGTTTCTGGGAGATTGGTTGTGTTCGGGAAAGGGAATGCATGATGCCAGGACTCCAAATATCGTGGATGGATGAATTTCACTGTGAGTATATCGGGTTTTCTTCGGGATAAGTTCCAGAGGAGAATTGGCAATATATGAATAGGCGTGTTCCTCTGCATCGACGTATTCAATAATTGAGGATCGATTTTCATCCTCATTCGCCAATAACATGTCATCCCACGCGACAGTGCCAGCGGATAATCTGCGTATGATGTCTGCTGTAAACATCGGGCGTTGCCCATTCGGACAAACTCGCAACAAAGGTCGGGTAAATCTGCCACCATCTGTGCATATTCGGATTTCATTCATTTTATAATTGAAAACAACCGAGGTATACACATTGATGATTCCTTTGTATTTTTTGTCTTTCATAGAAGAATATAACTCTAAGGGAGTTTTCGTGACCCCTATCCAGGCACCATTTATGAAAACTTTGGTTAATTTGTGAAGGTTTAGCGCCGGCACGCCAACAGCAGAGGCGAACATGTCGTCCAATGTTTGGGTGTAAGGTGCGACATACTCATGCAGGGAATTGGAATTAGATTGAATAGTTATGTTTGCCATTACACTCAGGTTTTTCACAACACCAACAGAATGACCTTCGGGTGTTTCTGCTGGACAAATAAATCCCCAAGAGGTGGAATGTAATTTACGAGGAGCAATGAGTTTTCCGCTTTTTTCTGTTGGTGCAGATATTCTGCGAATATGACTGATGGTCGATGGATTGTTTAATCTACTCAACACTTGAGCAACCCCGACTTTGGACGAATTGCTGTTGTGTTTGATTCCAAAATCACCGCTGGACAAGGCTCTATAAATGCCGCTTTCGATGGTAGCAGATTTCACGATTTTATAAATATTTGTCATGTTGATGATGTTTTCGTAATCGTTGGTGGAACGCCAGGAACCTGTGGTGATTTCTTTCAGAATTTGTTTTTCCATATCTTTCACGAGTTTATTGAAATAATTGCGGTACAAATTGTTCAGTAACGTGCCGGTTAAATCCACCCGTTTGTTGGCGTATGAATCCCGGTCATCCTGCGGTAAAATCTCGAAATATGCCAACATAAGACGATAGGTCATGTAACCGAGGAAATAGATTTTCTGTGTAGGGGTTTTGCAATGAGGAAACAAATCTCCTCCCAACACATCCATGGCGAAATTCCGTTTCTGGCGTTCCCCCAGAGTGGCATCCATGGTTTGAGGAGTGTACATGACAATATTCGTGATGTATTTCAAACAATCTTCCTGGGTTGGATACTTGCTGGCATCTACAATAGAGGCTTTCAAAAAGTCTGTGAAATCTGGGTGTTCTGCGTCAACGTCCAACACAATTTTATTGCAAATATCTTTGTCGGATATGACCCCAAGAGCTCGGAAGACGATAAATATTGGGATGGGATTTCGGATGCGCGGAATACTTATCTGCAGAGGATGTCCAAATTCGTTTGGTTTGGACAAAATGTACATGGCAAGTTGTTTCGGTGAAATGCATTTAAAATCCGGCACAGATTTTACTTCGGCTTTCCACAGATATTTCGGATCGCTTTCCAGGAAACAATACACATTATTTTCCGCAGCTCGTTCCTGGGCAATTACGGTTTTTTCACTGCCTTTAATGATGAAATATCCTCCAGCATCTTTGCGACATTCTCCGGTTTGTTCCGGGGTAAAATGTTTGTACAAATTCAGCACACAAATGGAAGATTTCAACATGACGGGGATTTTTCCGATATGTATGTCTGGCAATTTCCGATGAATGATGTGTGAGTGTTCTAAATTCTCACCACTTCGGACGACGTATTTCACATTAATATCCACGGTTGTGACAGCCGCATAGGTGAAATTTCTTAGCCGAGCTTCCTTCGGAAACATTAGCTTTACTGCACCATTATTTTCGTGTATTTGCGGGCGTTGAATATTGAAATTATCGAAGGTTATGAAAACTTCCAGGGCATATTTTTCGGAAATCGTGTCGTAATCATCAGGAGAGACGACTCGGATTTGGTTAAACATGTCGATGGTTCGCATAATTTGGTAATTTACGAAATGATTATAGGACTCGATTTGGTGTCTGACTAGGCGTTCTAGATTACGACCTTCGAAATAGGAATTAATGATTTTCCAGGGGGTTTCGATGTAGTTGTCTGTTGCGGCTTCGTCTGCCGCTGCAGCAGCGCCGCTAATGGCGATGTTTGCGCTGATATTTGTTTTTGTATTGTTATCGCAGCAGCCATCGACACTTGTCATTGAATATGTAGAAGATGACATTACTGCGGTTATTATGTCTATCAATTTTTAGATCTATATGGGTTTTGGGTTCTCTCTTGTAAATAGAAGAAAAAACTGAGTTTGCAGTCGCAAACAGGCGTTTTGCTGCTGCAAAAACTGAAACGCCAAACAACTCACAGAACAACGCCTAAATGAGAATCATATCAGGAGACAAATATTTGCACTGTTTTGGGTATGATGGTTGGGGGTGGACTTTTAGTTTACAAGAGTATCCACTACATGATACACAAGTGGATGTTTCATACAGAGCAGAGACTATTTATGCAGATAATACGTTTGACACCATGCAAATAAGTATATATCAATTAGACAAGTATATAACCACTTTGCAGCTGTATAAACTTTTAACAGATACTTGTACATTTCAACTAATTCCAGATAGACAGTTCCATTTATTACAATTCAGGACCAATTTGATTCCAATTAAAACTTTTCAAATTATCGATGGATATGTTTGTGTAAACCATCTCGGCGAATTGTACAAAATTACACCAGTTCTTGAAACGCGCGAAACACGTATAACACATGCGCAAAACTTTCATCTAATTCTCTATGATACAGAAGATGAAAAGGCTTTGCGAGTAGAATATGAAAATGCGGAATTAGACTGTGGGTTAAAATGAAGCGGCGGTTGCCGAAAAATTTTTCTCTCGATCGCGACCAGAACTTCTTATTTTTGCTGGTAAGAACCGCTGATACCCCTGAAAAATAAAACCATTCTGGTCGCGATTGATAGAGAAAAATTTTTGAGTGAACCGCTAACGATGGCTATCATTTGTGTGCGAGTCTATTTCAATCCGCAGTCTAATTCTGCGTCATCGTATTCCACTCGCAGAGCATATTCGTTTTGTTTTGCATAATGGATCAACCGAAAGTTTTGAAATGCCTCATATCTTGTATTTTCTATGCATGCTTTAGGGGTTATTTTGTATAATACACCCTTATGAGTGACGCACACATATCCATCCACGATTTGAAAAGTTTCAAAGCAATAAGTTGCAAAAACTATGTTATTGTCAGCATGTTGAACTATGCAAAAATCTTTTATTTTGGTTATTCTGGTGTTGTATCTGCATGCGATTAATACTATTTTGCCAACAAATGTGTTTGAACAATTTACTTGTATGAACTTATTGTTACATGCAATGTCTGCTACTTCTGATTCTTCTATGTGATACGATATGCTTTCAAGTGCAATATTTTGCAAACTGAAAACTTTTCCATTAAAACAATACAAATATTTGTCACCAGATAATATTTTCATTTAGCTGTTTCTTTGCGAGTTGTTCAGTACAAAGCAATTGCGTTTCAGTTTTTCCGTCATACCCCTTTCCAATTTTTTTCTCTCAATCGCCACCCGCTGGAAATAAAATACCCTGGTCGCGATCAAGAGAAAAATTTTGCGAGACCGCGAACATTTGCATGCGATGTTTATTTCAATCCGCAGTCTAAATCTGCGTCATCATACTCCACTCTCAAAGCGTATTCATCTTGTTTCGCATAAGGGGTCAATCGAAAATTCTGGGATACACGATAGCTTGTATTTGCTCTGCAGGCTTGGGAAGTTATTTTGTATGATACACCCTTATGAGTAACACACACATATCCGTCTATAATTTGAAAAGTTTCAAAATAATATTCAATAGGACTGACTGAAATCGCATCGATTGCTCTAATTATGTGAAATTCATTTATTTTAGTTATTGAGTCATAGTGACGAGGACTTATTAATACTATTTCGCACATAAGTGCGTTTGAACAATTCACCCGTATGGACTTATTGTCGCACGTGCTATCTTCAATGGTTTCCGCGTTTTCTATGTGATACGAAATGTCTTCGTGCCCAACATCTTGTAAACTGAAAACATTACCATTGAAACAATGCAAATATTTGTCACCAGATAGTATTTTCATTTTCAGGGGTTTAACTGAAGTCAAGGTTATGTCTTCTGATTATTTGTTTGTTTTTATTTTTCAGTTTTTTAGGTTGATCGCGACCGCGCGCGACCTAATAATTTTGCCTAACAATCGCACCCCAGGCGCACACTTGTCCATTTCGCAAACTTGTGTTTTCAATGGCTCCTTTTTTCTTCGGAGCCACACACCCACCGGACCGAACACGTCGAATAGCTGTGCGAGTTCCGCTGGGATAGTAGCTTTTTGTGCTGGAAAGAGCCGCTAATGGCAACCCGATTTTGTAGGCAGATTGACCTACGGCATTACTTTTCAGAATGTTTACATAGAGAGAAGATTCCATGGGAGGCACATAATTTGTGTGAGTCGACACGGGAACTTGGCGTTGAGATGAATTAATCACATAACTCTGAGGAACAGATAACTTGGCTTGAGCGATTTGTGAAGCTTTGACTCGCTGACTGACCGACGTTCGGAGATATTGACTGCGAGCATTCGTGTTCATTTCTGCAAATACTGGGTCTTGCGATGGATAAAACTGGGGTGGAGTTGGATGTTTTCCTGGAAGAGATCCGTAGTTGTGATACGGCATAGCACCGGGATATTGGTTTGTACTCAAAGGTCCTGTGATAGGCGCGTTTACATATCCTCCGCCATACGACACGGAGCCAATAGATGTTGACACAGCATAGGGCGATGACATATAATTACGTGGGCGTTTAAGTCGACGTTGGCTTCTGTTTTTGCCGCCAACCACAGAAGAAAAAGTGTGAACTGGTCGCAATCGAGAGAAAAATTTTCTGATAACGCGCCCCCAGTCTTAGGAAAAACTGGGTTTGCAGTCGCAAACAAGCGTTTTTTATTCAGCGCGCCAAATAAAAAACTGAAACCGAGAAATCCTGATGTATGGTCGTCACCAACTTAATTGATACAATGGAATCCAGCACGTATTCTAATGTTATGACCGGACGAGAATTTAACAAATCACATCCGGGAAAATATTACAAATTGCTCGTTAAAACGCCACAATCTTGGTCTTGGATCAAACCTTGGACATGGTTCGACACATCTGCTGCCACCGCCGCAGAGTATAAAATAAATAATTACGTGTTTTCGGATGGATTGAATGTGGACACAGTTCCGTTTCATCCCACATTAGACCGTTATTCTGGCGGCATGCATTTTTCAAGCATTCAAATCGCATTGGTTAGTGGTGAAACTAAATTCACTCACATTGCGGAAGTGAGTGTGCCAGATGATGCGAATGTCCTTATAGGAATGATAGATTACAAAGCGGATAAACTCATACTTAAATTGAATGAATGTCGCCCGATTTGCGACGTACAGTGCGACTATTTGAAAAAATAATATGTCCATAATATTGACAGGTTTGCGGTCAGTCTCGCCCAGACGTTTTTCTTCTGCGGCATCACAGCGGCAAAAGAAAAATTGAAAGCCGCAAAATCCTGATAAATAATTGCACCAAACTCAGATCAAATAATGGAACAAACCACCCCAGTTTCAATGGAACAATCTTCATCGACTTCTGTTGCCGTTGCCGTCAGCGAACAACCAACCATTTTAGACGAATCGCCTGTTGTGCCAGAACCCGCGCCCGTCAAGCAACAAACCCCTGCTGAAAAATACGCCGAATACGTGTTGGATGGTCGAGTGTTTAACAAACTATTTCCGGAAAAACACTACAAATTAATTAGCCAAACACGACATCCAACTTCTGCGTGGAATCGATCTTGGATTGGATCGTGGTTTTATGTGGAACCACCTGTGGAGTTTAAAAGTTATGAGTTTGTGTATTCGGATGGATTAAATGTTGACACGGTTCCATTTAATCCTACTGGATATTGTTCCGCTGGAGGTTTGTATTTTACGAATATTGAAAACTTCTTTTGCCACTGTCATACGTATCACACACACGTCGTTGAAGTTATTGTTCCAGATGACGCAAAAGTTTATATCGAGCATCGCAAATATAAAGCCGATAAGCTCATACTTAAATTACAAGATCGCCGAACCATTACAAAATTTATATGCGAAGAGTATCAACAGTTAACAATTTGTGGCGGTAGTTCTGACTTCATTATAAATACATTTAAGCTTATTCCAACAGACAAATTAACAGAAGACATAGTGAAATATTTTGTGAACTTTATTAAATGTGGCAAATTCTCACTAAATTTTGTTCCAGAACACTTAAAAACCGCAGAAATATGTGAATTGGCGGTTGAAAATGCTGATTGGTCGATTCAGTTTGTTCCTGCACATTTGCTAACACTCGAAATGTGCAATAAGGTTATTTTGAACAATCCTCACCTTATTGCATACATACCAGAACACTTTCGTGCGCATTTAACATCAATCAAGCAATTAACAGAAGAAGAAATACGTGAAATTTTGGAGTCTAACTAAATGTTTTGGGTATTTTAGTGGCTGTGTTGGTGTTATTGGAAAATTTTTTCTCTCGATCGCGACCAGATTTCCTTTTTTTCTGGGTTGGCGGCGAAACAAAAGAAAAGGTAAATCTAATGCCGTTTGGAATTAAACAAGCGCGTTTTGTTTCTAACAAAACTATGGTCTTCGCGTAATCGCGAAAACGGTGTCGTTTTGTTTCTAACAAAACTATATGGGTAAACGAAGCAGACATACGAAAACACATCGTCGAAAAAGACGCGGCGGAGGTTTTATGGATTCCATCTCCAATTGGACCAGCACATTGAAACAAAAAGTCACTGGATTATGGCGAAAACCTGTTCCGCCACCACTGCCGCCCGGTTCCGCGTATTCGGCGCCCACACAAACAACCGCGACGCCGCCACCATCTGCGTTATCTCAGCCTCCTGCGCCAGCGCCAATCGCGGTGCCGACAACTGCGCCAATCCAAGCAGCAGACACAACGGATAATTCTCTTCCACCTCTACCACCACCTTCTGCTGTCGGTGGGCGACGTCGCAGAAGAAAACGCGCAAAAACTCACCGAGGCGGTGCGCCACATTCGTATTTGTCTGCTACGAATCTCGCAGCAAACGCATCACCTTTTTCTTCTGGACCAACCGCCAAAGTACACAATTGGGTAGGAGGTCGTAGTCGACGCAGGCGACACAAGCACAGAGGATAACCCTGCGCATTGCAAAAAAAATGAAATGTATTTTTCAATTATTATTGAAACTAACAACAACAGATGGAGAATTTGACTGAAGCAAACAAACAACACATTCGCCGACATTGGCAATTAAAAAACCGCGAAGAGAAAAAATGGAAAGCCTATTACGATTCCGGAGGAGACAGACCAAATGAAAGTTATCTTACCTATTTAGATACAGAGTATGTCAAATATTTGTTACGTTGCAACATAAATCCAAATGACAGAATGATCGCCGAAGAATTGTGGTTGTTCATAAATACCGGAAAAGAAAACACCGCTAATGCAAAATAGTCCAATGGGTGGCTGATGGCTGGCGGTTATTACGCGTAATAAATAACATGAAATAATTTTTTCTGTTTTCTCTCTGCAGCCGTGGCAATAGAGAGAAAATGAACACATAGATTTTTGGGTCCTAGTAATGTATGTTTGAGCCGGCAACAGACGTCGCAAATAATAAAAAAACTTTTTTTGAATTTAACGAAAAAGACAAACGATTCCAGGAAATTCAGAGATTAATTGCGGAAAAAGAACGCATGTTGTTTGAAAAACGTGCTGGCATAGAAGCCGCTGCATCAGAAAACGATTTATTGAAAGATGTGAAACAAGATTACGACGAATATTACGCCTATATCCGGAAACAAAAACAAGATCAAATAGATGCTCTGATGCAATTGGAACAATATATAGTGGAATTGAACCGAGAAGGGAAATTATCCAGGCGAAATCTGAAAGACGCCAAGAGAGAACAACACAACATTCTAAGAGAAGTCAACGATATACGCAGAAGTATTAATGGATTAATTCAAGGCTTGAGTTCCCAAGATCCCGACACTCATTTCAGAGATGATTTGGAATACAACGGCGAAGCTCTGGATGATACAGACACGATTTCAGACACTTCGAGCGATTCATCGACCACGTCAACCACAACAACTTCTTCAATGCCAACTCCGCCAACAAATGAATCACTGGAATTTTATTCGGGACCAGATCGACCGCCGCCTTCTCCAACTTACACACCGCCGCCCATGCCTCTTCGATCTTCGGAAGAATTGACGCCGTTGCCAGAAGCAGAAGAACCGAAACCTTGGTATAAATTCTGGGGAGGTCAACCGCTGATTGATGAGTAATCGCTAAACTGTTTTCTCTCTTTCCTTGCAATCAGGAAGAAAAGAGAGAAAATAACATTGGCTAAATGCCTGCAACCTATTCCAACACTTCAATATCTAAATCCGGAAAAATCGGGGGCGGTAAAGCCGCGGGTTCATCAAAAGATAATTCGTCTGCTTGTAGAGGTATGGATGCTCCTATGGAAATTTTGTCGCTATCTTCATCCGCATCCGCGGCTTTTCGCTGCAAATAACGTTCTGTGCTGATAGTTTCCAAGCGTTCAATGGTCTTAGGCGCATCAATTGCGCCGGTTTCAGAATAATCAATGTCGCTAAATGACACACTTACGGGGGTTGCTGGGTCCGTGGCGGCGGCAGGCAATGACACTAAATCTGCGGCATTGGGTATGGCAACAGATGGTAAAGTCACAGCTGCCTCGCCGCCAGCCATGGGCGCCACACCTGGCGGAGCATGGATGGGTTCTTGTATAACTTTTTCACTGACTTCCTCTGTTACATCATATTCAGTTGATGTAGACAAAAACGCGTCCAATATGGATTTAATTGGAATACTGTCTCGGATAGTTAACATAATACTTTCTCTGACCAATATTTCCAATTCGCGGTTATTTTTCTGCACTTGCAGAGGAGGTATACCCAATTCAAATAAATAGGTATTTGAATAAATTTTTCTGCCGGCTTCAATATACACTTTGTGGATAAATTCGTTTATTTTCGGGAAGGGAATGTCGATTTTTTTTTGTTTTTGTCCGACTCTCATAGCCGTCAGCGACTTTAACTGAAGTATGTGCACAGTTGTCAATAAATCTTCCAAATGATTGCATCCAGTGGCTTCACATATTCTGTTTTTTTCCCCGTCAATGGTGAGAGACGTCCACCGAGGAACTTGGTTAATTAAATTCTGAAAGGTCATCAAATATTTTTCCATTTCTTTGTTTTTTTCACATATAATGACAGCTTCTCTGAACATGGATTTATATCCCTGAATGATCAGAGGAGTTAACATGGACAACAGTCGAGCACCATATTCGTTTTTGGATTCATGAAGAGAATTGATGTTAAAATCGTCCATGTCGTGGTGTGCGCGCGCAGTATATTAGTAACAGTATAATCTTTATGGATTCGAGCGCAGCGGGTGGCGGTCGCGACCTTTGATCCATAATTAACACAATATAGTATAGACGCTTGCCGCGAAACCATGAGTGCAAACAGTTGTCAACCAAACATTCTGAGAATGCAGCAAATTGCCAATGAAACGCTATATAATCGCAATGTGCCATCAGAAATATTGCAAGCATACATCGATGTTCGTCCAGTTCCGACAAAATATTCCTATTTTCCTGTGGTGGATCCACATATACCTTCGACAGTTCCAATGCGAGTTCAACCAACCTATTCGCCACATAGAGTGTTTAATCCAGGAAATACCATGTCACCCTGGTCTGGATTTGCAACCAATGTGAACACGGAATCCGAACTACGAAATCAAATATATGCCCTGCAAAAATGCAATCAATCTGTGTATGTTCCATCATCATCGAGTTCTCTCTATACCTGCAGATTTGAAACCCCTCATGCGAATGCTGCAGCAAATGCCGAAAGATTACAGGAAAAACATCCGTGGTTGCACACCAAACTGGTGCCGTCTGCAGCCGGCGCGCAGGCGTGTTCCGGATTTGTGCCAAACGAGGAATGTGGCTCACAATTATTTTTCAATAATACTCGATGTCAATTACGACATGGCGCGGATACTCGGCGATAGCACACCTGCGCACACACCTGCGCGCGAACATGTGTGTTATATCTGTATGAATACTATCTGTTGATAACATATATTTCTCTCTGGATCTGAATGAGCAACACAACATCATTAACAGATAAAAAAATTCATGAAGATATAACAAAATATTTTACATCACCGATATTATTTAATTCCGAGGTAAAACCCCTGTCACCGGAATTGTTGCGAGATATGGAACTTATTGAAACAAATCCGGCAAATACAGGCGCAGACGCTCAATCAATATATTCGAAATTGTGCGACATGGGCGCGAGCACAGTTTCGAACGACATAGTCGCAAAACAAATAGGCACACACGTCACATCGGATGTTCGATTTTTGCAGAACACACAAAAAATCGTGGAAGCATATTATCCTTACGAAGGTATGAATCCGTCGTCTTTAAGAATGTTATGTTTTTTAAAGGCAATTCAAAAATCTTCAACGTGTCAGGAAAATGTCACAGATGTGTGGAAACAAATTCGCGTGGACAGCGGGCATTTCAAGGAACATTATCAATACATTGACATTGGCATGTTTGAACATGTCAACAAAATCCCGGCGTTTATGCTCATTATGAGCGTACTCAATATACTATCGCCGCTTTTGTCCATTATTTTACCAATCCTTCTGTTTTTGTTGCCATTTGTTTGTCTTTTTTTCAGCAAACAGGGGTCTTACACTAGCGAAGATATGTGTGATACATTTCGCACAGCTTTGAATTCTCATTGCACAGGAAGATTATTGACAATAAATTACGGATCTTCATCGCCATCGGATGTTGTGTACGCTTTTGCGTCGGTTGGGTTTTTTATTTACACAATTTACCAAAATGTCATGAGTTGTGCCAGATTTATTTCGAATCTTCGGTCAATCATACAGTATTTGCACACGATACGCGCTTATTGTGCGCGTGTGTGTATAGAATTTGATTTATTTTCAAACATTGTTATGTCCACATTACCATCCCCTGCCGCAGCAGATGAACCAAATGAATACGTGCAATTTGTCGAACATTCTGTTCCTAGAATTGAAACATTGCGCGAAATTCACAGAAGAATCACAGAATGTAAATTAGAAGAATACACGCATGACACCAGTTGCACTAAAATGTTTCAACTAGTCCCACAAATGGGGAATATTATGTCGTTGTTTTATGAACTGCATGAAACCGACGTATATCACACATCCATTATGTATTCTCTCGGGTTTTGTCAATATGTGGAATACCTAAAAACTTTATCAGAGAAAGTTTCCACGGGAGTTCTGGGGAAAGCCAGGTTTTGCGAAAGCAAAAATAACTGTTTGTCACACAAACCCAGGTTCACTTCCGCAGACACTTCCACAGAAGACGTGAATAACCCAGAAAAAGAAACCGCGCATGCGAAAACCTCTGCCACAACTCTCACGAATTTTTACCATCCTTGTGTGGGTTCGACAGATGTGTTACCCGTAAAAAACAACATTGTTCTGAATAAAACGGTGGTTATTACTGGACCCAATGCATCTGGGAAAACAACTCTGTTAAAAGCTGCGTGCATTAATATTATTTTGTCGCAGCAATCCGGGTTTGGATGTTACGAGGATGCCACAATTGTTCCCTACACGCACTTTCATAGTTACATCAATATTCCCGATACGTCGGACAGAGACAGTTTATTTCAAGCCGAAGCCAGAAGATGTAAAAACATATTGGATTCTGTGACCCAAAAACGGGTGGCATTTGCTGACACTCCGGGCGGCGCCGCGCGAAATCACGCCAACCATTTGTGCATATTTGACGAATTGTATTCTGGCACAAATCCCGCAGAAGCCGAAGCGAGTGCCTTTGCATTTATGAAATATCTCTCTGTATTTCGCGGAGAATCCGCCGTGGATTGTATGTTGACAACCCATTATTTGGGAGTTTGCAAACGATTGGAAGCTGAATGTGGAGACTATGTAAAAAATTGTCAGATGCACTCGCAAACAATTACGCACGGTTCTTCGGATGCCGACGACAGCGATGACCAAGAAAAAACCTCGATACGTCACACATATTTACTTATTTCAGGAATCTCTGAAATCGTTGGCGGGGGAGCGGAAGTGTTGAGACAATTGGATTATCCTTCTGAAATTATGGAACAATTGGCGACGCAATAGGCTCGAACCCAGCACAAAATTCATCAAAAGATACGTGACGTTCGCTGACGCATTTGTCGCGTATTTCAATGTATTTTTTCATGAATTCAAGCAAATCAGCGAATGTTCGCAAATGGTGCCAGAACTGGGTTTGCTTCGCGCATTTTTCGCCGCCGCTAATTGTCGCAGGTTTATAATAAATCATTTTCAAGATTGCCATACGTACGTGAGAAGATGCGGCATTTAACACTGCAGGATTCACACAATTCGCTTTGATATACACGGGATAATGATAATACTCTTCGGAATGTGCATTATAATTTTCCAGCCCGAACATTTCATTCAATATTATTTTGACGCATTTTCGCTGGCTTATTCTTCTTTTCAACCGGACAATTTTGTATTTCAGCACAATTTTTTCATATATGAATCTCAAATGCTCAATGCAACAATAATAATCTGTTGGAACGTGTGCGCTGTACAGATGCCCATAAAAATTCGGCAACAATTCGAACACTCGAAGTAAGGAGTTAAATATCTTTTCATTCTTAGGATGACAGAATTGATATTTAAAGTTTTCCAGAGTTTTGTCCGACAAATAGGATTTACATCTGTGTTGATTATCCCATCGAAATTTAATGATATTGTCGTACATTGCATCGCAGAAACTCGCAAATGTTATGGTTTCAAAGTTAATGTCGTCTGTCATTTCTTGGTGATGTCTGCTAAAGTTGTTGTGTCATTTAATTTGTCTGTAATATTTGCTATCAGTTTTTTCAAGTCCGCGGAATTATTTAGCGGGAGCAAAACATCTTCGATGTATTGCAATTTATACAAACAATCTTCTTGAGCGTTTTCTTTATTTGCGCAAACGTCTGCTTCATATGTGCGCACACAATGTTCAACACATTCACGCAAATATACAATTTTATCTTTGTTTGACATATCTTTCACTCGTTTATTTAAATACGAATAATCTAACAAAGTTAATGTATTAACACTCATATAGTAACTCTGTTAGATTATTTATGTTATTATTCAGTTGATGGCATGGCAACTAATTCAGAACGTTCAATATGATTTCGCGGCATGCTTTCAGATAACATGCCGTTAGTATCAATGATAAAACATTCTTCTGGGTCATCGGATTCCAGCACAATGTGGTAATATGTTATGGGAGTTCCAGGTAGGATTGCGTGAAAGGGTGTGCATAATGTGCAATCTCGCATAAGTAATCTATATTTTTCTTTGTCTGGCACAAATGCTGTGCGGTATACGTCGTAATATTCAGAATCCAATGGAAATAATTGTTTAAAATAGGGAGACACATGAGTCATATCGACCTGAGACACCTCTGTTTCTTCTACGGCTGTGGCAACATCACGAGAGCGAGAGAAAAACAGAGAATGACCATACGTCAACGCCAAATCTTGATTTGGTACACTGGGTGCCACGCTATTCTGAGGTAAACACAATACATGATTCGGATTTCGTGTGGAACTGCTGCCAACAAATATCACCCGTTTCTCTCCCTGAGTTGTCCAAACCATGTCTCCTATTTGAATGTCTTGGACTAATTTTCTGTGAACTTCAGCGGGCTCTGCATCAGTGGCGGCAGCGTTCACCACCGTTGTGACGGTGGTCATTCGAACTTGGGTTCCTTCAACCATACAGGAGATCCCGCCATCCGTAGAGAGATAAATGTAATAGGTGGAATTGTCTTGATATGCAGAACCAACAACAATTTGTCCAGCATCTGGTCCCACACCAGCGATATCTCCTGCCATCCATTGATTGGTTGTTTCACGCTGAACAAATCCGGCGCCAAAATTTGTCGATATGAAAAACTTGCCGGCGCCAGCGCTGTCGCTGGTTGTAATTGCGACGTATTGTCCGGTATAATCGCAAGATATGCTCGTATAAAATTCGCCCACAGACAATAATTCTTCCGCGGGGTTCCATTCCGCAGAAGTGTTGTTTCCATCAGAGGTGTAATGCATTCGAGCTGTGGTCATGGTGGACAACATGTACACATACGCCCCGTTTGCAGACGCAGCGGAACGAGTCCACGAAATACCGGGCAATCCGTTGTATTGTGTTGGATTACTGTCATTCACTCCTGTGGCGCGCGCAGCATATTGTCCAGACATGACATAAATTACGGACACGTTCGTCACCGTGATATCCAGCGCCTGTAACCCCGTCACTAATAATCCAAAATCTGAATAATTGTTTGTCGAATAAATCTCATATTCTTCGCCATTGTATCCGGTCGCAACAACATTTGCCCCAGTTTCATCACAAGAAATGACCGTCCATGCCGGAAGATTGATTCCATCCACCACCGCCCAATCTGTGCCATAATTGGATGTGTATGCAATTTGTCCAGTTTGTGGCACTAAATAGGCGTATTGCCCAGTGTTGTTGGTGCACATGGACACAACGGTTGTGCCCGCCGGCGAATACACCGCACTTCCGTAATTATGTCCACCATCTATTGATACGAACACGCTTCCGGAAATGGGATTATATAAATACACCGTGTCTCCATCTCCGCTTACACAACCGAGGGTTGCACCAGAATACACATTATCCCACGACATTGTAGTCGATGATTCTTCGATATAATACGAGCATATTATAACCTTCTGTTTTGTATCTCAGGAATGTCTTTTCAGGCACCAGCAACCGCGTTTCTGAACAAACTTGCCTCGGATGCGCAAGCTCAATATTTACCATTTTCAACCACTTCAGAGAGACCGCCTGTGTTGTCGTGGATTCTTCTGGGATTGGTTGTCGCGATTATTTATGTTGTGAATCACATTAGTGACATAAACGCGACATTAATGGCTTCTGTCGCACCTGTCACCGTTACTGCAGCGGTTATGGGTGTTGCAAATGTAAAAAAGAAAACGCGTAGAAACCCTGGATGATTGTTGTGTGTTTTTCTTCTGTATTAGCAGGATTACAGAAGAAAAAGTAAATACGGTCTGTAGATTTCGACAATCTCTCTGCCAACCCAGAAGATAATGTAAATTAAATGTCACGATTGAGAGAAAATTTTTCGCGATTCCGCCCATAGTGGAACGTTTTTCCTCTGTAAAAACTATATGGCAACAAACACAACTACCAATTTATTTGTATTTCTCCTGATATGTGTCGCAGTATATGGGTTCTATAGAGCATTTAATGGTCTATCTTCTGGGTTGGGTGCAGGCGGGTGGAGAGAAGGAATGACAACCGGCAGCGGCAGTGGCACAGGCAGTACAGGAATTGCTGGCGGAGCAGCGGCGTATGCAGCAGCGTTGAAAATGGCTTCTGTGAAAATGCAAGACGAATTGCTGATAAATAAATACCGAAGTGACTACGAGAATTGTATCATTACAGCAGATGATTACGTAAATAATCTGATGTTGCAAACAACTCTGTCGATTGATCGATCGAATCCGCAGGTGGCTCTCTCTAAACTCGCAGAATTACAACAAGCAAAAATCGCTCTGAACAGCGTCATGAAATATGTGGATAGTCAGTGATCTCGACGCGTGCCAGCAGCAGCAAAAACTGGGTTTGTAACAAACAGGCGTTTTTGCCAGCAGCAAAAACTGGGTTTGTAACAAACAGGCGTTTTTGCCAGCAGCAAAAACTGGGTTTGTAACAAACCGCTGGGATATTGCAATATAATGTCATTTGAACAATTTATGTGTTTAATGGATAATTTTGACAACTTACATGAAAAAATACCGCAAGTATTGCGGGATTACAATATCGATACGTCGACGATTAAAGAAATAGATGCATGTGATGGTCAGCGTTATTGAGTGCGCGTGGATATTTTCAAAATAAAATGGGGAATGTCGAATATAAAAGACAGTATTTATTTCTGTATTTGCGCAGATGACGACAATGTGGATAATTATTATACCGAGTGTGGTGATTTTATTGAACCATATGAGATTCGCGCGGAGTTTGAAACCAAGGCGTTAACTAAATTGCGAGATACGTTGGACAGCATATTTTTCACATTTAAATAACCACGCTATGCTCGCGAAAACACATATTTATAAAATCTTTTTCCGCCTTCTGTGTGATAACGCTTGACGATTGCCGTAAAGTCATAATCATTTTCTGCACTAAGATCTGTTCTTGTCACACCAGGCACAGCTTCAAGCGTATCATACTCAACATCAAATTGTTTGGAATATCTGTTTATTTCGTGTAGGAATTCAGAGTCATTCATTTCGGAATCAGAATAATAATCATACCCACCAGAAGAATTTGATGTTAAATATACTGCAGACGTTTCACTTTGAATAGTTATTTTTTCGCATATACGCAAATCTTCAGGGGTGATGATCCATGTTCCAATCAAACTGTCCGGCGATCCCACTAAGAACAATTTTTTGTAGAAAGTCAACACAATGGGCTCTGTTGCGGCTTCGATTGCAGAGGTTGACATATTGTGCAGCAAATATTGGTTGTTATTGCATTATTTCTGTGTTTTAGGTTTCAGTTTTTCAATCGACAGGCGTCGATTGAAAAACGTATGTTTGCTCACAAACCCAGTTTTTTCCTACACATTGCTTGCGATTGCCAACGGTTTGGTGCAACTGAATTATTGGTGTTTTATCTCCTGGAGTTCTCTCTTTTGACGCCAACACAGGGGAATTGGATTACATGGTCGCGATCGAGAGTAAAATTTTTGAACGCCCTATGCAGGCGCCATGTACACTTCGTTGTCTTTGTAGAACCCTTGGTCGACCAATTTTTGGGTGTAATCTGCTCCACCCCAGTTAGTATCCATGGGATTTGGACTTATTTTTGCGGATTTTTGCCGAACATCAATCATATCCAGGGGAGTTGTTTTGCCTAAATAAAACGCCGATTGATCATACCCGGGATATCCATTTTGGTTATATGGCGGATCTGTCCGATTGGAATCCACCAACAAAGTTGGGTTCGTCATGTCCCACAAACTCAGCGGAGGTTTTGCTTGTTCGGGAATATCTGTTTCCGGATTGAAACCGTTTGTGCTGCTGTTGTTAGCGGTCGTTGTGCCTGTGAGTGGTAAGGTTGAAGGAGGAATCATAGATCCAGGAGTGCTTTGTCCAGGAACTGGCGCAGGCGGTAACCCACCTTGAGGATCGTCCACACTCGGTCGAATTTTGTACACTTCCTGACCATGAACATCGTAACTTCTCTGCAAATATAACACTGGACAACGCAAACCTTGACTGCGTTGCCAATCTAAATATTCTGTGTAATCCTCTAAATTATCGAATTCCACGGGATTTACTCCCGGGATTTGCATTTTTCTGGAGTTGTATAAATAAAACTTGGCGCCTTTTTGAATCAACATGTTTGGACACCCGCCAGCCCCGCCACCAAATCCTTCTGTAATGCCGCCGACACCTCCTGCAAAACCATACACGTATAATCCCAAAAAAAATAAAAGTATTGCTGCTATGCCGATGATCATAATGTATTATTCAGAGATATTTACTGAATAATACCAACAGAACAAACAAGTTTATAGAATACTTAGCATTCTTTCCACCTGTGACCGCAAATTGTGCATGTAATAAAACAATGCATGGGTTCATCTGCGCTGCGGATTTGCATCATGTAATAAGTACATTGATTACCTCTGCATTTCCGGCAAGTAAACATGGTTGTCGAGGCTTCCACGTTTTGTTCAAATTTGTGTTTATCTCGTTCGGTTTTTTCCGCGATCAACCGACTCCATTTCTCTGGAGCCATCTCCTGATGATTTATAAATGCAATGTGTTCGGGTCGCATTTTTTCCGATAAAATGTCTTCCACAAGAGCCCCATTGGATTGCAAATTTGCCAACACACTTTTCAGATGAGTTTTGTAAATCAACACAAAATGCGGGTTGTTCCATTTTTTTACGATTTTCTTCTTTTTTGCCTCCTGAATGGAATAATTATATATGCCAATTTCCACATTTTTGGCGAATTTTGCGGCGGCAGTAGCCGTGCTAAAGAACGCAGATTGTATGTGAGTTTGTATATTTGTTCTGAAATTCGGGTTTGTTACGATTAACATTTTTCGCGGTGACTGCAGCTTTATCGCAGGATATGTTTAACTCAGTTTTCCGCTGGTGCACGATTCGTTCTCTCCAACACAGAAGATAATGTAATAATTGGTCGCGATCGAGAGAAAAATGTATTTAAAATATATGAAAACCCGAAACAAATATTTTTACAGAACAAAAAACAACCAGTCGCAAACTCGTAAAAATCGCCGACGACAACGCGGTGGTGTACGTTTCAAACCTACTACGAAAGAAGAATTAAAAACAGCGGCGATAGCGTACATGCGACAAGAAAATCATGATTATGGACACATTCGCACCTGGGATATAACTTTAGTTACAGATTTGTCGGGGTTGTTTGAAAACATGGGGACCGTTAATAATAACATATTTGATGGAATTCAGGAATGGGACACGTCCAATGTTACAAATATGGCTGATATGTTTGGCGGATGTGAAAATTTCAATCAACCCTTAAATGCATGGAGCGTATCAAATGTTACAAATATGTCTGGAATGTTTGAAATTTGTCATGATTTTAATCAACCATTGGATACGTGGAATGTTTCACACGTTATAAATATGAAAAAAATATTTTCGGATTGTTTGTTATTTAATCAACCTTTAAATACTTGGAACGTATCAAATGTCATAGACATGTCGACCATGTTTTTAGGATGTGTGAATTTTAATCAACCTTTAAATAATTGGAACGTATCAAATGTTACGAATATGCATGGAATGTTTTATGGGTGTGACACGTTTGATCAACCGTTGAATGATTGGAATGTATCAAACATCACAGATATGACAAGAATGTTTTACAGATGTGATTCATTTGACCAACCCTTAACAAATTGGAATATGCAAGCTCAAACAACATTTACTGCAATATTTAATGGTTGCCCGATATCTGAAGAAAACATGCCCGAAAGAATACAAGAATATTTGGCAGCTCCCGTAGCACATCAACCAATGCCAGGAATTGCTTACCAAGTTCATAATGAATTTAATACCATTAACAAACAAGAATTGCTTTCTCTCCTGTCGGGCGCTGGGACCAGAAACTTTTCTGGAATGAACAACCCAAATTTCGTAAATTATGTCCAACAACGCCTTCAGGAGGCAATTGAAACTAATTTTAGTGAAGAAGAGCGTCAACCATTGTTAACAGCACTGGACGCCTTATACGAAAACCTGGAAATGACCGAGTCTAGTAACATATTAACCTCGGAATACCGCAATTTATTCGGAAAAGCCTTGGATTTTATGCTGGAACAACCCCCAGAAGTTGTCAAAGAATATTTAAATGCGTACGTTCAAGAATGCGCAATGGCATACGGGACTAACCTGGACGTCAACCAGATGGATCCAAACAATATGAGTTGTGTTAAAGGCAGGTTTGAGAGACTTGTTATGTGTATTAAAACAGCTCTATTGGTGCAATGTATTGAAAACCCCAACGCCCCAACTTGTTTGGCGATCTACAAAACAATACTGAAGAAAGGTTTTGGTGTAAATATTTCGGATTCTGCTGTGGTTGCCCTGGATAAAAACGAATTAATTCAACAATGGAACTCGGAACATCTGGAGAATGAAGAATACAAAGTTGCGAACCATGTCGAAGATATGACAGAGGAACAACGAAGAGACTTTTTCAGAAACGATTTCATTCAGTTTATGCGATCCGCCTATGAACAAAACGAGTCTTTGACAGCCGCGATACAATCCATGATTGAACAGGAGGCAAATCAATTAGATTCGGCGGATGTGTTCCGAAACATGATGTTTGGCGGTCGTGGTCGCAGAAGAAATAAGCGCGCAACTCGCAAACGCGGACGCAATAACAGAAGATGTGCCCGAAAATTTAGTCAACAACGTCGGCGACGTTTGGCGTTTTGAGTCAGTTTACTTGTTTGAAACGTTCATGATTACTTCTGCATAAAGTGTGTCAAAATCCTCCATGTTCATGACAATGAAGTATTTCTCTACCTCTACCTGCAGGTGAGTTTTTTGCAGAATTTTGCACGCCAATATGATACCCAGTTTTCAACGCATTCGTGCTGTCTGGAGAACATGTCTTTACCGCCATTGTTTAAATTAGTCTCGCAAACACTGCAAGCTAATTTCCGCCACACAATTCTATCACCAATTAATTTTAAGGCAGTTTTGTTTCTTGTGTATATTTTTCTAGGAACGCGCCATAATTTCAGCTGGCTATCCCATGTTCCGCGATATTCTTTAATTAAATCTTTTTTACCAAATTCAACATTAAAATAAACATAATCAATAATATTGTATTCTTCAAATTCTTGATCTAGACAAAGAAATATCAAAGACTTCAAATTTACCGAATATTCGTCATCGTCATCACTATTATAACCATTGCTTGTCATGTGTACACACTTTATTTTAGTAGGAGTTGCTGTTTGTTTTAATATCCAGTCAATGTTAACATAGTATATTTTAATGAAATAATCTTCGCATATTTTTAAATCCGTTTGTGAATACGTAACAGGCGTTACATTTATGAAATATCTAATGTTTGATTTGTCATAAATTACTATATCTGGTTTAGTTGCATAAGATATAGATGTCAAATAATCATCTTCTCCTTCATACTTTCCAAATTCATGCGCTCCATTAAAATCGCGAAATATAAACGGATAAATATTAGGATCTTCAAACAACTTATTGTCCCTGTTGAACCATGACAGCAATTTTTGAATAGCTTCGTTTTTATTCGGATATTTTTTTTGTTCTGCATCGATACACGTTTCACATTTTACATTTCTAACACATTGTATTTTCAGTTCTGCATTGTCTGATTTATTTGCAGAAGTAATGAATGCCTCCGCATCAATTTCAAACCAAGGTTCGGGACGTTTTTCATTTTGTGTTTTATGACTATTGCATATTTCAAAGATGCATAAAATTTCGTTATTGTCTAAATACGCAACGTCTGCTATTTTCAATCCATTAAAATCGAATCTATGTTCAATTTCAATACACGACGAATCATCTGTTTCAGGAATTGCAAATTCTTCTGTGGTTTTGCAACACACGCATTCCCTAATTAGCGAAATGCTCACTTTTTCTTCCAACAATTTTTTGAGAAGTTGTTTTGCGTCTTTGTGAATTTGAGATTCCGTTGGACTACTGTAGTAATTACATGGGTTTGTTTTTTCAGCTTTGTGGCGAAAATATGGCAATTTTATTTTTCCTTTGCACAATATTAAAGATTTATTACATTCTGGGCAACTATATTTATCCATTTTATTGGCTATTTTTGGATAAACATACTCGCGAGTAATCGCATTTAACGCGCCAATAGACAAATGTTTATTTGCAGACATTAATGACTTCAGTTGTGCACATTGCAAGATTTCAATTTCCCGTTTCGGGAAAGATTGTTTGCTTTGGCAAACACAACATTACCGGGTTTACTTCTGCGTAAACTATATCTCTCTACTGCGACACATCATGTCGTACTCAATGACGTCCCAAACAACTGCAAAACGTAAAAACAAACATACAATGAAACACTCTACCCTAAACGGCGAGTCTTACAGAAAAAATGGATGGAAATATGTCGCGATTCACGGCGAACCTGCAGAGAGAGGATATGCTTATGGATATTTGTGCGCAGAAGATTTCGCAGAAGTTCAACGAATTTTGTCGTTTCTCATGATGGAAGCTTATGGACACGACTGGGCGTTTTTCGTGGAACACATAACCGCGGATTTCAAACAAATGACCCAAACAAAGTTCCCGGAATTTTACCAAGAAATGGAGGGAATTGCGCGCGGAGTGTGCGCGGCAGGAGGAGCAACAACCGTGGATGAAATCATTGCCTGGAATTTTTATTGTTCCATCCCCTATTGGTTTTCTTCCGTTGCAGCAGGCAAGGACAAAGATTCCGATTCGCAATCTCATTTCAGGAGAGAAGGCGGTGGGGTGGCGAGTTGTGGTAGTGTGGCAGGCGCCGTGGGCGCGTTCACAGGAGCCAAAGACCGATGTAGTGCATTCATGGCTGTCGGGGACTGGACGGTTGGCGGAGACATTGTGTGTGCGCACAATTCGTTCGCGGATTTTATCGATGGACAATTTGCCTATATTGTTCTCTCTGTTCAACCCGCAAAAGGACACGCCATGATTATGCAAACCTCCCCCTGTTGGATTTGGAGTGGTACGGATTTTTTTATTACAACTGCAGGAATTATTGGCACAGAAACAACCATTGGCGGATTTGTACCCTATGAAAAACGATATCCCATCGGATATCGCATCCGCCAAGCTATGCAATACGGCAACACGTTGGACGAATATTGCGCGATTTTGTTGCATGAAAATTCAGGGGATTATGCGAATTCGTGGTTGTTTGGCGACATTCATGGGAAAGAAATTCTCCGAATCGAACTTGGACTGAAGTATCACAACATCGAACGAACCCGGAATGGTGTGTTCATTGGGTTTAATGCTCCCTATGATGAAAGAATTCGCAACCTAGAAGTCCAAAATTCCGGGTTTTATGACATACGTCGGCATCAGGGTGCCAGAAAAGTTCGACTGGGGGAACTTATGAAAAAATACAAAGGGCGTTTAAATTGTGCGACGGCTCGCCGCATTATCGCAGATCATTACGATGTATATCTGAAGAAACAAAACCCCTGTTCTCGGACAGTTTGTTCTCATTACGATTTGGATCCGCGGGAATTTATGTCTCAAGCGGATCGACCGCCTCCGTTTGCTCCCCGCGGGGCGCTTGACGGAATTGTTTGTGATGGAGCTATGGCGAAACGCATGTCTTTCTGGGGTAGATATGGAAATTCTTGCGGTATGGCGTTTGATGCGAAAAAATATTGTCAATTGCACACACAATTTGACAAATTTTGTCCTTTTTTATATGATCGTCCAAGTCAACCTTGGACAGAATGGGGGGCGGCGGGGGCTGCGGCAACAGCAGTAACAGGCAAAAGCCAGCAGGTTACTTCGGCTCGGCTTCCGGTAGGAAATAATAGTCTACGTCTCCGTTCACTCGGCAAGTCACTTCGCAAACATACACAGGCTTCTCTTCGAACTCACCGCCGTAATGGATCTCATCCCGAACGCGAACGCCCAATGCTGGACGAGCATCCGCTGCGAATGCCAAAAACTCGTCGTTTGCGGCGACATCGTAGGCGTTAGCATTCCCAATCGCAACAGCGGCGTCATTTAACGTAAATATTTCTTTATGTTCTTCGTATTCAGCGACACAAGTTTGCATATAATCTGTACAATCTGTGCAAATCGCGTCATCATACGGCTGAAGACACCGTTCACAATAACTTATCATGTAAGATCTATCGGGATCAATATCGACTAAATCTCGGATAAATGAGTGTCCACCAACATTCGGGTGATTTTCTCTCCATCGCTCTTCTGGGGTAATTGTTTCGGTTGAGGTCATAAATTCCATCTTGTTGTTTGTGTTTTCAACTGTTTGGGAATTTTTGTTTCATTTTTCTTCTGTTTTGACGCCAATGCAGAAGAAAATGAAAAGTTGCACGGTACAAGATTCTTCCATTCTCTCTGCAAACACAGAACAACCCAGAAGATAATGGAAATAAATGGTTGCAATCGAGAGAAAAATTTTCTGCGAATGCACCAATCGTTTGTTCCACCAATTTGTTGGCTAATTCTTTTGCATTATCTTCTGTTCTCTCTGCAAACACAGAACAACCCAGAAGATAATGGAAATAAATGGTTGCAATCGAGAGAAAAATTTTTGGGAACGCGCCTACTATATTGCTCAGTCTTTGCCATTGCACGCCAATTGTGCTGCCGATAATTAATAAATCAGGATGCGAACTCAGGAACAAAGCAGGCAGCCGGTTACAAGGTCGGCGCCAATTTTAACCCATAATCTTCCCAATCCCAGAAGACATGATCACCAATTCGAATCTTATGGTCACTGGTAATTAAACAATGGACAATGTCGGGCGTAGCCAAGGCTGGGTCAGTGTCTGCGGTCGAACATACCGCAAAATCTGGGTGATTTTCAACTCGAACAAACTTTTCCTCGGCTGTGGCTGTGGCAACCAAATGAGATCCTGTCACCCAAACTTCAGGAGAGAGCAAAGATGTGTACATAATTTCAGGACATCGCACGTTGTCAATTTGCATGACGGCGTCCACAATGGAACCACCCAACAACATATCCCCTATGCGTACATCAGCGATCGGCAAACGCCTGCCATCCATGAGTTCCACAATTGTCTGAGAATGAAAACATTTTCCGAGTGAACGAACAAGTTGACCCGGAGGTCCAGCCCAAGTACTGTTCATGGTTTTCACACTTCCATCCATCATGTACATGAGAGATGTCATGATGCCAATGGTTTTACCGATTAAATCTTTGATACTTATCGTGACCCGCTGAAATTCGATAACTAAATTCAAGAAAACCCCGAAAATGGATTGGACCGTGGAACCCAAAAAACTGCGGACTTTGTCAAACATCGCGCGAATATTTTGTATATCTCCTGAAAATCCACCCATCATAGTTGTCAGGGATCCTGTCACAAAGGTCAGGGGTTGCAGAAGATATCCCATGAAATTTGTTTGCATGCTCTGAACACAATAAGTGAAATTCTCTTCCATATCATCTGCCATCCACATATACGCTGGGTTACATCTGTAGACTGCCCAGTTTGATTTTACTTGAGCAACTTGATTATAGTAAAAAATCGCAGCAATGTAAATCAAAAATGCCAAATTTACGTATATAAATTTCACCCAATTACTCCCAGATGGCATATTATAAAACCTGGCTTTTATTTTCTTTAGTGCATGTCTTGCGACAATTATCTTCTGTGTTGTTCTGCAGAAGATAATGGAAATAAATACAATCAATACCATCATCACCAGTTTGTTGGCAAGTGCCAAAAATTTTTCTCTCGATCACGACCAGATATTACAATTATTTTCTGGGTTAGTAGAGAGAACGGAAAAAAGAATTAATCGTATTTTCAATTCTTTTATTTTGTTCTGCGTTGGCGTTCTCACGATCGCGGGTAACAGAATTTCGCAGCAATTACACCACATTGTCTGCGAAAGCCGCGGCGTCTCGAACAAGAGAGAACGAAACATCACAAAATCTGGCATAATCATCTGGACAAGCTCCCCAGACAGAAGCATAACATCGAGCAACACACAACAATTCTATGGTTGCAACTTTTTCTGCTGCTGCTGCCACCGACGCGGGGTCAACAGCGCTAAAAGGAATCATTCTTGCATTATCTTTGTGATATTTTTCGCTATATCGTTGCAAGAACCCACCAGTTATAATTGTGTCATGAATGCCAAGGAGAGAATGTGCAGTAGAAGCAATCCATTGAACCAATTGTTTGGTGGATGAATTTATTATGTAAACAATTTTATTACTTTTTTTCGAATCGCCGCCAGTTTCTCCGTCACTGGCTCCACTAATCGCGCCCGAGCCTGCGCCAGCGCCATTTGCCGCAGCGCACGAGCGTTTTTTAACCAATAAATTTCCCAGAACAATTAAGAAATATTCCACTGCGTTTTTATTTGGGAAATAGGTAGGATACAAAGAGTCGACCACAGACTGAATAATTATATCATCCAGTTCGCAACTGAACACATGTTTGGCTTTAATTTTTTTCAAAATGGAGACTTTTGCTCGGAATTTCCATTCGGTCAATGACCGAGGAATGCAGGCAAATATTTGTTGAATAATGTCGCTTTCGTTACATGGTGCGAATTTTCCCTGGGCGCTATCATATTGATAATATTTACCGCTTAATTTGCCAATGAACCCAGGCACATTGGGTACGTAAAAGTAAGAAGTTCCGCATAAAAACTTGTCAATGAATGTTTGCATAATGGTTCCCAATTTGTTTGCGTGTTCTGTTCGTTGTATTTTATTGTCATATTTGGTTTTCATGGTTTTGTGCAACATTTTCGCGATATGTCTATGAATTGATGCGCACATATATGGATCATCTTTGTATTCTTCGAAAGCTTCGGCAATTAAATCTGTGCATTTATCTTTTTGAATTACCCAGGATTCTGGCTCTTTTTCTGGTTCCAAGTCTGCGTGCGCCGAAAGCATGATGTATATTGGGTGCGATGTGTTCATGCGTGTTTTATTGTTTCAACTTTTGCTGCACAAAATGGCAAAAGTTGAAACGACAATATTTACTATTTTGCGGAATACACTCTACATATGCAGCATAAGTTGTTCAAGTTTATGCATCGAGTTTGTTTGCGAAACCAATCTCGATACATAAACATCCCTGTAAATTCCGCGAAAAACAGAAAAGACCCAGTCATTTATTCGTCGTTAGTTCATGAATACGCGAAAAAATACAGGACATCCCCGCAAACCGTGCACAATATTATGCAAGCGTTGCGGGAAACCTCGGAGTGTAATCCAGAAAATCTGAAGAAAGAACTGAAGAAAGAATCAAAAATATTCAATCAATCGTGCGCACATAAATTATTATAATGTCCAAGTTGTGTCGCAATCGGGACAAATGTAGGCGTATTTCATATTTTCGTTGTCATATCGAATATAAATAACTTCATGATCTTTGGCAGCAGCGGCGGTGTCAATGCGACGACTGACATTTGGCTCGCGATCGTGCTCATGTGCGCCGTGATTCGACGAACATTCCTCATTAGGGCATAAAACCCCTGTAATTCTGGGCAAAGTTGGATCATATTTGGTGTATTTGTTGATTAAATTTTTTGTTCTCATTTCGGTTTTATGAGCAGTATATCGAGAAACGCACATATTTTCAACACTTAATGTTTCATCTTTATTTCCGCATTTTCTGCAATAATACACAAGTTTGTTTGTATTTGCGCCTTCTCCGATGCCAATGTAATACATATTTCCGCAAACTGAACAAAAGTGCATGGGTACTGGTGTGACTGGTATATTTATATTGGACTATATTTGTATCAGTTTTCCCCAGTTTTGTAGGGAACCGATGGTTCCCCTACGACCCCTCCTTTAATTGTTCTAAGCGGCGGGGGCAAGCCCCGCTCGCCTGGTCAATTGAAGATGCCTTCGCTGACAAACAGGAGATAAATTGCCAACAATTTAGTTCCACCAATTTGTTGGCGGGTTTGTGCTCGCGGTAAGGAACGGTTTTCCCTATAACCCCTCCTTCCGCCAACACTGTTTTTGCCAAAAAATTTTTCTCTCGATCGCGACTATTTACACACTTTTTCTTCTGTTTAGGCGCACAACCCAGAAGAAAAAGTGTGTAAATAGTCGCGATCGAGAGAAAAATTTTCCGCAAACCCCCGTTCGTAAGAGAGATCTTGCTGCGCACCCCTACCTTTTATCGCTACACCAGGGAAATAAGAGAGAAAGTTTTCACACAATATCTGTATGGTTGCCTGCACCTTGGAAGAGTTAGAAGAATGTCCACCAATATGTTCTGTAATTGAAATACAATTTTCTTTCGACATAGCAACCATTATTAGCGGATTATTATATTTTATTATAAACGTTTTCACCAATGATTATGTCCAATTATTTATTACAACTCTTGCTGTTGTCAAATCTTGTTGGTATGGCAAGTTTCAAATGGCATTATTATTGTTCATTTCTTTCACGGTATTAAAAACTATGAAACATACAGAGGTAAATCAAGTGATATTGCGGCGCGAATTGAATGAAATAAAATGCGCCGTGAAAATGATAACTCCACCGACCCTTCAAGTCGAAGCGGAAATTATTGAACCGGAATTTCGGGAAGAAGAGTTTGGATTATTGGACGATTAGGTTCGAGGCGCCGCCGCGACCGCACCTGAAGGAGAAAGAAACACGAATAAACATAGTTCAACAAACAATATATAGAGATGGCGACCGCCCTGCAACCCCATACAGTTAGCGCCCAATTAAGCGGTGGATTGGGCAACCAATTATTTCAACTATTTGCGGCTATGTCGTATGCATTATCAATAAATCGGCGATGTATTTTTCTGGAAACCTCCAGTCTTGGCAGCGGATCTACGATCGTTCGACCAACCTATTGGTCGTCTTTTTTCAGTCGATTGCGACCTTTTCTGGGGGATTCTGCGAAATTTACATCCATGATGTGTATTGGCGTGCGAGAACCTGGGTTTACATATACAGCCATACCCCTGTTGGTACAGGCGAGTTTGTCTAAACTTACTGGACAACAAGTTGCTTCGGCTTGTGCGATATTGCAGGGATATTTTCAAAGCCCGAAATATTTCGAAGACAATTATCCAATGATAAGTCGCATTTTGCGGTTAGAACAGCAAAAATCAGCGGTGTTGGAAAAATATGCGGACACGGAAGCTGGACAATTGCTTCGCGCACCAGCAGCGCCACCGGTAGTGACCGTAGCCATGCATTTTCGCCGGGGAGATTACAAAAAAATCCAACATTATCATCCACTTATGACAGAAAAATATTACATTTCAGCTCTCAAGTACATTCGGCGACGTGTCGGTTCGTTTACGATTATTTATTTTTGCGAAGACGAGGATGCAGAAGATGTCACTAAAATGGTCGACGACATCACAGATGCGACTGGAATACGGGCAATTCGAGCGCCAACGGAAGCCGAAGATTGGGAACAATTGCTGTTAATGAGTTGCGCAACACACAACATAATTGCGAATAGCACCTTTAGTTGGTGGGGAGCCTATTTTAATTCGAATCTTGAAAAAATTGTGTGTTATCCAGCAACCTGGTTTGGTCCAAGTGCAACAGCAAACAACACTTGTGACATGTTTCCTTCGGATTGGCGGCGAGTGACAGGATAACCGCAGCAGGGTTTTTCTTCTGTTATCTTTCAATTGCAGAAATAAAACAGAAGAAAAACGCGCACACATACATATGCGTGTATTACATCAATATGACCATGCCTGTTTGCCCTATTAAATTTCTCGGAACATTACAATACCTTTGTTGACCCCAACAAATAACTTTGCCTTCTGCGGTTAGTGCAGAAGTGTGAAGACCTCCACAACTGATTGCGACAACATTTTCCAAATCCATAGGAACATCACATTGTTTATAATCATTATATCCCCAACAAATAACTTTGCCTTCTGCGGTTAGTACAGAAATGTTACACCCTCCACAACTAATCGCGACAACTTTTTCCAAATCCATCGGAACATCACATTGTTTGTGAAAATTATTACCCCAACAAATAACTTTGCCTTCTGCGGTTAGTACAGAAGTGTGAATACCTCCACAACTGATTGCGACAACTTTTTCCAAATCCATAGGAACATTATATTGTTCATAATCATTATATCCCCAACAAATAACTTTGCCTTCTGGGGTAATTATTGCGTTGTGATATGAAGAATCCAAAGTTTTATGTGTTGACATTTAGTTTGTGAATGAAAGTCTACAGTGAATATGAGGTTTCAGTTTTTGTCGTCGCAAATCAGTTACACCAAATAGTTGGCGAGAGAAAAATTTTACGCGATCGTCGTCAGGAAGTGTTTACATCGAAGCCGAAGCTGAACGTTTGTAAAACAGAATATAGGCTCTGTAGGTAACAATTTTGGATTCATCGATTTCCCGAACATCGCTGTCATTGAAGCAATACCAACGACCATTGCCGGCGTGTTTGACATAAGAAAAGTAATGACCTCCGCGCAATTCGCCGCTATGATTGCAGACTCCAATCAAATCATACACGCATTTTTCTTTGCTATACCCAATGACATAGGATGATAAATCCAGACCGGTAACGGGGAAATCCACATGGGTTTTTGTTTTTTTGAAAATACTGGAAAAACGTTTTAATTTAATAACCATAATTGTTGGCAAAGACCAAAATATGGTTGTTTGGACAACATCCATGTCGAGTCTTGTTTCCGAGTCCACGTATTTTTCGAGAACTTCCCCAGAAGAAAACATATCGAAACAATCCAACAGAGAGACTGTCCGATTTTGCGGCGGTTGTGTGTTTAGTTGTGTTCCAGTAATATTTGAAGCCATCATTCTGTGTGTGTTGGATGACGCAGGCAGGGGCAGAGGTAATTGTATTGTAAAATATGGTTCATAATTTCGTGTCACAAATTCCCCAGTATGTAAATCATGGAATTCCATAATATGTACACCATACAGCAAACTCCACACTTCTGAATATTCTTTTGTGTACAAATTTTGAATAAGTTTGTAACATTCGACTGCGATATTGTCTAGCGGGGAACCAGGAGTTCCTTTAATGGTGAATTCGACTTCTCGGGAAATGGATTTGTGTAAACAATCGATGATGAACTGTAGGAATTCTGGGACATCGTGTTCTGCATAAGTTGTTTCCAATTCGTGATGAGTTTCTTTGGCGACGTGGTGAATGACTCGTATAAATGTGTTGGGGGAATGAACAGAAGGAGCTGTCGCGGATGTCGAAGCGGGTTTCCATTGTCTTGCGTACAATTTTAACCATTCTGTGGCAACCGCGGTTTCTCTGCACGAATTAAACGAGTTTTCTCGGATTTTATAACCATTGGACATGGCGACATACAATTCTGGCATGTGCGCGAGAATTTGCACACAGGCGTTTATGTAACAGGTACTTCCTAAATTTAATAGTCCTGTCAATCCCGGACCCATAACGAAATTGTAATTCGCTAGTCTTGGTTCGATTATTTTAGATAGAGGTACTTCTGCAGTTTTTGCTCGAGCGGAATATTCAGGAGATACAGACATGTGATTTGGGATTCTCATGGGCATACTTGTCATATTTCAATTTATGCGCGTGCGTGCTTGCGTATAAAATTGAAATATAAAATGCATCTAAATAGAATTGCAACTGAATGAATACGATGAATTTTTCACAGACACCGTCATCTGCGCCTACGCCTGCGCCTGCGTCCACAACTGGCGGAACATATAGCAATATCGAACAAGCATCTGCATTATTTGGATTACATCCGCGATATGTTATGTTGTTGAACACTTTGCTAGCTTCACACATGGATAGACAGAGAGAAGCTGAACAAATTATGACACAAATAAACCAAACACGCCAATATTTGAGCACATTGCAAGCGAATTATGCTGCTATTTTACAGGACGATTTAACTATTCGAAATAGCGTTCAAACATTATTGACGCAAGCTCCGGAAAACACAATACCTCCGGCAGCAGCGGCGTCGGCAGCGCCTACGACCACAACAACTGCCCCATCGAATGTGTATTCATACACATTCCCATTGAATCCGAACGTTCCGAATGTGTATGTGGATATCCCATTGCAATCCGCTGCAAATATGACTGTTCAAAATTTATTAGAAAGTGTGTTGCCATCCTTGTCAATGAATCGAGAAAGTCAGGGTGGCACACGCGCGCGAGCACAATATATGAGCAATATTGACATAAATTCCGCAGTTAGATCTTTATTTCAGGACACTACCACGACAACGGTTCCAACCATGGAACAAATATCACGCGCCACGAGAATTGTAAAATACAGCGACATTATTCGACCAACAAACACCCAATGTTCTATATCTCATGAAAATTTCGAAGATGATGACCGAGTGACGATATTACTGGGATGCAAACATTTGTTTCGCCCAGATTGCATACAAGAATGGTTTCGCAATCACGCAACTTGTCCAGTTTGCAGACACGATATTCGCACGTATGAACCATCGTCGTCATCTTCTGCCTCTGTCTCGGCTGCATATGTAGCGAACAATGCTATGGATATTGACGATTAAGTTTGCCGGCATCCGTACGCCGAAGGGTTATGTAAACTTAAAAGTTGTTTTGACGTTTTCGAAAATAATTGTCCTATGAGAATTAGACAATTCTTCTCGTTTTTTGCGGGTTTTATTATTTCCATCAACGGCTGTTGTGCCGCCGCCAACCACGGTCTTTTTTCTCTTCGATGTACTGTTTCGTTTGTTCATGTCTCGGTCTATTTCGTCGAAATGTTCTTCAATATAGGCGACAATATGGTTTTCAATCGCCCACTTAAAGAAATTCATTTGTTTGATGTTTGTTTCCAATTTTGCTCCATTTGGAAAAACAACCAGAGTTTCTTGCCCGCGACAAAATGGATCAAACTTCATTTTTGACAATGGCGGCAGAGTTTGTTTGTATTGATTGTACACTTTGAATCGTGTCGCATCATGTTTTTCAGATGTTGGCGGTTGAATGATGATTGTATAATATTGTTTGGCAAAATTCGTGACAAACCAATCGACCAATCGGAGAGAAATACGTGATTTTCCACTGATAATATTTGCAAAAGTGTTGAAATTTCCGGCGTTGTGATAAAATTGCATTAATGAAATAAATAACACATCCATTTCTCCAGTGTAAGGGGCATTTTTCTCAGTTATTTCAGTCACTTCATTCTTGTTGGGTGCCTCTACCGAGGGCAAAATATCGATTAATTCAGACGCGGACATATGCTATTTGTATGTGTGCGTTTATTTAAGTTGTTTTTCTTACATGCGCGACGCACTGCACCCTCTGCACTACACAGCAACACGCAACAATAAGGTTATTTCTATAGTCTTCATAGTCTCTATAGTCGTTGTATGCAATGGCGACAATCCCGGCGACCGCGATCGTGACCTGGAAAGAATATATCAAAAAAAATCCATACAAAAATTGGGATTTCAAAGTTATGTCTGAACATCCGCTATTTCCGGTAGAATTCATATGGATTTTTCGAGATCAACCACTAAATTATTCCGCGCTCAGTCGACATCCAGAACTAACCCTGGAGATTATACGAAAATTACCGGGAAAATCCTGGGATATATATGAATTATCTGTGCACCCTGGATTATGGAAAGCTGGATTACGCCTCGGTTCTCCGACTGCGTGGAGTGCAAATCCAGCGGTCACTATTGAATATGTAAAATCTCATCCGGATGTGTCCTGGAACATGACCCTATTTAGTCAAAATCTTTCGGTAACGTGGGCAACCATTTCCAGAAACCCAGACATGGATTGGGATTATTTTGCCTTCAGCACAGGACCAAACATGACATGGATGGTGGCATTTCGGCATCCCTATTTGCCATGGAATTATTTGCATATGTTGAAACATGTGGCATTGCCAGATTGCCCTCGGTGTGCATTGAAAATTTTTTGCGCAGTGGATGCGGTGGCGTCTACCGCGGGCGAAATTCGCGCAGCCATCAGTGCAAATCCTGGGGTAACATGGAAATTGTTACACACCTGGATAACGGAAGACATCTGGATTCATTGGGATATTGAATCACTATATTCCAGATTATCTTTGACGGACCCAGGAGAACTCGGCTACGCAATGAAACTTGTTGGGACAGCCGCTGCCTCCACAAAGGAAATTATGTATGGATTAAGCAGAAATCCAACATTGACGTGGGATATCATTCTGTCATTTCAAGCAGAAGCGGCTATGAACGGACAAGAACTTCCCTGGAAATATGATGTCATTGGCGGTTTACCGGGCATCACTTGGGACATTATTGCTGCACACCCTGAATTATTTAACAATTATTATTGGATAAGTAAAAACCCAAATATAACAATGTCACACATTCAAAGTCGCCCCAAAGCTGTGTGGAATTATACATTACTTAGCCAATCTCCGAACATAATGCCAGAAGACACAGAAAAAAATCCCAAGATTCCCTGGAATTATACAATGATTAGTGCAAGACGAGAATTGTTTCTGAGAACATAGGACGCCGTGCGTCAATGAATTATTTATTTTGTACGTCAACGGGGTTGCACAGAAATGCCACCAAACCGATGTTCTTCAGCTATGCATTCAATTCCGTCAATGTAACAGAAGAAATTGTGTCTATCGTCACTGATAAATTTAGAGCCGTCTTTTTTATATATAGTTGCCTGAAATCCGCTGCCCCATATACTAGTATTTGAAAACTCCACTTTATCTTTATTCTTGTCTACAGCTTTATTAACACAGGATCCACATATATCTCTAGGACAATATCCACAAGTAAACATTGGGTTTACATTGCAAATAGGACAAAGATGATATTTTGATTTACACTTGGCACACTTGTCATTGTAGTCAGGTCTTTTACTGCTAATTTCGCGGAAACAGTTTGCGCAGGATTCACTTGTTAGACTCATTATGTCGTTGTTATTGGGTATGACTTGGGTTCGTTGGGGTTTTCCTGGATCTCAATTTTAGCAGGGAACCAAGGTTTCCCTACGACCCCTCCTTTCATTGTTCTAAGCGGCGGGGCAAGCCCGCGCGCCTGGTCAATTTAAGATGTGCTTAGACACATTGATCACGATTATGAATTAACGGCAGTGCCTTTTGGCGGGGAACCAACGCCTCCTTTATTAAGCTAACGAGAGAGAAATGTCCAACAATTCAGTTCCGCCAATTTGGCAGGGAACCGAGGATTGGGCTTGCCAAGCAAGCCCTGCGACCCCTTCTTTATTAAGCTAACGAGAGAGAAATGTCCAATAATTCAGTTTCACCAGTTTGTTAACAGTCGCGGAAAATTTTTCTCTTGATCGCGACATTTGATTTCCATTTTCTTCTGTTTTGTTCTGCGTTTGCAGAGTGGACAGAAGATAATGCAGAAGAAATTAACCAATAATTTAGTTCCACCAATAATTTAGTTCCACCAATTTGTTGGTGTTCGCGGAAAATTTTTCTCTCGATCGCGACATTATCTTCTGGGTTGTTTCATTATTTTCTGGGTTGTTCGTTCCGCGTTTGTAGAGAGAACCGGGGGAATGCAAATAAATACATTGAATGTAAATAAACAATGAATTCTCCTCGACGAACAGCGAAACGTGACAAATTTCCCAAAAGATTTGCAGAATATGTGTCTGAAAAGCTTGCGAAAGATTATCATCCGGCAATTACAGCGTCCATCGCGGCAAATGAATTGGTGCCCAACACATCCTATATTATTTATGGTCCAGAAGGATCAGGTAAATATTCTGTTGCCTTGTCCCTGTTGCAACATTGGAGTCCAAGCAAATTAGCGACAGAAAAAAACATTCCATTTCAGGACGATAAAATAGAATACATTGTTCGGGCAAGCGATGTTCATTTCGAAGTGAACATGTCATTACTTCGGAATAATTACAAAACCTTGTGGAGAGAAATATACGATCGAGTTTGCGACATATATTCGTCGGCATTCTATTCCTCTACCGCGGCATTTATATTGTGCAAAGAATTCCAAGAATGTAAACCAGATCTGATGAATCAAATCCTATCACATACGTATGTTGCATATATGCGCGGTCAGGGTCAAGGTCAAAGGAACAAATTTCCACAATATATCTTTTTAACAACTGCATATAGTTCGTTGCCTTCGGAAATAAAACAAATGAGCACATTAATTCGAGTGCCAACTCCCACAGAAGGTTGCACCAGTTCGATTGTTTTGCGGAAATATGTCCAGCCTGTTCGCAGAACCATACAATGCATTCGTGATATTTTGCAGGAAACAGAAACAACAGGGGTTATTGTTAACCAGTTACTTCATCTGAGAGAAATATTGTATGACATATTTGCGTACAATGTAAATGTATATGATTACGTTTGGAGTTTAACTTCTGAAATCGCGAAGGCATATCCAACCATACCAGGCGACCAAATAATTGAATATGGTGACAATTATTTGAAAGAAAACAACAACTATTATAGACAAATATATCACCTGGAACGATTTGTATTGCAGGTGTGTTTGCATATTCAATTGGCGATTCGGCGGCAGACGGCGGTGGCGGCAGTATAGCAAGGGGTTACAACGTCGAAACAAGTTCCCCGTTTTTGTACACAGAACACTTAAATGTTTGCTTATCCGGTTTGTAACACACGTTTTTATCTGAAGACGTTTCATTGAAAAACAAATATTTTCCAGAACCACCCAAATACATCATGGAAACAATAAATGCCGCTGCAGCACTTCCAAGAATTGTGTTGAGAACAATTTCACTGGCGTTTTTCGTGCATCCATTGTACATTTTGATAAAAATGTCCATTAAAAAGTAGGCAAGTAAGGAACCAAATGTCCACCAATTGACGCTTGAATTCGCAAACATTGGATACGCCATGTAAGTAATGGTAAACGCAAACACAAATGTACTGAAGGTTGGATTGCCATATTTACTGTATTGTATAGCCGTGCAAATAGTTCCATCTGAATAAGCAGGTGAACCGCCGGATAACATGTACACGAAATTTCTGGAAACGCAACAAGCCAGAAGAAATGCCAAATAAATGAGTCCCTTGAAATTTTGGAATACAAAAGACAATCCAGTGATACATGTTGCCACAATAATCGGAGAGAAAAACGATAAATACATGACAATATTTACAGGATCAAACAGTTGTAAACCCGATGGCGCGCTCATGTTCATATAGTTTTGTTAGAAACAAAACGTTGTTTGTTTTCGCAGTTATGCGAAGACCATAGTTTTGTTAGAAACAAAACGTTTTCTCGTTTTTTATTCCGCTGTGGGCGGAATAAAAAATCATAAAATATCCACACTTTCGCAGCGCATGGTTATTTGACATTTTCTGTTTTAGTGGGCGTCTATAACTGGGACAAACACAAACGAATTTCACCCAGTCCCATGACATCGTATTTCACAATAATCGGCAAATCGTTTTCCAAATAGACTTCGATATCTGCACATAAAGGAGTGCATTTAATGAAATATCCGAGGTATTTCAGAGAGAAAATGCCCTGGGCGATCTTCGAGTTGTTAGCGGCGTTTGCTGTTGCGGAAGCCCGCGCAGCTACATGATTCGTGTCATCACCGCGGGGATTTTCAGATTTGTACAAGGTAACTTTCCCGATAGGACCATCGTATTTCACGATGATTTGTCCGCCAACAAAACTTATTTCGATTCGGTCAGACACCCGTGACGCATCGCGAACAATCTTTTGCAAATGGGCAGACTTTAGATTCAATATAGACGAATAAGTCACATCTGGATATGATAATTCTTCAGTTTCGGGCTCAATAAGTTTCATATCAATCTCTCGGATTTCACTATTAATTTTACTTTTGCAAGTCAACCGCAAATGAGTGACAACACCATCTTCATAGAAGTGTTTTGGTATGCTAATAGTCAACGTATCCGTTGCATCAATGGTCGAAATAAACATGAACAAATGAGTCATGTTGATGCCAATTACGATTTTCTCTCGGTTGCATTTGTAATATTCGAACCGATTTGCCAACAAATGCATGTGAACCAGAATGGTTTCGGTTTTATCCATGTTAATTATTTTAATTCCTTCTGCATCAAATATGATATTTGTGTCAATCAATATATCTTTCAGGGATATCATGAGATTCTTAATTGCCTGAATGCGCATAGTTGTGACAGCTAACTCGCAATCTTCAAATTCCGTTTCCAATGCGACTGTGGCGGCGTCTTGGTATTTTGATCCAGATACGGATGACGATATGGATGAAATGGCAAACGACGCGTCTGTGTCAGGGGTACCGCGAATAGCGGATATTTGTTGACCATAGAATACTCGTTCAGATTGCATAAATGATCTTAATTGATTTCTGTTTATGTAGATTTTGCTTGCCAATTTGGCAAGCAAAAGCTCGGTTGCGGTAGTCAATGGTTGCCGCCAAGCCGGAACAACACAGAAAAATAATGTAAATACTTGGTCGCGATCGAGAGAAAAATTTTCCGCGATCCCATTAAAATTCCGCTTCTCCAGCAAACACTTGTGGGTGTATGCTACCGCTGCCCACAACCCCGCCGTTAAGCATAAATTCAGAAGATTGATTATAAATAAAAAACCCAGCGACAACAGATAAATATACAAAACAGGCGTCATAAATCACAAGTTTCAAGGGTTTTCTCTCAGCTTCTGGTTTCCATTTTGATTCTATGAATTTTGCAAACAAATAACAAATAGAAATCACAAGAGCAACAATGGTTATTTGCATGTGCGCGGTTTTGCGAAGCTATATTGGCGTTTTATATTATTTATAAGTCGTGTACGCACGCTCACAGCGCGCATGCTTTGATTGCATGTACGCGGAGAGGACATTTGAAATAACCAGGTTTTGCGACTGCAAACTCAGCCTTTGACTCACGCAAACGAGCTTTGCCTGTCGGCAAATCAACCTCTGTTTTACTGAGGAAAAGTATAACATATTTGGTTTATATATGCCACCAATAAAGTATAAAACGCGCGCGAAACGTAGACGGGTTGTTGGACAACGGTCACGGCGGCATCGCGGAGGATTAAACGTGGAAAATCAACTGACGGCTGCAGCGTTGGATGTGAATTTAACAAACACCACAGATCGAATGCAGAAGGTTCTCAAAGTTGTGTGTAAAAGTGCGAATAAATGTCAAGCCATCGGTCAATATAATGATATTATTATGAAATATTTCGACAATTTTGAGAATTTACAACTCATACAACCTGGAACAATTGTCGAATTAAGCCGAGGAGCAAATGGAATTGTTTTATTTGTTCAATTCAAAAAAGGACAATATATGGCTGCGACGACTTTGAAAAAATCCTTGCAGAGATTAGCGGATAATTTGTATTATGAATGGTATGTTGGCAGATATTTCATCAACGATTTGGTAAATGTGTTTCCGGTTTTTCTGCAAACTTATGGGGTATATTCCATGTCACCCACAGCAAGATCGGCGGATTCAGCGGCGATGATACGTACATTGACTCCGTATAATCCTCGCCGGATCACAGATAGTTGTATGGAACATCCAGACATTGTGTTTTTCTCTCAGTATTATTCGAATATTATGACTTACAAAAACTATTACGATAATACGGGATATCTACTTGCCAAACAAGTCAATATTTTAGGAGTGTTATATCAAATTTATTATCCTCTGAGCGTGTTAAGTGAAAATTACACACATAACGATTTGCATTGGAGCAATGTCATGATGTATAAACCATTTGAAGGCAGGCAATATGTTCAAATGAATTATCATTACGAAAATCATCTTGGGGAAAATGATGTGATAAGTTTCCCAACAGAATACATCGTCAAAATTATTGATTATGGCAGGAATTTTTTCGAGATTCCGGAACCCAAACAGGGGATTGAAAAGAATTCCGAGACGTTTATTCAAAAAATATGCAATGACACAATCACGTGCGGACAAAATTGCGGGGAAACAAAAGGATATCAACAACCAACTATGAATGCCGCCCTCAATCGGAGTGCGGATTTGCGGTTTGCATCCATCATTAAATCGAAAGGATTATTAAATGGTTTTGACATTGTTTTTACTGGGAAATATGGAACTCCTGAAAACTTGCAATCAAATATGGATTCTTCTGGTAACTTTATGATAAATGCAAAAGGGGAATACATAATTAATAACGTTCCTCAATTGTTGGAAGCTTTGACGTATTTAATTCCCCAATCTATGGACCCGATAAACGCCTGTTTCAGAGATTGGAAGTGTATGGGAATACTACATGTATATGATACTGGACAGCCATATACATTTGAATATGTAACGCCCACGACATCTGCACGGGCAACAACCACTTCTGCGGCATCTGCTCCCATAGCAATACCCATGCCAGCGGCGAAATCATCGCCATCAAATTTTGCGTATTCACACAGTTCTATGTTTCAACCTCTGTCAATGAATGGGGATTCGCAGAGCATTCATATCAATCCTCTGTCAAACTCGCAGTCGAACAGTCGCACGAACACAGCAGATTCGCGTGTATCAACGCCAAACATGGATATAAATATTGGAAGTCAAAACAATTCTCTGGGAACATTCGACGCACATGATGGAGCTTTTGGGGCATTAGACTCTAATTTCGAGGTGAATTGGTAAAACAAACTTTTTGGGAGATTTGCCGACAGGCAAAAGTCGTTTGTGTAAGTCAAAGGTAATTTCTCTCCTGTTGGCGCTGAAGAACAGGAGAGAAATGAAAATTGCTTGGTTTTGGTCGCGACTACCGGAAAATCCAGTTAAATATATGCGCTCAAAAATTATATTGGACCGCGTGAATGACATCAAAAAAACCTGCAAAAATATTGCCAGAAGAAGCTGCTCTGTACATTGAAATCAACGAAGAAACAGGAAAAGATTGGTTCATATCGATCTTTTCCGTGTTACATTCTCTGGGAGTGTTAAGTGTTCATTTTACCTGTTCTTCTGAAAAAGTGCATATCCAGGGGATGGATCCATCGAATATTTGTATGTATGATGTTCATTTAACCGCGGCGTGGTTCGCTAAATACACAAGTATTGCCATCGAACCGATTGAATTCAGTGTATCGGAGGCAATATTGCATTCAATTATGCATACAAAAACGGATGCGAAAACCATGGTGTTTAAAATGTCAGCGCCTGCAGCAGAAGCCGATACAATTGATATTGAATTCACAGATTCATCGACCTTTGACATGCAATTTTCCGTGCCATTAACAGATGTTAATTACAACGAACTGGTCATTCCAGAAATAGACTATGATGTGGAATTCACTCTTCCTTCGGCAAAAATCGCCGGAGCTTTCTCTCAATTGGCGAAACATGGGCGAGATGTGAACATGGAATTTTTGGAAGAATCCATCCATTTGTGCACAGAAGGATCAAATGGAGTTGTTCATATCCCGATCACCATGGACGATTTGGAGTGTTATTCAACCATTGAAGGTTGCAATATTCAATTGACCTTTTCCATGGCATATATCAATAAAATGTGTACAAATAAATTGACAACTCATATAAGTTTTTATATATGTGACGAAAAACCCATAAAAATTGGGTATGATTTGGGGAATAATAGCCGAGTAGAATTGTATTTAGCGCCGAAATTTTCGGATGATGATGCCGCGTAACCGCGCCACCCTGTTATCATTTCACCTAAAAAACGCCAAAATTTTTTCTCTCGATTGCGACCATTTACTTTATCTTCTGTGTTGGTGGCAAAGGCGTGCTACCCTGAAAAATAAAAAATTCTGGTCGCGATCGAGAGAAAATTTTTTTGACACGGCGACCAGGCATTACATCAACACAACCATACCTGTTTGGGCAACCAACCCTGCAGGAACATCACATTGACCTTTGTCATTTTTGCCCCAACAAAAGACTTCACCGTCCGCAGTGACTGCTGTGATATGTTCAAATCCGCAACAAATATTTATAACAAATTTGTCATGCAAAACAGAAGGAATTTCGCATTGACCAAAATAATTAGACCCCCAACAAACAACTTTACCTTCTGATGTGAGAGCGGCTGTGAAATTTAATCCAAACTTTACCAAAATAACGTTTTCCAAATCTGGCGGAACATTGTTTTGACCATAGGTATTATCACCCCAACAAATAACTTTACCTTTCGCGGTTATTGCAGCTGTGTTATAATACCCACAGCTAATGGAAACAATATTTATTGCGTTAGACGGAACCTTGCACTGACCAAATAAACTACTGCCCCAACAAATAACTTCACCTTCTGATGTAAGAGCAGTTGTATGATTAAATACACAACATATTTTAACAACAAATTTGTCTTCTAATTCGCGGGGTATTTCACATTTATCATCATTGTTACTTCCCCAACAACTAACGCGTCCGTCGCGCATCAACGCTACGACGTGAGATTGTCCACTGCAAACTTCCAAGACGTTATTCATTTCGATTGTCATTTCTTTTTGTTGATTAAGATTGCCAATGAAAACAAGTTTTTCATCTTGAGTTAACAGTGATGCGTGAAATAGCCAATTTTGGAGAGATTGTCCCACGCTTACAGACGCAATGTTTTTTAATAACAAAAGATTTGCTCCCCAACACCAAACATCGCCATCCGACGTTAAAGCCATGGAGTTATACTTGGAACATGTAACAGAAATAACGTTTTTGTCATGCAATAATTCTGGGATATTACATATAAAATATTCACTAGATCCCCAACAAACAACTTTGCCTTCTGAAGTTATGATAATATTGTGTTCTGCGCATGATAGGGCGTTGGCGGACGCATTTGTATACCAAGGAGTCGTCATAGTGTGGTTGAATTCGGTTTATAGTTTGAAATGTTTATTTTTCTTTCATTCTTTTCTTTCATTTTTTCGCTGCTACCCTGGAAAATAAAATAAACTGGTCCTGGTCGCGATGCAGGGAACCAAGTTTCCCCTGCGACCCCTCCTTCCACCAACACAGAAGAATAAAATAAACTGGTCCTGGTCGCGATCGAGAGAAAAATTTTTGGCGAATTTTTACTCTATACTCTGCAAAAAACATGGTTTTGTTTCTCACAAAACTATATGACAACTCAACGCAGCAGAAAAAAGGGGCGAAAACACAGAAACAAAACAAAACGCCGCCAACGCCACCAACATCACCAACGTGGCGGCGATCCCGGTGCGACGCCGCCGGTTTGCAGTCCGAAACCAAAAGGAGCGAAAAAATCATTCACGTGTTACACGGATGACGGACTCAAAAAACTCAAAGACGCCTGGAATAAGCACGCGGTTGGCGCCCGAAACGCGGAAAAAATAACCGCGACACAATCGAAAGATATTCATCGAGATTTGTCTGCGAACTTGCGCGACAAGTGCGCCGCCAATGAAGCTTGTTGGTTAAATGCCTTGTCTCCCACAGGGGGTGCAGAGATCGCCAAGGCATCATTTGCGCCAGAATCGCCGGCATCCTGGGACAAAAATCCGAACGAATGGTTGTCAAGTGACGAAATTGAAGATGTTATGGAACAATTTGAAGCCGCCTATCCATGTTTTGAATTTATCGGTCCATCTCCGATCGATTTTGATGCCCGGTCTGGGACGGGATGTGTGTGGAAAGAGTTGTGTAAGTTCAGCATCGCGGACAAAATTCGGCAGGGAAAATTCAAAATCGGCATGATATTTAACACGGATAAACACACCGGTCCAGGACAACATTGGATTTCCATGTTTGTGAATGCCAGGAAATCGCCGCCAACCATTTTTTATTTTGACAGCACAGGAGACGATATGCCTGCCCAAATTCGGACACTCGTAGATCGAATTGTTGCCCAAGGTGCGGCTATGCGACCACCACTGCGGTTTGTCGTGGACAGCAATGAAGGAGTTGAACACCAATATGGTAACACAGAATGTGGTGTGTATTCTCTTTTTTTTATTGTTCACATGCTGGAAGACAAAATCACCGCGAATTATCTGAAGACGCACATACTTAAGGATAAATATATGGAAAAATTCCGGCGAGTGTATTTCAATCGCGCGGGAGTTTTGTAGACGCTTGCGGGAAAATTGAGAATAATATTGCGAATTATCAAACTCATTAACTTGAGAACCGAAACAATGACAACCTCTGCAACAACCCCTGAATACCATGCTGGAGATATGGTGAAGTTCCGAACCGAATGCGGAAAAGGTATAGTTGTAGTAATTAAAGACGGAAAAAATATTTATATTGCAAAGGCGGAATAGATGACGCTACATTGTTTAATATTGTTAAAACTAAAAACGGCAGAATTGGGTTTGAATCCGCAAGCGAAGAATTTGGCACTTCTGTCGTAAACAGAACTACTAATGGCGGCACGTTTATTTCAAAAAAGTTATACAAAGGATTTAGCGTTGATGAAATAAACAACTTCGTAATAAGTTGTTCTTATGGGCGTTTTGTGCCTCATCAAGATCGTTATTGGGATGAGAATATGTCTAAACATTACAAAATAGTCATAGAACTGCAAACAAACTTGATGTAAACTCTTGATTTGCACCGCAATAAAAACACATGTATATAACTTGTTTTTCTTCTGACTTCAGTGGGAAAACTGAAATGATTTTTCTGGAATTATAAAAGTCATTGACTTACCCACTGCAAAGCAACAATGACAACTCCTGATGCAACTCCAGAATATCATGCCGGAGACAGAGTGAAATTTAGAACAGAATGCGGGAAAGGTATAGTTGTGGTGCGTACTATTTATAATCGTGCGTCGCTAATGATTTGGGATGATTTGCCGACAGGCAAAGCTCATTTGCGAGAGTCAAAGGATGATTCGCGGGATGACGGCTCATACTTGGAGGTATCGGAATTTGAAGTTGTTAAAAACGAATATGGGGAAATCGGGTTCAAATACACCGGCAAAAGAACTGGCAATATCATCATTATAAACAAACATCCTGGCAATGGAAAAAGCATTTTGAATAAAAACTTTTACCATGGGTTTTCAGCAGATGAAATTGCCAATTTTGAATTTAGTCATTCACTGTCGTGTTTTGAGCCATATCAAGAATCGCGCGCTATTACAGAACTGGATCAATGTTTTGAAGAGGACAAATTATATTACAAAATCGTGGTGGAACAGCAGACGATATTGATGTAAATTCTTGCTTGGTGTGATGTAATGCGTTGTGTGTATAATTCGTTTTTTATTTCAAACCTCAGCGTAAAACTGAAATGATTTCTCTGGAACTTACAAACTGCAATGACAACTCCTGATGCAACTCCAGAATACCATTCCGGAGACAGAGTGAAATTTAGAACAGAATGCGGAAAAGGTATAGTTGTTGGTATTAATCGCGTCACCAATCACGCATGGTTGGAGATGGTAGATGATATGAATCTGAGTTCCGAATTTGAAGTGATAAACTTATTGAACGGAAAATATAGTTTCAAATTCACCTGCGAAAAAACTGGAAAAAACTATATTACGAGTAAACATGTTGTTGTAAGCAAATATGGAAACGAAGGAGTTGTGAGTTATTTGTCGTGTAAATCACGTAGTGGAAAAGATTACAAAATAATCATAGAACAGCAGACGATATTAATGTAAATTCTTGTTTGGTGTAATGTAATGCGTTGTGTGTATAATTCGTTTTTTCTTCAGTTTATGGCGGAAAAATTGAAGAAAAAACAATCCGAAAATATTAATGACAAACCTCAAAACAAATGACAGAAGGTAACCTGATCGTAAACTGCAAGGTCGCAAATCTTCGACCAAAATATGCGAATTTGCGCAAATGGATAGAAAATTCATGCAATATATTGATAAATGTCGGTTTCCGCCAAAAGCCTCTGTATTTGCAAACCCTCATAAAATTGGAAAACATGGAGATCACAATGCCGTAATAGCCATGTACAAAGAGTATATCACCTAAAAAGTAAAGAGAGATACCGCGTTGAGACAGGAATTGTTATCTATGCGTGGTAAAAAACTCGGATGTTGGTGTTACCCGGAAAAATGTCATACCGAAGTTTTGATGGAATTGCTGGACGAATTACCTGCCAGTTTGCCGGAAAATTGAGACAAATTTGTCCGATAATTGGAACCCAAAACAAAAGAACCCAGAAGAAAAACATGAGAATTCGAATTGGCGAAGAATACATAAGCATAGATCGTTCTGGAACTTTAGCGGCTACTGCACCTGATTTGGATGGATATAATTACGATTTTGAGGATGAACCTAGCGAATGGTATCCGAATGGATTTACTTTGAAAATCAAAGTGTTGAATAAATATTATTATTTGAGTTTATTCCGTGGGAATCGTGGATTGAAATTGATTTTATTCTTGAATTTAGATGCCTGTGTGGTTCAAACATGGAAAATTGCCGAAAATGATTGCGAAAGATTGGAAACCAGCGCAGAAAACATGCCGCATGTAATTGTTAAATCGGATCATAAATATTCTTTGGCATTAATGCCGTTAAAAGAATGTCTAGAAAAAGAATATTCATTCTCAAAAGTTGAACGCATGATTTTAATGTAAGGTTGCCCGCAAAACAGAAGAAACAAAGAAACGATTTAAACGTTTTTTTCTGTATTTTTGTACTTTGCACACACGCGATGACAACCCACACTTACCCCAGAAGTATTGCAGATATCAAACATACATATTACATTAACTTGGACACTCGCACAGATCGGAGAGAACATGTTGAACACCAATTGGAAATTATCGGAATTCAAGCTCCAATACGTTTCAATGCCATACGACCAAAAACAGGAAATGGCGCCATTGGTTGCACAATGAGTCATATTGCTCTGCTGCAACACGCCATCAAACACGAGTTTGACCACATTTTAATTGTTGAAGATGACATAACTTTTACCCAACCCGCGGTGTTTATCGAACAATTCAACGGATTTCTCTCTGGATATGGTGCATACCGAGGGTTTGATGTGGCAATTATTTGCGGAAACAATGTTCCACCTCATGACCAGATTGATGTAACTTGTGTAAAAGTTCGGTCCTGTCAAACCACCACGGGGTATTTGGTTGCCGGGCATTATTTTCAAACTCTTCTGGCGAATTTCCGCGAAGGATTGGATCATTTGCTGCGAGAACCAGAAAAACATGCCATGTACGCCATCGACAAGTATTGGTTTCGGTTACAGGGGGTAGATAATTGGTATTTAATTATACCATTAACTGTCAAACAACTGGAGGGATATAGTGACATTGAAAAACGTCACACAGATTATAGCCGAGTCATGTTGGATTTAGACAAAACGGAAATAATGAAATATATGCGTCAACGGGCAGCCGCGGCTGCCGCTCAATTGCAAACATCTTTGCCAACAACCGCGGCATCCACTCGAGTTGGCATGTCAGTCGCCACGGCTGCGCCCACAAAAACACAAAAATAGGGTTTCATTTGTTTTCTTTTTACTGCAACTTAACCGAAGTAAAAAGAAAAAATTTGCGAACACGCGGCAAGTTACATTAACACAACCATTTCTGTGTAGGCAACTAAATCCGCTGGAACATCACGCAACCCTTTGACGTTTCCAATGAAATGAACTTTGCCATCCGCAGTAATAGCCAAGGTGTAATTTTTGCCGCAATGCACTTGAATAACGGAATCCAAATCAGGCGGAACATTGCATTGTTTGCTGCAATTTTTCCCACAACAATGCAACTTTCCTGTTTCCGTTATAACAGCAACATGCTCAAATCCATGGCTAATTGAAACGATTTTTCCGATTTCCAATAAACCGCGATATCCGGATGGTTTACACATAATCAATGTTCCATCTGTTGTCAGCGCGATTGTTTCCAGCGTAACGTTTGCGATTACATCCGCGATGTTACCATTGCAAAATAATTGTTTGTGTGTGGATTCGCGCATTTTTTCGTGTATAAAATCTGTGTAAACAATGGATTCACCAAAGGCTTCACCCCAACACACAACATTTCCGTGAGTTATTGCAGAAGTTATGTTCCATCCACAATAAACGCGTGTTACATCCACCAAATCTGGAGGAACATTGCATTGACCGCAATCATTACAGCCCCAACAAACAACCCGACCTTCCGCGGTTATAGCTGCAGCATGACTGTGTCCGCACCAAATGGATACAACATTTTCTAAATCCGCAGGAACCTCACATTGTTCGCAACCATTATCTCCCCAACAAATGACACGACCATCAGAAGTTAACGTAATTGTTGTTTCTTCTTCACAGCAAATTGCGACAACGTGTTCCAAATCTGGAGGAACGTTGCATTGTTCATGCCAGTTGTCTCCCCAACAAACAACTCGACCGTCCGCGGTTAATACTGCCACATGTTTACTTCCACAACAAATGGACACGGCGTTTTCTATATGAGGTTGATCGATGTATTGTTTTGATTTTTTGGGCTGTTTTTTTCTCCAGCAAACAACCTGGCGTTCTGAATTAATAACAGCAATAAAATCTGAATTGCACGCGACAGTTTTGTTCGGTGATGCGGATGTGGACATATCGCGACACTTGTGGTGTGTTGACTTGCCAATTTAGGTATAAGTTTATTCAGGCTGTTTCCACCGCTGTTTAAAACCCGAGAAAACAAACGTTTTTACTCTGTAAAAACTATATGTCAATCGCGGAAACTTGTTATTATTTACCAGAACCTCCCCGGGTTTGGTCACGAGTTCAGAACCCATGTACCTACATCATAGCTGGATCGGATTATTCGGAGGTGTACATTCCGCTGACGGGTCAAACAACAACACTAGCGCAAGCGAATTATGAAACGGCTCAGTTCAAAAAGGGCAATGTATTGCAATACAAGGGTAACAGTTCTCGTTTGACGAAACAACAACGATATTCCCAAATCGCCAGGGGAGCTTGGTCAAATCGAACCAAAGTATTTGCCACTCAATCTGAGACTTATACAAACCCGAATACCAAAAACATGATGCGAGTCGGGGCACAAACCTGGACGTATCCGAATCCCGTGGTGGGAAAACCGAACAATCCCGCGGGACCGTTTATGTGTGGTGTGGAAAATCCCGCGGTGTGTAGTGGCGAAGTGGCGACATCTGTTGTGGATGGCGGCACCCTTGTGTGTGGAACTCTGGAAAACCCCTGCAGCGGACAAGTCCTTGTTCCACCACATACGACTGCAACTGTGTGTTTTTCTGCATCTGCATCAAATGTACCCGGTGGTGGAGTATTGTGTTGGAATGCCCGGATTCCAACGTATTTTCCCAGACAACAATATTTTATGAATAATAGCGGAGACAAATTTCCCCAGGGTTACAAACATTTGGTCAGTGCTGTGCACAGATAGGTCCATGAACAGCGTCAAAAAATTTTTCTCTCGCCGCCGAATTGTGGAATGTGTTTTTAATTCTTCTGTTGTCAGCCCACAGCAAACAAGAACATCTTCAAACCCTTAAACAGAAGAATTAAAATAAATTGTCACAATTCGGTGGCGAGAGAAAATTTTTGGAAACTTTTTGGGCGGCGTTACATTAACACAACCATGTTAGTGTGTGCAACCAATCCGTCGGGAACATCACATTGTCCGCAGCCATTTCCTCCCCAACAAACAACGCGTCCTTCCGCAGTTATGGCTGCTGTATAATTATGTCCACAACAAATGGAAATAACATTTTCCAAATCTGGCGGAACATCGCACTGACCGTGTTCATTTAACCCCCAACAAACAACCTTGCCTTCTGTGGTTAGTGCAACATTATGATCTGATTTACAACAACCATTTATGAATAACCCTGGTGGAACATTGCATTGATCGTGACTATCGTCGCCCCAACAAACAATGCATCCTTCTGCAGTTAGCGCCATAGAATTATTATATCCGCACCAAATGGAAATAACGTTTTCCAAATCCGCGGGGACATTGCATTGACCTAGATCATTATTGCCCCAACAAACAACTTTGCCGTTTGTCGTAAGAGATGCAACATAATCGTTATAAATGTTGTTTTTATTAACCATAACAACCGTTTCAAAATCCAGCGGAACATTGTATTGTCCATACCGAATAACTCCCCAACAAACAACCCTACCTTTCTCAGTTATAACAACTGTAAGACCCCATCCACAAGTGACGGCGACAACCTTTTCCAAGTCTGTCGGAACATTGCATTGACCGTGAGAATTATCACCCCAGCAAACAACTTGTCCATCCGAAGTCAACGCAACTGTGTTATAGCGCCCACAACTGATGGCTATGACTGTTTTCAAATCTGCTGGAACATTGCATTGACCGCAGATGTTACAACCCCAACAAACAACTTTACCTTCTGATGTGATAGCTGCTGTGTGATAACGTCCACTGCTTATTTCAGTAACATTTTCCAAATCTGTAGGAACATTGTGTTGCCCACAACTGTTGTCGCCCCAACAAACAACCCGACCTTCAGACGTAATTACCGCAATGTGATTTGAACAAGAAATTGTTTTGTGTGATTGAAACATGTTTACACACATTAATTAACGAAGCAACGTTTCAGTTTTACTCATGACAATCGCGAGGAAAACTGAGTTTGCCGAGCAAACGAATTGTTTTGCTGCGCCGCAAAAAAACTGAGTTAAAACTATCTTCTGTATAGTAACAGTCACGTCGCAAAATGTATCTTGGACCCAAAGGATATACCATACCGAAATCTCTCTTAACTGCAGAACAACATCATAAAATACGGGACGATTTGACCATTCAACCTGAGAAATTCGGCGCAGGTGGTGGTGCGCCAGCGGGGGCGCCAGCTTTGTTTCCCGTGTATCGAGAATCTGCCACGAAATTCTTTGTTCCTAGGCATTATGGTGCCAAACATTTCGGCGAAATCCCAGCAGATCAAGTGCGATTGCCAGAAGGGGAAGATATTCATTTGACCTTTGCTGGAAGATTGAAACCCGAACAGGAAAAAGCTGCGCAAAAATTCGAGGAACATTTGCGCACACACGCGCCGGGATTTGGCGGTGGATTATTAGAAGTTTATTGTGGATGGGGCAAAACCGCGTGGTTTATGTATGCGATCGCCTGTATTTTGCGGAAGAAAACTCTGTTTATTGTGCACAAAGAATGCCTAATGACCCAAGTCATAGAACGAATTGAACAATTCTTGCCAGGAGCTCGGGTAGGTAAAATACAAGGTCCAGTCATCGATGTTGATGGAAAAGACATTGTTGTGTGCATGCTGCAAAGTTTGGTCCAAAAAACCTATGATCCCGCGGTATTTGAAAGTTTTGGTGTCACGGTCATTGACGAAGTTCACCATATTTCCAGCGAAACTTTCTCGCAAGCCTTGTTCAAAGTTGTCACTCGACACATGATTGGCTTGTCTGCAACCATTAACCGCAAAGACGGAACAACTCATGTCATTAAGGCGTTTATCGGGGATGTATTTCACAGTCAACCCCAGAAACCTTGTGACGCCATTGTGACTATTCGTGCGGTTACTTTTAAATCCGCGGATCCAGAGTATAATCAAGTCATTACAGACTGGCGAGGAAATACCCAGAATAGTTCCATGATTAGTAAATTATGTGAATTCAATCCCAGAACAGAGTTTATTCTTCGGGTGTTGGAGGATCATGTGTTGCGAGAAGATGTGTCCGTCTCGGACGCCGTTGCCCATAAAACTCGTATGGACGCGGCTGTTGCGCCGTGCGCGGGTTGTCGACGAACGTCTGCATATCCTGTGCGTTTGCGGTGTTGTGGTCGCGTAACTCATTGCATAATGTGTTTGGATGCACACACAGAGGTCATCGAAGAACCCATTATGCGAAACAGTTTTGCAGCAGCAAAACAATTCGTTTGCGACGGCAAACTCGATGAACAAGGTAATCTTGTAAATACAGGAGAAACACGTACAAAAACCATTCAAGCTCCCTGCCCACATTGCAGGAAGAAGAAATGGACTTATGAACAATCTTATGTGGAAAACCCATGTTTGAAACCCATTCATCACACACACACGATCATTATGGCGCAGAATTTGAATATATTGAACTACATGTATCGCAAAATTGTGTCGCGCAATTTGGCATCAGTGGGGTTTTATATCGGAGGAATGAAAGAGAAAGATTTGCGAGTAACGGCGACTCAAAAACAAGTTATATTGGCATCGTACCAAATGTGCAGCGAAGGGCTGGATATTCCGACATTAAACACGGAGTTTTTGATCACACCGAAAACAGATGTGATTCAAATTCTCGGCAGAATGTTGCGGGCAAAACACGCGGTTACTTCGCCTACATTGTTTGATTTCGTGGACACTCATGGGTCATTTCAGGGGCAATGGGCAAAACGCAAGAAGTATTACAAATCACAGGGGTATCGAATTGTTGCCTGTGACAGCGGACAATATAACGGTATTTCCAGCACTCCTTGGCGATTATTGTGTGCAGAAGTGACTGGTGTTCAAACATCCGTGGGCGCCACGGCTGCTGCCGCAGCTGCGACAATTGACAGCGACGATGACTCAGCGGCGGTAAAAAACGTGGAAAAACTCGGCATTGATAATAGTGTGTGTTATATGGCGCCTATGTCGAAAAAAAAATAGCGAAAACAAAAAAGCCGCTAATTGTTGGCGAGCGCCAAAAATTTTTCTCTCGATCGCGACCAATTTACCAATTTTCTTCTGGGGTAATTGGTAAATTGGTCGCGATAGAGTGAATAAATCACACGATATAGTAGTGTACATAACTTGAATGCAACAAACTCGAAGAAAAAGAAATCATGCGAGAGAGCGAATGACCGCAGGTGACGCGTTTGCATCTGGCGGATATGGTTGTGTATTTTATCCGAAACTCACTTGTGCGGGCACCGGCACTGCTGGAAAAACAAAACGATCTGGAGCCTATGTTTCCAAACTCATGCTAAGAGAGAACGCCATACAGGAGTATAATAAGATAAAATTATTCAGAAAATATTTGCAAAGTATTCCGAATTATTCGCGTTATTTTCTGATTAACGACGTTTCTCTCTGCAAACCAACATTGACCAAAACAGACGTGACTTCATTCAAGACTCATTGCAAAAATCTGGCAAAACACAACATAACTCGAAATAATATATTTAAATCTGAAACCCTCAACAAAATGTTGTCTCTTAATTTACCGCATGGAGGCATACCTGTGGACGATTATATGGACAACATAGAATTTTATGCCCAATATTCTCATTTACATGAAATATTAGTGGAGTTGTTACAGAAGGGAATACGACCGATGAATTCTCACAATGTGTATCACTGCGATATTAAACCATCGAATATATTGATTAGCGCAGATCTCACGCGAGTTACCATTATTGACTGGGGATTGGCTATACATGTGGAAAAACGAACGACGGATATGCCGACATTTTGGTCGAATCGACCTGTGCAATTTAATATTCCTCTGTCTGCTGTGATATTTTCGAATCGTTTCAAACAAGAATACGAGTCTGCGTTGTCGACGGTGGCGTATGGCGGCAGCGGAGCTAGCACAGAACAAATCGAAAAAATCGTGTATAAAATATTGTATGGCAACAATTTGAAGGAAATTACAGAAAGTTTGAGTGGAACGCGAGACACAGCTGGACGCACTCGTTCACGACGAAGCCGAAAAAGCAGCGGAATTTATGTCGAAAACATGTCCCATTATCGCTACATAAATCGAATTATGACATATATTCATGCGGGGGAGGGTGGTGGTGGAAGCAAAATAAATCCGAAAAACGCCGAAGATCTAGCAAAAGTTAACATACAATTTACAACGCCTGCGGTTGTCAAATATATGACAATTATACTGAAAAAATACACGTCCAAAGATGGAGTATTTCAAGCCTTGGAATATTTACACCGGGGTTTTTTAGGAATGGTGGACAGTGTTGGGTTTATCACAAATTATTTGACGATTTTTGAACAATTAACAGAGAAACAAATAACCACACCACTTTCGACCGCGGAAACAAAATTGCGGAATTTATTGAAGGCGTTGTTTTTAGATTATATGTTTGTTCCGCATCCAACTGGGATGACTTCAGGGGATTTAGATGCAAGAATGAGAGAAATTGGCGAAGTTATTCAGAACATGGGGCGGCAAAATATGCGAGTGTAGTGACTTGGTCGTTGTTTGGTTTTTACAATTATCTTCTGTTTCAGAGAGAAGATAATTGATGTGCAGGGATCGTTTTGTTCTCACAAAAGTATATGAAAACTGCAATGAAAACCGCAAGAAACCTCGCGAGAAAAATAGGAGGAGATTTACAATCAAATGCGGCGTTTAAGCACATATTGAGTATTGGATATGAATTTGAAACCCATGATTTGGCGAAATTATCGTTAGCAGAAGATGGCACAACTTTGGTAAATTCCACATTGACTCTTGCGTCAATTAAAATAGATGATTTAGAACTCATTGATGATTCGTCATATTTAAACGCAACAGATGACACGAATGAATTTTTATTTCCAGAATACGTTGGTAAAATAACCGATGATGTTGCGTTTTATGTAACCAATGATATGGGATCCAGCGATTTTACGGATAATTTAGAAGATGTTTGCAACAAATATGCACCTATGGCGGCGACAGCGGCAACCGAAGAACCCGAGTTTTTCGAAGGCAAGAACGATTTGTACACATTTGTGCCGACCAAAGCTGGAAAAACGCGAGCGAATGAATACAATGTCATATTTACCAAACACTTGCAAAAATCATGCAATTCATTTTCTGGCGCAGAATGGATTATGACATATTATAAACCCAATATACACCCAAATGTAATTGTGCATACATTCACACAAGCTTGTTGCATATTGACAAATCATTTATCGAAATTAACGAAAATAAATGGAGAGTTGCGATTGGGTGGCGGTGGTGCCGACGATATTGGGTGTGCCCTGTTTCATTATCCGAAAACAAATTTGTATTATTTGCAAACCATGGATGAACCCGCAGCGGCATTCAAAGTAAGAAATGTCGCCATTATTCCTCAAATGACCTTCCGAGTGAATATTGCACATGTCACGAAAGTTGTAAAAGAAATACTGAGACAACCAATGCTAAACTCACATAACGCAAAATGGATTCACAAAGAGTATGTAATGGTTGAAAATGCGTGTGATTGTGCGCGAGAACTCATTGCAAGCGCTGTGAGTCGGAAAATATTGCCTAAATTAAATGCTAAAAATATGGTGACAATTGATGGATGTGTGTTTTTGATAATATACAAGTTAAGCATGTTTGTCGACGAATATACAGAAGTTAAAAACAGACAATACGACGATTATTTGAAAAATTATTTGACGTTTTGCAGCAGACATTCGAATTATTTGATTTACAATTATTTGAAAACTTTCCTGAACAAAATCACAAACGGGAACGGAAATGCTGCTACCATCGTGCGATCTCTCTTCTGGCAACCAGAAATACTTAGAAAACACATGTATAAAACGCGCAAATATCGTGCAGCACTGACTGCGATCATTGGACAAGACAATGTGGATTATGGAAACCCTTTGGTGTCATTTGTGTCCTATTTTGATTATTTTGAAAATCCGCGAGATCCATCTGCGCGTGAATCCACCGAGTTGTCAGATGATGTCGCGGATTGGTTGTTGTATGAACACATTGACGGTTTCACTGCGCAATTTGATATATTTGAAGATGGGTCCGTGTTAATAGAAAATCGTTTATTTTTCGCTGAAATAAAGCAATATTTAGCATCCATTCCGCAGAAAATGAAAATTAAAAAAGAAGCCATGTATGTCCGAGATTTGGCGAAAATATGTAAAGTGTTGGCGACTGTCGCACGACGCGCCGGATTGAATAAAACTGTGCGCACTTGCAGAAAGTAGGGAACCAAGTTTGCTATCATCGCAGTCGCCGTGTGCGACGTTTGCTGTGTTTTCCACGACGATGTCGCATGCGTTTGTGACGTCTCCTGCGGGTTTTGGAACGTCTGCTGCCGCCGACGCGTACGCGATTTTTATACGCATCAATTGACTCAAATATCACGCGTTTATCCGCAGAAGACAAGTTAACCGAGTCAACGAAAATATCATCCGGTTCGGTTATCAAGTCATATTCATCTTCTGGTATAATGCTGAGAGCTTGTTGAATATTTGCAGGAAAAGTAGACACGTCGATTGGCGTTTTTGGGTGAATTACTTCAGATTTTGTGCGGATTATTTCTGGAAACATGTCATCTCCGCCGTCAATTCGACAATTTAGAACGGTTTTACACAACGGACAGGGAACAAACGAGAAACTAGTTTTTGCGGCAGCAAAACAATTCGTTTGCCATGGCAAACTTTATGTCGGCGTTATTATTTTTCCATTTGCAGTAATTCACCAAGCAATCTTTGTGAAATTTGTGATGACATTTAGTTTCAAACACGTCTTGTTCTGGATCGTTTAACAGATCTCTGCATATGGAACAAATTGCAGCGTGATCCATACACTTTCGTGAGAATAATACTTGTGATTTTTTCTGTTGTCCCGCAGCGCGAAACAATAAAAAAATATAAACGGCACCGGTACGTGCACCCTCGCTTACACAGCAATTTCCGCCAAATCCATGAATTTAAACAATGTTTTGTTGGACAAACTTTTGTAATCTTTGGTCTTTTTCCCCGCAATGTATTTAATAGCCGCAGGAATTGTCATAGATTGTCCATCCACCTGGACGCCAACGCGCAAATATACATCACGAGTGCCGCGATTATACAGAATGGCAATGGATTCAATGAGTTCATCCACGACATTTTTGTTACCATCTTCTGTGATAAATCGCCCAATTTTGTTAAATACTCCCACGGTAATGTCGACAATGATTTCCCGCGGAATGACATCGTTAATCATCAAATTGTTGAAAAACCCAGCGAGTGATTTGCGTTTTTCGTTGGCGCGATTGATTTCACAAAATCGATCATAATTTTCATTTGGATCGACATATTCAATGGTGTCAAATACATCTTTAAATAGTTCGACGTTATGATTGCATGCGGTTCTGATAAACACATAATTCGAATATAAATCCGAATATAAGTCTGCGTATATTTTGGAATAATATCTGTTTGAGGAAGCAATCTCGAAAATTCCTGTGGATATTTTCGCCAATTCCTCTGTGCTTGCGCCGGATGTTTCATTGATGATGTCAACAATTTTACTACGCATTTCTAGATAATTTTTGTCCGTTAATTTGTTAATACAAGACCGAATCGCGTCAATATTAGCAGCAATGCCTGTTTTTTGTTCCAATTTTGTAGGTTGAAAATCTGGTGTTGCTGCTGCGGCACTAGCTCCCCAGGCGTTTCTTGCAGGCAATCCTGTGCCCCCACCACCGCCCACACTATCCCATTCCGCATCATCGGTAATCTCTGTGGCACCCTTATGTTTTCTTTTTTTGCCAGCATCTCGTTTCCACACATCATCCCCTCCGCTTGCTGCTGTCGCCGTTGCCGCAAATGATGACGAGTTCGCAGATATCCCAAAAGAAAATGCAGATGTTTTACCCGACGATCCTGCACCCGACGAAGAAAAAATCGCTTGTTTTACATCCACCGGAAACCCAACTTGGACACATAAACAGGATATGGTTCGCAAAATATCCGCCGGAATGGTGTAGTTGGATCCTGTATTCATAACGCCGTAAATGTCGTCAAGAGTATATGTAGGTACAAAACACGGTTGCGACATTTGTTACAAGCGTAATTTATATTCCAGAGATGTGTTTAAGTTGTTTTCGCTCCAATGGTTCACGCGGTTCTCACAATTGTCGTGACAACCGACGTGGTTCTGTTTGTTTTTAACAATTCCATTACCTTATCTAAATCTTCTGGGGAAGATATGACTTTGCTTAAGACATCTTTTACGTACTGAAAGGTCAACGAATTATATTCTTTCTTGGACTGAAGTTTGATGGAATTCCCAAATATCGGACCTTTGTTCTGTATTTCTTCTGTGATATCGTCGCGTAATTCCGTTCTTCGTTTTCTTAACACATTTAATTCCGAATTTAATTGTTCAATTCGGTCATGCAATTCAAAATACGATGATAATTTTTCTGCATTTGACATGTCTTCGCGGGCGGGTGCCGCTGGTGTTGCTGAGGTAATTGATCGAGTTTGCATAGTTTCGTGCGGTTGTGCTGAGGTTGCATGTGTATTTCGAGTGATTTGTGGTGCTCAATTTTTTGTTGACCCATGTCAATAAAAAATGTTTCTGTTGAGTTAGGTTTCTTCTATTTCACACAGGAGAGACCGCGCAAAGAGTGAAAAACAGAAGATAAACTAGATATAACTCACCTATAAATATATGGACAACCCTGAATATATTGGTCCAGAAGACATAATTTATCACGTTGATGAAGACAAAGGCATTTATTCTGGTGGATTCAGCGTGAAATCCATATTGTTAAAGAATTATATGTCTCCAATTGTAACGGCAAATGCTGCGATTGTGGGCGGTGGTGGCGACCGCAAACCACAAACAATAACAAATGTTGCAGACATATTTAATGATTTAGTTATACCGAATTGGGCATTGTCCTATTCTCCTCGGATTTTACCGATGATGGGTGGTGATGGTGGCGAGCACCATGTTGAAAAAGTTTCGGAAACCATCACAGATGAATTGTACAACAAATTGCTGGATCTTTTGCAATATGATGAAGGAGATACCGTGGATGTCGCAGAAGAAGTTGCAGAAGATGTGTTTGAAGGTGCGGCTGGGGGTGCTGCCCGCGCCACAAAACGCAGGCGATCTAGCCACACAAACAACAAAACTCGCCGACGATCTGGTTCTGGTCGGTAAAACTTTTTGGACTCAATTATCTTTTGTTTTCTCTGGCAAAAACAGAAGATAATATAAATAACTCAGTTGCGATCGAGAGAAAAATTTTTGGGAGTTGGCAGCGAGTTTTGGAATGGTCATTCTTTATTTCTCTCTTTTGCCCAGAGAGAACTGAAGAATAAAGTTATATGTCGTGTGTGATGGCGTCTACGGAGATTCGTTGTCTGCGTCATCACCTGAATCGTCTACCGCCGCACCAGAAGAAACCCCCGCAGGTGTAGCAGGCGGCTGCGGAGAAAACACACTTTCTAACCAAGGATATTTTTCTTTTGCCTCAGGAGATACTAATGTCAATGTCCCCAACACATACATGGCTCCCATGTGTTTTGAAGTTGGATTGAGTCCCGTGGTAATAATATCTGTAATGGCGCGCAAAATCGTGTGTTTTACGTCAAAGAAACTCGTGGATGTTTCACAGAGTTTAAGGTACGAATACGGACAGGGATTTCCGTAAGGGCAGATGTAATATTTCATATCTTCTGGCAATTCCGCGCGATAATTCCAGATATGCGCTAATTGAATCCCGAAATATCTCATTCGATCAAAGGTCAATTTGAAAAACCATTCAGGATCACACGGATAATTTTCATATGAAATAGCTGCGCACAAATGTATGATTTCTGTGTGATATCGTTTAGCTGCTGCAGTCGCATCATCTTCTTCCAAATTTAATCCAAGTAATCGGGCATATTTCAGGAGAGAAGACAGTCTGCGCAAAAAACTTCTGGGCATGGGTTCTCTCGTGTAAGGATTTTGAACAGGAACATCCCGTTTATCGCAAGATTTACGGTAATTATCCAGGGCAACACAATTAAATCCATACAAAAATTTGTTTGAATCATAATAACTTATGAAACGTTTCATGGGAATGTCCGCGAGTTCTTCAAAGGTAAATGTATCAGAAGAATTGACACACATGTCTGTGTGAACTTTCCATTTAAACACGACTGGACCATGTCCTGACATGAATCTTCTCGCTAATTGTCCGCGAAACAGGCGTTGAACGCCAACAATCCGGCGATTCATTTCATAATACACCAGCAAACGCGCCAACATATCCGGTTTTGTTTTGCCGATTCGTAGGTTTAATGTGCGAAGTATTTTTTTCAATTCCGGGACTTTTTTCTTGTCCAATTCCGTGCGCGCATCTTTACTTTTATCCTGCAAACGAGCTTTGCTTGTCGGCAAATCAACCTCAGACTTACGGCAATGACAAAACCATTCAATATACGTTTTCAAATGAATTTTCTGAGATTCGTGCCGTATTTTTGCAAGAACAGCGGTTTTTGAAGCTTTTTTAATATATCCAACAATATTTGTGTGTGCAACCACGATATCTGTCATTTTGAACGCAAATTTTGCAACGTTACAATATATACATATATTAAAATGGTTTTGGGTGGTTTTCTCTCTGGTTTCTTTCCTGTTTGACAGAGAGAATGTTCACTTATCGATGCCGTCTGCGTCGAGTTCTGCGTCGAGTTTGGCGGTGAGTTCGTCGACGTTTGTGTCGAGTTTGGCGGCGACTGCGTCCGCGACCGCCGACCATGATACTTGCGTTTGCTGCAGCCACATTATTTTTGACGCCTGCCATTCCAGGCAATGGACCGGGAGGGGTGCCTGGAATGATATGACTTGTAAACCGCGCTGGATCATTTGTATTTCCGACATTCACATATCGCCCATCAATATTTGACAATGGCGCGGCGTTTCCATAACCTAAATTAGACGCACCTGAACCAGACATATAATTGCCGATGATTATGTTTCTACAGAGATAATTCGCAGTCAATCCATAAGAAAAATCGAATTGTTGGCGGTCTCGGAAAATTTTTCTCTCGATTGCGACCATTCAATTCATTTTATCTTCTGTTTTCGACAGAGAACCGAAGATAAATTTCCAATAATTAGCTTTGGTGGTCTTGGTCTCAATGTCTCTTACCAACACAGAATTGTGGCGGTTGCTGAAAAAATGCGCGTTAAATATACCGGCATGCATAGTAACCGTTCACGGGTTCGGTCACAAGCGCAGTCGCGCGCCCGCACTCGCATAAGTTCAACAACAAAAAAGAATTTACACACCAAATTGCACAATAAAACCGCGCGTGTAAATAAGACGTTGTCTGTTGTGTGTAAAAGTTCCAATGCTTGCCAAGCCATCGGACAATATACCCACATGATTTATGATTATTTTGATAAATTCGAAAAATTGTCCATGATTGTAAATGATCAAGTGACAACAATTAGTTCAGGAGCAAATGGAATTGTCTTGCGTGTACCATTCAGAAATGGTGATTATTCTGCCATTACAACCCTAAAAATATCTACAAAAGCCGCAGCAGATAATTTGTATTATGAATGGTATGTTGGAGAGAAATTTATAAATCGAGTATGTGACGAATTTCCAGCTTTCTCTCAAACTTACGGAGCTTATTTGATGCCAAATCGCAATCGAATCATGGATGCGCTGGCGGCAAACAATTCTATTGCCTGGGCGCCAAATTTACACCCCTATCGTCCATCATTTCTCGCAGACACCTGCGCAAAACATCCAAATGTCGCCTTTTTGGGACAATATTACGCAAATGTCCAAACGTTTTATGATTATTCGAAAAAAATAAGTTCAGTCATAATGAAAACTCACATATATGGATATTTAATGCAAATTTATTTTCCTCTGGTGGTATTGGGAAAAAATTACACACATTACGATTTGCACACAAACAATGTGCTGTTGTATAAACCATTTGAAGGACAAAAATATTTTCAAATGAATTTTCATTTTGGTTCAGGATCAGCCGCCACAACTATCAGGTTTCCTGCTGAACATATTTGCAAAATCATCGATTATGGACGCAATTATTTTAATTCTGCCTATTTCGGTGGTAGCAGCGGTGGCTACAACACAGAAACATATTTGAAAGATATTTGTGATCACGCCACAGAATGTCCAAAATGTGGAAAATCAAATGGATATGCTTACATCCAGGGGGATTTGTTAAAACCCAGAAATTACTTGGGATCATATGAAACAAATAAACCCAATCAAAGCGCAGATTTGCGGTTTGCGAACACGGTTTCCGCTTATTTAAACGTTTCCATAACATTTAAGAATAATTATGGAACTCCTGAAGACAATACTCCAAATCGCAAACCTTCGGGACAATATGTGACTCGGGTTGGCAAACCTGTGATAAATAATGTGCCACAATTAGCGATCTACATAAAAGAACAATTGCAAAATCCAGCATTACTCAAACGAATGCAAGATACTTATGCTGGATGGGAATTCATGGGAACTATTGATGTGTACGATAATGGCAAACAATACACTTTTACGCCTGCTACTTTTTTATCTCTGTCGCACAATTCATTACATAACAGCAGCAAACACAGCAGCAAACACAGCAGCAAACATAGCAGCAAACATAGCAGCAAACACAGCAGCAAACATAGTATCCGTAATATGCGAGTTGTCTCGGAACAAACACCTATTCCGCCACGAGTTAGCAGCAGAAATATGCGAGTTGTCTCGGAACAAACACCTATTCCGCCACGAGTTAGCAGCAGAAATATGCGAGTTGTCTCGGAACAAACACCTATTCCGCCACGAGTTAGCAGCAGAAATATGCGAGT
>SXGQ01492834.1_pt1 | contig 94447 bp, 100 predicted proteins | sample 3178371 | NCBI WGS metagenome assembly SXGQ01 (sample SAMN11356859, study PRJNA531348) | freshwater metagenome | isolation source: freshwater sample F1-20 | place: China: Fuxian Lake, Yuxi | collected 2017-12-25 | reverse complement strand
GTTGCTAACTGTTTTTTAGCTACTAAAGTTATTTTTAATAATGATATTAGTAATTTGTGTAATAAGACTGGTATAAAGTATAGTGAGATTGTAAGACTAGCCAAGCATGATAAACGTCTAGGTAACTCACATTGGGACGTACCTGGGCCTGACGGGCATTATGGATTCGGTGGAGCTTGTTTTCCTAAGGATGTTAGTGCACTTATACAATACGGCGAACAACATAATGCACCTTTAGAGCTATTAGCTAACGTACAAGACATAAACAAATTTTTACGATAATTTGGGCCTATAGCATAACGGTTAATGCAGCGGACTCATAATCCGTTGACTCTAGGTTCAAATCCTAGTGGGCCCACCAAAATTTGCTCCTGTAGTGTAATGGTTAGCACGCGAGGCTTATACTCTCGTTTCCGCCAGATTAGCGGGCAGTCTAGGTTCGAATCCTAGCAGGAGCACCATATTAATGAAACCAACTATTGCATTATTTCGAAAAGATCCAGTTGCTGCTATCTCTTGCTGCAATGGTATAATTAATGCTTTAGAACCATACTATAAAATAAAAATAGTAGGTAAGAAAATATTAGACGAAAAGGACCTTAGTAAATATAAAATTTTAGCTTTTCCGGGAGGAAGTGGAGATGCTGATCTTTTTGATCGTGTAGTCGGTAACAAAAGTGAGGCAGTAAAAAACTATATCGATAACGGCGGTCATTACCTAGGCATATGTATGGGCGCTTATTGGGCGGGAAAAAATTACTTTAATTTAATTGACAGAGTTAAAGTACACCGTTACATAGAACGCCCTTCCTCTGAGGTAAAAAGATCTTATCAGACTACCCTAGAGGTGGATTGGAAAGGCGAAACCACTCAAATGTATTTTTTTGATGGTTGTTCTTTTACTGGTAAAGGGTTCAAGACTATAGCAAGATATGCTAATGGCGAGCCTATGGCTATCATAAAAAGACGGGTCGGACTAATTGGTTGTCATCCAGAAAGTGACAAGCATTGGTACAGTAAGCCTTATCTTAAACCATACTGGCATGAAAAGACACATCATAAATTATTGCGTGAATTCGTAGATCAACTTCTTACTAAATAAGCGTATGTATATTATTAATGAAGTTAAAGGTGAAGACTACCATGCATATGTAATAGGTGATGTTGTACGTAATATTGATAGTTACAAACCGCATTCCTGGTTCGCTGATTTTGCTAGAAATTTTAATTACAAGCACGACGCACATTCTCAATACATTCTTAGACAGTATAATGCAGGCCCCCAGGTACAAGAAATTACAAATGAAATAACTCAAGATCTTATTACTCTTTTTGGCTCTAATTGGATACCAGAAGGTGTTCGCGCTTCAACAGGACTACAAGAATTAATAAACGAGCCGAATTCATCTCAATTTAGAGCTGCTGTGCCGCCCCATATGGACGCTGGACATTTTTGTGGGTTTACTATATTTTTGAATAAAGAATGGAAAGTGGAATGGGGTGGGTGGAATTACATTTTGTCTGCAAAAGAGAATAAAGTAATCATGTCTACCTCGCCAACTTTTAATACAGGCGTGTTGATTATGACCCCGTGCTATCATGGCGCGTGCCCAGTATGGGAAACTAAAGCACGAAGAACAATTCAAATTTTTTACACCTATAAAAATGATGAAAATTAACTATACTTACTATAATAATTACGATTTACTCGATAAGGTAATACGCCATTATGAGCCGTTTAAAAATGATCCTAATTTTACTTTTACTATCATAGATGATGGATCACAGCAACAACCTTTAACCCGGGACATTGTGCCAGACTGGTGGCATCTTATTCGAGTTAAAGAAGATCTAGGCTGGGGTAACGAAATTTGCAAAAATATTCTAATGCGGCATACTGACACAGTATGGAACGCATTAATGGATTTAGATTACGTGATAGATTTACACGACCCGGTTTGCTACGATGCTATTACTACCCAATTTAAAAAATACTATAAAGATTTTGCAACAGTTAATTGCTGCTTTCAATTTACGGAAGGTACAAGAGTAGAGTATACTAATTTTAATAACCCTGAGGAGAAACTACCTAATGGATTTTATAGTATTAATTCTTATATTGTTTCCCGTGATGTTTTTTTAAAGACGTATGGATACGATATGGCATTTAGATATACTTACGGGTACGATTTTACTTTTTTTAAACAACTAGATTATGAGTTTAGAATACCAGACACTAGATTAATAAAAATAGCACAGCAAGCAACAACAGCCGGTTCTAGGCCTCCCCCTGGGGATAAATCTGCTTTTAGTGAATTTTATAAACTAGAGAAACAGTATATAGAGGAAAAAGTATATTCAATTAAAAATGGGTGGATTAATGAGAATGAACGTCTAAAAAGATGTATACCTATGCCGGATATTGAGATTCTATAAGTTGCCTTTATTCAGGCTTTTTCTTATAATTATAATATGAGTATGCATTTATCAAGCCCTGCCCTCTCTTTAATTAGTAGTAAAAGACCTAAAGTTAAATTAACTAAAGCTAAACTAAAAGCTTATGAGTTAGAACTTAGATCATATAACAAAGAACGTAAAAGAGCTCATGAGAGACAAATTACATTAGATGAGTTTATTAAGCTGAGGACAGGTAGGCTAAAGGTACCTAAGGCCCCCTTTAAGCCTCTATCGGTAAGTTCAAACATGATCTACCGTTTAACTAAGATTGATGAATTTAATAACAAGTATCAAAGTATGAATGTTAATACGGGTAGTACCCCTAGAATAGAGTCTAAGGTATATTCTGGAGAACGTAAACTTATTGGAATTGCTACTATGCATAAAAGTAACCTAGTGCCTGTTTTTGATTCCGAGGATGCAAAAGACCTGGCACGAATGAGGCGTTGATGAATAAAGAATATTTTGAATCAGACTCTCTACTTAGAGAGCAAAAATACATTGTTAAAAAAGGATACATTCCTCAGTTTGTAATTGACTCTATCTATAAGTGGTATAACGATTATAAAAATAAGTTCGTCTTTACATCAGAAAAGGGACTTGCTTATAATGCGTATGTTATAAAAAACACTTCTGAGTTTAACCAACTTGACAAATTATTCGATGTGCTAACACCAAGAATAGAGGCTATTACCCATAGTAAATTAATACCTGTATACAATTACGGAAGAGTATATAAAAACGGGTCATACATGCTGAAACATAGGGACAGGGCTCAATGTGATGTCTCCCTTACAATGCCTATTGCGTTTAATAATAAGAAACCTTGGCCTATTAAAATAAAAACTGTGACTAAAGAAGAGAAAGAAATTAACTTGTATGTAGGGGATGCTTTAATCTATAGAGGTGGAGAACTTACCCATTGGAGAGACGAGAACACTTTTAACACGATCCAGTATCAACATTTCTTTCATTGGATTGATACAGAGTCAGAATGTGGAAAGTATATGTCTAATTTCTCTCTAGAAGAAATTAAAAATGCAAGATTGTGGCCACTTCCATTTAACGAACTTAAAGAAAGGGGGTTGCTGCCTCTTCCAGGAAATAAAAATGTATAAATTTAATTCTCATGATGATGTACCTAAAAATTTAAAAGTTATTCTTTTTGAAGAAGAAGGAATTGACTCAATTACTGACTACCCTATAGTAAAAATTAATTCACTTTTAAATGAAATAGAAAAACGTAGTAAAGAGCTTAACAAGTATAAAGATTATGAAGTCGAATATCAGGACGATTCTGAAAAAACTTCAACTAAAGTAAAGTTTAATAATTTAGAAGATGCGTTTGTATGTATGGATAGAGTAACTAACTATGGTAAAAAGAAAGACGTATCTCTTCTATTTACTCAAGCTGGACGTCCGGTGAGAGGCTATTCACGCGGACAATGGCTATATCCACAGAATCTATACGATCGCTAACTCATTGATTCTAAAGGCCTATATATTTCTGTAACTTATTGATAACTCTAGTGAAAAAAGTAGTTGCCGTATCTCTGGTGATTGGATATAATATGTGTATAGTCAATAACGACTATATTATAAGGAGTTGATTTATTATGGCACATTTAGTTGAAACTATGGCATATGCTGGTGAGGTACCTTGGCATGGACTTGGTGTTCGTGTTCCAGCGGACCTGTCACCAGATCAGATGCTAGAAAAGGCAGGTCTAGACTGGACAGTAAGTAAGCGTCGTATGGTTACAGAAGACGGAATCGCTGTTCCTGAAAAGATGGCTCTTGTTCGAGATAGCGATAAGTCTGTTCTCGATATTGTTGGTAAAGATTGGAACCCTGTTCAAAACCAAGAAGCGTTTGAGTTCTTTAACGACTTCGTCATCTCCGGTGATATGGAAATGCATACAGCGGGCTCGTTGATGGAAGGACGAATTGTTTGGGCGCTGGCAAAAGTTAACCAGTCGTTCGAAGTTTTCGGTAATGACGTTATTGAGTCATATCTGTTGTTCTCCAACCCCCATCGCTTTGGTCAATCTATTGACGTAAGGTTTACCCCTATCAGGGTTGTTTGTAACAATACCCTAACTCTGAGCTTAAATAGCAAGTCTGTAAGCTCGGTTAAGGTTAGCCACAAGCGCGCATGGGATCCGGAAGCTGTCAAAGAAACGCTTGGCATTGCTAAAGAAAAACTTGATAAGTATAAAGAGATGGCTGTATATTTGGGTGGTAAGAAGTTTAAGAAGACTACCCTTACAGAATATCTGAACGGTCTGTTTCCGTCATATTCCAAGAAGGATGCTAAGGTTATCGAGCTGTCACGACCTGCCGAGCGAGTGCTTGAGCTAGTTGATACTCAGCCAGGCGCTAACTTTGCTCCAGGTTCTTGGTGGAGCGCGTTTAACGCTGTGACCTACTTTGCTGATCATGAGCGTGGCCGTGATGCGGATACTCGTCTACAATCAGCTTGGTTTGGTCAATCCAGGTCCCTTAAATTAAAGGCCTTGGAGGATGCTGTCAAGTACGCAGAGGCTGCTTGATGAATCTAGCCTGGATCAGGTATAATGATCTCCGGAGTGCCGTGTCGAACGGCACTCCGTTTTTTATTAAAAAAGCTGTTGAAGGTATAGATATTACTTGGGATGATATTGTAAGTAATGTTAATCTCTGCAGCGAAGTGAACGATCAAATAAAATATCTTAAAGGGACTTTTATTACCCATAAAGTCCTAAATAAGAAGCTAGACCAAATAGCAAGACCTATTAGGGCCGAGCTTAGAGAAGTATACCCAGGGTCAACAAACTATACTTCGCATGTTTATTCTAGTATGACTGTTAATGCAGAGACGTTTGGTAGACATAGAGACACAGCTGACGTTTTCTTTTTAGGAATAAAAGGTAGTACTCAGTTTGAGATCTGGGATATTAATAATAATGTAAGCAGTTATACTATCCAAGTAGGCGATATGGTATTTGTCCCTCGAGGGTTGTTTCACAACACAACCGCGCTTACCCCGAGGTCTGGAATTTCGTTTGGTATAGAAAGAGGAAGAATTTTATAATGGCGTATCGTATTACTAGTAAATATTATAAGAAAAAATTCTGGTATATTGCCCCTCCTAAAACTGGAACCCAGGCTGTGAGAGAGATGATAGAGAGGTTGCCGGAAGATCAGTACGTGTCACACCCTTCACTTAGCTGGCATATGATAGCACAAGAGCTTATAGGTACAACTAAACAAGAAAAAATAACCTCTGCCTTTAACGAAACTAATGACGCTTTTTTTGCTACAGTAAGAAACCCTTGGGCCAGAACTGTATCATACTACTACTATCAAAAACAAAAATTTGAGGAGAGAATAAAAGCATACAATAGCTTAAAAGAAGCAGAGGAGTTTAAAACAAAATATCCCTGGCATTCATTTAATTATGAAGATACGTCCACTAAAAAAACAATAGAACTACTCTTAGAGAATAATTATTCTTCTTTCGAAAAATTTATTGAGTCTTTAAGCTATTCTAAGCCTAACAAGTTTAATTTAATGACAGGTATAAAAAAGGTCGATGAATATTGGCAGTGGGATGGACATGAAAAATATAGAGCATTCCATTACTATAGTACACAAGATTTTTTAACTTATTATAAGCCTCACATTAAAACTCTTATCTTTACCCAAGAAAATTTAGAAGTATTAGTAGAGTGGTTTGGTATTGCATTTGACGTACCATCAGAGCAATTACAGATTAAACAAATTAATGTTCAAGGTATAGGTGATAAATATAGAGATCATTACTCTTCTAAGATGGCTAGCATTGTAGAAGAATATGAACAGTATATAATTAAATTGGTGGGGTACAAATACTAATGAATATTTTTCAAAATAATAAGAGCATTACCATAGTAGATGGACTTTTTACAAAACAAGAAATAGAAAAATTAGACTCCTGGTTCCAGCATTATAATTTTTGGGGGCTAGGGCATGATCAAGAGAAATATAGTTCTGCTTTCTCATCACTATGTAGATCAATTAAATGGGACCAATGGGTAGGTGTGCACGCCATTCTAGGTGACGTGTGCGATATCATGACAGAAAGACTTTCAGAATTATCAGATATACAAGTCCCGTACTTTCATAGATGTTTAATAAATTGTTTTAAGACAGGAGACAGTCCTATGTTCCATCCAGACTCTCCAAACAATCCTAACGGCAGAACTTTTATGGTGTATCCAAACAGGGCCTGGGATTTAAATTGGGGTGGGTATACTGTCTTCGCTGACAAGGATGATAATGTTTATGATATTGCTAATCCTAAGCCCGGCCGTATAGTAATATTTGATGGAAGTATAAATCATTGTGGCGTTGCTCCTACTAGAGCGCATCAGGGCAAAGGAAGATATAGTATTGCTTATCAAGATCCGGAAGGTACCAACGACCCAAATAAGCGTAAAAGATGTAAGCCAGAAGATATAGAAAAGACTTCGTTTGAATCTATATACGGCAAAAATTGGAATAGGTTACGACATGTTTGACTTCTTACGTAAAATTTTTAAAAGAATAATTATTAAGTGGCGGCTCCGTCAAATGAAAAAAGACGACCCTTTTGTATATGAACGAGAAGAATAAATATATTTACGTTAGTGGATGTAGTTATACATACGGTATTGGTATAGAAACATCGGAAACGAGGGACAAGAGATGGAGTACTCTTGTCTCTAAAGCGTTCGATGTTGAAGTAAGTAATAGTGCGTGCCCTGGCTCAAGTAACTTTCGTATAGCAAGGCATGCTTACCAAGATATACTCTCAGCTAATACATTACCTGAGTTAGCTATTATTATGTGGTCTGATGGCCCAAGACAAGAATTCTTTAGACCTCAAGAGAATGAATACGACTGGCTGGATATGGCACAAGTAACCCCGCAAGGGGCTGGAGGTATAAGATCCTTCTATCATAAAGACGCATTCGAGTCTTTTTTCTCGTTTATTAATACTGATGAGCGAGCGCTAATGCATACAATACATCATATGCTATCAGTGGAAATGTTATTTAAGTCCTTTAATATACCAGTGTTGCAGCTGCAATTTAAGTCTAATACAAACCGACACTTTAGACATTTACAAGAGAAATACAAAAAAAACAACAGCAGGCCTGTACAAAATGCAATGTCGTATGTAAACACTTGTGTAGAAATTTTAGAGAAAAACAATCCCTATGTCTATGGTTTTAATAAGGATGAAAGTTTTGGAAAATTAATGCATGAAAAGCAGTTGCCCATGTCTAAAATAGCATTAGGACATCCGGAACACACCTGCCATGCTGCAATGGCAGAATGGATTATAGAATTAATTAGAGGTAATGATGATCTTATTAAACGGTTGTAGCTATACTTACGGCGATGAGCTAGTGGACCCAGACAACCAGCGATGGGGTACACATCTAGGTAAACTACTTGATAAAGACATTTATAATCTCTCATCCCCCGGCGCCTCTAATGCTAAAATTTATAGAACTATTATGACATTTTTAGCCGAAAGAGATATATCAGAGCTAGAAGGTGTAATAATTATGTGGAGCGCTTTCGAAAGAGTAGAGATGATATCGCTTCACAACGAGCATAACTATGATAAGGATTCTAATTTAATTAACGGTCAATTTCTTCAAATGTCCCCTGCAAGAGCAGGGAAAGATAATAGATCTATAGTGAGAAATTTTCAAGCTTGGGAAACCTTTTATGGAGAGATCTATACTAGGGAAACAGGTGTCGTTCAAACAGTTAACTACATGGTATGGGTTAAATGGGTATGTGACCAATTAAAGATTACGTGTCTGCAAGGATGGTTTCATGAAGGTAACAGACACATGATAACAAAATTATTTCACACTAATAGACTTACAACACTAGGCGCAAAGTTAAAACGAATTGCTAACCCAACGTTACGTAAATTAAAAGACCTGCCAGACAACTGTACAGTTGGTGCTAAAGAAAATAACGGTCTTGCGTTTAACGAGTTTACTAAAATAAACAAATACGAAACTCTTGAGAGAGGCCATCCGGGGCCCGAAGCCCATAAAGCTTATGCTCAATATATGTACGAATATTTAACGAATAATAATATTGTTTTTAGTAAAGATACATATTCTCATACCCCCGGTAATAACTTACAAAGGTAATTATGATTTTAGGATGGAGTGAAGGGTTTCATGACGCCGGTGCTGCTGTTATAGATGATAGCGGCACAATTTTATTTGCAACGCATTCAGAAAGATTTTCTGGCAAGAAACACGAAAAATATATTTCCAAAGAATGTAAGGATTACATAGATAGTACTTACGGCCGTAAGATAGTAAGAAAAGCTTTCTATGAAAGACCGTTATTAAAGAAAACAAGACAGTTGTACGCCGGTCAATACAGTACAGTATTCAGCCCTCGTAAGATGGCTTGGAAGCCTACTCATACTTTTCCCCACCACTTATCACATGCGGCGGCCGCCTTTCAAACATCTCCTTATAATGAAGCAGCTGCTGTAGTAGTGGATGCAATTGGTGAATGGGACTGTACCTCGATATGGAAATGTTCATACAACGAGGCAGGTGAAGCTCAGTACAAGAAAGTATATAGCGAGAGGTATCCTAAAAGTATAGGTTTGTGGTATACAGCATTAACTAAGTATGTAGGGCTTAAGCCTTTAGACGAAGAGTATATCTTTATGGGTATGGCTGCTTTCGGCAAGTACGATGCTAATATAGAAGACAGTCTCAGCATGCTGCTGAACAATGGATACAACTTACATAGAGGTATTCATAATGAGCTTGGTAACCATTACGGATTAAGTATGTGTAAGAGCGAGGACTTAGCTTTCAATGCCCAAACTGTACTAGAAAGAAAATTAAAGTCTGTCTTTGATAAAGCTTTAACATATTCAGACAAAATAGTCTATGGCGGTGGTGTTGCTCTTAACTGCGTAGCTAACTCCAAGCTTTACGAACAATGTGAGGGCAACTTATGGATAATGCCCAATCCAGGCGATGCTGGTGGTGCTTTAGGTGCTGCCTGTCTGGCGTACGGTAAGAAAGTAACATGGACGTCCCCCTATCTAGGGTATTGGATACCTAATGTCCGCACGTCTGCGCAGATTGTTAAAGATGTCTGTGATGAGCTAGAGACTAAGGGTATGGTTGGGTTAGCATGGGGTAAGGCTGAGTACGGCCCAAGAGCCTTAGGTAACAGAAGTTTATTAGCTGATCCTAGAGGCCCTAAAGTAAAAGATCTTGTCAATACCGTTAAACGCCGACAGAAGTTTAGACCTTTTGCTCCTGCTATTCTAGAAGAGCACGCTAAAGACTATTTCGATGGTCCTACATCTCGATACATGCAAACAGTATCAGTGTGTAAGAAAACAGACGAGCTTCCAGCTATTGTTCATGCAGACGGATCTAGTAGAGTGCAGACAGTAAGTAAAGGTTGCGCTACCATTTTAAGAACCGTTTTAGAAGAGTGGCATCGAAGAACAGGTTGTCCAGTGCTTTTAAACACCTCCCTAAATATCAGAGGCGAGCCAATGGTACATAGTACTGACAGTGCTATAAGGTTCGAAAAAGAATATAACGTCAAGGTAATATTTTAGTTGCACTTTGATGTTTTTGTTAGTATAATTCCTTTGAGAGAAGAGAGAAGTAATGAAAGAGATATCTGATAATATACTTTCTGTAAAGCAATTTACAGAGACTATTGAGATGTTAGTAAAGAAAAGAGACTGTACATACATCGACGCGTTAACTTTATATGCAGAAGAAAATGAAGTAGAGATAGAGACGGTAGCTTCACTAGTAAAAAATTCGCATGTTCTGAAAGCTAAACTTGCGGCAGAGTCAGAAGATAATAAAACAATAAAGCCTCAAGGATCAAAACTTCCTTTGTAATGTATAAAGTCTATCAAAAGCTTATATCTAAAGACGATGTATCTTACATCTTTAATTTATTTGACGAACGAGCTCGCTCAAGATGGGGTAGACTAGCTGCTGTTAATTCTAAGTCTCATATATCTGACGATTACAAAAGTAGAAGGGCTACTGCACAAGCAGTTAAGCCGGAGTTTATAAGTCAAGAATTTAGAGATAAGATTATGCGGGCTGTGCAGGACGTTGACCCGTCCCGTCGCTTTTTTTTCTTAGAGCCCTGGTCAATAAACAAATATGATGATTCGGAAAGAGGGCATTTCTACTGGCACAAAGATAGGCTGGACGGGTTTCAGTACCACGGCTCGCACATAGGTAAACTGACGGCTGAAGAAATTTTTATTCGTAATATGAGACCCTCAAGAGAGATGTCAGTATCAGTTGCATTAAACGATAGATCATCGTATAATGGTGGACAATTTACGATAGATGTAGGCGACGGTAAGCAAACACCCGTAGATCTCGATACTGGAGATGTTGTAGTATTTGATTCTGATACTCATCACGGGGTTGACGACGTCACTAAAGGAACTCGTTATTCATTAGTTGTTTGGTTAGTTGAAGAAGAAAAATATTTACTATGGAAGCAACTCTGCTTAGAGCAAGGTACAGAAATTACATAATGGACCCATTTGACACATACACGATGTATGTTGCTTTGAAGAACCATTTCACTCAAAAGTCGTATGATTACTTTAAATACAACGGGCATGTAAAAGTAACTCGTACAAATTTTGATACAAGAAAAGACAAATACTTTTTTTATAAACTCTCAAAGAGAAAAGACATACAAGACTTTTTAGTCGCCAACTTTGTTGACGGCAATAAAGACTTTTGGGTCGGAAGTATTAGAGAGGAAGCACCCGATCTTATCTTTACAAAGTGGAAGAAAAGACAGGAATCATTAACATACACTTTCACTCAAGATCTGGATAGACTAAACCCGGATTTTGATACGAATTTTAAAGTAGAGCAGTATGGGCACCCGCTCTTACTCAGACTGTATCTTAGACAAGATGTTTGTATAGAGACTATGATTATCTTAGACATGCTAGTTAACTATACGAAGGTATGGAAGAAAAAGCTCAACAAAGACTTGATCTTTGATGAAGTATACTTTAAAATGAATAAGTATAGACCGTTTTTGAGTATTGATCTAAACAAGTTCAAAACGATCACTATAAATAAATTTACTACATTATGATTATGTGGATACGTCGCAATATATCGCAATACAAGGAGAATACATATGGACGCAAATTTCGCTAAACTAAAGAGCTCATCTAAGCAATCGCTTGAGAAACTATCCGAAGAGCTCGCCAAGGTCAGTAACAACGCCCCTCAGCAACAGAATGGACCAGATGATCGACTCTGGAAGCCGTCTGTAGATAAGGCTGGTAACGGGTATGCTGTTATTAGATTTCTACCTGCACCCTCTAATGAAGATGTCCCGTTTGTGCGCATTTGGGATCACGGCTTTCAAGGCCCATCAGGTCAGTGGTACATTGAGAAGTCATTGACGACTCTTGGCATGAAGGATCCTGTTTCTGAGTATAATACTATGCTATGGAATTCAGGTATCGAATCAAATAAGGATCTAGTACGTAAGTATAAGCGTAGACTATCATACTACTCTAACATTTACGTCATTAAGGATCCTGGTAACCCAGAGAATGAGGGTAAGGTATTCCTCTTTAAGTATGGAAAGAAGATCTTTGATAAGCTCAACGATCTAATGAATCCAGAATTTGAAGATGAGAAGCCAATTAATCCATTCGATCTTTGGACAGGTGCTAACTTTAAGCTAAAGATTCGTAATGTGGAAGGTTATCGTAACTATGATAAGTCAGAGTTCGATGCACCAGGTCCGCTACAGGATGACGATAGTCAGTTAGAGAAGATCTGGAAGTCTGAATACCCCCTTCAGGAGTATCTAGATCCTTCGCAGTTCAAGTCCTATGATGAACTTAAGGTCAAGCTCTATCGAGTACTTGCCCTTAATGAGACATCAGAGCAGACAGCTGCTGCCCCGGTAGTTAAGTCAGCACCAGCCAAGAATATCCCTACAACGGCTGTAGCTGATGAAGCGCCATGGAATTCGGCTGATGAAGTAGCCGAGGATGACGACGCGATGTCGTTCTTCCAGAAATTGGCTAACGAGTAAATTAGCCAGTATAGAGTGGTACGCGCCCGATATCAAACGGCGATACCATATTACTCGAGGTGGAGCCTCCCCTGGGGGCTCCACCGCCTATACTATTAACAACTGTAGTACCGCCACCAGCGCTGCCAGCATTTACTGCAGCAGCCATATCGGCTATAGATCTCTGTTGTTGATTTTCAGCTACCGCATCTCGTCTTGTAGATAGCTCTTTAATTTTATCTGCACTAGCGTTATTAAGGGCTAGTGAGCCTTCTGCTATTCTAGAAACTGCAATACCCAGTCTTTCAAGTCTAGATATATCAACTTCTTTAGCTAGTCTTTGAAGTACGTCTAAGAAGTTAGAAAAGTTTTGATAATTTTCAGGAAAGTCACCCTCATCAGATAATCCACGAGATGATTTATTAATGAGATCTAATGAATCTGCCAAGCTCTTTATACTGCCATCTGTTAATAAATTACTAGCGTACTTAACTAGCTCACTTAATGACAAGAGCATATCTGCATCAACATTCTGACCTAATTCTTGTATTGCCGGCCCTACATCTTCTAATACATTTGCAAATACAGACAGCTTATAAATGTCTTCCATTTGAGGATCTAAAAACGGAGTAAGAATGTTACTGATGGCAGGGCCTATTAGAGCGCTCTTATCAAAAAATGATTGGGCATCTACTAATGCTATCTTATCTATCCCAGCAGCCAGAGGTGTTAAATTATCGTCTATGTATTGTAGGTTCTGAGAAGCCCAGAACTTCCAATCCGTGCCAGTTAATATTGCATTTAAGCCTGGGCCTATTAGTTGTGCTTTTTGTAAGAATGCTTCTGCGTCGGCCTTGGCTACACTATTGACACCCGCAGCTAGAGGAATTAAATTATCATCAATGTACTGTAAGCTTTGTGCTGCCCAGAACTTCCAATCAGTGCCAGAAAGAATGCTATTAAGACCTTCACCGATGTCTATTGCTTTTAATTTAAAAAGCTCTGTATCAGTTGTATTAATAGTACTTATTGTAGGGACGAATTCTTGAAGTCCTTTTGCCACCCCTAAGAATGTGCCCATATCGAATCTATTACCAGTGAACCCACCTGTCTCATCTAAAAGATTTGCTAGACCTTTACCAAGGGTAGTCATTCGATCTTCAAAATCGTCCCCTGGGTTAACTTGTGCTATAGTAAATAGACCTTGGGCTATAGTATCAAAATTACTACCTAAGCTAGAAATAGTACCGGCGTCAAGCCATTGCGCTCCTAATCCATCGATAAATTCACCAAGCCCTTGACCCATGAGCTCCATCTTGTCGATGAAATCGGGGCCTACTTGTGTAGAAGCTTTACTAAGAGCTACTATACCAGTAGCTACTTCTTCTAAATTATCAGACAATGTGCTCAATGTAATCGAATCAAACCATTGGCTTCCTACATCGTCAATGAAACGGTTTAACGTCTGGCCTGCAGTAATAATTTTGTTTTGATCAAATTTAGTTTTGTCTAATATCTCTAGACCTTTAGCTAGCTCAGCAAAATTAGTTTGCGAGGCTATTAGTAGTCCTATAGCACCACTGACTTCTATCTGATTGGCCATACTTGAAATGGCTTTGCCTAATCTTACAAATTTTTCTTCATCTAATTCTATTTTATTGAGATCATCTAAACCTTTAGCTACATCTGATAGACCTTTACCATATACTTCTACCGCTTTAGCACCTAGATAGAGCGCTCCTGTGATAGCGGCCAGACCAATACCAAATATACCTAGACCGACACCGACCCTGGAGAAAAATCCTGCAATACCACCACCAGCAGCTGCGCCAACAGCGCCTCCTCTCTTACCCCCCATCATTGCGCCTAAGAACCCGGCCATACCGTTGCCAAACCCACCATCTTTTTGTTTTTGTTCAGCGGCTAGAAATTCACCACCTAATCTTCCGCCACCGGCGCCTACGGTAGGCTCTATTGTTTGTCTTGGAGCAGTATCTGTTTCTTCCAGTAACTCAGCAAAGTGAGCACTTATAGGGGCTAAAAATTCTTGAATGTTCTTCAAAGTAACATTAATATCATCAAGAGCTCTGGCTGACTTAAATGTATTTTCTGCTACTAATCTATTGGTATCTACTAAGACGTCTTGGGAGTCCATTAACGTCTTGTTAAAATCGGTATTCATCTGTGACATTTCTAGCCACAAATCAGCAAATGCGCTAAAATCGCTTTGCAGGGAAGTAACTGAAGCAAGTTGACCGGAGATGGAACCTAATATGTCCGTCATTGAATTCAATGCATCGGATAGGTTTCCACCTCCGTCACCTCTAGGTAATTGTGGTTTATCAGCCATCTAAATTTTTGTTTGCTTTAGGAGCAAATTTCTCCACTACTGTAGTACCTAGCCCTGCTATTACTATCATCATCATAGAATCGTACATATACTGTTCTACTGTAAGTTTAAGAAACATATTTAATAAAAAAGCTAAACTTACTAAAAATGTAGCTAAGAACGTAATTACTCTTTTAGATGATATTGAGCCATTATTACTATCAGATATCATCGACTTGAGTCCAGCTAATATGTCCATAAGTACTCCTATTTACGTTTTGACTTGAGCTCTTGATCCTTTAAATAATTAAGAAGCATTTCAACGTAAATATCACGCTCAAAAGGAAACATGTTCTCTAGTTCAGTCATAGAATATTTATGGTGCTGAACTAGGCCAAACATCATTTCATAGTAATTACCTAAGTCGTTATGACTTAGGCATATGAAAAAAAATCAAATAATCCTCTAAGAACCTTAGTTTTAACTTCCCCGTCTTTAGTTTTGTATTCTAACTGGTGGGTTAACGCAGGTATATCAGTAATGAAGTCTTGTATATCTTTAAAGTTTTTAGTAGTTAAAGATTCAAGAAAATCTTTACGTTCTTCTTGAGTGTATTCACTCATCATATACACTTCTTCACCATCCTTAGAATATACGGATTCTATACATTGACCAATTAATGAGAAAGTAAGCTCGCCTACATTCACTTCACTAAGCACCGATAACACATTCTCTATATCACCATATTTGGGAAAAGTCAATTTAATACTGTAAGTATCATTAAGCTTTATTTTATTATTAGTCTTTTTAACTTTTATTAATTCAACTTCGTCTAAGTTAAGCTCAGCATCATAAAATATATCTTCTTCCTTATATGTGTCTTTAACTTTTAACTTGATAACATTGTTTACACTAACTGCTCGCAACTTAACAAAGTAAAAATCTACTTCAAATGTAAACATATCTTCAAGCTTAACATCATTTACTATACAATTTTGAGCTACTTGCTTGATTGCAAGAGCTATTTGTCTCATGTCTTGTGACTGCTGAGCAAATAAAAGTATCTTTTCTTCTTTTACTGTAAATGGTCTAAATTGAACTTTTAATCCAGAGTAAGGTAACTCTAGAGTGAAAAACGGAACGTCAATCTTGGGTAATGACATAACAAACCTCCATTATAATTTATCAACCGCCAAAACCTTTCCAAATAGTTTTGCCGTTGTTTAATACATCAAGAGCTTCACCAACGCTTCTTGGCGTACGAATATTCTTTACTATATCGATTGCACTCTTTAATTTAGAGGCAAATTGCAACAAGTTCATACGCTTACCTTTTGCTTTGTCTGCAGGAGCAGCGTTAAACACTTCCATATTAAAATGTCTGTAGTAGAACGTTACTTGGAGCTCGGCAATTTCATCCGTTTGTCTCCAACTTAATTCGATCTGGTTAATTTGTCCAGGGAACGCATCTATTAAAGTGTAGGTAGTTATCTTTTGTGTAAAAGAGTCATATAAAGTTAGTTTTATATCTCCTACATAGTCATCATAGAAGCCAACCTGTCCTAATATACCCCCGGTTTTTTCATCCACTGCACCTTCACCCTGTATATTACTAAATGAGTAAATTGCTCTTAACCAGTCCTGAAAGTAAGATAAGACTTTGCCATCATTGTCTAACAAAAAAGTAATGTTAACATCGTTAAAGCTCATACCAGTAACACGTCTCTCTAAAGGTCCAAACCCTTGACGTCTTACCTCAGTAACTTGTGCCGATACTCCAGGCAGATTAGCAGCATATGCAAGCATATTTACTACATTAAATCCAATTGATACAGTTTCTAATTCACCTGGTTGAATTTGAGTTCGCGGCCACAGCAGCTCAACGCCAAAAAGATTAGGAGTTGCTAATCCTCTTGTTTTGTTTACTTCTGATTTAAAAGTTTCGATACTAAATCTACCATAATCATTAGCTTCTTTCTTTTTGTCTTTACGCTGAGAAAAGAAATCATTGATAGTACCTAATCCTTTTCTTATGCTGTCAACTACTGCCATTACTTCGGCCCTTCGTAAATATTTTTAGAATCGCGCCATACTAGACCGCGATTCTTGCCTACAAACCTATCCAGTGGTAACATAAGAACTAAATCCCATTCCGCCGGATGTATTTTTATAAATCTAGATTTAACTTGACTATTTAGGTAACGTTTGACACATGGTTTATAAAGCGGCCGCCCGGCCATGGCTTTTAATTTGCGATATGTTAAAAGCAATCTTGTAGTTTCATCAAATTCATTATTGTTGAGAAACCTATACATTCGTTCCATTAATACAGCTCTTAAAAGGGGCGGTAAGTAATGAAAGTTTATTCCCATAAATCCATCAGTGTATTCATCTACTAACATCATGAGAGGAAACCTATCATAGTAAGGTAAGGTTTCTTTGTTTAGTGCATCGTATTGAAATAAATAAAGCTCACCGGGTTTCCATATGTTTGTTTTTTGGTTTGTACGAGCTGCTTTACTCCTTACAATACGTTCAGGTCTAAGTCTGTTAAGTTTAGATGCCTGTGCTCTAAACCAAGCACGTGACTCTTCTGACTTACCAGGCTGGAACCCTTCTTGTATTCCGGCTTCTAAAACTTTTTGAAATAAGAATCTTTTAATCATTTAATGTTTAACTCGTTTTCTGTCATAATTAAAAAATTCCACCCTTTATCTCTACAAAACTCTTCTGCAGCTTTCCATTTGGCTTGGTTAACGCTCCAAGTCTTTATTTCGTTTATAACTCTTGGAGTAGCTTTAGATTTATATACTTTAGGAGGCTGAGTTTGTCGTTTAGGTTTAATTTCTATTAGACTCTCTTTTATCTTGCCTTGTATTACTCGTTTTACATAAAAATCTACAAAATACCGGTGCATTCTTCTATCAAGGGGGCTTCTATACGGCACTGCTATCTCTTCACTAGCCCAATTAATAACATCTTTATGATTGTCAAGATACATCATTAATTTAAGTTCCCATAAACTACGATAAATAATGTTAGAAGAATTACCTAAATACTTAGAAGGATTTTTAGGTTTAAACACACCTTTATAGCTCATAGTTAATATTTATAGGGTACCCCATGGCAGATATTCTCGGAAAAATAGCAGAAGGCGCTGGTGCCTACGAAGGAATTAAAAATTTCTTAGGTAAAAATAAATCAGGTCAAAAGGCCCGTGAACTTGCCGAGCAAGATCCTAGAATCAAAATACAAGAATCTAAAAGTATTAATATGAAAAGCACGTTATCTTATCCTTTAGACTTAGGTGATCCATTTTTTGCTATGAATTTTTTAGGTTATAGTTGGAATTCTAATTCCGGCCGGGCCGGCGGTGGCATTAAAGCTGTTGGCTCTACTACTATATGCCTACCGGTACCTAGAGAATTAAAACAGACATACAATGTAGAATGGGTAAACGAGCAAGTTGGCCCTTTTTTAAAAGAACTAATTGATTTGAATTCAAGAAGAGGTGGTTATACAGCGCAAGATTTAAATCAAGCATTAAGAGCAGAATTTAGCGATGTAACGGCTCAAGATGCTGTTGCAGCTGCAAGGGCCGTAGGTACTGCAGTTGTTAAAGGAGCTGCAAGTAAAGTTCTAGGTGCTTTAAATTTAAAAACTGCGATAGGATTAGCAACTGGTAATGCAGAAAATCCAAACGATAGAGCAATGTTAAAAAGCGTACCGCTAAGAGAACATAATTTTAACTGGTCGTTTTCTCCAAGAAATTACGATGAATGGAAAATATTAAAGAAAGTACATGATACTATAAGAAAAAATATGTATCCTTCTAGATCAACCTTTTTATTAGAATATCCCCAAGTAGTTAATATAGATATTGTTCAAGGCGTTTCAATGAGATTTTTTAAAACGGCAGCAATTAAAGGATTTGAAATGGATATGTCCGCAGGGGGCGCTTCTTTCTTTCAAGTAGGCAAAACAGGGGGGTCTGCCGAGCCAGTAATTTATAATATGGCGCTTTCAGTGGTTGAATTGGAAGCAATAGACTCATCAGATTTCTAATATGAATTACTTTAAACTATTTCCAGAAATAAATTATAATGACTACATGGTCAAGAATATACTTGCCTCTGTAAAGATTAATAATTTAGTCAAAGTAAATACTGAATCTTATTATCCTTATACTATTGACGAACAGGATCAAGCTTGGATGATTGCCGAGGATTATTATGGCGAGGCCTCGTTTGTATGGCTTGTGTATTTGTCAAACGAAATTATTGATCCGTATTATGAATGGTATATGGATACAGAAAAATTTGAAAGATATATTAAAAAGAAATATAATTCTCTAGCTCTAGCTCAATCAACCATACTGCACTACAAAGAAGTAATAAGCGGGGTAGAAACAGGCAGAACAGTTTCTAAAGACACTTATACCTATCTTCCCGCCAGCGCTAACAGCGATACATTCGCAGTGGTAGGCAATTTATTGCCCGTCTATGCTTACGATTATGAAGATGAATTAAATGAATCTAGACGTGTTATTAAATTATTAAACAACGTCTATGCCGAACAGGCAGCAGAAAATTTAAAAGCTTTATTAGGTAAATAAAAAATGAAACCTGTGGTAGTGCCTGGTAGTGAGCAGATAAAATCTATCGCTATTATTAATGAAGACGAAAAAAATTATACCCGTACAGAATTAATTGCTATTTCCGTCACCATAGTTGAATCCATGGCTAGTTATGGCACAACTGCCACAGTATATCTTACAGACACTAATGACATCATAGGTCTGCTTCCTGTATTAGGGCATGAAAAAGTAGTAATAGAATTTCAAATAAAAAACGACCCTGGTATTAATAAAGAAAAGGAAGAAGGTGAAACAAGAGCAGAAATTTTTAGAATAGCATCAGTTAATAAAGTAGAGCCCATTAGAGATGAAACACCAGGGCTTAAATATGCTTTAAATTTAATTTCCGAATTTACTTTTATGCAAGAGTTTTTTAAAGTAGATGAAGCATTTAGTAACACAGTTAGTAATTGCATAAAGTCTATTCATAATAAAGTTCTTAATACCCCCCATGGCGAAATTAAAATAGAAGATACAGACAAATTTAAACTTGACAAAATAGATACAACAGACGGTGTAGTAAATTTTATAGGTCCCAATTTTACTCCTTACACTACAATAGAAATGCTACAATCTTGGGCTTATAGTGATACGTTTACTTCTAGTGCGTATGTATATTTTCAAAACAAAAACGGATTTAATTTTAGAACTTTTGATTCATTAGCTAAAGATAGTTTAAAGCCAGGCAATAAATTTTATTACAAACAGGATGGCACAGAGAAGTTAGCCCGTGACGGTGAACTCAATCGCATTTCCGGGTTCACACAACAGAATAGAGGAGATGCTTTTCATCTAGCATCAGAAGGAAGGTTATCCCATAAAGTGGCGGAACTTGACTTCATTAAAAAGACAGTTGATTATTCTGTGTACAATTACGAAAAAAATGTTGATAAGTATAACATATTTGGTACGAAAGTTTTTGGTGGAAAGAAGTTTATGGGAAATATAGCTTCTATTCCTACCCAGACCCATTGGCTATACAGAGACGGGTCTAAAAAGTCTAATTATTTTAGCTCTGGATTCAAACATAAATGGGCTATCTACAGATTAATGTATAACAACATGTTAAGTATTAATATACCTGGTAATGCAAACGTTACAGCTGGAGACATAATTAACATTAAAGTGCCTCAAGGTAATATCGGTATAAATGTTAAGAACCAAGATAAGAACGATAAATTTTTAAGTGGTAATTATATTGCAAGAGACGTTATACACCATTTTAATAGAGTAGGTTATAATACGCAAATAAATTGTATTAGATCTGGATCTAAAGAACAAATGCACGAGCCTTAATATGCCTTCTTCACAATTTAATACTTTACTGGATAGATTTAAATGGTTCTTTGGTGTAATAGAAGACCGAAATGACCCTCTAAAACTCGGAAGAGTTAGAGCTAGATTTTTTGGCGTTCACTCTGACGATAAATCCAAAGTGCCCACAGAAAGTCTTCCCTGGGCTATTCCGGTTAATCCTCTTTCTTTCGGCTCTACGTCTGGCGTGGGTGGCCCTATAACCGGTGCAGTAGAAGGTACCTGGGTAATTGGTTTTTTTGCCGATCAAGAGTCCCACCAAAAGCCTTTTATCCTTGGCTCAATCTCCTCTCTTCCAACAACAGAAGCAGATACTTCAAGAGGGTTTAATGATCCTAACGGCAAGTTTCCTAGAACTAGTACATCCGGACTTAATAATATAAACGAATCTGATGTGTCAAGATTGGCCAGAGGTGATGCTGCTGAAACACATCTTACGTTAAAAGAAAAACGAAAAGCAAAAGTAACAGGTATCCCTAAAGCAAGAGCTGCGTCAATTAAAATAGTACAAGCAGATAAAGATGCTTTACCATATAAAGACGAGACCTTTGATGAACCTAATCCAAGAGGGCACGATGGTTCTGCTAAAGGTGCGGATTACTCTTCTAAGTATCCTCATAACCAAGTAACTGAATATGAAAGCGGCCACGTAATAGAGGTAGATAATTCTCCTGGCGCAGAACGTTTTAACTACCAACATAGATCCGGTACATATGAAGAGATTGTAGCCGACGGCTCTAGATCTATAAAGATAGTTGGTAATGATTTTGAAGCTATTATTCAAAACAAACAAATGTATATTAAAGGTAATCTTGATATCACTGTTGAAGGCGATATGAGAACTTTAGTCAAAGGTAACATGATAACAGAAGTAGAAAAAGATCATGTTACATTAGTGCACGGTGATAAAATTGAAAAAATTCAAGGCAACTATGCCTCAGAAATTTTAACCGATTCATCGACTCAAATAAACGGTAATCGTTATGCCCGTATCTCTAAAAATGATGCACTGACAGTACAAGGAAGCGAGACGATATCTATAGGTGGGGCTAAATCAGAAACTATTGTTGGTGAAGAAACTAAAACTAACATTAGCCCTTTCAAACAAACTCTACCTGCTAACTGCACCATTTTAGCTAAAGGTAATTTTGACATAGCAGCAGTTGGCAATTTAAATCTTGCTTCAGCAAGTAAAATAAATTTAAAGTCTAAAAAAGACATGAGTCTAACATCAGAGGCCAATCAAGCATTTACAGTAACAGGGTCTCAAACTATGGCCATCACAGGGTCTCAGGGTATAACTGCCAGTGTATCTAATATCAATAATAATGTTAACATAACTGGCACATCTACAGCAAGCGTAGATCACGTATCTGCAGGTATAAGCGGTAAGGGTCACAAACATGGTGGCGTCGCTGCTGGTTCAGCTAAGACAGGAGTACCTGAATAATGTCGTGCGGGCCTGGAGCAGGATTATCTGCGCTTACTGATAAGATAGGCGCAGCCAAAGACAAAGCAAATGGACTTATTGCTGATGCTGAGGCAGGTATCGCTGGTGCTATTAATAATCTGGAAAGCGAATTAGACAGCATGGCAGGTAATGTAGCTGGAATGATGAAAGGTCTAATGCCATCTATAGAATTGCCTGAGCTTGATATTCCAGATTTAGAGTCGATGATACCTGAGTTGCCTAAGTTAGAGCTTCCTGAAAAACTACAAGACGGGTTAAGTAAGTTATTAGGAGCTGCTAACAATCCTTTAGGATTGCTGTCTATGGATGCTGATCTTAAAAGCTTACAAGACAAATTTGGTCTCAAAGGTGCTGATATAGATAAGTTTAAATTAGGTATTCTTAGTGGGGATATTAATGCAGATAGTTTGTGTAAATTAGTTCCTAATATTGAGTTATCACCTGACGGCACTAAAGCTATGCTAGGGGCTCCTGCAACTGCTCCAGAAAAAGATGCAGAAAAGCCTCCTGCATTACAAGCTGGTGCGGTTGTAGTATCGTTAGATCTCTCTGAATTAAATAAAGCTAACGATAAATTAAAAGAAGAATTGAAAGCTTATGAGCCTGTACTCAAACAACAACTAGAAGAGCAATTTAATAACCTGTTTGGTACTTCTGCTCCATCGGCTTAAACAGCATAAATACTATGTATGGCAGCAAAGACGCGTCGTCAAGAAGTAGTTTTTTCAGATGTTAGAGGGGATTTTTTAGAAAACCCAGCTACTAATGATCTATTGTTATATACTAATGAAGACGCTATAATACAGTCTATAAGAAATCTTTTACTTACTAATCGATACGAAAGACCGTTTCAGAAAAACGTCGGCTCAGATATTACTGGTCTTCTCTTTGAGTTAGACACACCTATGACCCAATACGCGTTGAAAAACGCTATTATTGAATGTATTGAAAACTATGAGCCAAGATGTAATTTATTAAACCTGATTATTATACCAGCGCCTGAGTTAAATACTTACATAGTAGAAATAACATTCAGTTTAATAACATCTCAAGATCCGGTTAGCTTTAATTTACTTTTACAACGGAACAGATAATGGCAGCTAATTCATCCACATCAGTAGTCGATCTTGACTTTAGTACTATTAAGGACAATTTAATTACGTTCTTAAAAGCACAGAGTAGGCTTAAAGACTATGACTACACCGGTTCTAATATTAATGTAATACTTGATATACTTGCATACAACACGTTTATGCAAAATTTCTACATTAATATGGTAGCAAGCGAGATGTTTTTAGATACAGCTACGTTAAAAGACAGCATAGTGTCCCATGCTAAAGAATTAAACTATCTCCCTAGATCTGCTTTAGGGGCAAAAGCAATAGTTGATGTAAAGGTTGTGCCCCCTATTACTTCGGCCCCTTCTTCAATAAATCTAGACCGCTACACTAAATTCAATGCTACTATTGCTGGCGAGACATATAGCTTTTTCACAGAAGATGATTATATAATTATCCCCACTTCTGCAGCTAACGGCTCTACAGTATGGCAAACAAGCAATGTAGAAATATACGAAGGTAAATTAACCAAAGAATTTTTTACAGTAGATTCGGTCAACAACTACACTATTACTTTATCAAATGCAGATGCCGATCTAACCTTTTTAAGAGTTAATGTAAGGGAGTCTAACACTAGCACTTCTAATTCTGATTGGACACAGGCTACGACATTGTTTAACGTTAACGCAGTATCTAATGTCTACTTTGTTGAGCCTGCAAAAGATGACAAATTTAGTATAGTTTTTGGTGATGGGGTATTTGGTCGTAAACCTTCTTTAGGTAATATTGTTGAAATAATTTATAGAATAAGCAGTAAAGATGCAGGCAACGGTGCTAGAACATTTACGTGTGCTAGTATTGACGGGTTTACAAACGTTATTGTTACTACGGTAGCTAATTCGCTAGGCGGGTTTGCTTCCGAATCAGTAGAAGAAATAAAACGAAATGCACCAAAGTCTTTCCAAGTACAAGAGCGCGCTGTAACTGCAGATGATTTTAAAATATTAACTCAGGCTAAATTTCCAGAAGTAGAAAATATTTTAGCGTTTGGTGGAGAAAATTTAGTACCTCCGAGATTTGGTAAAGTCATTCTTGCTGTCGACCTATCTAACGCCGACGGCTTACCAGAAACTAAAAAAAGAGAAATTGCCAGCTATCTTGAAAAAAGAACTCCCGTTGGAATTGATGTTGAAGTTATAACTCCTGAATTTTTGTTTATTGATACGGTAGTGGACGTTACATACAATGTAGCTATCACTGCAGCTGCCCCAGTTACTATAAAGAGTAAAGCTGTAAATGCTTTACTTACATACGCTAATAATAATATAAACGGGTTTGAAAAAGTATGGCGCGATTCTAAAGCTACTGCTGCTATAGATGCTGCTGATACAAGTATAGTTAGTTCACAATTAGTAACTAGGCCGTTCTTAAAATTATTTCCAGACGGGTTAATTACTTCTTATAAACTTGAATTCAATAATAAACTCAAAAAAGATAGTGTATTAATCTCTACTACAGCTGTAGATACTTATGAGCCAGCTGTCGTTTCATCATTATTTAAATATGGTACAGACCCTACAGCGTTTTTCATAGATAACGGAGAAGGCCAACTAAGTATCGTAGTTAGTGATTCAAGTAATAGATTTATTGTATTAAAAAGTAATGCAGGGACTATTAATTACGATACAGGTTTAGTTACTGTTTTACCGATAGCTATTTCGTCTTATTCTGGTCAATCTTTAAAGATGTATGCTAGAACTTTTTCAAAAGATTTTAGATCGGTAAGACAGACAATTTTGCAACTTAATGCAGAAGATATAAGAGTTAATGTAATTCAGGAACGCATTTAATGGCCGTTACTCCGCAATACATTTCTCAGTTTATTGAGACTCAGTTTCCTAATGTTTATAGAGACGAACATTCTGGGTTAGTAGAGTTTATTGCTGCATACTATGAATGGTTAGAAGAAACTAATCAAACTACTAAAGTACTCCGTCAGTTAAAAAGCAACCGAGATATTGATACTACTATTAATGATTTTATAGTTCACTTTAAAAATACATACTTTACAGAATCTAGATTACAAAATTTTTCTGATACCAGATTCATTTTAAAACATATTAGTGATCTTTATCAGTCTAAAGGCTCTATTAGATCTGTAGAGCTATTAATGAAATTAATGTTCGGCCAGGAAGTAGAAATATTTCTACCATCTCACTATATCTTAAAGCCTTCTGCTTCTACCTGGACAAAACCTATCTACCTAGAGCTTTCTAATTCACCAAGAAACAAAGGTCTTGTAGGTAAAGAAATACAAGGTAGTACTTCAGGAGCAGCGGGGTTTATTGAAAGTATTATTACTAAAGTAGTAGCCCAAAAAAGAATAACTATTGCTTATTTGTCCAACGTTAGAGGCACATTTGTAACCGGTGAATTTGTTACTGATGATGGTGTAATTCTGGATGCCCCTAAGGTTATTGGTTCATTAAGCAACATTAGTATAGTAAACGGCGGACGTAATTTTTCTATTGGTGACATATTTAACGTTATTTCGTCCACGGGCAAATCTGGTAAAGCAAAAGTAACATCTGTATTAGATGCAACTGGTAGAGTTGACTTTCAACTTGCTAACGGCGGGTATGGTTATACTATAAGCAATAACTATACAAGAACTCTATCTGCTAATGCTACTATTCAAGTATCTAATGCGTACAACACTAATGCTGAAATATGGAAAGCTAATACTACAAGCGGACGACATCTACTGTCAGCAGACGGTGTTGTTCAATTGCCAATGTTTTTATTTGAAAGAGTATTGCAACCTATTGCCCAAGTAGCTTATATTAGTGCAGGCTCTAATGCTAGCTTTAACACATACTCTAATGGTAACTTAGTAGTAGGTGCCAATTTGCACCCTAACAGTGCCATAAACAATTCAAACGTAGCTTCAGGATATATTGTTTCTTCTAGTACTAACACGTATTACATAATAGTGCACTCTGGCAGTTTTTCTGGAGCAGATTTTATTTACACTGGCAATGTCGCCACAAATATACAAATAGACACTGTAACTAATGCGCACGCATTTGGTGAACTTATTGGGTATCGTTATGAAGAAGATTCAAATACTTATTTTATAGGTATTAGCGGTAATAATAAGCCTTTTTATTTTAGTAATAATTCTACAAAAAATTTCTTATATGGTCTCTCTAGTAACACTTACGTTAACGTTGTTGCAGTTGGTACCGGAACAGGGGCAGACTTTGAGATAGGTGCCCTTGGCGAGTCAGAACCTTTAACTTTATTTACTGATTTAATTGGCGCCAATAATGATACCGGTGTTGATGACGGTAAGCCATTTATTAATATAGCTGTAGAGGGCAGTAATTCACAATTAGGGTTTGTAGATTCTATTGCTATCGATACCCAGCTCTCTATAGGCGGTATTTCTAATACTAATTACCCTTTCCGTGCTAATGGTAATTTTACTACAAATAATTTTGTTTATGTTGCTAACGTTTTCGTTAATGGTATTTTTATGGCCAACGGGGGCACAAGCTATACTAATTCTGACACATTAACGTTTACAGGCGGCAATCCTGCAACTTCTGCTGTAGGAACGGTTTCAACTTTCACTAACGGTACAATTAATTTTATTACTTTATCTAATAAAGGTGTTAAATATAGATCACAACCGGGCGTTACTGTTTCTACTTCCACAGGTACTGGAGCTAATTTAACCGCTATTATGGGCGCACAAGGTTTAGGTGCTCATGCATATATTAAATCAGTAAATTCTACAGCAATGGTAATTAAGTATATCGCTAACGGTTCTTTTGCTGCAAACGATGTAATTACTAACGCCGGTATTAATGCATTTGCTAATGTTACAACAGTTACCTTATTAACAGGAACAGGATATGTTAGTGGTGATACTGTTACTATTGGTTCAGTAGTAAACGGTGGGGCTAATGTCGATGCTACAGCTACTTTAACTGTAAATGCTGCAAACAGCGGTTCTATTCATTCTATAGGCGTTGATGACCCTGGTACTGAATACGATAGTATTCCAGATATTATTATAAACACTAGTACCGGAACTGGCGCCAGTGTTACAGTCAATATGGACTGGGGGTACGGGTTTCCTAAATCGGGGTCAGCTGACTTAACTACTATTCTATGGGATGCACTAACATTCTCAAACTTTACAATTGGTACTATTACTTCACTTAAAGGTATCAACCCTGGGTCAGGCTATAATATTGATCCGGTTACTTTAGTTCATAACCCTTATATTGCAGGATTCAATAGAAGAGATATAGTTTGCTCGGTTGACGATCTTACTGGAGTATTCCAAGCCGGTGAAAGACTTAATCAGGTGCTATCACTGCCCGGTTATTTAGTACACCACAGCAATTCAACTTCCAACGGTATTACTTTAAACGCAAACAATGACCCTATTGTCTTAGGCGAGGGAGTAAGACAGCTCACTACCGATGCAACAGGCATTGTACTATCATCTAATAGCACTTACATAAAGATATCTAACCCTAAAGGTGCATTTGATGATTCTTACGCTATAAAAACTCTGTCTTCCAATGCTACTATTACTCCTTTACCAAGCGGAGTAGTAGAAGAAGATATTTCAGCAATTGCTACGGGTAGATTTAAATCTATAGAGCAGGACCCTGCTAACCCTGGTAAGTATCTTGTCTTTATTAGAAGACTGCAATTTGGTCAATCTTTCCTACCAGGATCTGAATTAACCGGGGTAAGCTCAGGAGCTACCGCTAATGTTCAACATGCTTATAATGACGGCAATACATTACCTATAGGGCTAAACGCAGTTGTTACTGCTAACGTTATAACTGCTAACGGTGTGGCAAATACCGTTGAAATAATTAACTCAGGCTATGGATATGAAGACCAGTCTGAATTAGTACTAGAAGCTGTTAATTCACCGTTTATTGTGACAGGATTAGCTAACGTCAACCAGCAAGGCGTTGGGCCAGGATTTTGGAAAGATCGTCAGTCGTTTGTAAGTGATGCTGCAAAAATACATGACAACAATTATTGGCAGGAATACTCTTATGTTGTTAGAACAGGTATATCTCTTGATAAATATAAAGATATATTATTAGATATAGTTCACGTCGCAGGCACAAAATTGTTTGGTGAGGTAGTTAAAACAGAAGAATTTACTGCCTTACGCACTACAGCGCTGGACGGTGTTAATGTGCAAACACAGAATGCTTATTCAGCCTGGATGGGTTAATTAATGAGTCATTTAATTACTAAAAATTTTAACGTCTTTAGTGCTGTCCAGTTTAAAGAGTCTTTAACTGAGCCGGCAAATTCTATAATTTATTTGTTTTACGGCCGCCATTTAGCATGGCCGGATGATAATAATCCTCCAGATACTATTGATTCTGCTGCTAACACCTACTACCGTGTCTATGACTCTATGATAGGCGGTAAAAAAGTGCAAAACGCTGATGTGGCCCATATGGTCAAAAGAAACGACTGGGACTCGGGCACAGTGTACGACATGTACGATGATGCTTCCACTAATCTGTATAATAAAGATTTTTTTGTTGTAGTAACAAGTGGTACAGGTTACGACGTATTTAAATGTTTGGATAATAATTACGGAACTGCATCAACTCAAGCACCTGCTAAGATTGAAGTGGAAGCAAACGATGAAGTGTATATAACTACTTCAGACGGCTATCAATGGAAGTATATGTACTCAATTACAACTGCTAATTGGGATAAATTTGCTACTGCTGATTATATACCCGTGTTTGCTAACACAACAGTAGCTAATAGCGCTGTAAAGGGGGCCATTAACGTAATTAAAGTAACTGATGGTGGCAGAAATTATGCTTCTTATGCAAATGGTTATGTAAGAGAGTTTGGTGTCGCTGGTAATAAAAAATTAATCTCTATTTCAAGCGCAGAAGGAACAGTACTAAGACTATCAGGAGCTTTAGCTAATAGTTTTGACAAGGAAGAAGTAACTACTTCTTTTCTAGATGCAGTAATTATTTCTAATGGTGGTATAGGGTACACTACTTCAGATACTATTACTGTATCAGGTGGCTCACCGACATTAGCTGCTTTAGTTTCTATTAGTTCTGTCAATAGCACCGGGGGTATTACAGGCCTAGCTATTACCCGTCGCGGTAAGTCATATGATTCTACCCCTACATTAAATATTACAACATCAGGAGGGTCTGGTGGTGTACTTACTCCCCGTTTAGGTTCCGCTAAGGCTATCATTTTTGAAAGATCAACAGATGATGACCCAGCAAATACTTTATTTATTACTATAGGTAATATGAAAGGGGTAATAGATACTAACGATGAAATTACCGGTACTATTTCTGGAACTACAGCTAATATTGCTTCAGTAACGTTTGAAGGCGAAAACTTATCCTCTAATACTGACTTTTATAAAGGAAGTTCTTTTTATGTTGATCACGGAACTGGTGCAGGACAAATAGCTACTATTGATGAGTATATTGTAACTGCTAACCAAAGAAGAATTCTTTTAGCTTCTAACCTTGCAGTAGACCTGGCTTCAGATTCACATTTTCAAATTAGCCCTCAAGTCATTATTACAGGTGACGGCGAAGGAGCTAAGGCCCGAGCAGTAGTTAACAGTCTACTAAATGCTAACGTTGTTGCTAATATAGAAATGATAAGCGTTGGTAATAACTATACATGGGCAGATGTAGTTATTAGAGGTAATACTGGATTTGTTACTAACGCATCAACTAATTCTTATTTAACTAGTACAGCATCAGCAAGAGCAGTTATTTCTCCTCCAAACGGTCACGGCTCAGATGTGCTAAACGAACTATTTGCTAACCGTATCGGTATAAGTATTACTTTAGCTAATACAGAGAGCGGCAAACTAGTAGCAAATAACGATTATAGACAAATAGGACTTCTAAAAGATCCTTTGTTTACCAACGGATCACTAACTCTAACAAGCAGTGCCACTTTATTTGATCCTAATGAACGCATAACCGGTTCAACTTCTAACGCTACTGCAATTGTTACTGCAGCTACTTCGTCAGAAATAACTATAAAAGATATAAGAGGGTTCTTTACCACCGGAGAAACAGTTACTGGTAACACCGGCGGTAATGCTGTAATTAATATAGTAACGCAGCCGACAAATGTGTTTAGACAAACTTACAAGTACACTGCTAACCTTACTTATTACGGTACAGCAGGTACCGGATTATTTGAAGATGAGCTAGTAGAACAAGCTGAGTCACTATCTAATGCTTACTTGCTTAGTGTATTGACAAACTCAGCCCCTGATGGTGAAATAGAAGTGACTGATACTAGAAATGTGTTTTTAATATCAGACATTATTGGCGGTGATAAATACATTACAGGTGCACAGTCTGCGGCTACAGCTAAGCTAACAGGTGTTAGTTATCCACAGATTAAAGATGGGTCTGGCGAGATTCTATATTTAGAAAATTTACAGCCTGTTGTTAGAGATAATAATCAGTCTGAGACGTTTAGACTTATCATTGAATTTTAAGGTGTTTAGATGCCACAATTAACTACAAATTTTAACGTTGATCCATATTACGACGATTATAATGAGGATAAAAAGTTTACACGTGTACTCTTTAAGCCTGGTGTAGCAGTACAAGCTAGAGAGCTTACTCAATTGCAGACTATGCTGCAAACGCAGATTAGTCGTTTTGGCGATAACATCTACAAAGAAGGAACTATTATTGACGGTTGTGCAATAAAGTTCGATCCTAACTTTTCTTACGTTAAAATTTTAGACGTTGATACAGCAGGTACACCTGTAGCACCATCTACATATGTTGGACTGGAGGCTAGAGGAGCTGTATCTAATGTTTATGCTAAAGTTAATTCTTATGCCGACGGTCTAGTATCTCAGAATCCAAATTTAACCACTTTATATATTAATTATACTAAAACTGGTGTCACTGAAAAGAAAGTATTTGATAATAATGAAAATATATACATCTACAACGGTAATACATTAATTTCAACCATAACTGCGGCCGGCGGTACAGTAGCCAACGCTGTAGGTGATGCTTTCGCAGTAAAAGTTTCTGATGGTGTAATATATTCTAAAGGTCATTTTCTTAAAGTAGGGGCCGGCCAAGTACTTGCCTCAAAATATTCTACAGTTCCTAGTGGTGTATCAATCGGGTTCGATGTTACAGAGTCAATAGTTGATTCTGATGAAGATACGTCCTTACTTGATAATGCTTCAGGATATAATAACGAAAATGCTCCAGGTGCAGATAGATTAAAACTTAGTCCATTTCTAGTAGCTATTCCTACCGGCCGTGCACTAGCAAATGCTAATTTCTTATCTCTAATAGATTTTCAGGCAGGGCTACCTGTCACAAAAAGACTTGATACGCAATTCAATTCTGTTACCAATGAAATGGCCAAACGCACAAGAGAAGAAAGTGGCAATTACACTATCACAAAAAATTCTTTTGATACAGAAAACATTTCTAGTAACACTACCCATTTTAATTTAATGTTAGGTCCAGGACTACATTATGTAAATGGTTTTAGGGCAGAACAATTTAATACAACAAGAATACCAGTAGAAAAATCACTTACTTATGCTAACGTAGCTGACGTCACAGTCACTACTAACATGGGTAGCTATGTCATAATTAAAGAATACATCGGCGACTTTGAATGTCAAAATTTAACCGAAATTTCTTTACGTTCAACAACCCAGGCAGCTATTACTGATTCCGATACAATTGCCTCCTCAGGTGCTGGTGTTGAGATAGGTAAAGCAAATGTAAGAGCAATAGAATATCACCAAGGTAAACCAGGCTCTGCAACTGCAGAATATCGTCTGTATCTTTTTAATATTAGGATGAATACTGGTAAAAGATTTAATGATGCTAAGAATATTTTCTTATCATCAAAAGGCACTGCTGATATAGTACTTGACGCTGATGGTGCAGCAAGAGTTAAAGAATTAGCAGGCACGAGAACTCTTTATCATTTAAACAGAAACGCAGTAAAACGTACGTCAGCTTCTGAATATGTTTTCAGAACTTCTGTGTCTCAAAATTTTACTTCAAATACAGGTACTATTTCAGTCTCTACCGCCTTACCTTACTCAGGGTCTCTAACTAACGCACAGAAGAGAGATTTTATTATTATTCCTTCCACCCTTGACTCAGGTATTGGTTGGGTAGCTAATAGAGCTCTTGATACTGATTTAGTTGGTATTACGGTAGCAGGTTCTTCTATATCTTTAGATTTTACTAGTGCTATTACTACCGGGTCACCTAACCAGTCAGTTAAATTAATTTACAACGCTAAAAAAACTTCTGCTGTTCCCCTTAACAAAATTAAAAAATCTGTTTATATTCAGATTAACACGGCATCACATACCAATGGTGTTACCGGTCCTTATTCTCTAGGATTACCGGACGTAGTTAGAATTGAAAAAGTATATCTTACTAATACTACCGCCTCTGTTAACTCAACAATAGCAACGTGGGGGTCTGATGTAACCTCTAGTTTCTTATTAAACCCAAACCAGTTTGAAACCCACTACGGGTTGAGTGATATACAAAAGAAGCCAACTTTAACTCTAACTTCAGGACAAAAACTTTTAATAAAATGTGATGTGTTTGACTCCGACTCCCCCGCTAGTGGTGTAGGTTTCTATACTATTAATAGTTACCTCCAGTCTGATTCTGTTACACCTGTTGAGCCTATTGACATACCGCTATTCAAGAGTCAAGAAGGCAGTGGCGCTGATCTAAGAAATTTCTTAGACTGTAGACCACAGGTAGCGCCTACAGCCACGTATACTACTTCAATTGGAGCACACTCATCTAATCCTTCAGCAACAGAAGCTTTCAGCGGAAGTGAACAGTTTACTGTAGCTCCAAATAGACAATTTGAATCTGATATAGAATTTTATCTTGCAAGAAAAGATAAAATTATTATTACTGAGCAGGGATTAATAACTGTCAAAAAAGGCATACCTTCTTCTGCACCAACATCTCCTACTGATATTCCTGGTGGCATGACAATAGGTATTATGTCCATACCTCCGTATCCTTCTCAAACTTCTAAAGAAGCGTTAACAAGTAATAAGAAAAATGAAGCTATTAGTATTCTTCCTATTAATACTAGACGCTATACCATGGAAGAAATTGGTGCTATTGATAAACGTCTACAAAACATGGAATACTATACAGCACTTTCCATGTTGGAACAAAAGACTGAAAACATGGCTATTACTGATGCCAATGGTAACGATAGATTTAAGAACGGCATTTTAGTTGACCCTGCAACAGATTTTAATGTTTCTGATATAGCAAACAGAGAATTTAGAATTGGTTTAGACTCAGCTGCTGGAGAATTTGTACCCCAGTTTAATTCTTTGTTCATCCCACTTAAAGTTGCTAACACAGCAAACGTAATAAGCATTACTAACCCTGGGCAGGTACGAGGTGTATTTACTTTACCTGCAGTTGAAAAATTAATTATTGCACAAATTGCAGCTACTACAGCTATACCATGTACGGAAAATTATTACAAATATTCTGGTAAGATAGAAATTGATCCTTATTATGATGGCGGGTACGACACAACTCGCCTTCCTGCTAAAAATGTTATTAATGATCAGGCTAGTGGTATAAACCAGCTAGTTGACAATCTTAATAACATTTACTCACTTACAAAGACAGACGTTCAAAAAATAGGTTCCTCATCATCTTCATCTGATATAGTAAATACTACTGTAGATACTGAATTAGAAACCTGGAATTACGGGCATTTATGGCGGGATGATTATTGGTATCACGGTTGGGATTATACAGGCCACCACGGCTATTGGGGTGATCATGGTTGGAAAGGGTATTGGTACGAGCCTCGTACTGGCGGTACGGAAACCTCTACCACTACTACAACCACTCAAACCACAACTACCATCACTGATACATATCAGAAGACTACCCAGCAATTAGTCACTGGCAGTAAAACAAATACGGAAGACCTAGGTGATTATGTAAAAGACGTTTCGTTCTCTCCGTTTATGAGAGCACAAACAATTAAAATTGCTGGCTGGGGCTTTAAACCAAATACAAGACACTGGTTTTATTTCGATAAAAAATCTATTAATAGTAAAGTAAGACCTGGAGTGAACGACATTGGTGTAATTACTTTAACTTATGAGTATTCTGTCCTTAACGACCCAACTAAGGTCCGTGCTGCAGGTCAGCCAGGTGCAGCTGTAACATCAGATAATTATGGACATATTTACGCTGTATTTGATTTAGAGGCAGGCACTTATTTCGTTGGCGAAAGAACGTTATTGGTTGCTGATGTTGATAGCATTGATGATATAGATGATGCTACTTCTTCAGCATCTACTTCTTACAACGCTTATAATTATTCTGTAACTAAGCAGAACGTTACCCTTACAACTAAGTCACCAACATTTGATATTAAGACTACTAAGGAAACATTTACTCAAAACACTATAAACGTGACCACCAACGTAACGACTAATGTTGTTACATCCACCTATGTTGATGATTGGCCAGACTACCCTGGCAGATATAGAGCAAACGGATCTTTCGTAGCTAACACAACAGGTACAGGTGGTACCCAAGATACATCAACTGCATATGGCTATCCATACGGCACTGATTTGTTTGGAGGTGATTACCTTAATATTAATTTTGCTGCTAATACAACTACCACGGGTGTTGGTACAATAGGTACAGGGGCTATAACTGGCTCAGGCGGCTTTGATTACTATGATGGTATTGCTTTCACTGAAGAGCAAATAACGTTAGGACAAGATTGGACTGGTGGAGGCTGATATAAATGACTATTAAATTTACAAGAAAATGGGAAGGGGCTACTAACGATGACCCTATTGCCCAAACTTTTAGAATTAAAAGAGAAATGGCTCCTGATTCTGATGGGTGCTATTTGTCCAGTATTGATTTGTATTTTCAATCTAAATCCCAAACCGGCGGCGTTACAGTAGATTTAAGATCTGTAGAAAACGGTTATCCTACCAGAACTATTCTACCATATAGTACAGCCCATCTTCTTTCCAAACAAATATATGTTTCAGAAGATGCTTCGCTACCCACAAAAGTAGTTTTTCCTGGACCAGTATATGTAAAGGTTGGTGAGCAGTACGCTGTCACAATTAAACCAGATGGCAATTTACCAGATGTAAAAATTTGGATTGCTATTAACGGTAGAACTGATGTACGGTATAATGCAGTGCTTACTCAAAACTGGGGTGACGGTGCTTTCTTTGCTTCAGCTTCCAGTGCCTGGTTACCTAAACTAGACAGAGATATTAAATTTAGAGTATACAGAGCAGTTTTTGACGTCAATAAAGCAGGTCGCGTTACTATGACAAACGCTGACTTAGAGTTCTTGACTATGACAATGTCAACGGGCTCTTACACTCCTAACGAGGAAGTATATAAAGTTCCAGCCTCTTTCAACACCGGCACTATTACTATGACTGCAGGTAGTGCTAACGTGACCGGGGCCGGCACAACATTTTCGGCTGATTACGCAGCCGGTGATACAATTATTGTAAGGGATAACGCTAACAATAATTTGTCAGATGTGGTCACTATTAAAGAAATTGCAAGCTCAACTGCAATGACTATAGTAGGAGCATCAAAAATTACTACATCAGACGGTCGCGGTAAAAAAACCCCAACTGCTATAGTACAATCTTTTAATGTTGACACAGGTGAATTAGTTCTAAGAGACTCAACAGCATCCAACACTGCTTTCAGATTTACTTCTACTGATGTTGTTAAAGGATGCGATTCTGCTGCTAACGGGACCATTACTTCTGTAGATAACAAAATACTAAGCTACTTCCAGCCCCATCTTTACAGAACAGAAGCTGGTGGATCAAAATTTAGTGCCAACGTTACTTACAGTGCTAACTCTAACTTAGCCACCACTTCTACTAGACCTATTATTTTTGGTCTAAGTAACAATATTAAAAATATGGAAGCTGCTGTCTTTAGTAAGTCTAATGAAGCTAATGCAACAAGTATTACTAAATCATTTGTTGTTGAATCAAAATTAACTACTACTCAAGATACAGTATCCCCAACGTTCGATACCTCCACAGCATCAATACAGATGTATACTAATATTATTAGTGCAAATAATACTGGTGAAAGAGGCGATAATACTGGCTTTGCAAATTCAAAATATGTCTCAAAGATAGTAACTCTAGCCAGTGGATTGGAAGCAGAAGATTTACAGGTTTATGTCACAGCTTATAAGCCTGCTAATACTGGTGTTGAAGTCTATTGCAGAATTATTAATAATGCTGATGCTGATAAAACGGCAGATAGACAATGGACAAAAATGGATGAAACGGAACAGCAAAAAAATACATTTAGTTCTGATAAAAGTGCAAGGGATATGCGAGAGTTATCTTTTACAGTTCCGAGAAGTCCAACATTAGACAGCACTACTCAGCAAACAGGCACAGCAAATACTACTGCGAGCAGTAACGTAATAAGCATTGCAAGTGCAAGTACATACTATTCAGTTAATGATATTATTATTGTTGGTCAAGGGCTACGTACAGACTATGCTTTAGGTCGTGTAGCATCTGCTAACTCCACCGTTGTTACTCTGTATAATCCATTAGAGGCTGGTAAAGACATAACTAACGGTAACCATTATAAAGTTGCCACCGATCAAAAGAGATCTGCATTTAAGTATCCACTTGGTAGTGATTCTTATAAGTTAGTTTATTTTGATTCTCAAGGCAGAGAATACAATAACTATAATTTCTTCCAGGTCAAAGTGGTATTGCTAGCAAATACAACTAACGTTGTACCGCGTATAAGTGACATAAGAGCTGTCGCTCTAACAGGTTAATATGGATAGTTCTAAACTATTAAAGACTAATGTTCCTTACTTATTAAAGGATACTGCTAGCGGAGCTATCATAAATACTAATAAGGCTCGTCTAGAAGCTGTGAAGGCTCGAAAAAAGTCTTTAGAGCGTATAGACAAAATTGAAATGGATGTGACTTGTCTTTCTGTCGAGATAAAGCAGCAGTCAAAAAATCTAGAAAAAATTACTATGTTATTGGAACAGGTGTTAAGTAGAAACAGTGGTGGGCAATAATGGCTGAACCAAAATATAGAAGTGCGAATATAGCGTATCAAACAGATACGTTTGGTTCGTGGGTAGAAAGAACAAATCAATTAGTATTTGATGCAAGCGAACTGTTTGTTTCTGCACAACAAAACACTGCCGGCGGCGTGACTTCTGGTAACGTCGTTATTACTTCTAATGTATGGAATTACGATACTAGTGCTTATATTAATTCAACAGGCGGCATTCTTCAGGCTAACGTATTTGTAGCTAACACTAGTTTAAGAGGTGGTAACGTTACTACCTCAGGTCAATTAGAAGTTATTTCAAACACAAGATTTTTACAAGGTGTAGTCAATATTACATCTAATGCCACTTACGGTAACGGCACTGTTTTAGTTACTGGTAACTGGACTAATTTAAACTCTACAAATACTTTTGTAGTCGGCACTAACTTAAAAGTAAGCTCTAATCTAGAAATTAACAGTTCATCGTCAAACGTTACTTCTAATGCTACTAGATTTACTATTAATGGTGATGTGTTAGTTGTAAATAATAATAACGTTTCTATTAATAGTATTAACCATACCGTACTAGCAGACAATTTTACATTAACTGCTAATGACTATACTATTAAAGCTAATTCAACCGTTACTGTAATAGATCTCAATAACGATGGATCCACTACAGATCTTACTGTCAATGGGCATACACTTACCGTTGATTCATTTGAATCACAATTCAATGCTAACGTAACATTCGGCAGTGCTAATAATGATACTGTATCTTTTGTTTCAGAAATAGATACTAATTTTAATCCAGTATCTAATGCTCTAACCATAGGGCTTGCAGATGCAAGATGGAACTTAAACGCCAATACTATTAATGCTAGCAATACTGCTTATATCACGGGTAATACTTTTGTTGCCAGTACAGTTGCTGCAAATTCAACAAACGCCGCTGTTCATACTGCTGGTGGGCTGTTAGTAGAAAAGAATTCTTATTTAACAGGCAACGTATATGTTGCTAGTGGAGAGGCCGCCAATTCTACTAACGCCGCTATACATACAGCTGGTGGATTATTAGTAGTAAAAAATTCATATTTAACCGGTAATGTCTTTATTGCTAGTGCTCAAGAAGCCAATTCTACTAATGCTGCAACTCATACGTCAGGCGGATTGTTAGTAGGTAAGAGCTCATATTTAGTAGGTAATGTTTACGTAGCAAGTACTTTAGATGCTAACTCAACTAATGCTGCAATACACACCGCTGGCGGTTTATTAATAAGCAAGCAGGCTTATGTTGTAGGTGCTATTATTGGCGCCAACACACTTACTATTACAGGCGCGTCCACTCTTTCTAATACATTAGCAGTTACTGGTGCGACTACTCTTTCAAACACATTAGGTGTTACAGGCGCTGCAACATTATCTAACACTCTTGGGGTAACAGGTGCCACAACGTTAAGTAATACCTTAGGCGTTACAGGCGCTACAACATTATCTAACACTTTAAATGTTGCCGGTGCTACTGTAATAACAAATACTTTAGCTGCAGGTAATACTACATTAACAGGCTTTATTAATGTCTCCACTACTGCTAATGTTGGTGGTGTAATTTCTGCTCGCGCTAACGTTGTTGTTAATGGACAATTAATTGTATCAAATACAGCAGACGTCGGTAACACAACAGTAACCGGGTTCATTAATGTTTCTTCAACTGCAAATGTTGGAGGTGCAGTTACTCTGCGTGATACATTGACTGTCAATGGTGCTACTATAGTAGATAATACTGTAGCTATTTCCAGAACATTGTCTGCCGGTAACACATCTATAGCCGGATTTATTAACGTCTCTACTACAGCTAATGTAGGTGGGGTACTTAACGCTAGAGCTAATGCCGTAGTTAACGGTCAATTAATTGTCGCAAATACAGTCGATGTAGGTAATACTACTATTACCGGGTTTGCAAATATAAGCGGTAACGTTTACGTTGGTAACTCAACAGTATTTTGGACCGCTAATAGCACAGTAATTGACGTCGGCAATGCTTCTATTAATACTACAGTCATAGCTGTTGGTGCTACAGTACGCACAAACACTAGTGCCTTGTTTATTGGTAACTCGACGGTTAACACTGTTATTAGTTCTGCCACAGTAGATACAGATGGTACGTTAGTAGTAGCAAATACTGCTGCATTAGGTAACACAACAGTAACAGGGTTCATTAATGTATCTTCAACCGCTAACGTTGGCGGCGCCGTAACTTTAAGAGACTCATTAACAGTTAATGGTGCAGTAACAGTAGCTAATACTTTGGCTGTTGGTAACACCACAGTAACTGGATTTGTTAACACATCCGTATCTGTACAAGTAGGCGCTAATGCTACTATGAATACAACTACTATATTCATAGGTAATAGCACTATTAATACAGCAATAACTGCTGGCTCAATAAACGGTAAAATTTTAGTAAGTGGCGCTGAAGTAAATGTAAACCCAAATACTATTTTTAATAGTAATGTAAATATAGTTGGTGATTTAGTAGTCTCTGGTAATACCACTCTTTCAACTAATTCTACATTCTCACTTAATACATCTACTATTAAAACCCTAACAGTTTTAGAAGTAGGTAATTTAAACGGTAATACTTATATCGGTGATGGTTCGGGAACGGATGAACTAATAGTGCGCGCTGTTGTTGGTAATACAACCCATGGATTTATTCCAAGTGTTAATGCTGTAGCTATGGGCAATACTACTAGAAGATGGGCAGTATCAGCTACGTCTGTAGATGCTTCTGCTAACGTTACTGTCAGAGACGATATTGTGGATACTACAGGAGCTGCGTTTAGAATTTACTACGCAAATGGTAGTATAGCCTGGCCAAACTAAGGGGCAACTAGAGAATGGCGAATCCCCTAAAAATGCGCCAAAGCGGTGGGGTCTACTCAGACGGGCTCCAAATCATGTCAACTGCTGACATGGAATATGCCGCTAAATTGGTACTGCAAAAATTTACATCAGAAACTAATGGTAGAGTGGCCGACATTTATATTGGCGGTACAGGTACGTCTATAGGCACTTTTGATGATAAATTTGCTAACGGTGCTCTTAGTTCACACCCCAATCCTGATACAACCGAGTATACCACTACTACTACATTCAATCAGAACACCGGTACAGCTAGTGAAGCTTCTATGGTCTTTCCATGTACCGTTAATACTACGAGCGGTGTAGGACTAGCACCACAAACAAATACTCAACTAAACGATTCAATTATAGATTTATGTTTAGATCGAATAGCTCTAGCTAATACTACGTTTGCTGAAACTGGTACTTATTTTCTTAGTAACGCCGCACCCTCTATTTCTGGTACATGGGTATCAACTGGTACAGTAACAGATACTGTAACTAATAATGCTGCTGATAGCGGGCAAAGTGTTACCTATAATTTGTATAGAAAATCTTCTGATACTTTAACAGCAACTTCTCCTAGACCATTAAAAATATCTACGACTAATAACTCACATATTTACGAAATGACTGATGCTGAAATAGAGTCATTAGTAGCTAGATTAAGAAATAGAATTATAGCAACAGGCATAGGCACTTACGCTTTACAGACAACTGCCCCGGGAACTGGCACATGGGTAAGCAGAGGTAGTATTGTAGATCGTATGCCTATTATTACCTCACAAAATTATACAGGCACTTACACAGGGCAGTACACCAGAGCATTAGTAACCCAATACACTAGGGTATTTACTTCTACTTATACTGTCAACTATGTAAGAACTCAATTCTCAAGGCAGTTTCAAAGAGCTTATGGCGCTCAATATGCCCGTGTAACACCGGGCCCCCAGTACGCTCGCGCTACTCCGGGCCCACAATACAATGCTAATTTTACCAGATCAACACCAGGGCCTGCATATTCAGTTTCATATACAAGAATTTATTCAGCTAATTACGGAAGAGTTTATTCTGCGCAGTATGGTAGAACTTATGGTGGTCAATACGCCATTACGTTTACTGGATCATTTACCAGAGTATTTTCCAGTGCCTACTCAAGTCAATTTGCAAGAGTATATCTCGGAACTTACAACAGTCAATTTGGTAGAGTATTTTCTGCTCAATACACCCGTATAGCCACAGCTCAGTATCAAGGCGACTTTACCAGAGGGCAGTTTGCCAGAACATATGCAGGGCAGTACGGTAGATCATATTCTGCTCAATACGATGTCGGATTTAGCAGACAATTTACTAGAACTTACGTCGGTCAATACGGCAGAACATATTCAGCTAACTATGCTGTTAACTATGCCAGAACTAGACCGGGTCCTCAATATTCATCCGAAAGTTTTTCTAGATCAAGACCAGGCCCTCAGTACGCTCGCGCTACTCCAGGCCCTGGGTATGCTGTAGCTTACGCTGCTTGGTATACGGGCAGTTACGAGAGAGGGCAATTTGCTAGGACCTATCTCTTCCAGTATGCTGAAGCTTATTTTGCGCAATTTACGAGAATTGTTGGTGCTTTTCCCAATTTTTACACTGCGCAATACGCCTCGACCGACCCTGAGGCTACCTTTACTAGAAATTATCTTAGAGCGACGGCAGGCCCTCAATACACAGGGTACTCTGCCGGCCCTGAGTACGGACAAAGACCAACCCCTGGGTATGCTCAAAATTATGCTAGAGTTTACGTAGGCGAGTATACTGTTAACTATGCCAGGTCTAGACCTGGCCCGCAATATACCGGCAGTTATTCTGGCCAGTACCTAAGAGCGTTCTTTTCTAGGACTTGGTATTATAGAACTTTTTCGGGTCAATATGGAAGAGTATATTCTGCAGCTTACTTTAATCAATTTACTCGTGTGTATGCCGGTAACTATGCTACTGATTATGCCCGTTCAACACCTGGCCCGCAGTATGCAAGAGCTACCGGCGGTCCCCAGTACACAGCGACATACAACATTTACTATACCCGTCAAATAACCGGCCCAAACTATACCAGAGCCACCGGAGGCCCTCAATACACAGGCACTTACTCTTCACAATTTACTAGACAGACTCCTGGGCCTAATTATGCCAGAGCAACCACAGGCCCTGAGTACACCGGGGCATTTGGACGCGAAAGACCGGGGCCTCAATACACAGGTAATTATACAAGAGCGGTGACTGGGCCGACCTATAACACAGCCTTCGTACGAGCTTCGTTTACCAGAGTAACCCCTGGACCACAATATGCTCGTGCTACACCAGGACCTGCTTATGCTCGTGCTACTTCTGGCCCTGGTTATTCAGTATCATTTACGAGAATTTTTAGCGCTAATTACGCCGGATCACAATTTGCTAGAGTATATTCCGCCCAATACGCAAGAACTTATACTGCCCAATATACTAGCGCTACTCCTGGACCTCAATATTCTGGCCCGCAGTATGCTGCTGCATTTTCTGTAAGTTATACTAGACAGGTCCCAGGCCCTCAATATGCAAGTGGGTTTTCAGGTCAGTATACCGGAACTAGAGATAATACTTATTCTGGTGTAACAATTACAACTAATTACAATACTATAACAAAAACCTTGTGGCTTCGTGTAGCATAAATATATTATAATCTGAGGTAGATGTACTGTTATGGCTAATCCGTTAAGAATTAAAACGACGTCAGGTCAACCCAATTCTACTAACTTTGCCGGTCTTCAAGAAATGACGACCGCAGAGATGAATTATATTGCCCATCGAGTTTTAATTAAATATGCTACTGAATCCACTGGTGGCACTTTAACAGGCGATGTTAATACAACAGGCACTGGCAGCTCTATTGGATCTCATGTTGATACTAGAAATACTGAGGCTATTGGCACTCATCCTGCTGCTGGAACCACTAATACAGTTACTACGGTCTTCTATGTTGATACGACTGCTGTATCTGAAACTTCTTTAGTTCGCCCTATAGAATTTGTAACTTCGGCAGGATTTAGAGAGCTAGGGGATTCAAATTTAAATAGCACTATTATTCAAGCATGTTTAGATAAGATTGCTAACTCTACTGCTTATTCTGTTGGATCTTATTATCTAGGTGTATCAGCCCCTGTCGGTGATACTTGGACTTCTAAAGCTACTATCTATAATATGTTAACTGCACCCGACGGTGCTTCTACTACCTATCAATTGTGGCGTAAAACAGACGCTACTTCACCAACAGTCTACAGATCGTTAAAAGCTGCTACAGCATCTATTACTGAGATGACTGACGCAGAAATAGAAACTTTAGTTACAAGACTAAGAAATAGAATTATTGCTACCGGAATTGGTACTTATGTTCTTCAGGCAGCCGCTCCAGTTACTGGTACTTGGATACAAGTTAGTGATAGTATTGAAGATTCTACTGGTACAGTTACCCCACAGCAATATACTGGGCAATACACCGGACAGTACACTAGAGTGTATACAGCTGCATATGCAGTTAACTTTGTAAGACAGACGACAGGCCCCCAATACGCGCGCGCTACCCCTGGTCCACAATATACATCTAACTATACAGTAAGTTATCTTAGACAGACAACGGGTCCAGGTTATGCTCGTGCAACAGCAGGCCCGTCTTATTCGGTAGCCTATGGTAGATCATTTGGTCGAGTATATTCAGGACAATATGCTCGTGTTTATTCTGTTAACTATGCTATTCAATATACTAGACAGACTACCGGGCCTCAATATACCTCTAACTACACAGTAAGCTTTGCAAGACAAACCACTGGTCCGCAGTATACAAGAGCTACCCCGGGCCCGTCTTATACAGTAAACTATTCAGTTGCATTTGCTAGAACTTATTCAGGACAATATGCTCGTGTTTATTCCGTTAACTATGCTGTAAATTATGTTAGACAGACGGGGGGTCCTCAATACACCCGTGCCACTCCAGGGCCCTCATACACATCTAACTACAATGTCAGCTTTTTAAGAACTACACCGGGGCCTGCTTATACAAGAGCAACTGGCGGTCCCTCTTATACTGTAAACTATGCTGTATCTTACGGCCGTGTATATTATGGTAGCTACGGTAGAGTATATAACGGATGGTACGCTGTATCCTACGCCAGAGGGTTTGGACGCGTATATTTTGGTAGCTACGGCAGAGTATATAACGGTCAATATAACATTGGATTTACTAGATCAAGACCGGGCCCAGCTTATGCTCGTGCTACCCCAGGCCCCGCTTACGCAGTAAATTATGCCAGATCCAGACCAGGCCCAGCTTATGCTCGTGCAAGACCCGGCCCGGGCTACGGTACTGGATATGCTGCTTATTATGGTCGTGCAAGACCCGGCCCGGGGTATGCTGCTAACTACGCCAGAGCCACCAACGGCCCATGGTATTCGACCGGATGGTTTAGTCGCGGCGCCAGACCGGGCGGATTCTGGTTCTTACAATATTTTGCTTATTATAATGGTCCGTTATACCAGCGAGTTTTTTCTGCAAACTATTCTCCAGGTAACTTCGGGCGTATATATTACGGGTGGTATCTATCACCTTATTACTATAGATGGTTCTACAGAACGTACTACGGTAGCTATGGCAGAACTTACTCAGCTAACTATGCAGTAAACTACGGCCGTATATATTATGGTAGCTACGGTAGAGTATATAACGGCAACTATAACGTCTGGTATACTAGATCAAGACCGGGCCCAGCTTATGGTCGTGCTACCCCAGGCCCTACCTACAATTCTTGGTATTCTGTATCTTTTCAAAGATCTAGGCCCGGACCTGCTTATGCTCGTGCTACCCCTGGCCCTGGTTATTCAGTAGCTTATGGTAGATCATTTGGTCGTATATATTCGGCCGGATATGGACGTGTGTACCAGGCTAACTATGATGTAGCTTACGGTAGATCATTTGGTCGAGTATATTCAGGGCAGTACGCTAGAGTATATTCTGTTAACTACGCATCTAACTTTGTTCGTCAAGTTGGAGGCCCGCAGTATACAAGAGCTACAGCCGGCCCTCAGTATTCAGTAGCTTATGGTAGAGCATTTGGTCGTGTCTATTCCGGGCAATACACCCGTATATATTCTGTGAACTATGACGTAGCTTTCGGTAGACAATTTACTCGAGTATATTCAGCTCAGTACACTGCAAACTTTGCAAGACAAACCCCTGGTCCGCAGTATACAAGAGCTACAGCCGGCCCAAACTATACCGTTAACTTTAGTGTGTCATTCGGTAGAATTTATTCAGCGCAGTATACTCGTATATATTCTGTGAACTATGACGTAGCTTTCGGTAGACAATTTACTCGAGTATATTCAGCTCAATACACTCGCGTGTATTCAGTAAACTATGATTCCAATTTTACTAGACAAACTACCGGCCCTCAGTATGCCGGACAATACACCGGTCAGTACTCAGGCGCTACAGTTACTAGTACCCCGTCGGCAGTATCAACAGTTAAATTATGGAAGAGAATAGCATAATAAATAGTTATACATTATGTCACATTTGAACGAAACTGGTTTAACCTATTTTCAACATTTAATCCGCGCCTGGAAGATTGCATTTGTTTTAATAGTGCACGGATTATTTCCAAATATTTGGAAGAATAAAGCATCTAACATGCTATGTTCCCCAACACAAACATCAACATACAAACGTTTAATGGACCATTATGGCATTAGACAAAGTGAATAAGGAGAGTTATTATGGCGATTTTTAAGAACCCATTATGGGAAGACCCACAAACCAAAACCCGCGTTAAAGCTAGAGTAGCGGTTGAGAACGGCAGTAAAGATATTATTATTGATCGATCTGATGAAAAGACATGGACCGATCTAATGAGTCAGTTTACTGAAGAGCAAATTACTAAAGCTACAGATCAAGATATAGAAAAATATAGAACAGAAAAAAGGCATCGTGAAGCGTTCGAACGTGACAAAGCTGAAAGAGAATTTCAAGAAATGTTATTTGCAGAAAAATTGCAAGCTCTTGAAATACCCGAAGTAAAAAATAATACGAACATATCGTTAAAACGACGTTTACGTAAAGCAAACAATATGCTTGAATTACACGTTTATACTGCAGCATTGGTGATAGATTATGACCGACAGAAACAAACAGATCAGGTATGACAAAGGCTTTTTAATAGTCTGTTCTTGTCATGCTTTTTATAAAAATTCAGCTTTAATTTTATTAGATTCATTAGATGAATACTACCCAGACTGTAAGGTTATGGTAGTATGTCCCCCTGAATGGGAGGAAGAATTTAAAGTCTATCCTCAAGTAGTAGAAATAAGAACAGACGGCCCTGACGAACGTAGAACTAAACTATGGGCTTTGCAGCGCACAGTTTTCGAAAAAACTTGTTATCTGGACGCAGATATGGAAGTAGCTTCTCCTGAGATAACAAAAGTCTGGGATTTGCTTGATGAAGATCATGATTGTTGCTTTACCGTTATACATCCTCCTAATGGTAATACTACTGCAATTTATAGAGAAGAAGGTGAAAAAGGAATAAGAGATAATAATCCTAAATTACATCTTAGATATCACGGCGGGTTTTTTGTATGGTGGAACAATAACAAACACCCTAATGCTATAAAAGCAATGAATCTGTGGTGGTCGTTATGGAACGATATTAACAAGAATGATAAGTTTTGGGAAGAAAACCCTCAATACTTCTTTGTTAATAGAAGCTGGGATCAATTTACCTGGTGGTATATCCATATGAAAGAATTACCTGAATTAAAAGTTCAAGAAGTGGCAGGAGGCCCTTGCCCTGAAATGTACAGGTGGAATTGGAATCAATATTTAGATAGCAACACTCATAAAAATCTTTCCCCTATTATAAAACATATAGTAGTAAGAAGAGATATAATGCATAGTAGAACAGATATGTTCAGTAAGAATAGTACTAAGGCTGGTTAATATGTTAATGCGAGAAGTTAACTTAAAAAATGTAGAATTTAAAAATAAGTTAGATAGACTATCAAAACAAATACAAAATCAAGTTATAGATGATGAGACGGTCTGGAAAAAATGTTTACAGTTTGATCTAGATCGACAAGACCCTTATAAAAGAAAAAAAACTGGATACCCCCAGCACGAATGGTATAAACATTCACCTCATTGGGATATATTGCCTGATGATTGCATTGATATAAAAGATAAGATGGATCCAACTAGTCTGGACTATTTAAAATATATGATGAATGAGATGTCTAACAATAAAGATTCTAATGCTACGTCTGGGTTTCCAAATAAAGAAATCTTTTTTACTCTTGTTGGGTTAGAACAGCGAATGGGAATAGATTATGCTAAAAATATTAGATCTCTAGTAACCGATATCTCTTATAAATTTCTAGGAGGCAGTTCCGTAGCATTGGCTGCGTTTTATCCTCCCGGTGGGTATATTCCTTGGCACCATAATGGTAACGCCCCAGGCTGGAATGTTCTTTTACATTATAGTTTAGGAGGAAATGGAAGTTTTTATACTTGGCATGACGGGCAGGTTATTGAGTATAAAGATAAGGCTGGAGACTGGGTATGTAGGGCCGGCCGGTTTCTGGATACAGTAGGGCAAAAGCGTGAGCATGATGCCAGAGGACTGAGGATGGGCGGTGAAGATACTCCTCATGTGGGAGTAAACGAGGCTAGTTGGCATTGTGCTAGAACGTTTGACTGGAGATTTACCCTTTCTACCATTACAAACAGTGAAGAAATATGGTTAGACATTATTGATGAGCTAGAAACCGAATAAAGAAATTACCTAAATAATATGGTTATTCTGGTAAATCGGGGCAGCTCATGGCGACAAAGTCTAATATTGTTATAGACCAAGGTTCTACATTAAGTTTAACTGTACAAGTTACTACCGTTGCAGGTGATGTGTTTAATTTAACAAACTACACGGCTGCATGTAAATTAAGTAAACACTGGTCCTCCTCCAATACATATACCCTAACGGCTACCGTAACTGACGCTACAGACGGAGAAATCACTCTGGCTGCAAATAACACCACGACTTCCAATATACCTGCCGGAAGATATATGTACGATATTGAAGTAACTAGTAATACTGGTACTGTTACCCGTGTGCTGCAAGGTATTATGACTGTAACACCGGAGATTACAAAATAATGGCTCTTAAAGCAACTATTCAAAGTACAGCAGATCCAGTTGTAACAAAAGTTATCCAAGGCCAAGTATCGTTGTCATCCGGTATATCCGGGTTAAATGTAAATTATAACGGATTAGCTAACGGTAGTGTACTCAATTATCAAAGCTCTTCTAATACTTTTGTAGCCAGTGCTATAGGAAATTTGGATGGCGGACTTTATAATAACGGAACGTTCTAATGTCTAATACTACCGTCATTCAAATAAAGCGCAGTACAACTGACGCTGTTCCGTCAAACGTAGTATTCGGTGAGCTTGCTTACTCTACTAATGGTGATGTTTTATTCATAGGTGACGCCTCCAACACAGCCATTGCTATAGGCGGTAAAAGAAACCCAGGCGTACTAACCGCTAATCAAGCTCTTGTAACCAACGCCACCAGCTATCTTGATCAAATACTTGTTGATAGCATTTTAGTTTCTAATGCTGCTACGATTAACGTACTTACTGTTACTTCTCTTAATACAGCCGGAGGTACAACTCAATCAGGTAATATTGCTGCAAATAACATTACTATTAGTAACAACTTAACAGTTAATGGCGATATTATATTAAGAGGTAGTAGCTTACAATTTGGTGATGGCGGCGACATTATTTCAATCGGTGCAACTGTTAATAGCAGTATTATACCGACCTCTAATGATAGTTTTAATCTTGGCAGTTCTTCTTCTTTTTGGAGTAAATTATTTGCTGATGAAATTCAGCAACCTAACGACGCGCCTTTAACAACTAAATTTGATATTCTTTGGAAAAAAATAGGGTTTAATAAGGTAAGCACCGATTTTATTTCTTTAAAAAAAGCAACAGATGAAACTATAGTTTCTGATTTAATAATTAAACCGTCAGAAATTTGGAACCAGACGACATCAATTCCTAATAATAAACCTGCTAATAATACTGCGGTAATTTTACTGTATAGTGAATTGGAATGTGAAGAAGATAATACGTCTACTTCTTTACGGACGTGGAAAACAAATTTAACTAACTGGATACCACCAAGATTTGGATCTACATACCAGCTACAGGTAAAGACTGATACCGCAGGATCTACTAACGCAGCTGCAAACGGCACAGCAGTTACGATTAATGGATCAAATGACGACGGTTGGTATTTTGATTACCAGTCGGGAGTTTTACGATTTATAGGTAGCAATTTACCAGCATCTCTTACAGCAGGAAAAAGTGTGTTTGTAACTGGTGCTAAATATATTGGTACGATTGGTTTTGACGGTGCTGTTCTAACCAATGCTAATTTAGTAAATGCAACTATAACCAGTCTAAGTTCACCATTACCAGTTCAATATGGTGGCACAGGAGTATCTAGTTTTACTGCTAATTCTTTACTTGCCGGTGCTAATTCTAGCACCTTAGGATTTAAAACCGGATCTAACGGTCAGGTTATGATTGTTTTAGATAATGATGTGAATTTTAGTGATTTGGACGGAGGCACTTATTAATATGTTTTATTTGAATTTTTGGAAACCTAAACCTAAAATAGTCCAAAGTGAGCTTAATGATACTGAAATAAAAGTGTTAAGTAGATATTTAATTAATCAACAAACAGTAATTAACAATTTAACTGAACAAAATATGAAATTAACTGCAGAAGTACAGGTTTTGCGAGACATTGTGGACGAGCTGAGTAATATAAATATAAACAGTAACATAGTTAACAAAACTTTGAAACTCAGGGATGTTAAAAGGCGAACTTCGCCTTTCAGAAAATAAGAGGGTATTTAAATGGCCAGACAAGCTCTAATTAAACTACGCCGTGGTACAGGGTTACCAGCTAACAACGTATTAGCAGAAGGCGAACTAGCAATAGATATTGCTGGTAAAAAACTATATTCTGCTAACTCTACGGGTGTTGCTTTTACCTTATCAGGCGACCAGTATAATTTAGAGCAGAGCGGAAACGCATCACACGGTATTATTACTCTAACTGTAGATAATACAACGCTTTCTAACGATAGTGTTATTATCACAGGCGGCACTGACGTAGTAGTAGCAGGCAACTCGTCATTAATTAATGTAAACGTAACCTCTACCCTAGATACAGTACTCGGAAGAGGTAATACATCTACTTCTACAATCGGTGTAGGTAATACTACTGTAACAGGATTTATTAACGTCTCTAGCTCCGCTAATGTCGGCGGTATAATTGAAGCTAGAGCTAATGTTACGGTTAACGGCCAATTAATTGTTGCAAATACTGCCGATGTAGGTAATACAACAGTAACAGGTTTTATTAATGTATCTTCAACAGCTAATGTAGGAGGTGTCTTAACTGCTCGCGCTAATGTCGTAGTTAACGGGCAGTTAATAGTTGCTAATACAGCTTCTCTTGGTAATACTACTGTAACAGGGTTTGTCAATGTATCTTCAACAGGTGCATTTGGCGGTGCTGTAACAATTACTGACAATACCTCCTCATCGTCCACATCAACTGGTGCTCTAAAGGTAACCGGTGGTGTTGGTATTGGTGAGAATTTATACGTCGGCGGCAACTTATATGTACAAGGTGTTACCACCCAGGTATCATCTACCACAGTAACTATTGATGACAATCTATTAAAGCTTGCTGCTAATCAATTAGGTTCTAACGAAGACCTGGTTGATGCAGGTTGGTACATGACATTTGATGTCTCTAATACTCAGAAATATTCCGGTATGATTAGAGATAAAAACCATGCTAATAAAGCGTTCGTATTTTTTGAAGGCATTACAACAGAGCCGGGCACTACTGTCAGTTACACAAGTAATAATCTTGCTTATATTGAAGCCATCATTGATGGCGGTACTTATTAATTAAAGGAAATTTTTTATGAATGAAATTGATGAATTAATGTTACTAAGAGCTTACGTGGCTGTAGTCAATAGCGACATACAGTCTAAGATGTTAGAGATTTACGGCCTTAGAGCTCAATTAGAAGTTGCAAATGCAACTATTGAAAAAGTTAAAAAACAGCTTAGTGATTTAATGGTCACTGAGTAAAGGAAGACGTGAGGAGGAAAGTGATTCCTCACCTCTAAATAGAGGTTAATTGCCATATGGCATCAAAAGTATTAATTAAACGCACCTCGGTTGCGGGGCGCGTTCCTAACACTTCAGTCCTAGATACGGGCGAACTTGCCCTTAATATGACCGATCAGATCCTTTACGGGTCTAACGGTACAACTATTTTTGAGATTGGCGCTAATCTTACCAATCTTTCTGTTAACACTATTACAGTAGGTAATAGCTCTGTTAATACTTTTATTAACAGCTCCTCTTTAAAAGTAACTGCTTTAATTGCAAACGGCACATCCGGTACAAATGGGCATGTTTTATTTTCTAACGGTACTGTATCTTATTGGGGGTCAACTTCAGGATTAACTACAAACGTTAGTGCGCAGTTTTCGTGGTCTAATACCCATACATTTTCTAATACTGTTACGTTTAACGGCATAGTTAATGCCAATAACGCATCTGGTACTAATGGACAAGTATTAACTGCAAATTCTACTGGCGGTATTTACTGGGCAAATTCGACTGGCGGCGGTTCTGCTGTTACTATTAGCACATTTGTTTATAGTATAACCAGTAATACTACTTCTATAACAGGCTCTGATAATAACGCTGCTGTTTTAGTTTATATTTTAGGTAGAGAAGACGTATATCTTAACGGTATTAAACTAGTAAAAGGTGACGACTATACTACCCCGAATACATCTACTATTACACTTTCTGCAAATGCCCAGTCTGGGGACATTGTCGAGGTAGTCGCAATATCTGGTACAGCAGAAGCTAGTAAATACAAGTATTCTATTTCTACCAATACTGTAAATATAACAGGTGCAGATGACAGTAATGCTACTTTTAGTTATACGCCCGGCCAGGAATTAGTTTATTTAAACGGGTTAAAATTAATTGTTGGTAGTGACTATTCTACTCCTAATACCAGTCATATAGTTTTAACTGCAAATGCTGCAACTGGTGACTCTGTAGAAGTATTAACGTTTCCATCCGGGTCGGGCATATCAGACCTAGCTAATTCTTATATTTACAGTTCATCTAATACTAGTATTTTAACAATAGGTACCTTTAACGCTGCAGCAGACCGAACAGCTAAATACGTAGTACAAGCTAACACAACAGATTCGTTTCATTCTAGTGAAGCCCTTGTTATACATGACGGTACAACGGCATACATTACTGAATACGGTGCAATCTATAGTAATGGATCGTTGTTTAGTTTGTCCGCTGATATCAGTGGGGGTGAGGTTAGACTTAGAGCTACCCCAACTCGCTCTGGTACAACGTTTAAACATAAACGAATTATTTTAGGACTTTAATTAACATGCCAATTACTAGAGCTTTTGAACTAGCATCAGTATCAAGACGAATAACATATGATGCCGGCCAGGGTCAATTAGTAGCTACTGCAGAAGTAGAGACCCCCGGCCGCGATGTTGGTTCTGCTACTATAAACGGCACGTCAATAGGAAATGTCCACCAATTTTTAGCAGCTACTTACAGAGCTGCAAGGTATATTATTACTGTTACAAATGGTACTGACTACCATACTATGCATATAGTAATACAACATGATGGCACTAATGCTGACATTATTCAGTTTGCTTCAATATTTGACAATGCTGAACTTGCAACATACAGTTCCGATATAAGTGGAGGTAACGTAAGATTAAGAGCGACACCGGCTAACGCCGGAACAAACACTTTTAAATTCAATGTAGAATTAATAAGTGTATAAATAGTTTAACCACTCGGGGATAGGGAACCAAGATGGCAAATCAAAATTTTAGAGTTAAAAACGGCCTTGAAGTGGCCGGCGTACTTATTGTAAACGACCAGGGCCAACTGGTTGGTAATATTGCTGTTGGTAATACTACTATTAATGCGACTTCCATTGGTGTAGGCGCAAATGTATTAATTAATACCTCAGCTATTTCAATTGGCAATTCAACAGTTAACGCCTTTATTAACTCTACATCGTTATCCTCTTTAAATAATGTATTAATTGGCAGTAATGTCTCAGTTAATACATCAGCGTTATTAATAGGAAATTCTACTGTAAATGCAGTCCTTACTGCTACTTCATTAGATGTTGACGGTACGGTAAATGTTGGTAATACAACCATTACTGGTGACTTAGTTGTTTCCGGCAATGTATTCTTCAATGGTGGAACAACAAACGTCAACTCAACAAACTTAGTTGTTGAAGATAAAAACATTATTCTTGGCGATACTGATACTCCATCCGATGCAACAGCAGATGGTGGTGGTATTACATTAAAGGGTACGACTGATAAAACTTTAACATGGGTTGATACCATCGATGCGTGGACTGCATCAGAGAACTTTAATCTTGTTACTGGCAAGCGGTATGAAATCAATGGAACCCTAGTTGCCAACTCTACTGCATTAGGTTCAAATGTAACTGGTTCTTCTCTAACATCTGTTGGCACATTAACTGGTCTAACAGTCTCTGGTGCAACAAGCCTTCAGAATACTCTTGCTGCCGGTAATACAACAGTAACAGGTTTTATTAATGTATCTTCAACAGCTAATGTAGGAGGTGTCTTAACTGCTCGCGCTAATGTCGTAGTTAACGGACAATTAATTGTTGCTAATTCCGTGGATCTAGGTAATACAACAATTACTGACGTTCTATCAATTGGTAATTCCACTGTTAACACTGCTATTAATTCGTCATCTGTAACAGCAACTAATTTTGCTGGTAATGGCAATTTAATTACTAGTGTTAACGCCACTAATATTACTACAGGCACTTTAGATAGCGGTAGACTACCAACAAGCGGTGTTACTGCTAATACATATGGCAATTCATCACAGATACCTGTAATTACTATAGACCAATACGGTAGAATCACTAGTGCGACAGTTAATGCTGTTGCCGGAGTCACTGGTCTAACGTACACAGAATCTAACACTACTATCGCATTAACCACGGGTGATGGGTCTACATTCTACTCAACCTTTGGGGTTGCTAATAGCACTTATCAAGGCATGATTAAAGTAGTGGACTCTGTTTCTAACACAGGGGCACTCGTAGCGGCTTCTGCAAATGCAGTAAAGACTGCTTATGATTCTTCAGTTTCTGCTTATAATAATGCCACGGCATTTGCAGCTAATGCAACTAATATTTCTTCAGGTACTTTAAATACTGCTAGATTACCTGCTACAGTAAACGTATCAACAGATATTAATGTTGGTGCAAATGTTAACCTATCTACATCTACAATTAATGTTGGTAATAGTACTGTCAATACGACAGTAACTTCTTCAGTAGTAACAACATCAAATGTTGTGGCAACAAATCTATCAGGTAATGGTGCATCCGTTACATCAGTAGATGCAGCATCTGTTGGTGGTAATACTGCTTCAACATTAAGGACATATAGTGAGACAGTAGCTGGTCAAGCATTCTCCAATGCAGCAACAAGAGCTGATAATGCTTATACAAATGCAACATCGTTTGCATCTAATGCTGATAATATTTCAAGCGGGACTCTAAACACGGCAAGATTACCTGCTACAGTAAACGTATCAACAGCTATTAATGTTGGCGCTAATGTCAATATTAATACTTCAACAATCTTTGTTGGTAATTCTACTGTAAATACAACAATCCAAGCTGGTAATATTGCCCTACGCGGCACCCAGCTATTAGTTGGTAATACATTATTTGACGGCGACTTTTTAACAGTAGGCAATTCTACAGTTAACGTGTTTGCTAATTCTTCAACAGTCAAAGTTGGAGCTAATGTTATAGCAACTGCCTCTGCATTGTTTATTGGTAATTCATCTGTTAATTCCGTACTAACATCTACATCTCTAGATGTTGATGGTGCTATCAGTGTCGGCAATGCTACAATTACTGGCGACTTGGTTGTATCTGGTAATGTGTTCTTTAATGGCACAACGACAAACGTCAATTCAACCAACCTAGTTGTCGAAGATAAGAACATTATTATTGGTGACGTTGCCACACCAACAGATGTCACTGCTGATGGCGGTGGTATTACATTGAAGGGCGCCACGGATAAGACATTAAACTGGGTAGATGCAACAGACGCCTGGACATCCTCAGAAGACTTTAATCTAGTATCTGGTAAGCAGTATAGAATTAATGGTGTTCAGGTTGTTAACTCAACTGCTCTTGGTTCTGGCGTAACTGGATCATCTTTAACATCAGTTGGCACCCTAACAGGTCTAACTGTATCAGGTGCAGCTAGCCTACAGAATACTCTGGCAGCTGGTAATACAACAGTCACTGGATTTGTTAATGCTTCAGTATCCGTAAACTCTTCGTTGATTACAGTTGGTACAAACTTAATTGGTAATACAACTGGATTGTACCACACTGGTACAGTTAATGCAGCATCCCATACCACAACTGGTGTAACAGCTAACGTAACTGGTGTTTATCCTGCTTCTAATACCACAGGCACCGCTCTTGGTGCTACAACAAATCGTTGGATATTAAATGCTAATACAGTAGATGCTTCAGGTCTTGTCACAGCAGGTGCTGGGGTAACAGTCACTGGTACTGCTAATGTGTCTGCAGCAATTAATGTAGGTGCTGATGTTAACGTTAATACATCAGCATTGCAAATTGGTAACAGCACTGTTAATACATTAATTAGCGCAGCAACCATTACTTTAAACGGCGTTAATATAAACACAGCTATTACTAGCAATGCTGCTACTGCCTATTCTAATGCAATAGCATATTCCGGTAACGCTGCTTTAGCTTACAGCAACGCAACAACATTTGCTTCTAATGCCGACAACATTTCTTCTGGCACACTTAACACTGCAAGATTACCAGCTACTGCTAATATAACTACAGCTGTTAATATTGGTGTTAATGTTAACGCTAATACATCAGCATTACAAATTGGTAACAGCACTGTTAATACACTAATTAGCGCAGCTACTATTACAATTAATGGCGTTAACGTTAATACAGCAATTACCAGCAACGCAGCTACTGCTTACACTAATGCAACCATTTTTGCTTCAAATGCTGATAACATATCGTCAGGCACTTTAAATACAGCAAGGTTACCTGCTACAGTTAACGTATCTACTAAGATTAACGTTGGGGCCAACGTTGGTATTAATACATCAACAATCTTTGTTGGTAATTCCACTGTTAACACTACTATTACTGCTGGTAATATTGTTCTATTAGGTACAAGCTTAACGGTTGGTAATACTACATTCAGTGGCGCTGATATTACTACAGGCAACTCAACCTTAACTACTACAGGGTTAACAGTTGGCAATTCAACAGTTAATTCCGTAATTACACAGGCCGGAGTTGATACTGACGGCACTTTAGCCGTACTTGGATTATCTACTCTAAGTGGAAACTTAAATACTACTACTGCAAATGCATCAGTAGCAATCAACATTGGTGCTAATGTTAGCGTAAATACATCAACTCTGCAGATTGGTAACAGCACAGTTAACACAGTAATTAGCGCAGCTACAATTACGTTAAACGGGGTAAATGTTAATACAGCTATCACCAGCAATGCTGCTACTGCCTATTCTAATGCAATAGCATATTCCGGTAACGCTGCTTTAGCTTACAGCAACGCAACAACATTTGCTTCTAACGCAACCAATATAAGTTCTGGTACATTAGGTTTTGCCAGACTGCCTGGTATCTATATTGGCACGACGGCTGTTCAGTCAACAAGTGCTGCCCAGGCTGTTTCTGGTATAACAACATTAGCAGCAGGTAATACTACTGTTAATGGGTTTGTTAATGCTTCAACAAATATTCAAGTTGGCGCAAATGTTATAGTAAATGCCACTACGTTGTTCATTGGTAACGCTACTGTTAATACTGTAGTATCTAGTAGCGGCATTGACACCGACGGCACATTAGCAGTTTTAGGAACGTCACAGTTAACTGGTAATACAACTATTACAGGTGATTTAATTGTATCTGGTAATGTATTCTTTAACGGTACCACCACTAATGTTAACTCTACAAACCTTGTTGTAGAAGATAAAAACATTATTATTGGTGATGTAGGAACACCGACAGATGTCACGGCTGATGGTGGCGGTATTACCTTAAAGGGTACTACAGATAAGACTCTTAATTGGGTAGACGCAACAGATGCATGGACCTCATCGGAAGACTTTAACCTATTAACAGGTAAAAGCTACGAGATTAATGGTACGGTTGTAGTTAATTCTTCTGCACTAGGAACAGGTATACTTGCTTCGTCTTTAACATCAGTAGGTACATTATCCGCCGTTACAGTATCTGGTCTTGCTGCCCTAAACGGTGGCATGAATACTACCACTGCTAATGCTACCACAGGGGTAAACGTAGGTGCAAACGTTAACTTATCAACCACTCAAATAAATGTTGGTAATTCGACCGTTAACTCTGTACTCAACTCCTCTGCCCTAACTATTGGCACAACGATAGCTAACTCAACGGTTCTAGCTGCTGGTGCTAACGTTTATGGTAATACAACAGCATTATTTGTAGGCAACTCTACAGTTAATACTCAGATAAGTGCAGCTACTATTACAATTAACGGCGTTAACGTTAACACGGCTATTACTAGCAATGCCGCAACAGCATATACTAACGCTACATCATTTGCTGCAAACGCTACTAATATTTCTTCTGGTACCATTGGATTTGCTAGATTGCCAGCAGTATATATTGGTACCACGCAGGTACAATCTACAAGTGCTGCCCAGGCTGTTTCTGGTATAACTACACTTGCCGCTGGCAATACCACAATAACAGGATTTGCTAACGTAACAACCACAGTAAGAGTAGGTACTGACTTGCAGGACGGATCAGCAAGAGTTCTAAAAGTTTATAACTCTGCTGGCACATTGGTATGGGGTTAATATGGCACAGCCAACTACAAGGGCACAATTTAAAAATTGGTGCTTAAGAAAGTTAGGATATCCAGTTATTGAGATAAACGTTGAAGATGATCAAGTAGAAGATCGTATAGACGAAGCATTATCTTATTACTGGGATTATCATTTTGACGGCTCATCAAAAGAATATTATAAATGGACTATTACTAATACAGATATTACTAATAGGTATTTAACCGTACCAGAAAATATTATTGGTGTAGTAAAAATATTTGATATTGGCGATGCCCTATCAACAAACAACCTATTTAATATTAGATATCAAATAGCATTAAATGATTTGTATGATTTAACTTCTTTTAATCAATCACTAGTTACATTCTATATGAATATGCAACATATTCAATTTATAGAAGAACTGCTAGTCGGTAGACAGCCAATTAGATACAACCGTCATATAAATAAATTATATATTGATATGGACTGGGAAAAAGTTTCCGTGGGTGAATACATTATAGCAGAATGCTATCAAATAGTTGATCCAGCCACATATACTGATGTTTGGAAGGATAGATGGCTACAAAGTTATGCTACTGCTAAAATAAAATATCAGTGGGGCTCTAACTTAACCAAATTTGAAGGGTTACAGTTGCCCGGCGGCGTACAGTTTAACGGATCAAAAATATTGGATGATGCTAAAGAAGAGATAACTAAACTTGAAGAAGAAATGATCACTTCTTATAGCCTTCCTGTATCAGACATGATAGGATAAAAAATGGCTACTATACATGTCCTGACTAATTCTAAAAATGAATGCGTACTAAAATGCTACTACTTAAGGTGATGTATGGCATTAAGTACTTTTTTTCAAAATTACGAAAGCTCTGGTGAACAACGTCTTATAGAAGATTTAATTCTTGAATCTATAAAAATTTACGGCGTAGAAACATATTATCTTCCTAGAACTCTTATTAATAAAGATCTCTTATTCAGTGAAGATACTATTAGTCAGTTTAAAGACAAATATACTATTGAAATGTATATTAAGAATACTGAAGGGTTTGAAGGAGAAGGAGAATTGTTATCTAAGTTCGGTCTTGAAATTAGAGATCAAACAACCCTTACCGTTTCATTAAGAAGATTTCAAGAAGAAATTACAGACGCAGAACCAGAAATTACCCGCCCAAGGCAAGGCGATCTATTATTTTTACCTTTCATTAAAGGCGCTTTACCGGGTGCTAATGGCGCTCTTTTTGAAATTAAACAGGTTCAAAGAGAAGCTATTTTTTACCAGTTAGGAGATTTACAAACTTTTGATCTTGTTATTGAGAAATTTACTTACAGTGACGAAAGATTGGATACCGGTGACGATAACATTGACAATATTGAAGTAGACTCTTCACAGGCTTTAGCTTTAGAAAATAGTAAAATAACCACCGAAGCAGGAAGTGTACTAGTTACAGAATCTGGGTTACCTATATTGCTTGATCAGTACGACAAGCGTACTGTAGATAAGACAGATACTTCAACTTTCTTTCAAAGTAATGCTACATTTATTGACTTTAGCGAAATCAATCCTTTTAGCGAAGGTGAATTCTGATGTTCGGTGAGAAATTTTATAATGGAATAATAAGAAAGTATGTCATTTATTTTGGCACACTTTTTAATGATATTGAAATAGACAGAGTTAATAGTTCTAATACAGTAATACAGACTTTAAGAGTACCTATTTCTTATGGACCTAAAGAAAAGTATGTAGCCCAATTAGAGCAAAATCCCAACTTAGATAGAAGGGTGTCTATACAGCTTCCTATTATGTCTTTTGAAATGACATCGTTTAATTATTCTCCTGATAGAAGATTAAATCCTATCAACAGACTATACTATAATACTTCAGCTGTAAATAAACTTAAAAGCGTTTTAACGCCGACGCCTTTTGATATAGGTTTTTCGTTAAATATCTATGTAAGAAACGCAGAAGACGGGGTACGTATTCTAGAACAAGTATTACCTTATTTTACCCCTGAATATACAGCTACACTGAAACTAATAGATAATATGCCTGATATAAAAGTAGACGTGCCTGTTGTATTTAATTCTATGACTACAGAAGATACCTACGAAGGTGATTATGAAAGTAGAAGAGCTCTTATTCATACTTTAGATTTTACTATGAAGGGGTACGTATTTGGACCTGTAAGAGAAAAAGCTGGCATAATTAGAATGGCAAATACTCAGTTCTTTATAGATACAAGTCCAACGGGCGAGTGGGATATAACAAGATCAGATCCAGCTGCGCCAGGTACACCAAGTTCAAAGATTACTATAGTTCCAGGTCAAGCTGCTAATGGGGCTCCTATAAACTACACCGGTATCACAGCAAAAGGAATTGCAACTGTTAGTAGTGGACTTGTATCAAGAATTGATGTATTGGTTAGAGGCAGAGGGTACACGAGTGCTAACGTAACTATTGCCTCACCTAACTCTATAATAGCAACTGCTGAAGCAACTATAGCTAATGGCTCAGTAACAGTTATAGACGTAACGAACGGTGGTGGGTTCTATAGTGCCCCTCCCATAGTTAATATATCAGGAGATAGAACAAGCGGTAATACTACAGTGACATATTCTGAAACTCTTACTGCAACAGTTAATAATGGAATAGTTACAGCAATAAGCTTACCTTCAACGAATAGTATTATTAACGCTACTATTGCAATAGCTAATCCTCCTAATGTTACGGCTACTGCAACAGCGCAAGTGGTTGACGGTAAAATAAATAGTATCACAGTAACGGACGGCGGCGCCGGATATTTAACAGCACCAACAGTTACTGTAAGCGGCCCGGATGCAGGCTCTGTAAGTAGATACAACATCCAGGCAAATAGTAATTATGGTTATATAATACAAAAGACTTATAACGATGGATGATAAAATAGGCGAATTTTTAGAATTAGAACCTATACAACAAGACATACAAACTGCAAAACAAATTGTTAAAGATTCAACGCTTGACAACGATTTTGAATATGCAAGAGGTAATTTGTATCAGGTTATAGAGCATGGCAGTAATGCTCTTAGTGATCTTTTGGCTGTTGCACAACAATCTCAACATCCACGAGCTTACGAAGTAGTAGCTAACTTAGTTAAGACTTTATCTGAGGCAAATATTGCATTATTAGACTTGACTAAACGTAAGCAGGATATTTCTAACGATCAAAAACAAAAACAACCATCTACAGTAAATAATAATCTATTCGTAGGAAGTACTGGTGAACTTCAAAAATTAATTAAGAAACAGTACATTAAGCACAATGAATCGTGAAAATTATCTTGGTAACCCTAATCTAAAACGCGCTAACATACCTGTTGAGTTTACTCCAGAGCAGGTAGAAGAGTTTATCAAGTGTGGTCAATCTCCGCTTTACTTCATAGAACATTATATAAAGATTGTTAATATAGATCAAGGTCTAATTCCATTTAATCTTTATCAGTTTCAACGTAACATAGTTGAGCTTGTTGAAAAAGAAAGGTTTGTGATTTGTAAGATGCCTAGACAAACAGGCAAAACTACAACTATTGCAGCTGTACTATTATGGTATGCAATGTTTCACGAAGATTTTAGTATTGCTATTCTTGCCCACAAATCATCTCAATCACGAGAAATTTTAGGCAGAATACAGTTAGCGTACGAGCATTTACCTAGATGGTTACAATTAGGTATTATTGAATGGAACAAAGGCAACATTGAATTAGAAAATGGTTCTAAAATGTTAGCTGCATCAACTTCTGCATCAGCTATTCGTGGCGGCTCTTTCAATTTAATTTACTTAGATGAATTTGCATTCGTTCCTACCCACATACAAGAAGAATTCTTTGCTTCTGTATATCCTACTATCTCTTCCGGCCAAACTTCTAAAGTATTAATTACATCTACTCCTAATGGATTAAATTTATTTTTTAAGTTATGGACTGATAGTGAAAGTGGATTAAACAACTATAAACGAATAGATGTTCACTGGTCTGACGTCCCTGGTAGAGATGAAAAATGGCGTAAACAAACAATTCAAAATACATCTGAGGAACAATTTAGAATTGAGTTTGAATGTGAATTTATTGGCTCGAGCAATACTTTAATTAGTCCATCAGTACTTAGAAGATTAGTTTATTTAAACCCTAAGTCTTCAAATGAGCATACTAGAATATACGAAGAGCCAAAAAAAGATAGATTATATCTTATAATAGTAGATACTGCCCGGGGAGTGGAAAACGATTATTCGGCTATCGCTGTAATGGACGTATCTGAGTTTCCTTATAAAGTAGTTTGTGTATATCAAAATAATACTATCTCACCTATGGTATATCCAGAAGTTATAGCCGGGTTTGCTAAGCAATATAACAACGCGTATATTTTAGTTGAGTCAAACGACATTGGTGGATCGGTAGTTAATTCGCTCCATAGAGAATTAGAAGTAGAAAATATTTTAATGTCTTCTGCAAGAGGTAGAGCCGGTCAAGTTCTTTCTTCTGGATTTGGGCCTTCAGGTCAATACCTTGGAGTTAGGACTACTAAACAAGTCAAAAGGGTGGGTTGCCTAAATTTAAAGACGCTAATCGAGAATAATCAGGTAATAATAAACGATTATAAAATACTCGAAGAACTGACTAGTTTCGTGCAGCGCGGGGATAGTTATCAGGCTGAAGAAGGTAAGCACGACGACCTTGTAATGTGTTTAGTTTTATTCGGCTGGCTATCAGAACAAGAATACTGGAAAGAAATTACTAATTCTAATATTAGAAAGGAGATGCAGTCACAGCACTCCCATATAGTGGAAGAAGATTTAACTCCTTTCGGGTTTATAAGTGATGGTAGAGAGTTAGATCCAGATAATCTTCCGTATGAAATAGTGGATTGGGAATCTGGCGAGCGTGTTTTCTAGCCCCGTAAAAACATAAATAATCACAGATAAGTCATCTTATTGACATCATTAAAGGAGAGATAACATGGGATTTCAAGTCAGCCCTGGTGTAAATGTAAGTGAGATCGACCTTACTACAGTTGTCCCAGCAGTATCCAGTACTGAAGGTGCAATCGCCGGTGTTTTCAAATGGGGCCCAGTTGAGCAGCGCGTTCTAGTAGATAGCGAAGTTACATTAGCTGCCCGATTTGGAAAGCCAACCAACGATAATGCCGAGACCTTCTTCACCGCAGCAAACTTCCTTGCTTACGGTAACAAACTTTATGTTGCTCGCGTAGTTTCTTCTACTGCAAATAACGCAGCAGAAACAGGCACAGCCAACACAACAATTAAAAACGAAGACGCATTCGATGACGGAGACTACACATCAACGACTGCTAAAGTAGTTGCTCGTTATCCTGGCGCACTCGGCAATAGTTTACGTGTAGAAGTTTGCGATTCAGATGAAGCATTTTCTAACACTGTAGTATTGTTACAGGGTGCTAATACACTCTATGCAAACGTATCATCAAATCTTGATGCTGGTAACTCAACAGTTAATACTGGCATTTCATTTGTAATTGGTGCTAATACGGCTAACGTTGTACTCGTAGCTAGCGGTTCAGGTGTTACCAACACTACCCTAACTGCAGAATTAGACGCCGTAGTAGCCAGAATGCAAGTGGGCGATGTTATTAAAGTTGGTAACTCAACTATAGGTGAGCAGTACTTAGAAGTTAGCGCTATTGCAGCTAATACTGCTGACTCATATACAGTAGCAAGCAGCATTGCAAGAGTAAATAGACAGATTTCTTTTAAAACAAGATATACACTTTCACAGAACTTTAGAACAGCTACATTAGATAGACTTTGGAAGTATTGGGACACATTTGATAGTGCTCCTACTACAACAAACTATGTTGCTGCTCGCGGCGGTATAGGTGATGAACTACATCTCGTAGTAGTTGATGAAGATGGTGCTATCACGGGCGTACCTGGTCAAATCCTAGAAAAATGGGATTCAATGTCCAGAGCAACAGATGCTAAGACAGAAGATGGGTCTTCCAATTATTATGCTGATGTAATAAATGATGTTTCAAATTATATCTACATACCTAATCTTCCGTCCTCATCCACAACAGCAGCAGCTTCAACTGCCCTAGCTTCGGTACTTCCTAAGACGTACTCACTAGTTAACGGCGGTGACGGTGCATCTGAATCAGCAATAACATTAGCAGATCTTGCAAAGGGTTATGATTTGTTCTCAGATCCTGCTGACGTTGATGTAAGCTTAGTACTTACCGGTCGTGCAAATGGTGGTACTAATGGCGAAAATCTATTTAACTACATTATTGACAATATTTGCGAAGTTAGAAAAGACTGTGTGGCCTTTGGTTCACCAGAAAAAGCTGACGTAGTAAATGAACCTGATGCAGCAGATAAGATTGTAGAGTTTAGAAATTCATGCCGCTCCACATCTTATGCAGTACTAGACAGCGGTTATAAGTATCAGTACGATAAGTACAATGATATGTACCGCTGGATTCCGCTCAACGGCGACGTTGCCGGTCTAGTAGTAAGAACAGACGATCTAAGAGATCCTTGGTTCTCACCTGGCGGCTTTAACAGAGGTCAGATAAAGAACGTTGTTAAGCTTGCTTACAACCCACGTAAGGCTTATAGAGATGTTCTTTACAAGGCTGGTGTTAACCCAGTAGTGGCATTCCCCGGTCAGGGCACAATCCTATACGGTGATAAGACTCTGCTTGCTAAGCCATCTGCATTCGATAGAATTAATGTTCGTAGATTGTTCATTGTTCTAGAGAAAGCAATATCTACTGCAGCTAAATTTACATTGTTCGAGTTTAACGATGAGTTTACTCGCGCACAGTTCGTAAGCTTAGTAGAGCCGTTCTTACGCGATGTACAGGGCAGAAGAGGTATCTATGACTTCCGCGTAGTATGCGATGAATCAAACAATACCGGTGAAGTAATTGACAGAAATGAGTTTATTGGTGACATTTACATCAAGCCAGCTCGCTCAATTAACTTCATTCAGCTCAACTTCGTAGCAGTTAGAACAGGCGTAGAGTTCTCAGAAGTAGTTGGTAAGTTTTAATAGGAGCAGGAGATAAAAAATGGCTTTTAACGTAAACGAAATTAGATCCCAACTCACCTTAGGTGGGGCAAGAAATTCGTTATTCCAGGTCAGGTTTAATAACCCTGTCCAGGGTGCGGGTGATATTAAAGTCCCGTTCCTAATTAAGGCAGCTCAAATACCTGCTTCAACTTTGGGAACAGTAGAAATACCTTATTACGGTCGCAAATATAAAATTGCGGGCGATAGAGTATTTGCTCCATGGACAGTCACAGTAATTAACGATGAAGACTTCTTAGTCCGCAATTCACTTGAAGAATGGATGAATGAAATTAATACCCACGTAACTAACATTCGTGGTTTTGGTTCAGCTTCTCCTAGTGAGTATAAGCAGGATGCAACAGTAACTCAATATTCAAAGACAGGCGTGCCTATTAGAGAATATAAGTTCGTGGGAGTGTTTCCAGTTGAATTAAATGAAATTGAACTTAACTGGGAATCAACAGACCAAGTACAAGAGTTCCAATGCACATTCCAGTATGATTACTGGACAGTAAGCGGGGCTACTGGTACTGCCGGCACTTAATGCCGGCACTGCCTAAATATCTTGACAGTCAGGGGGGATTTTCCCCCTGACATTTTAATTTATGAGGAATACTAATGGCAGAAATCTTCGGCTTCGAAATTAAAAGAAAAGGCAATCAAGCCACCCAGCCTGTTTCTTTTACCCAACCACCAACAGATGATGGTGCAATTAATATTGCTGCCACAGGTGGTTCTTATGGGCAGTATATTGATCTAGAAGGTACTGCTAGAAACGAAGCAGAGCTAGTCACACGTTATCGTAAAATGGCACTTCAACCAGAAGTTGAAGTAGCTATCGACGATATTGTAAACGAAGCTATTGTTAATGATCCTAACGTCGATGTTATAAAAATAAACCTAGATCGATTAAATGTTACTAATAGAGTTAAGCAAGCTATAAGAGAAGAGTTTGCAAACATTTACACTTTACTTAATCTTAACGAACAAGCGTTTGATTTATTCCGTAAATGGTATGTTGACGGCAGAGTTTATTTTAATGTTATGATTAACGATGAGGCCCCTGGCGAAGGGGTTCAAGAATTACGTTACATTGATCCGCGTAAAATAAGAAAGGTCAGAGAACTAGAAAAAGTAAAACGCGGTAATACTGTTGTTACTAGAGTTAAAAACGAATTTTATATTTACAACGATAAAGGTTTTAATTCTAAATCTACAGCAATGCCTGATCCAGTTCCAGTTGGTTCAGGCGGACTAAAAATATCTCGAGATTCTGTAATACATATTACTTCAGGTATTACAGATGAAAACAATAAAATGGTATTAAGCCATTTACATAAAGCAATTAAACCATTAAATCAATTACAAGTTTTAGAAGATGCTTCTGTTATTTACAGAATTTCTAGAGCTCCAGAACGAAGAATATTTTATATCGATGTAGGTAACTTACCTAAAGTTAAAGCTGAGCAGTACTTAGCTGATATGATGACTAAACATAAGAATAGACTTGTCTATGACGCCTCTGACGGTTCTATTAGAGATGATAGAAAGTTTATGACAATGTTAGAAGATTTTTGGTTACCACGAAGAGAAGGTGGGCGCGGTACTGAAATTACCACTCTGCCAGGTGGCTCTAATTTAGGTGAAATGGAAGACGTCGAATACTTTAAAAAGAAATTATATCGTTCACTCAATGTTCCTATTTCACGTTTAGAACCAGAAGGTGGTTTTAGTCTTGGACGAGCAACAGAAATATCACGAGATGAATTAAAGTTTAATAGATTTGTTGGTCGTTTAAGAATGCGATTTAGTCAGATATTTGATCGTGCTTTAGAGAAGCAATTAATACTTAAAGGTGTTATGACGATTGAAGAATGGCAACAATTTAGAAATTTTATTAGTTATGACTTTAATAACGATAATCATTTTACAGAATTAAAGAATACTGAAATACTTAAGAATAGATTACAAACATTAACCGAAATGGCGCCATTTGAAGGTAAATACTTTACTAAGAGATGGATTCAAAAGAACGTTCTTAAGTTTACCGATCAAGAGATAGAAGAACTGGATTCTGAGATGGAGCAAGAAAGAGATCAAGGTGAATATGAAGCTAATCCAATAATACCTGGTCAGCATGCTCCACCATTAGAAGAACCAGATAACACTAATACATAGAGTGTTAATAAATAATAAATATTAGGAGAATATATTTTTATGTCAGTTCCTGAATATAATATTAATGATATTATTAGAAATGCTGTAGGCGATAAGCCAGTAATGGTACAAAGAGCCTTTGATAACGTGGTTGTTCAGAAAGCTTCTGACATTATTGCCGGCAAGAGAGATTCTATTGCAGCTCAGTACGGCAATATTATGAATAATTCTTCGGAAGAAGAACTTAATGATGATGAATTATTAAATGATATATCAGATGAAGAATTAGATAACGTTTTAAACGACGATGAAGATTCTGAAGATGATTTATTAAATGACGAAGATTTAGAAGAGCTGCAGGATGAAGAGTCAGAGGAATAATAAATGGCAAAGCTTTTAAAGAATATTTTGGGCGAAGTTGCACAGCCAAAAGCTGGCGACGAAAAACGTTTCAAAGACAAACACGAAATACAAGATACTCCATATCCTGCAAAAGATGCAGATGAAGTACTTAACGCCCGTAAGTCAAAAAAAGACAAAACCAGACAGGCTGATCTTGATCCACAGGAACAAGAAGATATGTATGAGGCGGCTTTTAATGAAGTAGCTATTATTCTTTCTGAGGATGAAGATATTGTATTAGAAAATGTTGTAGAGACTATTCAAAACATTTCTAAAAATAAAAAAGAAGAATATGTTACTTTAAATGACGGCACAGAAATAGAAGTAGATCCTGAAACAGCTGACTCTATTGTTAACGTATTAGAATTTTTAACTCCAGAAAATCAAAAAGTATTTGTTAGCTCTTTAGAACAAGACGAAGAGTCATTCTTACGTATGGTTGATTTTGCCATCAGCATGAGGGATCAAAATGGCTAATCCAACAAAATTTTTATCTTCTGAAATAACTTTAACTGCGGCAAATACTGTGAGTAACGCCACGCTAGTAAGATGTTTTAATAGTAACACTACTACTATGTCAGCAATTACTGTAGCTAATTCTGGCGGTACTATTGCAACATTTACATTGCCGTATGTTGGGGCAGATGAAAGTGTTGTGTACGTTGCAAAACAACCTACCGATACATTAGCTGCTTCAGGTGGAACTGTTAAAGCTGTATCAGTAGCTTATCTATAAGGGCACATTAATGAAATTAATGACCGAAATTACTGAAGAAGTAAAATTAATTACCGAAGAAAAAGACGGCGAAGGTAAACAATATTTTATTGAAGGCGTCTTTATGCAGGGCGATATTCAAAATAGAAATGGTCGCATCTATCCTATTGGTATTCTAGAAAAAGAAGTTACTCGCTATGTTACGGAAAACATAGAAAAGAAAAGAGCTTATGGTGAGCTCGGTCATCCTTCAGGCCCTACTATTAACTTAGAAAGAGTATCACATTTAATAACTTCCTTAAAGAAGGAAGGTTCTAATTATATTGGTCGTGCCAAAATTATGGACACACCATATGGTAATATTGTAAAGAATTTAATGAAAGAAGGCGCTCAGCTAGGCGCTTCCTCAAGAGGTCTAGGCTCCTTAAAACCAAACAAAATGGGTATTATGGAAGTCCAGAGCGATTTTACATTAGCTACAGCTGCTGATATTGTTGCCGATCCATCTGCTCCAGAGGCATATGTAAGAGGTGTTATGGAAGATGTGGAATGGATATTTGACGTATCTAGAAATAGCTGGATTGCAAAACAAGTAATTGAGCAAACTAAGATGGTTGGTATTAAATCTAACAAAGAGCTACAAGAACGAAAAGTAGAGTTCTTTGAAAGATTTTTATCCTCGCTAAAATAAAAAAAATATAAATATCCATAGGAAAGTAGATTTCACAGGAGTCTTACAATGACAGAGAAAACAGAAAAGCTAGATGAATTAAAAGCTAGCTTCGGTGTAAATGCAGAGGTTCCAGAACCTGGTGCCACCAAGAGCAATAAGCGTAAAGCTGATAAGGATCAGGGTGATAAGGCTATGCCTAAGCTTGATACTAAAGGCATGAAGGAAGAGATCGAAGAGATCTTTGGTAGCGAAGAACTTTCCAACGAATTTAAGGAAAGAGCCGAAACTGTTCTTGCCGCTGCAGTCTCAGCAAGAGTAGCTGAAGAGACAGCCAAGATCAGAGAGGACTACGAAACCAAGTTAGCTGCTGCAACCGAAGAGCTTGAAAAGTCACTTACAGACAAAGTTGACAGTTATGTCACTTATGCTGCAGAAGAGTGGGTTAAGCAGAACGAAGTTGCTATTGAATCAGCTATAAAGGTTGAAATGGCAGAAAGCTTCCTCAACGGTCTCAAGGGTCTTTTCGAGCAGCATAATATTGCTGTTGACGATGAAAAGCTTGATCTCGTTGTCGCTGCTAATGAAAAGGCAGAAGGTCTTGAAGAGCAGCTAAATGCTTCTTTAAAAGAAAAGCTTGAGCTTACAAAAGAAATTAATGACCTAAAGAGAAACAAAATGGTTAAAGATACAAGTGAGTCTTTAACTGTTACTCAGCAGGAAAAACTTCAGTCAATGGCTGAAGGTATCGAATATGATAACCTTGAAGACTTTGCTAAGAAATTAGATATTATCAAGGAAACATATTTTGCTTCTAAGAGCGTCATAACTGAGCAGAAGGTTGACGAAGAGCCACTCGATGAAGCAGAAGAAAAGGCTGCATTAGATCCTTTGATGGAACGATATGCTAGCGCTATTTCACGGACTGTCAAAAGATAAATAATTATAAGGTACTAAAAGGAGAGCAAATATGAACCTTAATTCCTCATTAGTGCAGAAATGGCAGCCGATTCTTGAGCACGGCGATCTTCCAAAGATTGCAGACGCTCATCGTCGAGCCGTAACAGCACAACTCTTAGAGAACACTGAAGTCGCCCTTCGCGAAGGCAGTGCTTACTCTGTTCAGAGCCTACTCGGTGAAGCTGGTACACATACACCAGTTAACGCCACAGGCACAGCCGGTTTCGGCGATGGCATCAGCAATTACGATCCAGTATTAATTTCACTAGTTCGTCGTGCAATGCCAAATCTCGTTGCATATGACATGTGCGGTGTTCAGCCAATGTCTGGCCCAACAGGTCTTATCTTTGCAATGAGAAGTAAGTATGGTACACAAGGCAACTCAGCTACAGAAGCTTTCTATAGCGAAGCTAATACAGCCTTCTCAACAGTTGTTTCCGGTGCAAATACCCTCGGCCTCAAGCACGTTGGTACAGCCCCAGTTGCAGCTAACGGTGCTGCTAACGGCGCATACAACTTCGCCGGTGGCATGTCCACATCACAGGCTGAAGCCCTCGGTAATGCTTCTAACTCAGCATTTGCTGAAATGGCCTTCTCAATTGAAAAGGTTTCTGTCACAGCTCAGTCTCGCGCCCTTAAGGCCGAGTACACCATGGAACTTGCCCAGGATCTAAAGGCAATTCATGGTCTCGATGCTGAAACAGAACTTTCAAACATCCTTTCATCTGAAATCCTTGCCGAAATCAATCGTGAGATTGTTCGTACAATCAACTTGATTGCCAAGCAGGGTGCCCAGACAGATGTTACATCAGCAGGCACATTTAACCTTGACACAGACTCAAACGGCCGTTGGTCAGTTGAGAAGTTCAAGGGCTTGTTATTCCAGATCGAGCGTGATGCAAACGCCATTGCCAAAGACACACGTCGTGGCAAGGGTAACATCCTCATCTGCTCATCCGATGTTGCTTCAGCACTTCAGATGGCCGGTGTTCTCGATTACACACCTGCTCTTAACAGCAACGCTCTACAGGTTGATGACACAGGCAATACATTTGCCGGCGTACTCAATGGCCGTTACAGAGTGTATCTCGACCCATATACCACAGGTAATTATTATACCCTCGGCTATAAGGGCTCAAGTGCATTTGATGCCGGTCTCTTCTACTGCCCATACGTTCCATTACAGATGGTTCGTGCAGTTGGTGAGAGCACATTCCAGCCAAAGATTGGCTTTAAGACACGCTACGGCGTTGTTGCCAATCCATTTGCTGAAGGTGCTGCTTACGGCGCCGGTGCCCTTACAAAAGACTCAAACGTTTACTACCGCAGAGTCATGGTCACCAACATCATGTAATAAACGCATCAAGCGTTTAGAAAAGGGGCCGTTCAGGCCCCTTTTTTTTGCCTAAATATTATTATGAGTGCTATATCCAACACACCTACTAATTTAAACTTTTTATCCCCTTTAAAGTTTAAGTTTACTCTAACAAAGTTACCTAACACAAATTTTTTTATTCAAGGTGTAACTTTGCCATCTATATCGATGGCTGCTAATTATCAGCCTTCACCATTTGTAAAATTACCACTACCTGGCGATCATATAGATTTTGGTGAATTAATAATATCGTTCAGAGTTGATGAAGATATGAAAAACTATCTTGAACTATTTGACTGGATGATAGCATTAGGATTTCCGAAAGATTTTACTCAATACAAAGCATTACACGACGTAGATAGAAGATTAAATACTAAATCGACAGACGGTATTATGAGTGATGGCAATCTTATTATAATGAACAGTAATGCAAAATCAAATAAGAAAGTAACTTTTTATAATATGTTCCCTACTACCTTATCTGACATATCTTTCGATACTCGCCAATCAGATGTAGATTATATCGAATGCTCTGCTTCGTTTGCTTACGAGAGATTTGAATTTAGTGCAGCATAGTTGATTTTTACCGCTGTTAGGTATATAATGATTGTGTGACAATGAATAGTTATAATATGATTATTGGCGGTATTTTCGCTTTAATATGCATTATTACTGTTTATTATCTCTCTCGTTTTAATAATATAAAGACCTGTTATAGACTGTGGCTGGATAAAAAATACTGGACAGATTATAATATTATAGAAGCATTAAGCTGGTCAGCTGTATAGTAATAGTACAAAATATTATGGAGTGATTATGCAATTGGATCAAATTTTAGAATTGTGGCGTAAAGATAGTGAGCTAGATCGTACGGAGCTTGGGGAAGAAGCACTTAAAATACCATCCTTACACTCTAAGTATTATACTATCTTTAGTACCGAAAGACTACAGCTCCGTAAGCTAGAACAAGAGCATAAGGTACTTTCAAAAGTTAAAACAGAGTATTATAACGGCAACTTAGATTATGATGAGTTAAAAGAGAGAGGTTGGGATCCTTGTCAATTAAAAATACTGAGACAAGATGTACCACAATACGTGGACGCCGATAAAGATATAATTGATCTCAATTTAAAGATAGCATATCAGAAAGAGAAAGTTGATCTGCTAGATAATATAATCCGATCATTGCAAACAAGAGGCTACAATATAAGAGCTGCAATAGATTGGGAAAAATTTAAAATGGGCGCATAATTGGAAAAATTGGTAGTCGAAAAACATAACGAAGTTTATGTAAAAATATATTGTGAAGCAGGTATAAGATACGAGCTTCAAGAATATTTTACCTTCTCAGTACCCGGAGCTAGATTTATGCCCCAGGTGCGCAATAAATTTTGGGATGGTAAAATACGTCTATTCAACGTAGCTACCCAACTTATATACGGCGGGCTTCTACCTTACATAAGACAGTTTGCTTTTGAGCGAGGGTATGAGGTAGAAGTAGATACTGAGTTATACGACTCCGAATGCTCTGTTGTCGAAGTAGAAGAATTTGCTAAGGGTATATTAAAAGGTAAACTTGAAGCAAGAGACTACCAAATACAGGCAATAGCCCACGCTATAAGAACAAAAAGAAGCTTACTACTATCACCAACTGCGTCTGGCAAGTCATTAATAATTTATTTACTATCACAATATTTAATTAGTAAGGGTAATAAAATATTGGTAGTAGTGCCAACAACGTCTCTTGTATATCAAATGCAGACCGATTTCCAAGGGTATGGTTATACTGATGATATAAGAGTAGTAACAGGTATAGAAGAAAAAACTTGGCGCAATACTATAAAGGAAGATATAGTAGTTACCACGTGGCAGTCGATTTATAAAATGCCTAAACCTTGGTTTAATCAGTTTGGTGCTATTATGGGTGACGAAGCTCATAATTTCAAATCTAAATCTCTAACATCTATTATGACTAAACTAGAGTCGTGTAGGTATAGATACGGATTCACTGGTACACTGGATGGTACACAAACTCATAAGTTAGTACTAGAAGGGCTCTTCGGGGCAGTTAAAAAGGTAACTACAACAGCAGAGCTTATTGATAAAGGTACGCTTGCCGATCTTAATATTAAATGTATAGTATTGGGTTACCCGGACGACGCACGTCAACAACATAAGAAAGATGATTTTAGAGACGAGTTAGACTATATTGTTACCAACAAATCTAGAAATAACTTTATAAAAAATCTTATATTATCCTTGAAAGGCAATACCCTTGCGTTATATCAGTATGTAGAAAAACACGGTAAAGTATTATATAATGATCTAGAACAAGCAGGAACTAAAACAATCCACTATGTAAGTGGCGAAGTAGGCGGCGAGGAGCGAGAAGATATTAGAAGGATTGTTGAAAACTCTACTGATGATGTTATTGTTGCAAGCTACGGTACGTTTAGTACTGGTATAAATATAGTTAATCTAGATAATGTAGTATTTGTAAGTCCTAGTAAGTCAAGAATTAGAGTATTACAATCCATCGGTCGCGGGCTTCGAAAGGGTGATAAGAAAAGTACTGCCACTCTTTATGACATCGCAGATGATCTAACTTGGAAGTCTCACAAAAACTATACCCTGCAACACTTTGCAGAAAGAGTAAAATACTATAATGACGAAAAGTTTAACTACAAAATCTACCAAGTCCAGCTCAACCTTTAGGTTTTATAGAATGACAGATGGTTCAATGGTTGTTGGTCAGTATGAAAGCGAGCAAGAAGAATTTATAATACTATCAAATGCAGTTATGTTGGGATGTGTTGAGACCGACCATATAGAACAACGATACTATTTTAGGGGCATGCAATGCCCTTTCAGTCTGGAATCACCCATACTTACTCGTTTGCAGAAAACAACTATAGTGAGTATTAATGCAGACCTTGATTCTCATTTCGAAAACCAGTATAATAAGTACGTGACTAATTGGTTTAATACTAGAGATAAAATTAACTCCGTAGAAGAAAACACGAAAAGTGAAATGGAGAAAAAAATACTCTTGCTAACCAAAGCACTAGCAAATACAGTAGTTCATTAATGACAAAACATTACGTAGATAATAAACAGCTTTACGCAACACTAATACAGTATAAAAAAGAAAGATTAAACGCAAAGAAGGAAAAGAAAGCGCCCCCGCCGATCCCACCATATGTGGGAGAATGTCTATTGCAAATTGCAAACAGACTATCATATAAACCAAATTTTGCTAACTATATGTTTCGGGATGAAATGGTTGGCGATGGTATAGAAAACTGTATTAATTACCTTAACAATTTTGACCCTGACAAGTCTAGCAATCCTTTTGCATACTTTACCCAAATTATATATTACGCGTTCTTACGACGCATCGATAGAGAAAAACGACAACTTTATGTTAAACATAAAACTCTAGAAAACAGCATGATATTAAACGAGTTGGCAGAGATGGGTGATGATGAAGAAGTAGTCGTTACAGCTAATATTGACACAGCTTATATGAAAGACTTTGTTGCTGTTTTTGAAGATAAAGTAGAGCAACGTAAACAGAAAAGAATTAAACGTAGAAACGAGACAGGGCTAGAAAAATTCTATACCCGCCAAGAAGAATGAAAATCGCATTAATTACTGATATTCATTTCGGCGCCAGAAATGATAATAAAAAGATAGCTGACTTTCAGGAAAAATTCTTTAATGAAGTCTTTATACCCTACCTTGATAATAACAATATAACTACTGTAATTGATCTAGGTGATACTTTTGATCGTCGTAAGTACATTAATTTTGTATCGTTGGACAGATCTAAAAAAATGTTCTTTGATCCTCTTGCTGAAAGAAATATTGCTTTACATGCACTGGTAGGTAACCACGATGCGTTTTATAAGAATACTTTAGAAGTAAATAGCATGGATCTACTAACCAGCTGCTATGCAAACGTCAACGTAATCAAACAACCTCAAGTCGTAAATTTTGACGGTCTTGATATTCTAATGATACCCTGGATTTGTGCAAACAACGAAAAAGAAATTTTTGATCTATGCGCACAAACTACCTCTCAAGTAGTGTTTGGTCATTTAGAGCTATCAGGCTATCAAATGTATAGAGGTCAGTCCATATATCACGGCATGGATGATAAATGGTTAAAGAAGTTTGATATCGTTTGTACAGGGCATTATCATACTAAATCAACTACAGGTAATATTAATTACCTGGGGTGCCCATATGAAATGACATGGTCAGACTACGATGACCAAAAAGGATTTCATATATTCGATACAGATACCAGAGAATTAACTTTTATACCTAACCCGTTTAATATGTTTTATAAAATACATTATAACGACGTGGAAATGGTAGTAACAGACGTTATTAACATGGACATGTCAATCTATAGAGATCGAATTATAAAAGTAATTATTAAGAATAAAACTAATCCTTATTGGTTTGATATGTTTATTGAAAAGTTGGAAAAGGCCGAACCACTACATGTACAGGTTGTGGAAGATCATTTAAATTTAAATCTAGATAATGATAAAGAGATAATTCAAGAAGCCCAGGACACACTTACTATTCTTAATAACTACATACAGCAATTAGAGACTGTAGGTGATAAGAATGCAGTGTCTAATATAATGCGCGAGTTGTATGCAGAGGCACTAAGTATCGAATGAAAAAAATATTATTAACTGGCGCCGACGGGTTTGTAGGTCGTAATTTTGTCAAACTGCTTAATCACAAATACGATATTACACAACTACAAGGCGATATCAGATATGTTGATACCGGTGAGCTTTATTATTTTAATTATGAGTGCGTTGTGCACTTAGCTGCTCTTGCTGGTGTAAGAAAATCTCATGAAATGCCAAACGAGTACTGGGACGTTAATGTTAATGGATCTAAGGCTATATTTAACGCCGCAAGGAGCGTGCCTGTAATATATGCTTCCTCATCTTCTGTATATGAATGGTGGTTATCACCTTATGCAACTACAAAGTATGCGATGGAAACAATAGCACCGTTTAATAGCATCGGGTTAAGATTTCATACTGTATACGGTGATGATTCAAGACCTGACATGCTTTATGATAGACTATTAAAGAGAGATCCAACCCTATCCTATTTAACTAACCACACCCGTGATTATACTCACGTTAACGACGTAGTATCCGCTATAGATATTTGTATGGATAATTTTTTTGACCTTGCATATAATAATAAGAGCAGAGTTAAAGTAATGGATGTGGGTAACGGAAGACCAGTATCAGTAATTGATGTTGCCAATAAAGTGTGGCCGGGCCATAATCTACCGATTAAAGAAGTAACTGGTGAACGAGCTCATACATGTGCTAATCCAGGACCACTTCTTGAGTTAGGGTGGGATCCTAAACATTTCATTCTTGATTAATGATAGTATTTAAATCACTAAAGTGGAAAAACTTTTTATCCACCGGTAATAACTTTACCGAATTAAAACTAGATACTCACCAGGCTACTCTTGTAGTAGGTGATAATGGAGCTGGTAAATCCACCTTCCTTGATGCTCTATCGTTTGTACTTTACGGCAAACCATTTCGTAAGATAAACAAACCACAACTTATTAACTCTATTAATAAAAAAGATCTTAGAGTAGAAGTTTGTTTTCATATTAATAATAGTATATACGTTATTAAGAGAGGAATGAAACCAAACCTGTTTGAGATTTGGCAAAATGGTGCTTTAATTAATCAGGATGCCGATTCTAGAGACTATCAAGAATATCTTGAAAAACATATACTCAAACTCAATCATAAGTCGTTCTCTCAGATTGTAGTACTTGGTTCTTCCACCTTTGTACCATTCATGCAATTACCTGCTACTACAAGAAGAGAAGTTATTGAAGATCTCCTAGACCTTCAAATATTCTCTATTATGAATAATCTTCTCAAAGAACGTATTACCGAGAACGAACATGAATTAAGGGACTGCGATTATAATTTAAAACTACTAGAAGAAAAAATAACTCTTATTAAACAGCATATCGAAGTTCTCGAGGCTAATAATAAAAAGAAGATTGACGATAATATTATTAAAATAACTAATAATAGCGCTGAAATAAAAAATCTACAGGCTAACGCTGATAATTTGTCCTTGCAAATCAAGGAGTTATCTAAGGCTGTAGCTGAATTAAATAAGCTTAAGACTAAGTTCGAAAAATACAAGACATTAAGCGTACAGATTAATAGTAAATTATCAGATTATAAAACCGAAATTAACTTTTTTGAAAGTCATAATAATTGTCCAACTTGTAAGCAGGATATAAACGACGAGTTTAAATGCACAACTATTGCAAGTCGTGAGGAAAAAATTAAAGAGGCTAAGGACGGGCTTGAAAAATTAATCGATGAAAAAAGTAAAATAGAAATTAAGATTGAAGAGATTAATACAGCGCAGCTTGAAATACAGAAACTACAATCTCTAGTATCAGAAAAGCAGTGGCAGATTAATACTTTAAATAGTAGTAACCAGCAACTATCAAATGAAAATAGATCACTACAAGAAGCTACTAACAAAGATACTAAAGAATCTCAACAGTTAGAGACGTTTGAAAAAGATAAAGAGACGTCTACTCTAAAGAAAATTAACTTAGTAAACGAAAAAAACAATCTAGGTATTATATCTTTTATTCTTAAGGATACTGGTATTAAGACTCGAATAATTAGGCAGTATATTCCTATTATGAATAAACTAATTAATAAGTATCTAGCAGCTATGGATTTCTTTGTACAGTTTGAGTTGGACGAAAATTTTAATGAATCTATCAAGTCTAGATTTAGAGATGAATTTTCATATGAATCTTTTTCAGAGGGTGAAAAAATGCGAATAGACCTAGCATTACTCTTCACCTGGCGCGCTGTTGCTAAAATAAGAAACAGTGCATCCACCAATCTTCTCATTATGGACGAAGTGTTTGATTCATCTCTTGATTCATCAGGAACAGATGAGTTCATGAAGATACTAAATGACTTGACTTCGGATACTAATGTGTATATAATTAGCCATAAAGGTGATCAATTGTTTGATAAGTTTAATAATATTATTAAATTTGAAAAGCATAAATCTTTTTCTAGGATTGCAGAATGACAGCTATAGTACCTCTAGGGCATTTAAATGATATGCTTCGGGCAGAAATGCCCGATTTTGATTTTACTAATCCTTCAGAAGACCCCGTAGAGCTAACCCAAGTCTTAATTAAGACCATGAAGCAAGGTAACGGTATAGGCCTAGCTGCAAATCAGATAGGTAAACAAGTTAGAGTGTTTACTATGATGACTGATCCTCCTATGGTATGTTTTAATCCTAGAGTTACCTGGACAAGCGACGAACAAATCGTACTAGACGAAGGGTGTCTATCGTATCCTGGCGTTGCGGTAAAAGTAAAACGTTCAAAGGATATTAGAGCAAAATTTCAAGACCCTTACGGTAATGTTGTAGTAAAAAAGTTTACTGGCCTTGCCGCAAGAGTCTTTCTACATGAAATGGATCATTTAGATGGCGTTGAATATTTTAATCGTGCTAATCCAATGCATAAAGAACGGTTTAAAAGAAAATGGGAAAAAACTGTTCGTACTATTAAGAACTACGCTGCAAGTAAAGATAAATAAGATTAAGAGGTGCCCTTCCACCCCTTTAATAAAACTAGGAGTCAAAAATGACTGAAAATACTAAGGAGTATCATTACTCCGAAATCTTCGATTCTATTCAAGGCGAAGGCCATTACACTGGCCATCCTACAGCTTGGCTAAGATTCTTTTTATGTAACCTGCAGTGTGATGGGTTCGGGCAAAAAGACCCGACAGACCCTTCTACCTATATCTTGCCCTATAAAAACTTTAATACAAAGTCTATACAAAAATTAGAAGACCTTCCCGTTTGGGAGTATGGCTGTGACTCATCGTACTCATGGTCTAAAAAGTATAAGCACCTCCAACATAAAGGTAAGCCGTACGAGATAGCCGAACGTATTCGCGATAGCTTCATTAATGAGTTTAATAATGGTAAATGGCTAGAAAGACATCTTTGCTTTACAGGCGGTGAACCTATGATGAAACACGCCCAAGATTGCTCTAGACTTATCATGCAGTACTATGTAAATAGACATGACTACCCTAAGTACGTTACTTATGAAACAAACGGCACACAACCAATGACTAAAGAGTTTATTGAGTTTTACAGAGAGTACATCGATGTATTTGGAGGTGAATTATTTTTCTCTGTAAGTCCAAAACTGTGGTCAGTAGCAGGCGAAGAGGCTTCTCGTGCAATTAAGCCGGAAATTGTAGGTGCGTATAACGATGAATTCTTTTTTGGTCAATTAAAGTTTGTTGTTAACGGAACTAATCAAGCGTGGGATGAGTTAGAGCAAGCTGTAGAAAAATTTAGATTCTATGGGGTTGATTGGCCTGTTTGGATTATGCCCGTCGGTGCAACTGTCGAAGGTCAAAAGTTAGTGGACGGAGATGTGGCTCGTGAGGCATACAGACGCGGGTATAGAGTCAGTGCAAGAGTTCACGCATACTTATGGGGTAATGTCATAGGTGTATAAATTATCTAGCATATTTAATGATAACGATATCAATATATTAAATCAAATATATGATCAATTACCTCTTTCTGTAGTAAAGAGATATTATAATTTGTTCTATCTTAATAAAAAAGATATAGTTAGTAGTAAGTTTAATAATGAACTTAAAGAGAAGTGGGAGTATATTAATAACAAAATTAGTTTAATTTCAGATCTTGCTCCGTATTCTTTGTATTTTTTAGAATACAAACAAAATTCGTTTTGTAGAACTCATACGGATAACAATAAAGATGTCGGGCTTACTGCAGTTACCTTAATAAAAAAAAGCGATGATTTGATTGGCGGAGAGGCCATCGGTTATTTACCTCACTGGAAGTCTAAGTTAGAGCATTTTGATATTAATAGGTATGAAGCAGACGACGAGTGTAACGATGGCCAGAGTGTTATTCCAGTAGTTATCAAGCAAGACGTTGGGCAGACATTAATTTATCCGCACAATTTTAGACACTCAGTTAGTTTAGTAGAACAAGGCACACGGCGCGTTTTTATATGTTGGTTTAGTAAATGATTATAAGTTACAGTAATAATTTTGCTTTTATTAGAATACCTAAAACAGGATCCACGTCTGCTACCGTAATGATTTATGATTCAGATATCTTAGACAAAAAGGTAGACTGCTGTACAGGTATAGAGAATGGATCATTCGGTAGACTTAAAGATGAACCTAATGGCCTTAGAGCAGTCGACGGCACTGGCCGCGGGGCCTTCAATATTAATTTAAATTACAAATTACTAGACGAAAATCTATTAACAGAGAGACATAAAAATAGCTTATCTGTTGTTAAAAACCTTAGAATAAAATATAATATTAAAGAGAGAGCTAGGGGTGATGATTTTAGAATGGACATTAATGTTAGCTCAGGAGTTTTTAATGTTCTTTACATGCACAACACATGGAATAGTTTGTATAGATGTGGATTAGTAGATGATGATATAGAATGTATTAGTACTATCAGACACCCAATAGACAGATTTATATCTATATGTTATTTTTTTGAAAGAGGTACCGGTCAATGGTCATTTAGTACCGATGGTGATACAGCACGTAAAAAATATTTCGGTAAAAGCGTACTAACAGAAGAAGGCGTCAACGGTATTGTTGATAGAATAATCGACGGGCGTAGCGTATTTATGGAGTTTGAAGAAATATTTCTCAAACCACAGCACTACTGGATTAAAGAAGGTGCTACAGTTTGGAACACAGAAAATGTAGTAGATTGGGCTACCGAATTTGTAAATAAAAAAGGTGGTTCAATAAAAGAAGAAATGTGGGCTAAAAACAATAAGAAAAGACCGCGTGATTACCTTAATCCAGATATTATAACTTTAGACAGACAAAAATATTTATTAGACATATTTGAAAAAGATTTTTTGCTATGGGAAAATAGCTACAAGAGGTACAACTAATGGACTATACTTACAACGACTTTGAAGAAGGAGTCGAGAAAATTTATAATAATATTATAGCTACCGGCACTCCTTTTACGCGTGTAGTAGGAATAGCCAGAGGTGGCCTTTTTCTAGCAACTAGACTATCATATAAGCTACAGTTGCCCCTCACTACTATCTCATGGTCATTAAGAGATGGGGGTGATCAGGAATCTAATCTCTGGTTGCCTGTAGATATTAACGAGGGAAGCAATATCATTCTTGTAGAAGATATTGTCGATGGTGGTAATACTATTAAGTCCTTATTTCAAGACTGGGAGTCTAGTATAGTAGAGCCTCTTAAGAAAGAAAATATTAGTATTGCTGCTTGTTTTTATAACATCAGTCAGGATATAATACCAGACTTCTGGCATAAAACGATAGATAGAAAAGTAGATAAAGAATGGATTAATTTCTGGTGGGAACAATAATGAGTAACTATTATTCGACTAAAAAGATCGGACCTATCTCTACAGGCCATAGACAATGGAGAGACGACGGTCATTGTAGGTGGGCACATGGATACGGTCGATATGTAACACTTACATTTGCTTGTGATAAGTTAGACGATAAAATGTGGTGTATGGATTTTGGTGATCTTAAATGGGTCAAGAAGTGGTTAGATGATCAGTGGGATCATAGAATGCTTATTGCGTCGGATGACCCTCTCTTGCATAAATGGCAGGAAATGCACGACCTAGGTGCTATTAGTCTTAATGTGATGGACGTTAGTAAAGGTTGGGGGCCTGGAATCGAGGCTTCTTGCAAATTTGTTTACGATCATATTAACCCTCAGATTATTGCAAGGACAAATGGCCGTGTATGGATTCATAGCGTAGAAGTTCATGAGCATGAATTTAACTCAGCCTTTTATTATAGTGAGATTTAATAATGTATGGTGGAATACCTAACAACGTAAATATGGGCAATAAAATGAAAGTGAGTGAAATGGTAGCATTAGCATTAAAAGAACAGGGTGTGAGATACTGGGCTGGGGATAATATATCTGCTGTGTTAACTCCAGAGCTAAAGAACGCTCTAGTAGAGGAAGCAACCACAGCGTTTGAGAATGTATTAGATGCTCTTGTCATTGACCGTCATAATGACCCTAATTCTAAAGGCACTGCCAGACGTCTAGCTAAAATGTATATTAATGAAATTATGGCCGGGCGGTATGACCCTAAACCAGATGCAACTGCTTTTCCAAACGAGGGTGAAGGCAGATACAGTGGCATGCTCGTCGTTAGGTCAGAGTTAAAATCTATGTGTTCGCATCACCATCAACCAGTGACCGGCGTAGCTTATATTGGAATTATTCCTGGTGCAAAAGTGATTGGACTCTCCAAGTATACTCGTATTGCTCAATGGTGCGCACGCAGAGGCACTTTGCAAGAAGAACTATGTAATGATATCGTGAGAGAGATTAAAAGATCGACCGGTGTTGACGATGTTGCTGTTTATATTCAAGCCACGCATGGATGTTGTGAGAACAGAGGTATTAGTGCTCATTCTTCTTTAACCCAGACTACCGTACTCCATGGTCAATTTAACGATGGGGATGTAAAGAAAGAATTTTTTGATAACATTGCACTACAGCAGGCATTTGCCGGGAGTAAGGGATGAGAGTAGCTCATGAGGCACCCTTAAGCATTTTTGATAAAGTGCAGAGTGTAACTGATTATGATTATGCACTAGTTCATCTGTTCGAGGAATCAGAAGAATATTACAATAAGTTTAAAAAAGCTGTTGATAACGGCAGGTATGTTATTTTAGATAATAGTATTTTTGAGCTCGGTAAAGCTTTTAATATGGATGACTTTGCCGATTATGTTAGATTACTTAAACCTTCAGCCTACATCGTACCTGATTCATTGGAAGATGCAGTAGGTACTATGGCAAATTATTTGGAATGGGATGAGTTATATGGTGATCTGCCCGGAGAAAAGATTGGGGTAGTTCAAGGTAGTAACCTGGATGATATTATATCATGCTATAAGTTTATGGAACTGTCGGCAGATAAAATTGCTATTTCATTTGATTATAGTTTCTTTCAAGAACAGTTTCCTAATGAGCCAACCAAATACCACTCATGGGTTAAAGGACGTCAAAAGTTAATTGACGATTTATATAACAATAATATTATCAATACAAATAAACCTCATCACCTTTTGGGATGCGGACTACCTCAAGAGTTTGCACACTATAAAAAATACAAATGGATTGATACGGTAGATACCTCTAATCCAGTAGTTCACGGAATGGCCGGTATAAAGTATAACAAGTATAAAAGCGATAGTTCCGGACTTGAAGACAAAATAAGTACAAAGTTATTTACTATGCTAAATGAGCAAGTTGCCAATATCGACGATGTATTATATAATATTGCAAAGTTTAAATATAATTTATTATAATGAATTGGATTGCGTTATTTTCGAACAGTGGTAATGAGATTGCAGAAATCTCAAAGAGGCTCGGGTGGTTTCCAGATAGAATTATCTGCGACAAAAAACGAACCGAATGGAATCCCTATATTAAAGACAAAGTCGAACTTGTCTCACACGATAAGATCGCTAGTCTGTTATCAGTCCGAGCACCTCTTAAGTCTTTGGTAACCCTTCACGGGTATCTTAGAATTCTTCCTGCTTATGCTATTCTACCGTACACATATAATGTACATCCTGGGGATATTATTACATACCCAGAATTAAAGGGTATACATCCGCAGAAAAAAGCTCTTGAATTAAAACTGCCTCATACCGGGGTTGTTATTCATGAAGTAACACCTGAAGTAGACGCAGGGGAAATAGTATCTTATAATAAGTATACTTTAAGCGATAATGAGACGGAAGAAAGTCTTATTAATAATCTTAGAGACGTCTCTATCGAGATGTGGGTTAATTTTATAAAGAGCAAATTATGAGAATTGGAATTACCGGTGCGCATTCAGTAGGTAAGACTACTCTATTAAATGCTTTAAGATCAGAGCTTCTTTTTAAAGACTTTGCTATCTGTAACGAGGTAACACGTGAAGTTAAAGAAATGGGATTTGACATTAACGAAAGTGGTAATGATCAAACTCAGTTAATGATTATGCAAAAGCATATCGTTAATATTTTTATGAATGATAATATGGTTACGGATAGGATAGCTTTAGACTGTCTAGTATATTCAACCTACCTTAATATGAAAGGTAAGATATCAAATAATACTATGACTAAGATAAAGCATATGTATAATCGTATCATGCCTCATTACGATTATATTTTTTATATTAGACCTGAATTTGATATTGTAGATGACGGGGTGAGATCTATTGATGTTTCATTCAGGGACGGGGTAGTGGATTTATTTGAGGGATATATTTCTGAGAGTAAATTAAAAGTTTATCCATTAACGGGGTCAGTAAGAAATAGAGTGGATACACTTATGAAGACAATAGGTGCACAATGAGTAACAAAGATAAATTAAACGAACTAGTCTCAGTACACCTCGGTAAGGCTGGCGACGGTACTATTGTTAAGCCGTACGTTACACCAGATAAGGTTGATCCAACTTTACTAGTACCTGTACCGAGAGTGTTAAATAGAGAAATTTATAATATTGATGAAGACGACTTGCCATTTGTTGGCGTAGACGTATGGAATTGTTATGAGGTTTCTTTTTTATTAGATAATGGGTTCCCTGTTAGTGGAGTTGTTAAGCTAGCATATCCTGCCGACAGTGAATGTATTGTTGAGTCTAAGTCTTTAAAGTTATATCTTAACTCTTATAACATGGCAAAGTTTGGAAAGGATCTTACTAAAGCTATTAGCAAGGTGCAGACTAAAATTAGTGCAGACCTAAGTGAAGCTCTAGACTGTTTTGTAAATGTTTTCTTTCATTATAATACCGAAAATGACTTACCACCGCCGGCTGTACTTGGACATTTTGTACGCCTAGAGACTATAGTGGATGTTGAGAAGGTTGACTTTTCTCATTATAATGAGGACCCTTCAATCTTAGAACATGCACCTATGCTAGGATTCATGCCGTATCAAGTAACATCCAGTGCACTGAGATCTAACTGCCGTGTTACTAATCAACCGGATTGGGGCGATGTATTCATTCATATTAATGGTGAGGACTGCGTTACACCCGATTCATTGATGCAGTATATTGTATCAATGCGTAAAGAAAATCATTTTCACGAAGAGATTTGCGAATGTATTTTTAAACGTCTTAAAGACATCTTATCAGAAGATACAGAACTATTAGTAGCCTGCTTATATACTAGACGTGGCGGTATTGATATTAATCCAGTTAGGGCTACTAGTAATGAACTAATTGAAAAGATAACCCCTTATCTAGTACATCCAGCAAACGCACATAGAAAAACGGATAGACAATAATGCAAACTGATAATCATTTTAAAATTAGTTTAGTAAAGAGTGGCATACGTATTTTAGCTGGAGCTACACTTATGTCAGGCGCCTTTTTTGGCGCTGGTTTTCTATTCATTGTAGCAGAACTATTAGGTATTGCTGAGGAAATCTGGTGAGTGATTTAGATGAAAATGTAAAAGCTGTTGTCGGTAAATATCTGGCTAGAGCTAAAATGGGCAAGGCCAAGTACGGTGTAGATACTACGCGCGATGATTTTGATTTCTATACCTGGCTTGTCCATCTACAAGAAGAACTTATGGATGCTACAATCTATATTGAACGTCTCAAGAGTGATATTAAGAAAAGTGATAAAGTAGAGGCTATAGAATGAATCTAGAACAGGCATTAGACTCTTTACCTAATACTGATAAGAACGTAGTAGCCGTTCTCTCAGGTGGTCTAGATTCCTCTGTCATGACTATGCTCCTAGCTCGAAAGTACGGAAGTCAACGAGTGTCAGCAGTTAGTTATAACTACGGTCAGAAGCAGGCAGTAGAGTTAAATAGAGCAGCTGACCTGTGTAAGAAATTGTTTGTTAAGCATAAGGTATTAGATCTAAAGATACTGGGTGATATTGCTAAACCAATGTCTGCTAATATCGGCGGCACCTCAGTAGCTATGCCTACTATAGAAGATGTACTTGGTGATCCTCAGCCGCCCACGTACGTGCCCTTTCGTAATTTAATTCTACTGTCCCTGACTATGTCTTTCGCTGAGGTTAAGAAAGCATCGCATGTGTTCACTGGGCTACAGGTACATGATGAGTATGGGTATTGGGATACAACACAGAAATTTGTTGACAGCGTTAATGCTGTTGCACAACAAAATCGTACACATAAAGTACAAATAATTGCGCCTTTTAGTTTCTTAAGTAAGTACCAAGAGATTAAGATTTGTCAAGAGATGGATAAATTTTACTTGCTTTATAATACTATATCATGTTATAATCCATCGGATGGATTGAGTTGCGGTAAATGTCCGACATGCGCAGAAAGAATAGCTAACTTTGCTAAAGCCGGGGTCATTGATCCTGCTGAGTACAGTATACATATTCCCTGGGATGAACTAATTAGAAAACATAAGGTTGCTTAATGTGTGCTATATTTGGATCGTTTAATAGAGATAAATTTTTAGAGCTTGCTCAGCATAATAGCTATAGAGGTCAACATTCATATTCTATTACCGTTTATGATCCAATAATCAGGGCTACAAGAGTGCTTGCCAAGGAACAAGGTGAGTTCTCTTCTTCTACCTTATTTACTAATTTTATTGACGGTATGTACATTATAGGTCATATACAGGCGCCCACTACGGATGCCAAGAGTGACTATTACGTGCACCCGAGTGAAATAGAAGATAGTAAATTATGGCATAATGGTATTATTAAAGCTCAATGTGTAAGAGAGATGCAAGAATCACTTAGTGATAATAGCCCTTGGGATACTGAACTACTCCATAAATGGATTAGAAGTAATAAACCAATCGGGGAAGTAGACGGCACATTTAGTTGTTTAAATTATGACAAGGGGACTTTATATTTATTTCGTAACGAAATATCGCCTATGTTCTGGGACGAAGAGCTAAATATATCTAGTACTAGATTCTTAGGGTCTGGAAAAACCCCTGCTAATACTCTTGTAGAAATAGATTTTATAAATCGAAAATTAGTGAAGATAGGGGCCTTTACGACCAAGGAAAACCCTTATTATTTTGAATATGGAGTTTAATATATGATGATTCATATTTGTGATAGCCGGAATAAGTCTAGTCTTACCGGTGTACGTCCTCAGGACATTCAACCAAACGCAGTAGATTTAAAGCTTGATAAAGTTCTTCGTATCAAGAATGCTGAGTTCATGATTAACGAGGACATGAAACGGCATCGCGAGTCAGAAGAAATTCAACACGATTCAGAAGGTTACTGGACTCTTGAGCCTGGCACCTATGAGATCGTTATGGAGAATATTATTAAGGTAGGTGAAGATGAAGCAGGTTGGGTAATTACAAGATCAACCCTTAACCGTAATGGCGTCTTTATTACATCCGGACTTTATGATTCTGGGTACCACGGCGTTATGGCCGGTGCTATGCATGTAACGTGTGGTCCTATGCTTATTAAGCGAGGCACAAGAGTAGGACAATTTTTGCTTTTCAAGTCGCAATCGTTGTCAATGTATGATGGTGATTACGGCTTGAATAAAGAACACGATAAGAAATACGTATAGGAGTTTATAATGTTTGTTAATCCATTTCCATTTACTAATGGTGTCGAAGCTAAAGATGCTGACGGAGTTTCTGTTCCAGTAACGGTAACTGATATGCAGGGGTATCAGAGTAACCCTTTTGTTATTACTGATGAAACGAATTTAAAGAGGGAGCTCTACGATCTCCAAAAGATGCTTGACCCAGGTGACCCTAATAAGACGAGAGAAATTTGGCATATGTTTCCTGGCGCTTATTTCTTTAGTAGTGATGTTTATTTAAATGTGCCTAGAGACTGCGTAGCATATCTTACTACACCATCTAGTATGCTAGCGGGTGGCTGTAGCGTTGTTACTAAAATTTTTAAACCCGGATTCAAGGGGCTGATCGAAGGACAACTAGTAGTAAATGGCGGTGAGTTATTTCTACAACCAGGCAAGCCTGTAGCAGAGCTTGTGATGGTTAAACACCAGGCAGAATAAAATGGAACTAAGAGTACAAATCGAAGAAATTCGTAAGAAGAAATTGTTTGTAGCCGCCCCTATGTACGGCGGTATGTGTGCAGGTATGTTTTGTAAATCAACAAATGATTTGTCAGCTCTTTTTAGGGCCCATAATCTAGAGTTAAAGTTTTATTACCTCTTTAATGAGTCATTGATTACTCGCGCGCGCAATTACTGCGCTGATGAGTTCATGAGAAGTGATAGCACCCACTTACTCTTTATTGACTCTGATATTGGATTTAATGCTCAAGACGTACTAGCCATGCTGGCTATGATTGACGGGCATCCTGATATTAATAACGGAGAGCCGTTTGACGTAATGTGCGGCCCTTATCCTAAGAAGTGTATTAGTTGGGAAAAAATTAAACAAGCTGTTGATAAAGGGGTGGCGGATGAGAATCCGAACATTTTGGACCGCTTTGTTGGCGATTACGTTTTCAATCCAGCACAAGGTAAGACGAGTATTAGACTTGATGAACCTCAGGAAGTGCTAGAAGGCGGCACAGGGTTTATGATGATTCGCCGTGAGACATTTGAGAAGTTCCGTGATGCTTATCCTCAGTTAATGTATAAACCTGACCATGTACGTACAAAAGAGTTTGACGGTACCCGTGAGATCATGGCTTACTTCGATGCACTTATTGACGATAAGTGGCAGAATATTCATGCAGAGCTCGATGCTTTCTATAAAGATAAACCTACTGCCACTAAGGATGATCTACTTAACTTCGTTGCAGATAAGAGAACCGGCTTAGTTACACAAAAGTATTCTAATCGTTATCTATCAGAAGATTATATGTTCTGTCAATGGGCGAGAAAGATTGGACTTAAGGTGTGGTTATGCCCGTGGTTCCAGTTGCAGCATGTCGGTACTTATATCTTTGGTGGAAGCTTAGCGGATCTAGCATCTATTGGTGCTGCCGCTACCGCTGACGAATCAAAGATTAAAAAGTAATCTGGAGTTTATATTATGATTTTAAGTGAAGGGGCTGTTACGGTCCTTAAGAATTTTGCTCAGATTAATCCATCTATTCTATTCAAGCCAGGTAATGAATTGTCTACTATTTCAACGCAGAAGACTATTCTATGTACTGCAACTGTAGATGAGACATTCCCTGTCAAGGGTGCTATCTATGACTTAAATAGATTTTTAGGTGTGCTTACTTTGTTTGATAACCCTGAATTATCTTTTGATGAAAAGAGAATTATTATTAAACAGGAAGGTAAGACTATTGGTTATACGTTCGCCGATGAGCGTATGATTGTCGCACCGCCCGAAAGAAAGATTGAATTTCCAGAGCCAGATGTTACTGTAGAGTTAATGTGGAAAGAGATTCAGAACGTTCTACGCGCAGCAAGCGTCATGGGGCTACCTGAGATAGCACTAGTAGGCGCTGGTGGAAAGATATCTATCTGCGCAACAGATTCTTCTAACCCTACCATTGACTCTTATAGTAGCACGATTGGTGAAACGCAGTCTGAGTTCAAATTTATATTTAAGGTTGAAAATTTAAAGTTAATTAATTATAATTATTTGGTACAGGTAACAGCTAAAGGTATTGCTAAATTTACCTCCACCAATCAGTATGGTCCTAAGGTTGTATATTATATTGCAACTGAAGCAAGTTCTAGCTTTACATCTAAAGAGTAATTATGATTCGTGAAGAGTTTCTCTGGGTCGAAAAATATAGACCTAGAGTACTAAAGGACGCTATTTTACCGTCCGAACTTAAAAAGACATTTCAAGAATTTGTAGCAAAAGGAAATGTGCCTAACTTGCTGCTAACAGGGGGCCCTGGTATAGGTAAGACTACTGTTGCTAGGGCTATCCTTGAAGAACTGCAGTGTGATTATATCGTTATTAACGGATCAATGAATGGCAATATTGACACCTTGCGTAATGAGATCATGCAGTTTGCTTCCAGTGTTTCTTTTACCGGTGGTCGTAAGTATGTCATATTAGATGAAGCTGATTATCTAAATCCCAATTCTACTCAGCCTGCTCTTCGTAACTTTATGGAAGAGTTTTCTGTTAACTGTGGATTTATTTTAACTTGTAACTTTAAAAACAGAATAATTCAACCGTTGCAGTCTAGATGTTCTAACATAGACTTTACAGTTAAAAATGCCGATAAGCCTACTATGGCGGGACTATTCTTTAATCGTATTTGTACGATCCTCGAGATGGAAAATGTTAAGTACGATAAGAAAGTGGTGGCAGCATTAATTACTAAACATTTCCCTGATTGGCGTAGAGTTATAAACGAACTTCAACGTTATAGTGTTTCAGGAGTTATTGATTCAGGCATACTATCTAATATTGAAGAAGTGACTATTAAAGAACTTATTGAATATATGAGAAGTAAAAATTTTACTAATGTGCGTAAATGGGTTGCGCAAAATATAGATAATGATGTAACTTCTATTTTTAGGAAGTTTTACGATCATTCTAATGAACTATTTACCCCTGCCTCAGTCCCCCAACTCATACTAACAATCGCTAACTACCAATATAAAGCAGCATTTGTTGTCGACCAGGAAATTAATCTATCTGCCTGCCTTGCCGAGGTAATGGTTAATTGTGAATTCAAATGAATTCAATTAGAGGTTTTGGTAGAGTAATAGAAAGACATAGCCCTATAATATGGTGGCTAATAAGAGCTTTAGAAATAGTAACCTGTATAGCTATCATAGTTAATGTAGTACATCACTGGTAATGAATCCTTTCGATTTTATAAATTCAATCTCCTATTCAAAAGAGCACCTAATGTGTGATGAATTAGCGGAGAAAGAATATGTTCCTTTTGTTGTTAACAGAGGCCTCTCATACTTTCCTGATACAATTCTTTACTCTAATGAAATGAATATGCGCCCCTTTTTAGACAATAGACTCGCATATGATTATTACATAAATAGTATACGGCCTCGAAAAAGATATAGTAAGTGGCATAAGCGAGAAAAACTAGATCATGTTGAGGTTCTAATGGAGTACTATAAGTGTAGCTACGCTAAGGCGCTAGATTATGCTAAAGTACTTAATGACGAGCAAATAAAAATAATTACAAAGAGTCTCATTAAAGGTGGTTAGTTATGGATCAAGACAGTCTTATTGGGTCAATGGTTGAGGTAAAACTGTCAACCAATGATGATTTCTTAAAGGTAAAAGAGACCCTAACACGCATCGGGGTTGCTTCTCGTAAGACCCAAACTCTTTTTCAATCTTGCCATATCCTTCATAAACAGGGGCGTTATTATATTGTTCATTTTAAAGAGCTATTTGCTCTAGACGGCAAACCAACCGATTTTAACGAAGAAGATAAAGGCCGTAGAAATACTATTGCTAAACTTTTAAGTGAATGGGGTCTAGTGACTCTAGCAAATCCTATAGATGAAGCACTTCTTGCTCCTATATCTAAAATAAAGATTATACCTTACTCCCAGAAAAATGAATGGGAATTAATTGCCAAATATAATATTGGTAAGAAAAAATAACAGTTGACTTTAAGTCCTTTCTAGTATACAATATAAATATAAACGCAGTGCGATAAGGTTCGGCTGCATTTATTACCTTGCTTAATTTATAGGAGGCTATATGGTAACTTTTAACTATCCGCGTTCGAATTTTATTGGCTTTGAAGAAATATGGAATGAAATGGAACGTATCGCCGGTCTTTCTACTTCCAACGAATATCCAAAGCACAACGTAATTAAACTTTCCGAATCTCAATTTGCTATCGAACTGGCGCTCGCTGGGTTCAAGCAAGAAGATTTGGATATTGAATTAAAAGAAAATCTTCTTACCGTCAAGGGCAAGCTTTTGGGCGACGATAAGCAGTATATACATAAAGGCATTTCCACTAAAGATTTTATTAAGACATTTAGACTAGCTAGTGATGTTGTTATTAATAGTGCAACGTTTGAGAGTGGGTTACTAACTGTTAACCTAAGTGTTGTGGTGCCAGAGGAAAGGAAGCCTAAAAAAATTCTCATTAAAAAAGAGAAAGAGTTATTGTTAGAAACTAAGGAGTAAAAATGAAAAAGTATATGTTAATTTTAGCACTAGTATCAGCATCTGCATTTGCAGCTAGCGATCGTGCGGTACAATATGATTTTGATAAAGATGGAAGAGTCTCATTTGAAGATGTTAATCGTTTCTGCACTGTTTCAAAATCACTTTTTGAACGTGCTGACAAGAACGGCGACGGATATCTATCCAATGCAGAAATGAGTGCTGCAAGACGATATATATTTACACGTTGCAGTGAAGTAAAACAGGCTTAACCAAGGAGCAATTTATAATGAAAACAGTAGGTGATAAACTCGGGCCATTCACAGTCACCGGGGTTCGCCCCGGTGCACTGACCCCGGATAACGCATTTGAAGAAATTAATAGCGATTCTTTTGCTGGTAAATGGAAAGTAATTGTTTTTTACCCTAAAGACTTTACTTTTGTTTGCCCGACTGAAATCGTTGCATACGATAAGCACAATAAGGCGTTTGAATTAAGAGACGCTGTTCTTCTTATTGGCAGTACAGATAATGAATTTTGTAAGTTAGCCTGGAAGAACGCCCATGAAGATCTGAAGAAGACAACATGCTGGATGTTTGCCGATAACAAACGAAGACGTTATTATTATTCTTCTGTAGAAGATTTAAATGATTCTGTTTTTGATAGTAAATTAGAACAAGGATTAGTAGATATGCTCGGAGTATTTTTTAATCCTGCCGGCGCTGCTTTGCGTGCAACATTCATTGTTGATCCGCAAAATGTGATTCAGCATGTGACTGTGAACAGCCTTGCTGTTGGTCGCAATGCTGATGAGACTCTTCGTATTCTAGACGCACTTCAGACTGGTGAACTTTGCCAGTGCGGTCGTCAGATCGGTGAAGCAACTCTCAACGCAGCCTAATGGAAGCAGAAGCAAAACCTCCATTCAGAGAAGTCATTTGGCACTTTGTATGCTCTCAATGTAAACTCTGGTGGAGTTTTGCTACTGTTGATAGTTGGCAACCAAAAACTTGGTACTGCCCGCATTGTGGGCATAAAAAAGAAATATGATTGAATGTTTAATTTTGGGCGATAGTATTGCAGTGGGTACACACTCTGCTAGACCAGAATGTGTTGCTTATGTAAAGGGTGGTATCAATTCTTATCAGTTTAATAAGAAGTATCCACAAACCTTTAATGGTAAGGTTGTTGTAATTAGTCTTGGTAGTAATGATCACAAGCACATTGAGACTGAACAGGAATTCTATAG